>MKWU01002335.1_pt1 | contig 28890 bp, 30 predicted proteins | sample 809101 | NCBI WGS metagenome assembly MKWU01 (sample SAMN05860141, study PRJNA318959) | sponge metagenome | host: Aplysina aerophoba | place: Slovenia: Piran, Adriatic Sea, Gulf of Piran | collected 2013-05-07 | reverse complement strand
ACAAGTACCCCAAACGACACCATTTTCAGCATGATTGTACTCTGAGCTGACTCATATCTTACCTCGTGGTCGGACAACCGGGTAGATCAGAGGTTCCTTAAAGAAAGTGTTTTGCTTCACAGCACCATTCACCGCACGGACATCCCCCAACGCACCGACCTCGGTTCGATCTCACCCTACAACGCCCCTATAAAGAAGAAAAAAACTACGGCGAGCAGGAGGGCCACTGCGCCGGATGCAAAGCTGCCGGCCGCGAGGCCCACTTCGAGGCGCGGCGCCTGACCATCGACCACATCATCGCCCGGACGTCCGGAGGGACCGACCACATAGGCAACCTGCAGCTGCTCTGCGGGAACTGCAACTGCATCAAGGGCAATAGGCGCATGCCGTACCTGGTGGTGCGGCCTGGCCGGGGGTGATGAACTTGCAAGATGTTTTACCGTGAGGCTACGTTTCCGTGGTCTATTTCTTCGCTTTTTTTAAGTCTCCCAGTTCAACGAGATACCTCGCAATCCTACTCTGAAGGTCTTCGTAGAAGTCGACTCCCAATAGACCTTCGGGGGTCTCAATATCGCCCGGAAATGTCAGCTCAAGCTGGATGGTTTTTCTTTTTTTCTAGGGTTGGACAATAGGCGTAAAGTGGTTTCCATATTATCGATTCCTCCTACTGGATTTTGCCCATGTGGATAACGCGTGGATTAACCCCGCCCGTACGTCCGACGGCATGGAATACCTGGTGGCTAGGCTGGCGCGGGGGTGAGTTTACTACCACGGTAGTACCACCTGATCGTTCAGGGGCGGATTGAAATGCCGTATCAATTCCTTTTCGATTTTTTTGCGCGTGTTCTCGTCATGCTCGTAGTGAAAATGCAGTTGATTCCACCCTCTGTTTAAAGCAGCCTTCTCCTTGTCGTGGCCAGACATTCGATTAAACAGGTTGCTAGTTTCCCCAACGTACAGCACCGAGTAATCAGGGAAATTGGTGCGATGGTCTTGTTCAAGTCGGGCAAACATATCAACACCGGGGTCTGTCGGCCAACCCAAAACCGGTTCACCGGTAACGGCAAGCCGGAAGATTTTGAAATCATATTTTTCAAGCCATTTAATGTCCCGCCACATGTAATTCATATCTGTTCAAAACCTCCTTTTCATTGTGCCAGGTGCGCGGCGCGCCAAGCCTGCCGGCGGACCGGAGACGCACAGCGCTTGCCCACCCCGCGCTAAGGTCTGGTTTTCATCCAGATAACCAACACCACTTACCGTAAGCGCCTTATCTCCTGCTCGATTGCGTTTAATTTCCGCCTAAGATCGTCTATTTCAGACTTAATCTGCCTTAGCAGGCTCATCACATCACTTATATCGTATGACATTGGAGTGCCCTTTCTCTTTTTCAACAAGTTATGGGCTTGTCTGCCCCAGCCGCGCGCTATGCGAACCATATTCAGCCTCGTATGGCCCTTTCTATCGCGCGACAGGTTGTGTAAGGCAGAATCAGGTATTAGAGCGACCATACGCCCACGGCAGCCTGATCCGCTTCCTGCTTGGTTCCGTGCCGAAGAAGGTCGCCACCGATGCAAGGACGCCAATGCCCATTCCAAGAATCCATACCAGCCGTATCATGTTTAGCCTCTCGCCGTTTGTCGCAACTGGCCTTTTTGCAATATCACGTGGTATGACACTCAGGCGAGTAGTAGGCACACCCGTTTATCCGCCAGTGAGGATAACGGAGTCTTGCTTTCGCTACTGCGCCGTGGCAACTTGAGAAAAAGCCCAAATCAAGTCGATTCTGTCTTTCAACTGGATGAGGGCAACCGGTTGCTTGATGTACTTCATGGTCGCTGGTAATTGGCTGTTGGTTGCTGTTGACGTAGTAGTATGGCATTTCGTGCTCCTTTCTCTATGTGAATAACGTGTGGACAACCCCGCCGCCTCGGGTCAGCCCTGGCCCCCGAAACATAAGTGACACCACATATCAGCGTTTGCTCCCTTGTCGGCGATGTACTGCTCGTATGTCCTCAGCTGTTCTTCCTGGACGCGGTCGCCGCACTTCGTCGCCACGTCCGAGGGGCCGAACACGGATCTCATCAACCGATGCTCCCTGCTCAGATCCTCGTTATATTTCGGCTGATGCCACATGGTCAGCATCCCCCATCACTCCAGCGATTCAAGGCGATTATCTCGTAACTCGTCAACCTCGTCAATCAGTCCTTGTAACGTTTCCATATCGGTTCTGCCGGAATAAGTAAGAGCAGTCCACGAATTGACTGCAAATGGCTTCCAATCGTTACGAGTTCACGTTTGATAAAGTTAATATCCTCACGAGTTAAAACACCACCAACAGGGGTACTGGACATTTTCATCGTCCTCCTTTCAACGTGTCAGTCGTCTGATCTCACCGGAAATTCTATCGAGGACATCCTTAGCGCCATTTGCAAACATGTCGCCACCGGTTGGACGAACCGGAACAGGTATATGGGGCGCAACCCGAATGGAAGCGATATATCCGGCAAGTAGTTCCTTGTTGAAGTCATCCTTTGACGTTTGATCGGCAATCAATGCAATACTCTCAATCAAGGCTGCTATCTGCCCCTGAACAAAATACGGATCATGGATATCGGGATTGACTTGCGACATGCGATTGTCTCCCCATGTGAATAACCATCGATACTAGTTCCCCGCCGCGCGATTCGGTCACCTGGACAGGCCAAGCTCCTACTGGCGGCGAGGCGAAGGCATGCGTGACGCCTGCTCGCTCATCATCGGGGCGCCTGCCGGGCGACGTCACGCATTTAACGGACTCGGTCTGCACCCGTCACCCGTAGTCGAGCCCGGAGCGCCGAAGCCTTTAACGTAGACATATACCAGGGGCAGAGCGTGTGCAGAATGGGGCGGCGCGGGCACACGCCGCGCTTTTCAGGGATTCTGGCAGCACCCCTCCAATCTTCCGCACCGCCACGGCTTCAGGGCCGCCTTTGCGCATCTTTTCCCGGACCATCCGTTCGACTACCTCGGCCAGTTTCGTGGTGAATTCGCCCCATGGATTCAGCACATCCGGGCTGGCGATCGCAGAACCATCTTGATGGGCCGCGGTGCGCGGATCCGTCGTGGACTCGAACGTGCTGAACGAGTAGCCGCAGTCCTGGTTGGTGCATTCCCGCACGCGCCTTACGCGGCCATCGTCTGACGACGCCTCAGGGCGCCAGGTCGATATACCATCGACTTGGAGAAGTCATCGCACCTGGGATACCGGCACCTGTTCACCGACATATTCATATGTTCACCGACATATTCATATGTTCACCGACATATTCATATGTTCACCGACATATTCATATGTTCACCGAATTTCTCATATCAGAAGATCAGGATTTCGGTCAGGAGCCAGAGAAAACCCGCCCCGGCGGCCACTACTGCGCCGATGATGATGCCTATGATTGCAAATATCCGTTTCGTCGTCATCTACTCGACTTCCATTACGTCGGCATCCCCGGCGTTTTTCCTGATGTTCTCAACCATCCGTTTGCAATGGTCCTTGTCGGTGTATCCTTCTCCGGATCCGCCGATGATCTGGTGATTGCCGGCCTTCAGTCTCCAGCGCCACTCGCCGCGTTTGTCTTCGTAGATCTGAAAGTACATGATATTCTCCCTGTCAGCTGTGTCTGTCGCGGGTGATTCGGTTACGCTTGCGTCAAAGAGGCCCCCTGGCGGAGAGCAGTGGTCCCCGTGATCCTGTGCGGTAGGGATCCCTTGAAATCAGGGAAAAAGCCAGGCCCAGAGGGCCGAGGCAGAGGCCCACGATGAATCAGGCGAACGGATGTTTCGTATTACCCTCGTCGGCCAGTGTAACGCAGGCCGTTCCGAAAACGAACTGGACAACCAGGCCGACGATGATTGCCGTCAGCATTACATCACTCATAGGCATCTCCTTTTGGTTTTGGTCTCTCTGCGTCTTGCTTCTCCAGCCGGGACATGCGCCGCTCAAGGACGTCCACGCGCCGCTGCAGCGCTTCGAGCTTGGCGTCCGTGTCGGCCAGATGTGGTACTACCACCCGTGGTGTGGGCGATTTCATGCGCGTCCTCATCTCATCCCTCATGGAGGGTCCACTTTCCGCGTGAAGGTATAGGCCAGCGTCTCGATCCCATCGAATGCCAGGTCGAACAGTATGGCGACTTCCCCTTCTTCACCCTCGAGGGCTGCGGCCCGCGCAACCGCAATAGGAATTGAAAGCGTCAGCCTGTCGCCCTCCACCACGAAGTCGAGGGGAGGTTGCTGCGTTCCTTCGCTGTCAGTCACGATCAGCCTTCCCTCTTCCCGTCGCCATGTTCCGGTCCCCGGATCCTCGGTGTCTGTTACGGTGTACGTGCCGTCTTCGTTTAACGTGATCATCGGAAACCCGAAGGACGAGGCGATATCCACGACCTCCGCGGCGATCTCCGCGGCCGTGGTGTCGGACACCCCTTGTGCGATCAGGTACGTCCGCATATTCTCGCCGACTCTGTCGACGAAGTTGTTGTCCTCGTATACCTACGTCCCGACCAGCTGATGCGGCGCGGCCGGTCCCTGGGGCCCTTGAGGTCCTGGAGGGACGGTGTCGCCGGTGTCACCTTTGTCGCCCTTCACACCCTGGGGTCCGGGCGGACCGGCGGGGCCTGCGACCCCTGCAGGGCCTACCTTGCCCTCGCAGCCGTAGGCGGCGACGCACAGCATAAGTATCAGTACATTCTCATGGTAGTCCTCCGGATCGCTCATTTCGTTTTCACAGCGTTACCGTACGGGTATAACCCTTGATGTTCACCTCGGGCACGGACGATGTGATATGGCTGTTAAGGTCCGCATATGGATACTCCCGTTATAACACCATCATCGTATTGAAAAGCAATGCCAGCAATACCACCATGGCGACAATGCCGATGCCCACCCCCAACGCGACGGAGGTCGTAGTGCTCATTCGGTTGTCCAGCATGTCCACCCGTTGTATCCTGTCCATACCTATCGTCCGGCTGCCAACCGTCAGCGAATTACCATCCACCGCCGACAGTGCCCCGGTAACCTGGTCGACCTTACCTTAGTTGTTTTCAAAATGGACCCGCACCAGCTGGCGCTCATCTGCCACAGCGTACCCCTGTGCCTGGTCCGCTTTTCCAATAGTCCCGTGGGCCATGCACCCTGCCATCAGCTGAGCAGGAAGCAGGAACGCTAACAGCAAGTGCGACGGCGCGATGAAGTGTTAGCATTGAGCTGTTCCTCTCCCTTATAGTGAAAAGCCCCCGTTCCAGCTGACTACACAACCAGCCTTTACGAGGGCTTTCTCTGGTTTGAATGGGCCACCCGCCCTTTTCGGTAGCCGTGGCGCCTACTGGGGACGGGCGGGAAGGTGTAACGAAATGACCGAGACAAATGCAGGGCGGTTAAAAAATTGTTGCGTATGCCCTGTCGGGACAATTCCGGGGGTCACTCGAAACATTGTAATTATTAGATGACCAATATAGCCTGCTGCTCATAAATAAACGCCGTATATTCGCTATGTCAATGTTTTCCAGAAAAATAGCACCAATAACATGACTATAATGTGATCTTAAGCATTTATATTGTGATTAAATAGCGACCACAGGCGGATCAGTAGGGCTACGCATAGTCCTTATCAGGTGTTGTTGTATTGGATCTGCTGATTTTGATCGACTGGAAAGCGGACCTTAGTGCAGCGTTAGAGCCGTCAGGTTGACGGGCAAAGACCGGCAAATGACAAGCTGAGACACATGCGCAGCGTAAGCACCTCTTCAGGCTGAGACAGGAAAGTCTGCGGATCAGCGAGAGTCTGGATGTCAATACGGTTCTTTACGATGTTGTTTGAAAGCGCGTGCCTATTGGCCGGTCCGGGTCGCGGCGGGATCAACACAGGAAGATTTAACGGAACAATCTATGTTGTACTTAACGAGTAGAAAGGCAGTGATTATGTTTCGCACAATGGAAGAGGTGGTGGGTAGTATCGAATGGGAGTCATTATCCGAACAGACGAGGAAGTCCTATATGACCGCATGGTAACGGTTCAAAGAGTTTTTGCCTGTTGATTGGAAAGATGCGACACCGGAAGATGTGGTGGCCTAGGTCCAGACGTTAGCCGAAACGGTTATGACTTCTACCGTTGAAACACGCATTGCCGGAGTGTCATATTTTTACAGGATGTTCGGGAACGGCAATCCTTGTTCCAGTCTTAAAGTGAAGGCGGCATTGCGGGTTGCACGGCGTAGAATTGGGAAGGGGAGTGCTAAAAAACGTGCCCTTAGCAGCGAAGAGATCATGGCGATTATTCAACACTATAGTATCAAGGACCCCTCCGGTATCCGTAACGCTGCCATAATCGCTATCGGGTTTTCGTGTGCGCTGCGTAGATCCGAAATAGTAGGACTGGATCTGAAAGATGTGATGGAAAGAGTAGGGGCGCATAGTCTCAGGGCTGGATTCGTCACGGAGGCAGCTCGAAATGGTGCAAGTGTGGCAAAAATAATGGATGTTACGCGCCATAGGACACCGTACATGGTCACCGAGTATATACGGGATGAAAACAAGTTGGAGAATCATGCAGGCGCCGCTTTCTTATGAGAGACGGCCATGAGAAACTAAGAACCTTGGGGACATGTTTCTGAGGTGGTTTACATGATCTACTGGAAGGACATCATTGAAGAATAACTCCTTTCCAGTATGTACCAGTAAAGACCTCTCCCTCGCCCGGAACCCCGGTGGATCTTCTCTGACGGGCTCGTCCGGTGGGCAGCTTGGCTTACACGGCAGAAAAGGAAATCCGATGGCTGAAATGACCGGTTACCGGTATATCGCGGAGATGCTGAGCGGCTACGGGATCAGGGCTGTCTTCCACGTTCCCTATGTCCTGGACGGCGCCCTCGTGGAGATGGAGAAACTGGGTATCCGCCGGGTCCGGTGCCATTCCGAGAAAGCCGCGGCCTACATGGCCGACGGCTACGCGCGGGTCGCCGGCGGTCCCGGCATCGCCATGGCGCAGTCCGTCGGCGCGGCCAATCTCGCCGCCGGGCTCCAGGACGCCTGGCTCGCGTGCTCTCCGGTCATCGCCCTGTCGGGCCGCTGGATGCCCCACTACCTGTACCGGCAGGCCTACCAGGAGATCGATCACCGGCCCCTCTACGATCCGGTCACCAAGTTCAATGCCTACGTGGATGGCGTGGAACAGATCCCATTCCTGTTGCGCCAGGCCTTCCGCGAGGCCACCACCGGCGCGCCGCGTCCGGTCCACCTGGACTTCCTGGGTCTTTCCGGCGATCTCGCGGCGGGATCGAAGTTCGATGCCGAGGCGATCGCAGAGGCGTCCTTCGCCCGGTATCCGGCATTTCGTCCCGAGCCTGAACCCGTGCGCGTAACGGAGGCGGCAAAACGCATCGCGCGGGCCGAGCGGCCCGTCCTGGTTGCGGGAGGGGGCGTGACGGCATCAGGCGCGCAGGCCGAAGTGGTCCGTCTCGCGGAGAAGCTCTCGATACCGGTGGCGACCTCCCTCAACGCCAAGGGGACGATCCCCGAGGACCACACGCTGTCGGCAGGCGTGGTCGGCACCTATTCCCGCAAGTGCGCCAACGAGATCGTCGCCGAGGCGGACCTCGTGATTTTCGTGGGAAGCCATACCGGCGGACAGGTCACCCATTTCTGGCAGATTCCCCAGCCCGGGACACCAGTAATTCAAATCGACGTGGACCCTTCCCAGATCGGCCGGAACTATCCTGCAGAAGTCGCCATCCAGGGCGACGCGAAGGTAACGCTGGAGCGGTTCATCGAGACCATTGAACCCGTGCCGTCGAGACCGTCGTGGACGGCTCGCGTGCGGGAACGCGTCCAGGCCTGGCGGACCGAGTTCGACGGACTGCTCAGGTCCGACGCTGTGCCGATCCGTCCCGAGCGGCTTTGCCGCGAAATCACCGAATTCCTCCCATCGGACGCCATATTCCTCTCTGACACAGGCCATGCCGGCATCTGGACGGGTACCATGATCGAGATAACGCAATCCGGGCAGACCTTCCTGCGCTGCGCCGGGTCCCTGGGCTGGGTCTTCCCCGCGGCCATGGGCGCCAAGTGCGCCGCCCCGGACCGTCCCGTCATTTGCTTCACCGGCGACGGCGGATTCTGGTACCATCTGGGGGAATTGGAGACGGCTGCCCGGTTCGGCATAAGCACCGTCACGGTGATCAACAACAACCGTTCCTTCAACCAGTGCCGGGGCGGGTTCGAAGGCGCGCACGGCGGGCGGGACCAGGGGTCGGACGACCTGTGGGTCTTCGAAGACGTAGACTTCGCCGAGGTGGCGAAATCCATGGGGTGCTTAGGGATACGCGTGGTAGACCCGGCGGGAATCCGTCCCGCTTTGGAACGGGCCGTCGCGGCGAACGGACCGGTCGTCGTCGACGTGGCCACCGATATTGATGCCATGGCGCCGACGGCTTACGTGCCGGAGTAAAGGCAGGCGATTGTAATCGGTGATCCATGATCTATTCTATCACAGTCCGCGATGGTACCTTAGACGCCCGAACCTGATAAAGAATTGGTTTTTTGTTAGATAAATGTTTCGTACATTAAGAAAAGACCGCCTTAGTTTCGCTCAGACCATCCCATCAGCTCCATACAGGAGGTCCGTGATGCGATGCCTGGTATTCACCCTTGCCTTGACCTTCGCCGGATGCGCGACGTACAGCCAGATCGGATCGGGCGACTCGCGCGATGCAAGTGCGCTGTCCGGACCGGGAATGACGGTGACCTGGTTTGACAGCCGGGGTGGGTATCCATCTGTCGGGTACTACGACGTGCAGACCGTCTTCAGTACAAAGGAACTGGGGAACGGTCCTTATGTCCGCGTCGCGGCGTTGCACATCACGGGGACGTCGCCAAAGGACCTCCTCGGCATGTTGCGGATGCAGGCTTCGCGGATCGGCGCGAACCGGCTGCTCATCGTCAAAGCGGAGGAGAAGATAGAAGAAGTCTATCTGTATTCCGGGCTTGAGAACGTGGCCGGGTTTTTCTCCGGTGAGAAAATGGCCGCGGATCGTAGAGACGAAGCATACACGCTCCGGATCGAAGCGATCGCGATCAGAATGACGGTTGATCGGACAACCCTGGAACCGTCCCGTCAATGGAACGACCGGCCCACCGTGTACCAACCCCGCCGGCCGTATGACCGGCCCACTGTGTACCGGCCCCGTCGACCGGATGACCGGCGAAACGTGAAGCCACCCCGTCGACCGGATGACCGGCGAAACGTGAAGCCACCCCGTCGACCGGATGACCGGCGAAACGTGAAACCACCCCCACCACGGGAGGAGCCGGCACCGGTGAAGCCGCCTCCGCCAAAGGACGATCAGCCAGCCGAGAAGCCGCCTCCTCCAAAGGATGACCGGCCAAACTTGAAGCCACCCGGTCTGAAGACGAAGACCCACCGACCGTGAAGGGACTCTCGTGTCCAGCTAGTAAAGGATGATGTGTTGGATGCAGGTTTGCCGACTTGAAAACCAATGGAGACGTTCAAGATTCGAATCTAGCGCTATCGGCGTCCGGAAGGATCCCGCCCTCGTCCCTGGGCAGCACGGACAGGGGGAGCGCGATCGAGGAACCCGCGTCGACCGGGAGCGTGACCCCCGTAATCCACCGGGACTCCTCACTGGCCAGGAAGACGGCCGCGTGGCCCACGTCCCAGGCCGTGCCCTCGGTGCCCAGCGGCGTGGAGCGCATGCGAAGCTTGCGATGGGCTTCCGACAATCCGGCGGTGAAGGACCCATGCAGGTGGCCGGGAGCGATGCAATTTACGCGGACCCCGTCTTTACCGTGCTGCACCGCCATGTTGATGGTGAGGGCGATGACGCCGCCCTTGGACGTTTCATAGGCGACGTTGTATGACCATCCGCTCCGGAATCCGTCGATGGACGCCACGTTGATGATGGAGCCGCCGCCTGTTTCCGCCATGGCCGGTACGGCGAACCGGCACGCGAGCATCATGGCCTTGAGATTAACATTCATGATCTCGTCCCAGTGCGCCTCGGGCACGTCCACCACCGTACCTGGATAGCTGACCCCCACATTGTTGAATAGGACGTGGAGCCCGCCGTAACGGTCTACCACGGTTTCGGTCATGGACCTGCAGTCTGCCAGCCGGGTCACGTCCCCGGTGAAAATAGAGGCAGTTCCCCCTTCTTTCTCGATGGTTTCAAGTGTCCTGCCGGCGTTCTCCTCGCTCCGGTCCGCCAGCAGCACCTTCGCGCCTTCCCGGGCGAGGAGCAGGGCGGTCGCCTGCCCGGTGCCCGCCACGTCGCTCTGCGTGCCCGCGCCCGTCACGATGGCCACCTTGCCGTGCAGGCGGGGCTTGCGAATCGTCATTAAAACTCCCTGTTAATCAGAAAATCACCATCTTAATGGCTGCGCCGCGCGATGGCTGCGCCGCGCGATGCGCCGAATCAGCGTGTCTCACGATCAGAAGATCTCCGCGCCGCCCGCAACGACCAGGTCCACGGCCGTGAGGTAGTCCGATTCGGGCGAGGCCAGGAAGGCGACCGTCTGGGCCACGTCGTCGCCCCGGGCTACCCTTCCCAGGGGTGAGATGTCGGTTTTTTCCTGGATGAATTCCTGGTGGGCCTTGCTGTTTTTCCAGGATTCTCCGAGGATGGCGCCATCGGATACGGCCTCGGCAATGAATCCCACGCGTTCGGTATCGACCGCGGTGGGCGACACGGAATTGACGTTGATGCCGTGAGGACCGAGTTCCTGCGCCAGCGCCTGGGTGAAACGGATGATGGCGGCCTTGGAGGCGCAGTAGGCCGAGAACCTCGGGCGTCCGATCTTGCCCGACGTGGAGGCGATGTTGATGATCTTGCCGCCGCTTCCCCGTTCGATCATGTGGCGCGCCGCGGCCCGGCACATGAGGAACACGCCCCGGGCGTTGACGTTCATTTCCTTGTCCCAGGCCTCTTCATCCATATCGACCACGAGGACGCGGTCCTTACCCGGAAGGGAACCGGCCCCGTTCACCAGGATGTCTATGCGCCCGAACCGTTCGATCCCCCGCGATACGAGGCCAGCCACGTGGTCGGACTTCGAGACGTCGGCCAGGATGGCCTCCGCTTCCCGCCCCGCCGCCTCGATCTCCCTGACCACCGAGGGCAATCCCTCCCATTCCGACGAATCTCCGGGATAGGGGTTGGTGACCAGATCGCTGACGATGACGTCGGCGCCTTCCCGGGCGAGGCGCGTGGCGACGGCCCTGCCGATGCCACGTTCGCCGCCCGCACCGGTGACCAGGGCGGTTTTGCCGTGGAGGTTGTACATGGATTGTTCCTTCTTCTGGCTGTTTATTACTCGCCCTCTCTCCGGGGCCGCACCACGGTCTCGCCATCGTCCTCCACGAGGGGATGGTGATAGATGTAGGGCGGCTCCAGCACGGCGCGCTGCGCCTCGGTCAGCTCCGAGGTCCATTCGGGCTGGTTGGCCTCGTAGATCCCGCCGGCGTAGTGGAGATACTTGGGCGTATACCGGTACAGGGCGACGCGCCGGTCGTTCCTGCCGCGCCAGGGCAGCGTGCCGTGGGCGGTAGCCTCGTTGAAGATCACCAGGTCGCCGGCTTTCTGGACGATGTGATGGACCAGGTCCTGGTTGGCCTCCCAGGTCAGGATATCCTCGGGACATGGCAAGTTGGCCTTGTGGCTGCCCGGTATGACGCAGAGACCGCCCGCGCCGGGATCCACGTCCGCCATGGCGAACTGGCACACGATGAGGCCTGATCGCATGCGCCCGTTGTGGTAGTGGTAATAGCGGGAACCGTTGAAGGTCGCGTTTCCCGAGCCGTGGATCTTGAGGCCCTCGCAGCCCGATTCGGCGACCAGCACGTCGACGCCGTGGTCGAGCTTCCAACCACGCCCGAACAGGGTGTTCAGATAGGGAATGATCTTCGGATGGGCCAGGAGGTTGCGGAAGGGTTGGCACCACGGCTGCGGCCAGGTGAGCATGCCCTCGTAGTGGCGAAAGGGCGCATGCCGTCCTTCGAAGGGCCTTCCCCGCCAATCGCCGCTGAGTTCGTTGGGTCCGTCGTAGGATCCGAGCCGGTCCGGATTGGCGTCGAGGGCCTCGTTCAGCGCTTCGACTTCGTCCCCGTTCAGGAAACCCCGCACGTGAAGAAAGCCCTGCAGGTCGTACAGGTACTGTTCCTCTTCGTTCATGGTCGAAAAGGCCGGTGTCTCGGCCATGGAGCGTCCTCCCTGGATGCTGTTCCTAACGATCTGGATGGCGCATGCAGAAATTACTGGTGTTATGCACAGAAAGATAGCCGGCGCGGCACCGCGCGCAACGACAAAAAGCGCTTCGAGGACCTCACGCGGGACGCAGAAAACGACGATCCGAAACCCTTCGACGCGTCCACAAAATGCCTTGACAGTCCTGCGGGGGCCGGTTAACGTCACGTAGTCCCCGCCATGGGGTGACCACGGGTCTGTGACCTAAAATGATCGTTGTGTTTTTCCTTGAGAAAACTACGCCCCGAAACTACGGGATGCCGTGTCCGAAGAACCCGAAGTACCCGAGCAGATCGAAGCGCAACATCTCGACCGTCCGACGGTTCCCGAACTGGATGAGTTCCTTGGCTTACCCTTCAAGGTGCTCGACGACGGGTTCGTCCGCGTCGTGGACTACATGGGCAGCGATCACTCCATCGTGCAGGCCGCCCGTGTTTCCTACGGCGCCGGAACCCGGCAGGTCCACCAGGACCGGGGGCTGATCCGCTATCTCATGCGGCATCAGCACACCACCCCCTTCGAGATGTGCGACATCAAGTTTCACCTGCGGGTGCCCATGGACTGCTGGCGCCAGTGGATCCGTCACCGGACGGCCTCTGTCAATGAATACAGCACCCGCTACTCGCTGGCGATCGACGCGGCGCAGACCACCCCGCCCGATGCGTGGCGGTTCCAGGCGCAGGGCAACCGCCAGGGCAGTGGCGGTTTCGTCGACGAAACACAGGGAGCGCGTTTTTCCGAGAAGGAACAGGAGCTTCAGGAGGCCGCCCGGTCCCGCTACGAAGAGCGCATCGAAGCCGGCATCGCCCGGGAACAGGCCCGCAAGGATCTTCCCCTTTCCACGTACACGGAAGCCTATTGGAAAGTGAATCTCCTGAACCTGCTTCGGTTTCTGCTCCTGCGCATGGACGATCACGCCCAGTGGGAGATCCGGCAGTACGCCCATATTATCGGACACCGCATCGTGTCCGCCTGGTGTCCCGTGGCATGGCAGGCCTTTCTCGACTACAGCGTGAACGCCATGCAGCTGACCCACCTGGATTGGGAGATCATCCGGGCGATTCAGGCTGGAGACGACAAGGCAATACAGGATCTGCTGGTGGAGTACCGGTTCGTTTCGAAATCCGGTGCCCTGCGCCGCAACCGGGAGCGGGATGAACTCGAAGCCAAGTTGCAGAAGCTGAATATCCCGATTCCATGGCGATCCGGTGATGATCCCGCCTAGCGACACCGGGTACGTGGCCAATGCCGGTCGGTCCGCGACCGCGAACAACCCGATATGCGGTAACCGATGAGTCGAGGCAAACCCGAGACGGTATCCCGGAGGTACGATGTCCCCGACGCCAACGTCCGGTCCGGGATACGCGATGCCCTGGATCGCTTCGGTCCGTCTGAGCACAGGGCCGAAGCCTGGTGCGATTGGGTGATGGTATTCGAGGATGAAAAGGAAAAGCTGGTCCTCAAGCAGTACCGGAAAGGTACGCTGATGATCCAGGGCAGGGGGGAACACCTGCTCCGAGTGATCCTGCACGTTCTTTCGCCCTTTCTGGCAAATTCGGGTGAATCGGAAGACTCCGGAGAGGGCGCCGGCGGCGCAATGGCTCGCGGCGGTGAGAAGACCCGAAAGCTTCCGCTTCCGCACATCGGCACGGACGAGTCCGGCAAGGGCGACTATTTCGGTCCGCTGGTGGTGGGCGGCGTCCTGGTGGAGACGGGATCCCGGGAGAAACTGGCTGCACTGGGCATCCGGGACTCCAAGAAACTGGGCGACGCCAAGTGCCGCGAACTGGCGGCCGGGATCCGGCGTATCTGTGTCGGAAAGTACCGCGAGATAATCATTCCACCGGAGCGATACAACACGCTGTACGAGGAGTTTCGCCGGGAAGGCAGGAACCTCAACCATCTCCTGGCCTGGGCCCATGCCCGCGCCATCGAATCCTTGCTGGAGTGCGCCGTCTGCCGGCTGGCCGTGGCGGACAAGTTCGGCAACGAGCACTACATCCGGTCCCGTCTCATGAACAAAGGCCGGGAGATCGAGCTGATCCAGGAACATCGGGGAGAGCGTTACCTGGCCGTCGCCGCGGCGTCGATTCTCGCCCGCGACCGATTCCTGGAGCACATGGAAAGACTGTCCGGCGAGGCCGGCCTGCCGCTGCCCAAAGGCGCCGGGACACAGGTCGTAACCGCAGCCAGGAAATTCGTCGAACGGCATGGCGTGGATAAACTGTCCGCCGTGGCCAAGATGCACTACAAGACCACGGCCCAGGTTGTGTAACCCCGGTTTTTTTGTTAAAATCAGATCAGACGGATCGTCGTGTTTTGGATTGAACCGCTGGATATGTGAACCGGCTGTACAGGGAGCGTGCCCCGGATGCGACAGACGACGCTATACGCGCATACAAGGTTCCAGATCGCGCCGGTAGACCCGAGGATCTTCGGCGGGTTCCTGGAGCATATCGGCCGGGCCGTCTACGAGGGCGTGTATGATCCGGACTGCGCGCATGCGGACGAGGACGGATTCCGGAAGGACGTCATGGAGGCCCTCGAACGCCAGTCCATGACCGTCATGCGGTATCCCGGCGGAAATTTCGTCTCCGGCTACCATTGGATGGACGGCGTGGGCCCCCAGACCCTGCGTCCCACGGTGCGGGAACTCGCCTGGCAGAGCGTGGAGCCGAACGCCTTCGGAACGGACGAATTCATCCGGCTCTGCCGCAAGATGGACTGGCGGCCCATGCTCACGGTCAACCTTGGAACAGGCTCCCCCGAGGAAGCCAGGAACTGGGTCGAATATTGCAACTGTCCCGCGGGTACGAGTTACGCCGACCTGCGGGTGAGCAACGGGGAGAAAATGCCCTACGACGTCGACCTGTGGTGCCTGGGCAACGAGATGGACGGACACTGGCAGCTCGGTCACGTGCCGGCGGACCAGTACGCGATACGGGCCCAGCAGGCCGCGAAGATGATGAAGGACGCGGACCGGCGGATCGAACTGGTCGCCTGCGGTTCCTGCTCCGTGGATATGTTCGAAACCTACATGGAATGGGACCGCCAGGTCCTCGACTACCTGGGCGATTATGCCGACTACATCAGTCTCCATCGTTACGTGGGCAATCCGGAGGACGACACCCCGGACTACCTGGCGGTCACGAACTCCATCGACCGGCAAATCGAGGAGATGGACGCGGTTTGCCGTTTCGTTCAGGCAAAGCGAAGAAGCCCCAAACGCGCTTACCTGTGCTTCGACGAATGGAACGTCTGGTACAAGAACCACGAAACGGACGGAGAGGGCAAATTCGCCCCGCACCTGGTGGAGGAGATCTACAATCTCGAAGACGCCCTCGTCGTGGCCGGTTTCCTGAACAGCTTCGTACGCCACGCCGACACGGTTCGCATCGCGAACATAGCCCAGATCGTCAATGTCATCGCCCCGCTGATGACGCGGGGCGACGACCTGCTCGTACAGTCCATATTCCACCCCTTCACGATGTATGCGAAGCGGCGCGAAGGCACGTCGCTGCGGCTAAGCGTGGATGGCGCAAGCTACAAGAGCGAGCAGTACGGCCGGGTGAACTACATTGACGCCGCCATGATACAGAACGACAGCGTGCTGAACGTCTTTGTGACGAACCGAAGCACGGACACCGCCGTACCCCTCCGCATCGTGCTCGAAGACCGGCCGATCGAATCGCTGGTCAGCGCCGAAATCCTTACCGGGGGCGAAGATCCAAAGGCCGCCAATTCGTTCGAGCAGCCGGACCGGGTCGTCAAGCAGCCGTTCCGGGAGATAAAGATCGCCGGGGGCAGGGTGCAGTGCTTTCTACCCCCGTTGTCCTTCGCGGCCATGACCTTCGAACTCGAGAAATGGTAGTCCGCTGGCCGCGCGTCGGAACAATCCGGAGATCTAAGGTTTCAGTTCCGGCGTGATCTGCACGCTTGCGCAATCTTCCCATGCCAGATATCCCAGAACGTGACACACTTTCCCGCCGCGCCGCCCTCAGGATCGGCGGCGGCGCCCTGCTCGGCGCGGCCCTGCTCGGCTGCGGAGGGAGCCGGGACGACCGGACAGTCCTGCGATTCATGACGGCGCAGACCCTGGAAAAGCACCGGTCCCTCGAGCCGCTCATCGCCGAGTTCATGGAGATCCATCCCGGCATCCGGATCGAACACGTGAAGGTGCCCTGGGACCAGGCCCATTCGAAGTATCTCACGGCGATCCTCGGCGGCGCGCCTCCCGACGTCATGACCATTCCGAGCTGGTGGGTGACCGAGTTCCGCGCCATGGGCGCCCTCGAGGACCTCGCCCCGTGGGTCCGGGACTGGCCCCATCTGCAGGGGTATACGGAGCAGGTGAAACGGCTGACCCGGGCGACCATGGCCTTCGACGGGGACCGGGTCTTCGGCCTGCCCACGGAAGTGGCCGTCCGGTCCATGTTCTATCGCACCGAATGGCTCGAGGAACACGGACTCGAGCCGGCGCAGACGCGCGAGGAGTGGCGCGCACTGCTCGAGCGGATCACGGATCCGGGCAGACAGCGCTACGGGTACGCCCTCCGCGGCGCCCGGGGCGGTTTCTGGTCGTGGTGGCCCATCGCCCAGGAATACGCCGGGTCCAACGCGTGGTTCGACGATGACCACCGGTGCATTATAAACAGTCCGGAGCACGTGGCGGGACTGTCCTACTGGAACGACCTCTACCAGGACGGGCTCGCACCGCCCGACTCGCTGAACTGGGGTTTCAACGAGCTGGTCCAGGGATTCTGGTCGGGACTCTGCGGCACGATGGAACAGGATCCGGAGGTGGTCCGGACCTGCCTGGAGCACGGCCTGGACGAAAGTACCCTCACCATCACGGTCATGCCCGTCGGCCCCAGGGCCCGCGTGGCCCTGTCCGACGGAGGGTATACGTCCATGTCTTCGGCATCTCCTAACAAGGACGAAGCCTGGACCTTTCTCAGCTGGCTGATGGCGCCCGAACAGCGGCTTCGGTACTGCAGGGACGTCAACATGATCCCGCCCTTTGCCGAGAACCTCAGGGATCCCGCGTTCGGGCAGGGCCTCTACCAGTCCTTCGTGGAAATGGTGAGCGATCCGGCGATCATACAGAACTGGTATCCCAACTACCTGCCTGAAATGGGCGAGTTTCTCGAGGTGCGGGTGACCGAGGAGCACCAGAAGATGCTGCTGAAGAGACAGTCTCCGCGGGACGCTCTCGACCGCCTGGCCGATTTCCTGACCCGTGCCCAGCGGAACTACGTTGACCGTCACGGCCCGGACACGCCCCGGCCGCCTGTGTAAAGCGGCGGTCCCGCGAGGCCGGCCGCCGGCCTAAAGCAGTGGTCCCGCGAGACCGGCAGCCGCGACAGCACAAGGAACAGGACCGATTCGATGCGCCATCACGCGAATCCCGGCTCGAAACCCCGTCGAATTACCCGTCGCGACATGTTGCGGCTCGGTAGCGCGGCCTTTGCGGGCGCGGCCTTTGTGGGCGCGACCGTCCTCGGCTGCGGCGGCGGAGACGGCCGACGGACCGTCACGGTCTTCAGTCCCATGGGCGAAGTAAAGAACCTCGCCCTGCGCCGGCAGGTCGAACGCTTCATGGCGTTGCGGGACGACTTGCGCGTGGAGTTGATCCCCGCGCCGTGGGACCAGGGGCACGCCAAGCTGCTGACCATGATCGCCGGCGGCAACCCGCCCGACGTGATCGCGGCGACGGGACAGTGGATGGCCGAATTCCGGGCCATGGGCGCTATAGAGGACCTGACGCCCTGGTACGCGTCGTGGCCGCATCGCGATGCCTTCACGCGTACGGGTCTGCTCCGGTGCGAGAGCAGCATGGCCATCGAGGATGGACGGGTATACGGGCTGCCGCTGGAACTGACGACGCGGGCCATGTTCTATCGCAGGCGGTGGCTGGACGAGCAGGGCCTGGTACCCGCGGCGACCCGGACCGGGTGGCGCGCGTTGCTCGAGCGGATCACGGACAGGGACCGTTACGGCTACGCCCTGCGGGGGGCCCGGGGCGGATTCTGGACCTGGTGGCCCATACTGGAGGAGTTCTCCGGTACGAACGAGTGGTTCGACAGGGATCACAACTGCATTATCAACAGTCCGGCGCACGTGGAAGGGCTGACCTACTGGAACGACATTTACCAGGACGGCCTGGCGCCGGTGGACTCGGTGAACTGGGGCTACAACGAACTGGTGCAGGGTTTCTGGTCCGGGGTCTGCGGTTGCATCGAACAAGACCCTGAAGTGGTGCGCACCTGCCTGGAACACGGCATGGACGAATCGACCCTGGTTACCGCCGCCATGCCGGCCGGTCCCCGGGCCCACGTGGCTTCCAACGACATCTGGATCCTCTCGATCTCAAGCGCCGCGAAGAATACGGACGACGCCCTGGCGTTTTACGAATGGATGATGTCGCCGGAACAGCTCATCGCCTACAGCAAGGACGCGAGCGTACTTCCTACGGTGAAGCAGGGCATGGACGACCCCTATTTCGGCCAGGGATTCCTGCAGCCGTTCATGGACATGGCCACCGATACGAGGTTCCTGCAAAACTGGTACCCGAGCTACCTGCCCGAAATGGGCGAATTCATCGAGGTGCTGGTCACCGAGGAACAGCAGAAGATGCTCCTGGGAAGGCAGTCTCCGCGGGAAACGCTCGACCGGCTGGCAGACTTCCTGGACCGGGCCCAGCGGCGTCACGTGGATCGGCACGGTCCCGATACACCCAGGCCACCCAGGCCGTCCGATACGCCGGAACCGTCCGTGCCGTCCGAACCGTCCGGTACGTCCCGGCCGTCTTAGCCACCCGGGCCGAACGGCACCCTGAAACCCCACGCCATGAAAAAAGCCGAACCCTATCTGCTCCTGACGCCGGCCTACCTGCTCATCGCGGGATTCCTGTTCTACCCCATGGCCACGGTGTTCCTGCTATCGCTACGGGAATACCAGCTCATGGATCCACTCAATACGCCCTTCGTCGGGCTGGACCAGTACGCCGCCATGGCGGGAGACGAGTACTTCTGGCGGAGTCTGTGGAATTCCGTGGTCTGGGTGGTCGTATCGTTGTTCTTCCAGTTCCTGCTCGGATTCTGTCTGGCGCTGCTGCTTAACAGCACGCGGTTCTGGGGAAGGGGGATCTTCCAGGCAATTGTTTTCGCCCCGTGGGCGGTATCGGGCTTCCTGATCGCCATCATCTGGGCATGGCTGCTGAACGGGGAATTCGGGCTGGTCAACGACCTACTCATCCGGACCGGACTGGTGGATCAGAAAATCGGGTTTCTGTCTCGCGGGGAGACGGCACTCCTCTCCTGCGTGCTGGCCAATATCTGGTTCGGGGTCACCTTCTTCGCCGTCATGCTCTTCGCCGCCCTGCAGGCCATCCCGCCGAGTCTTTACGAAGCGGCCGACATGGATGGCGCCACGGCCTGGCAGTCCTTCTGGCGCGTCACCGCGCCCATGGTGAAACCGGCGATCGTCATCACAGTACTTCTGCGGGCGATCTGGATATTCAACTGGGCGGACCTCATCTGGGTCATGACCGGGGGCGGTCCGGCCGGGGCGTCCCGGACCCTGTCCCTCTATGTTTTCCAGAAGGCCTTCCTGGGGCTGGACTTCGGGTATTCGGCCGCACTGGGCGTGGCGTTGACCGTAGTCTCCCTGGTCTTCACCGCCGTTTTCCTCCGGGCAACGAGGTTTTACGGCGACGAGGCCGCCCTGTGAGGAATGGAAGATGATCCGGACGCAACCATTGCGCCGCCTGCTGCAGGTCGCCGGACTGAGCGCGTTTTTTGTCTTTGCGGTCTTCCCAGTGTACTGGATGGTGGTCACTTCGCTGACGCCGGAGAAGGATCTTTTCGTCTGGCCCCTGAAGTATTTCCCATCAGCGCCCACGCTGGAACACTACGCCGCGGCCTTCCTCCGCACCGACATTCCCCGGTTCTTCACCAACAGCATCATGGTCGCCAGTCTGGCCTCGGCCTGTACGTTGACCGTATCCGTGATGGGAGGCTACGCCCTCGCGCGCTACCGTTTCCGGGGCCGGAAGGTCACGCTCCTGATGTTCCTGGCGACCCAGATGATGCCCGTGGTGGTGCTGATCGTCCCGCTCTTCATCATCTTCCGGATGCTCGGTCTGCTCAACACGCTCTACAGCCTGATGATCGTTTACACCGTGCTGAACATCCCCTTCTGCACGCTCATGATGCAGGGTTTCTTCGCGGGCGTCCCGTCGGAACTCGAAGAGGCCGCCATGGTGGACGGGTGCAACCGGATGGGTGCGATCCTGCGCGTGGCCGTGCCGCTGACCCGGCCCGGCCTGATCGCGACCTTTCTGTTCGCGTTCATCGGCGCATGGAATGAACTGCTCTTCGCGGTGATGTTCCTGAACTCGGAATCCACTTTCACTCTGCCCGTCGGCCTGTACAACTTCATCAGCAAGTACGACATACACTGGGGACGCATGATGGCCGGCGCCACCCTGGCGCTGCTTCCGGCGCTGGCCGTGTTCGCCTTCGTACAGCGGTATATGGTGCGGGGGCTGGCCCTGGGGGCGGTGAAAGGATAGCGGACCAGGGAGAGCAGGATCAGGCCAACTGGATCGGGATAGCGGAATCGGTGGAGCAGGGTCAGGGCAGCAGGATCGGGCGGACCCACACGAGATAAACCTGTCCGCCGGAACGGATCGCCTGGTGTTCGGTCAGCACACGGTATGCTTCGCGGGCCGGTGATCCGGAGAGCGTGCGGTATCCGCGCGGGCGATTCCCCTTCACCTCGGCCAGGTCAATCGAATCCAGCGGCCAGTCCACGGCTTCGCCGGCCTGGTCCGCCATGTACCGGGGCAGCTTCTGCACGGCGATCTCGACGCGATCGGGAACGAAGGGTTCCGCCCTTGGATGGGTGAATCCTGCGAGGAACAGGTTGAACTTGTACATGGATCTCCACGCCGGGGCGATCACTTCGTTGCCGGAACGGGCCTCGAGCAACGCGGGCGAGTAGGTGTGAAGGCTTGGGGGTGCGTGCATTCCGATCCAGATGGTCACCTTGTCGTTGTCTTCCCGAAAAGGTTTCTGTATGCTCTGGGCATAGGGTAATTCATTATCGAGCCATTCGTTGGTCAGGCTCGTAAGGCCGAAGCTGCTCTGCAGGATCACGTACAGTCCGGCAACCTCATGTTCTTCCAGCTGGACCTGCCGGTGGAGCGCATCGGCATCGTCGTCCCGAAATACGACAATTCCATTTCCGTAGATCACGATCTGCGGTGTACGCGAAAGAAAAACCTTGTGTACGGTGGTCGATGCGCGGACTACTTTACGCCAGATCGCCGGGTCGACATTGGATCCGTGAACCTCACCGGCCTTCAGGATCCCCGCCAGCAGGAGCAGGAGGCCGGGGACCAGGTTTCTGAGCGTACGTTGGACGCTATTCATAGACTGTTTTCTCGATCTTCGACTGTTTCTTCGATTTCATTCCTATGCGATGCAACCGCTGCAACCGATCCATGGACGAGGCAAAGCGCAGTTTTCACAAGCAGCGCAAGTGGCGGTGCCCTTCCTGCGGCCGCATCAGGTTCCAGCGCGCCAGGTCCAGGGGCCGGACCGCCCGGTCCGAGAAACACCGCCGCGGAGACTGAATGTCCCGGGCGATTTCCTGCCGCATCATGGGTTCAACTGCTCCATACGCTTTTCATAGGTAGACTTGTGCGCGGGATCGATCTCCATGAGCACTTCGTAGGCTTCCTTGGAAGGTTCCGCATCGGGGACTTCCGTGGGTGATTCCGCGCTGAATACGTCCGCCAGTTGCAGGTAATGGGCGTTCAGAAACTCCTTAAGACGCTCGTCCCTCGCGTTCTTTTTGTGAAGTTCGGCCATCAAATCCACGGCCTCGCGGCATAACGTCCGGGCCTCCACAAGCTTGTTTGCCTTCTGTGCCGCCAGCCCGCGGTAATACCGGTTACGGATCAGGCGATAAGGCCTGTAGTCATCTGCCAGAATGCCGTCGATCAGGTCGAGCCGTTCGTCCCAGCCCCGCTGAAACTCGCGGCTGAACCGTCCGTCCACCGCGATGGCATTGGCGCGCTGGAAATGGCTGTCGCCGCCGAATTCCGTGTACTTGTCCAACTCGTGTCCGATCATGATGTGAACGTAGTAATCGATCAGCCACGTCAGGCCGTTGAACTGTTGATCGTCGTGCTGAAGCAGGTCCTCCCGTTCGTACTCGAATAGCCACCACCGGTCCAGGTATTTCAGGTCGGTACCGCTGTACACGGTCAGGCGCGAGCCGTACTGGGTCTTTACCGCGCTGCCGAGAAATGCCAGGATGGCTTCGAATCCCACGTGAACCGGCTCGGGAAGGTCTTCTTCCAGCCAGTCCCATTCTTCGATATAGTCGGTCATTGAACGGGAGAAGTCCGCCATGTGCTCGCGGTGCAGAACGGGCAGGGCTTCCAGGTGCACCATGATCTCGGCTTCCACCTGCTGCCCGCTGGCTTCGTGCCACGGAAACACCGCCAGCCAGAGCGCCAACGCGCAGGTCCGTATCCACGCGCGATGTGGGGTTCTCCAATGTAGCGGCGAATCCATATGCGTGCTTCCGTTATCCAGGGTTCCCATTCGGTCGTCTTTCGTCGGAAAGCTAACCGCGGGGACGCGGCATGTCAAGCCTATCCCGCGCCCGCGCGTCGCGTACGGATCCCACGCGCTCCCACAGGCGCTGGCCTTGACACCCGGGTCCCGGTGCTGTATTTTGGCCGTCCGTAGTGGATACAGGCACGATTGAGCGGCGCGGTGCGGCGGCGGCGACCGGCCCGGCCTGAATACGCGGCCGATCAGCGCTTTCTGGAAAGGTACATGATCGAACAAACTAAGGCGCAAACCCTCGCCCGCGAGCGCGGGACCATATACAAGAAACCGGACGGAAAGGCCGTTCGAATCGCCCTGGTGTATCCCAATACCTACTACCTGGGCATGTCGAATCTGGGTTTTCAGACCATCTACCGGCACCTGAACGAACGGGTCGACGTGGTCTGCGAACGGGCTTTTCTCCCGGAACCTTCCGACCTGGAAATCCTGTCCAGATCCCGCAAGCCGCTGGTTACGCTGGAAACGGGGCTGCCACTCGGTTCGTGCGACATTGTGGCCTTCTCCGTCTCCTTCGAGAACGACTACCCGAACCTGATCCGTATACTGGAACTCGCACGCATACCCGTACTCTCGGCTAACCGGACCCACTACGATCCGGTCGTGCTGATCGGCGGCGCGATTACCTACATCAACCCGGAGCCGCTGGCGGAATTCGCAGACGCGATGATCATAGGAGACGGCGAAGAGGCGGCCTACGCCTATATCGACCGCTATATCGAGGACCGGGGCCTGGGCCGGGAACGCCACCTCGCCGGCGCCATGGCGCTGGCGGGTATGTATGTCCCTTCTCTGCAGCAGACCGCACCGGGCGACCGGGAGGGGCCGCCGGCCTCCGGACCGGCCGCGGATTCCGGATGCGAGGCCGAGGACGCCAGACCAACTGCTGATGCCGGACCGGCCGCGGACACCAGACCAGCTGCTGATGCCGGACCGGCCGCGGATTCCGGATGCGAGACCGCTGCGTTCGACGCGGAGCTTGCGCCCGCCGGCCGGATCGCCAATGCGCCCGCCGGCCGGATCGCCAAGCAGCAGGTGCGCGATTTCGAGGATTACCCCGCCCATTCCGCCGTCCTCACGCCCGACACCGAGTTTGGCGACATGCTGCTGATCGAGATCTCCCGCGGGTGTCCCCGCCGATGCCGCTTTTGCGCCGTGAGTTATGTCTATCCCAAATTCCGCGCTTTGAAGCCGGAAACGATACTCGACGTCATCCGTGCAAAAAATGCGACGCTTGCGCGCGACGGCCAGGAGGGATTGAAAGCGGTGGGCCTGGTCAGTTCGGCCATGTGCGACTACCCCCACCTGGACGAACTCTGTGCGGGCCTGGAAGAGACCGGGCTTCGCGTGGGGGTTTCGTCGGTTCGGGTAGACCTGGTCCCTGACAGCCTGCTTCGACTGATGCTGAAGACAGGGCTGCGAACCATGACCATCGCACCCGAGGCCGGTTCGGAACGGCTCCGCAAGGCGATCAACAAGCCCATATCCTCGGAGGAAATCCTGACTGGCGCCCGAAGGATTCTCGAGAAGGGCATCAAGCATCTCAAGGTGTACTACATGGTCGGCCTGCCGACGGAGACCGACGCCGACGTCGAGGAACTCATCGATATGACGCGCCAGCTTGCCCGGCTTCAGAGGGCTTGCGGGGAACCGGGCGGCCGGCTGAGGTTGAGCATAAATCCCTTCGTGCCGAAGGCGTTGACGCCCTTCCAGTGGAGTCCCATGGCGTCTCCGCGGGAGGTCAAGCGCAAGCTGAACCACATCAAGAAGGCCCTGCGCGGCACGCCGGGCGTGGACGTCAAGCACGAGAGCCTGAAATCCGCGTATTTCGAGGCCATCCTGTCCCGCGGCGGCCGGGAATTGAGCGGATTTCTGATGGAAACGGTGCGGCGGGACGGCGACTGGAAACGCGCGGCGGCGGAAACGGAGACGGATATCTCCCGATATCTCGGGGACATGGCGGACATGCAGTCGCTTCCCTGGGATTTCATATCCACGGAAAAGGAACATCACCGGCTCCAGTGGGAGTACCGGAAGACTCACAACCTGCCCCATCGCACCCGGCGGCCGGCAGCTCGCGTCAGCCGGACGGATGCGGGGCACCCCGCGGTCTGATCCCGGGATTTGAAGCCGGGGCCAGACCATCATTCCAAGTCAGTGGAGGCGAAAGATGCAAAGAACGGGTCTATTCATGGCTGCCGTGTCGCTCGTGTTTTTCGTGGTGTCCTGCGGCGAATCGTCCGACCAACCCGAACCTGGCGGAGAGCCCGCAAACATGTTGATTATCGAAACCACCCTGGGCACTATCAAATGCGAGCTGTATCCCGACAAAACGCCGATGACCGTGGACGTCATTTCCAGCCTGGCCGAAGGCACGCGGGAATGGACCCACCCGGTAACCGGGCAGATCATGAACGGGGTTCCTTACTACGACGGCGTGATCTTCCACCGGGTCATTCCCGATTTCATGATCCAGACCGGCGATCCGGCCGGAACGGGCATGGGCAGTCCCGGGTTCGTGTTCGACGATGAGTTGAACGAGGAACTGCTCTTCGACCAGCCCGGCCGGTTGGCCATGGCGCACCGCGGTCCCAATACCAACGGCGGACAGATCTTCATCACGGTTGCGCCCACGCCCCATCTCAACATGGTTCATACCATCTTCGGTCAGGTCGTGGAGGGACAGGACGTGGCCGACGCCATTTCAATGGTGCCCGCGGACCAGTCCCGGCCGCGCGAGGAGGTCAGCATCACCAAAGTGATCGTGGTCAGAGGGGAGGGCGAGTAGAGGATGAAACTGATTCGCAATGCGGCGACGGCCGCCGCGCTGGCGATTCTCGTCGCCTGGTCCGCAAGCGGCCTGGCGCATCCGCCCGTTCAGTCGAACGACGCAGCGCAGTCCGAATCCGGTGAACTGGCCGCCCAGTCCCTGGGGCCGGGCACCTACGCCGTCTTCAAGACCAACATGGGCGTCATCATTTGCAAGCTGTTCGATACGCTGGCGCCTGCCACCGTCGATAACTTCGTCGGGCTCGCCGAGGGCACCCGGACCTTCAAGGATCCAAAAACGGGCCGGGAGACCAGGCGTCCCTACTACGACGGGACCCTCTTCCACCGGGTCATTCCCAACTTCATGATCCAGGGCGGCGACCCGACGGGATCGGGTCAGGGCGGTCCGGGATACAATATCAAGGGCGAAATCCGGGGCTCGCTGCGCTTTGACCGGCCGGGCCGGCTGGCCATGGCCAACGCGGGATCGCCGGATACCGCGGGCAGCCAGTTCTTCATCACCCACGGTCCGAAGTCCTACCTGGACGGAGGCTACACCATTTTCGGCCAGGTCATGAAGGGTCAGGAAGTGGTAAACGCCATCGGCCGGGTGCAAACGCGCGCCGACCGTCCCATTTTCGACGTCATGCTGGAGAAACTGACCATAGAACGGGTGAAATAAGCCCGCGTCGGGGACCGGCCGTCGTACTGCTACACGGAGCAGTACGCCCCCGTCCATTTCTCCCATCCCTTTAAGTAAGGGGACCGGAGCGGGCCCCAACACGGATTACGAAGTGAAACGGCATGAAGCGCGCATTCCACGGGTACGCAGGTTCCATGAGAGCGCTGGCGTCGGCGTGTTCGATCGCCTTCGCGCTCGTCCTCCTGCCGTCCGAACTGCGGGCCTTTGAACCGCCCGCACCCCATTTGAAAGCCTTCCTTGGCGGGCTGGACCAGCGCATGCCGCAGCCGGTTCCCGAGGGTCTGAGGACCTTCGCGGGCGACTCCACGGCTCTTCAGCTGAGCGCCGCTGACTTGGTGGACATGTTCACCGCCGCGGAGCGGGATTCGCTCGCGCTGTTGCGGGTCAACGTGTTCCTGGCTCGGTGGATCGCCGTAAGGAACGTGCCTGTCTACGCTTCCGGCGAGGCGGTCGACGAAGCCCTGGCGGCGGGTTTTTCCCTGGGCCTGACCTTTCCGCTCAATCACGTCGCGTACCTTTTCTTCCTGCCTGACGCCGCTCAATCAGGCGATTTCCTGGTCCACATCCGCGCACTCTACGACATGAACTACACGTTCCGATTCGACCGGGATGTCCTTGACGCCGACGTGATCGTCCACGGCGCGGAGACCTCGTACGCCGATGACGGCGGTCCCCGTACGGGTTACCTCGTGACGATGGAGATGTACGACGACCTGGCGTGGGCAAGATATACGAACATCGAGGGCATATCGGGAAGAAAGCGTGGCGTGGCGGGGTTCCTGCAGCGGGTTTTCTTCTTCATACCGAAGACCCTGGACGGCCTGGAACTGCGGGACGGCCACCTGAAGATCAAGGCCTTCGTAGACCAGAACATCGAAGACTTCGAGCGTCTGGAACGCTACCGGGTCAGCCGTTAGCGATCCTGCGCGCCATGTTGCCCGCCAAGCGGGATGCGCCGGGCTAACACGTACCAGGCAACCACGATCACAATGCCTGCCGCCCCGGCCAGGAAGGCCACCAGGCGAGCCGCCACCGCGTCCAGCAACAGGCCCGTCGCCAGGGTCGAAATAGAGAAGGCGAGGGTGAAGAGCCCATGGTCCGCGGCGAATACCCGGCCGCGGTAGTCTTCGTCCACTACGAGCTGCAACCCGAGCGAAGAATACACCCACATCACCATGCTGCCCGCGGCGGCGAGGCTGATACATGCCGCGGCCAGCCAGATGGACGGGGCCTGCGAAAACAGGATGAAGAAGGCGCCGTAGCCGATGAGCCCGACCAGGATGCCCGTCCTCAACCGGCCGAGCCGAATGGTGTCGAAGAACTTGATGAAGACGGCGCCCAGGAGCGTCCCCAGGCCCCGGGCCGTGTAAAGAATGGCAATGCCCGTATCGCCCGCGCGGTAGATCTGCCCGCCGAATACGGCGTAGAGCAGCACCGCGCCCCCGCCGGCGAGTCCCCACGTCGCCTTGCCCGGCAGGTAGACCCGCGTGGGCCGGTCGCGTCCGATGTACTTCAGGCCCTCGATGAAATCCGACAGGAACCGTACCGGCTGTCCCGCCCCCGACGCGGCGGGTATGGCGATCCGGGCTACGAAAACCGCCGATACCAGGAAACTGAGGGCGTTCAACTGGAAGGCGGCGGACCGGCCCAGGTGATCGGCCACGAGTCCGCCGAGGGCGGAGCCGATGGTCAGCATGGCCGCCCAGGTCGTGCTCGACAGCGCGTTGGCCGCCAGCAGCGCCTTGCCCCGGGCGATACTCGGCAGCGAAGCCGTGCGCGTGACGTCGAAGAAGGGCTGGAGACCTGAAAGCAGGGCCATGAAGAGGTACAGCATCCAGACGTCGTCCGCCGTTTCCACCAGCAGGAATCCGAGGGCGACCACTGCCCGGAGGATGTCGGCGACGATCATCACCCGCTTGCGGTCGTATCGCTCGGCGACGACGCCGGCCAGCGGCGTCATGAGGAAGGGCGGCAGCATCTGGCAGATCGTGACGATACCGAGGGCGAGCCCGGAACCCGTGAGGGCCAGGGTGAGGCCCAGTACCGCGATCGTGTTGAACCAGTCTCCGGCGTTGGAAACCACCTGCGACAGCCATACGAACCGGTAGGTCCGGTTTTCCCGGAGCAGACGGGTGTACGAAAGCGCCGAACCTGTTCTTGTCGTCAAAGGCCAGACCTGGAGGTTGGGGGACGCGGGATCGGATGACGGCTTTCTAATTACAGGCGGGAAGGAGGGATGTCAAGCGGGATGGGCTTCGGAAAGGGTCCGCAGGGCCCGCCGGGGGCGGCCGGGGGGCGGGGGGGCCTGGGCCTGGGACGCTTGCACGTGGGGGTGGCGTGTCGGCGAGTGTCCAAGCAAGCCGGCATGAGCGGGTGGCGGGTGGGATGGGTGGTGGGGCCCGCGCCGATCATGGACCGCATCGGCCTGGTCAGCATCTACAACGTCGTGACCCCGGTGGGCCTGTCACAGCCGGGTGCGCTCGC
>MKWU01002334.1_pt1 | contig 28896 bp, 22 predicted proteins | sample 809101 | NCBI WGS metagenome assembly MKWU01 (sample SAMN05860141, study PRJNA318959) | sponge metagenome | host: Aplysina aerophoba | place: Slovenia: Piran, Adriatic Sea, Gulf of Piran | collected 2013-05-07 | reverse complement strand
GACGATAGAGTATCGGGCGGGCGGTCTTATCGTCAGCGACAACGAGTTTCATCCCTTCGGAAAACTCAACTTTGATGAAGAGGGTCTTCCCTGCGGGGACGCCCCCTTTCACGGGTTTCGTTAACTTCCAGTCGCTGTAATAGCCGACTGACTTTACCGTCGGTGTCCCTGCTGCCATTAACATCTCGGGTGCCGCGGGCGCCGCTTGCGTTGGCACTTTCATCGCTGCGAGCGTCCCTGTAGCACCTTCGGGCTGGAGTCTGATCGGGTCTTCCGATTCTTCTCCGCAACTCAGAATGAAGATCATGTTCGCAATGAAGAGCCACACCGATACGCTTCTGAAAAAAGATTTCAAGAGAGTTCCTCCTTAAAACGTTTCGATATCCGTCATTTTCAGTTCCTTCCCGTTGGAGATGGGTCAACATCTACACCGAGGTATATTTTCTGTACAGAATATCCACTTCTCATATAATATGTCTCTACAACACTTGGGGTATAACCTTCCTCAATGAGAAATTGATTCACACTCTCTATTGGCACTCGCGACTGAGGAATGATTTCATCATAGAGAATATACACAATACCCGTATCATTGCCAAAGAGATCAATACCCGAACACCCCGCAATAACAAAGAGCGGCAATAACATCAAAAATAACGGGATATTTTTTTCGCTTTTCAACATATTTTTACCCGCTAAAATCTCGCTTTTTTCACAGGCGAGGGAGCCGGGAAAACCGGCAAACGTTCACTTTTGCGGCACGCTCGGCGAGCTGACGCTGTGTCTCGACAACCGTTTCTGACTGCTCAAAGGCATCTCTATGGGCAACGCTCGCAAATGAAACGACAATCACGCGGTTCGGGGACTGTTCGGCATTCGCGTTTTCGTAAACCGCCATCCGTAAGACCTCCGGTTGAGACGCGAAAACGTTCTCTGTCGCACGGGTTGCGCGTAAATACGCTGTCCGCTCACCCAGTGGATAGTCGAGCTTGTAAATTATGACAGAAAACGCCGCCGCACTGGGGGTGTTGTCAATGACAGATGTTTCGGTGAGCGTCATCATATCCGTGCTGAGGGCGATCGCGTCTGATATCCGCGTCAGTTCGCCCAGATCCTGTATCACTTCTGCGTCGTCGAAATAACTGCACATCTCAGGAACGTCGGCAAACCGCCAGTCCAGAAAACCGCGTTCGCGAAAATTCTCTCTGCCACGCCAGAGATCGATCTCCGCGGCGGGGTGTTCTGCGAAACCCAACGCCCACGCCTCATAAGTCGGGACACTTGCAGCGTCAATATTTACCCATAAAAAAACACGTCTGGGGTTTGTTGGCGGGAGCACCGAGTTTGCGGGCGGACACGCCGGGAGTTGCGCAAATAAGTTGCTCGGCGCGACGGTCTCGCGTATGGGCATTGTAACGGGTTCCACCCGTTCACACCCACAGACAACACAAACGACGGATAGAACGAACATTCGACCGAAAAAACGGAAAAATAAAAGCATTGTTTTCAGGGCTCTCCTTGTAGAGACAGATTTTTGCCAATGACAGCGACACACGCGCGCTTTTGTTGTTGAGAGAGATTCCACCTAAAGGGGGTCCTCAAGATCAGGGACGAACTGAGGCTCATCAAAATCAGGGACGACATCAAGACCCGGAAGCGGCGGCGGGGACGGTATGAATGGCGGTTCCTTCACTGTTGTTGGGTCCACAACAACACCCATAAATAATACGGTTCCTGTCGGGTTATCCCGAATCGCGAAGAAAAAGGGGCGATCCACAATGAAGGGAATCGGCGGTACAGATTCCGCGGCTTGGGTGGTTGTTACGTCATCGAAAAAAATAAAACTCCCTGTGGAGGCTTCAGTGCCCTCTTCGTTGACTTCAACGACTGCCTTATGCGTCAGATAACTAATAAACACCGGCACCGATGAAGCCGTCATGCGACTGAAATCGGCGCGATCTTCGTCAAACGCGATACCCATCGCGAGCTGCTCTAACGCGGTCCTCAGTTCTACGGAATATTCCAATTTGAATGTGGGCAGGACGAGCGACACCTCTCTTTGGGAGAATTGCGACATCCACACTTCCCAATCCTCAACATTCAAACGGTCTAAGAAGGTGTTGAGATCGGTGCCACGATTCGGCAGGAAAATATACATCCCCATTTGACCCTCCTCGTAAGGAAGACTGACAACCTGAAACTGATTGTCTGCATAATATGGGTACCAGTCCGTTCGGCGCATCATCGGGATCTGTTTTTTGCTACCGTTCGTGAGAGTGAAGGGCTCGTCCTGTATCAGCGATGCGTCGAATTCTTCCTGCCAACTCCCCTTAAAATAAATCCCGTTAATCAGACACGCTATCGTTTGCGGGGCGATTGCGTCAACAACACTTGGGATCGCTCCGTTGGTGCTGGCATCTATGCTCTCGTTAATCGTTGAAACGTTCGTCGGCTCTGTGAAATCGAGTGTTGCGATTTCTGTATCCAAGAATGGATCGTTCCGATCCAGAAAACCGGGATCAAATTCAATACCTTCGGCAGCCCAAAGCGCGTTTGCGATCTCCAGTGTCACCTTTGAATCAGGTGCTTGAAGGGCTCTTTGCAAGTATACATAGTTGGTATTGATCGACTCGGGAGCTAATGCTTGCAGTTGTAAAGCATCTACTATCGCCTGCTGCGTTTCGCCGGCTGCGCCGTTGCGTGCCATCGCGAGCGCAACAGAGAGACTGTAGGGCGAGAGGAGTGTATTCTCATCCTGATCGGGCTGGCGGAGTGCGTCGAGCAACTTAAATCCGAACATCGTATTGGCTCTCACGAGGTTCGGGTCCACAGTGTCGGATGCGTCTCGGTTGTTATCAATCGTGCCGAGGTCAAACCTATCACACCCGGCGAACATGAGTAGCATCATGCCCATGAGTCCGAGAGAAAGCGTAGTAACGATCTGTTTTCTATTCATCAAAAAACTTGGAAAAAGCAGATTTTTCATAGATATCATCAATGTATCTCCTTTATATTTGTTTTTAAGGACTATACTTTGGGCGCATTTACCGCTATGGGCATCATTTCTCGAAGAAAATGCCAGCGAATCCAACGCGACCCACTCATTAATAATAAACATCAGCATCTCAGTTATCATGAGGTCATTTGATACTATTTCTGTATCAGCATCTTCCGCGTAGCAGTGAAATTGCCAGCGGTCAACGTATAGAAATACAGACCACTCGCCACAGGTTCACCGACTTCGTTTTTACCATCCCAATACGCTGCACGACCTTTGCCTTGATAGATACCGACAGGTTGATAACCTAACATCAAGGTACGCACCACTGTTCCATTCGAGGTATAGATGGTCAGCGTAACATCCGCAGGTTTTGCCAATTGATACGGTATCCACGTCTCTGGATTGAACGGATTTGGATAGTTCGGCAAGAGTGCCATTTCTTTGGGAGTCAAGGAAGTCAGGAGGTGTTCTAACATCAAGATACCACGCTGAAACACAGCAGCTGGCAGGTTCACTCGCCGTGCCTCACGCAACCATTGTTGTATATCTGCTCGTGTAAGGGTAGGCTCCAGATCATGATCCCATGCAGGTGGGGCAGCTAATCCATCGCCTATCGCCCCAGCAACCAACGTCAGATCCACGATATTGACGACTCTATCCCCGTTGATATCCGCGACATTTTTTCCTGTTTTTCCAAAATTAGAAGCGACTAATACCAAATCTTGAATATTCACAATCCCATCGGAGTTGACATCCGTTGCATCCATGGTAAAAGAATGAGGAGGTGTGGTAGGCGTGAGATGCGGAGACATATCCCAGAGTAGAACTGTGCCATCGTATGATCCCGAAACAAGGGTAGTTTGGTCGGGTGAGAACAAGATATAGGAAACAGGATCTGTATGTCCATCAAATATGTCGATATTTTCCCTTGTCTCAACATCCCACAACTTGAGGTCTTTAGATCCTGTAGCGAGAATTGTTCCATCGGGTGAAAACGCTAAAGCGTTAACAGCAGTAGAATTCACGCTGATATCTCCGTTTTGTCCAGTCCCAACATTCCACAACTCAACCTTTCCACCTTCTGTCCCAGAGGCGAGGGTCATCCCGTCGGGCGAAAATGCTAAAGATAAAACGATATCCTTATGTATTAGCGTGGTGTTTTGTTCAGTCTTAACATTCCATAACTTCACCTTTACACCTTCTGAGACTGAGGCGAGCATCGCTCCATCGGGTGAAAACGTCAAGGTTCTAACCTCATTCCCGTGTCCTACAAGGGTATCTGTATTTTGTCCAGTCCCAACATTCCATAGCCGAATCTCCCCATCTCGTGCGGTAGAAGCAAGGGCCATCCCGTCGGGCGAAAATGCTAAAGACCAGACTATATTTCTATGCCCTACAAGCGTCTTGCTATTTTGTCCAGTCCCAACATTCCACAGCTTAATTTCCTGATTTCTTGATGTTGAAGCGAATGTTGTCTTATCAGGTGAGAATGCCACACTGTAAAAATTGGGATGATCCAGCGTAGCAGTCGCAGTATGCGTTGAAAGGGACCAGAATTTGATAGTATTATCCCTTGAGCCTGAAACGATCTGAGTGCCATCTGGCGAAAATGCCACAGACCAGACACCTCTTGTATGCCCGGAAAGCGTCGCGACCTGCCTGCCAGTGGCAACACTCCACAGTTTAATCCGTCCGGAATTGTAATATCCCTCCGCGGAGGCAATGTGGGTGCCATCCGGCGACAGTGCTATGGACACCAAAGCATTTGTATGTATTGTGCGAATGTGGCCCCCTGTAGCAGCGTCCCACAACTTGATTGTGTTATCATCATGTCCGCCCGCCGAGGCGATTTTAGTGGCATCGGGGAAATACACCATAGATACAATGGGACCAACATGTCCAGCAAGTTCCGTATGTTGACCGGTTCTGACATTCCAAATTTTGACTTTACCATCATAGGAGCCCGAAGCGAGTGTCGTTCCATCAGGTGAGAACGCTAAAGAAAGAACACCATGCATATCGCCCTGAAATGTCGCAATATTTCTTTTGGTCGCAATATCCCATAATGTAATACTTCCAGGGCCCCTATTTCCCGACCCTGCTGCAATCAGGGTGCCATCCGGCGACAGTGCTACAGCTTCTATCAGTTCGGTATTTGTGAAGGTGGCGAGATTTTCTCCAGCCGGGAGCGTCCAGAGTTTAATTGTTTTATCAAGCAAACCTCCAATTGAAACAAGTTTTGTTCCATCGGATGAAAATATCACAGAACGTACTGTATCCCTATGCCCCGTCAGGAGGGCGAGTTCACGAGAGGTTGTCACATCGTAAAGCCAGGTACCAATGCTACTTCCCACTGCCAGCGTGTTACCATCGGGTGAAAATGTAACAGCCCGAGGCTCTCCCTTTCCAAAGCGCCTGACCGCTCCAACCGGTAATTGCCAAGTCTGGTAACTCCCGTCTATAAGCAACGGTCGGGGTGCTTTAACGCCAAAAGCAGTAAAAATCAAAGGTTCCAACTCAGGAATGATTACCTCAACGGTATTGACGCCCTGCATTGACCCAAGGGTGAGTGTCGTCTGGGCACGACCTTTTGCGTTAGTTTCAGTATTTTCAACAGAGAGTGTCCCGTCCCCAGTGGTGACAGCAAACATAACGGGCCAGCCCACAAGCCCACGCCTTATTTGATCCTCGATTTCAACCACAAATGCGTTAGTTAACGCGGTATTAATAACACCACGTTGCTTATTGCCGGAAATTATTCTTCGATGTATAGGCAGTAGGGTCAATGCTTCGGAAATTAGGGAAGTCTCCTTCAAACTTGAATCAACTCTATTGCTGAAAGTGTCAATTGCGTGGACGGATATCGGATGTAGCAGCGGATCTGAAAGACTTGTGTTGCCCTTAGATGGAATCACGCCATCATAATAGAATGTCACTATCGCCTCCGTTTCGCCGTTCAAATCCTGACATGCGATGACTTGGTAACCGTCATTGCCGAGCGAGTCTTTCGTTTTAACCATCAGGAATACTTGATAAAGTCCATCCGGATCACTGACTTCAAGTTGAATTTTAACACTTTTTGCGTCTGCTGGATATTCCTGAAGTGAGAGATGTTTGATTGTGGAGAATGCTGTCTCTCTCTTTCTTATTTGTGGATTGAAGGTAGGGGATACTGCCAAAAATTTGGCGGCACAGGCGGATAGTCGATTCCTTGTATTACCATACGACATCAGATATGAATCATCACGGAAATCGTGATGTAAACCAAAGGCGTGTCCAAGTTCATGTGCGGCTGTACTCCATCTAAAATTGCTGGTAACTAATGCATAAGGACCCGATAAAGCTGCTTCTCCGGTTGCTCCGCCCGGATTAATTTTATCGGTACTATTGTCGATAACGATGAAGTTAATGGTATCCACGGTTTCAAACCGTTCGCGAATTTCTTCCCAAACAAGTATCGCGTCATTAAGATAGTATTTTTCGGGATAGTTACCATTGACACGATGAACAATCGGACGGCTCCACAGATCGGTTTCAAGAGGAAAGGTTTTACGTCCATAGCCATGGTCTTGCATTTGTGAGGCATAAAATTCCTGAATGTCAAGAATCTCATCTTTCAACCGCTGAACGACTTCTGCCCGAAATGGACGGTCATTTGGCAAAAAATAAATTAAGCGGACTGTGCGCCGTTCAACGAAGTATCCCCAACTCGGCATAGAAAGGGTGAAACAGATTAACGCGAATATAGTTATACACAGAAGATATATTTTCATAAATTGAGTCATCCTTTTGGGATCAATAGTTCTCATTGTGCGCTTCCTACGATGGGATAGAAAAGACTACTTCCGAAGTTTATTTTGTCGCATAGGAACTAATTTCTACGGAAAATCGGTGCTGATTTAACGCACCGAAATCCTGACCCAAAGTACGAGAGCGTTGGATGCCCTTTCGTCCGATCAGCAACACGCACAGATTGGGGTAGTACACTCCAGGAACCTCCACGCAACACGCGCGCTCCTGTAGCTTGAGTGGGGTTTGTTGTCACACTCAATAGGCTACCCCCCGAAATTGGATCCTGACGTGGTGAACTCTCATAAAAATCCTCATCATACGCGTCAAGACACCATTCCAACACGTTACCCGCCATGTCATACAAACCATAAGCGTTGGGAGAATACCGTCCCACAGGTGTGGTATCACCAACCTTCTTGTTATAATTTGCCTTGGTTGAATTAATATAATCACCCCACGGGTATTTCTTACCGGCTAACCCGCCGCGGGCGGCCTTCTCCCATTCCGCTTCTGTTGGTAAACGCTTGCCTGCCCACTTCGCATATGCCATCGCAGCATACCAACTTACGTAAGTCACCGGATGGTCCCCTTTTCCAGTTGGATAATTGTTTCCGTTCCAGTGTTTTAGATAGTCTCCATCGTGATACACGGTGGGTATCCGGTTTTTCCGCCATTGTGGATTAGCATTAAGGAATTTCTTGTATTGTGCGTTGGTCACCTCGTATTTGTCCATATAGAATGCATCTATGTAGGCGGTATGCACTGGCTGTTCGTCGGCATTGGCATTGCTGCCCATCTGAAACTCACTTGCCGGGATTAGTACCATGCCGGGCGGTGCTTCAGGCGTTGCCGGTTTCTGAGTTGTGTTAGATGTTGTCCCAGTACGCTGTATTGTAGCAACACGCACTGGCTTTATACGTGTAACAGGTTTTCTCTCAGGTTCAGTTGTGGTCTGATTTGTCACAGTAAATGTCGGTTTTGTTTGCTTGATGGGTTTTGTTTCTGATTCGGATGTGTTTTGCTCTACTACCGTCGTTTTGATATTTGGTGGTTTCGGTATATCGATGTCTTTAATGATTCCGTTAAGACCCAATAAGAGTATGGGAGCAAGTGCTGCCAATGTTCCCATTCCTTTTCGTCCAGAGTTTCGCATCTCTCGCCCCCCCTGAATTGCTGTTCCGCCTACAAGACCCCAGAAAGCCCAAGCTGCAGCTGGTGGTATGTCGAACCCAGGGTGAAACAGTTGATCAAGCGCAATAAAACCATTGGCGGCGAGGTACTTCAATCCGGCATATAGCGTGAGAAGTGTGTAAGTTGGAGTTACGACTATTCCGTAGCCGACCGCCCAACACAACAAGCCAATAAAGACGAGTATAGCGATAAGGCGTAAAATGCAACCTCCACCACGAGACTTTCCGTTGTGTGTCGGAGGTGGAAAGATTCTGTGGGCAACAGCGGAACTAAGGATACCGATAATAAGTTGTTTTAACATTATGATTATTTACCTAAGGGGATATTGCTTTCACGCACCGAAATCCGGCGGTGGCGTGTGAAAGTTTTGGATCCGCTTTTGTCCGCTTAGCAACTCGTGTAAATTGAGGGACAGAATTCCACGCCCCCCCACGCAACACGCGATGCGTTTTAACTTTAGAGAAGTTCGTCGTTACACTCAATAGGCTGCCACCCGCAATCGGATTCTGACGCGGAGAACTCTCATAGAAATTCTCAATATACGCATCAAGACACCATTCCGCCACGTTACCCGCCATATCATACAAATCGTAACCGTTGGCGGAATACTGTCTCACAGATGTGGTATCGCCAACGTTTTTGTTGTAGTTTGCCTTGGTTGAATCAATAGAGTTCCTCCACGGGTATTTCTGACCGATTAACCCACCGCGGGCGGTTTTCTCCCATTCTGCCTCTGTTGGTAAACGTTTGTCTGCCCACTTTGCATACGCCATTGCAGCATACCAACTTACGTAAGTCACTGGATGTTCCCCTTTTCCAATTGGATAATTGTTTCCGTTCCAGCGTTTTAGGTAGTCTCCATCGTGATACGCGGACGGTATCCGGTTTTTCCCCCACCGTGGATTGGCATTAAGGAACTTTTTATATTCGGCGTTGGTCACCTCGTGTTTATCCATATAGAATGCATCTATATAGACGGTATGGATTGGTTTCTCATCGGTATTCTCTCCGCTGCCCATCTGAAACTCGCCTGCCGGGATTAACACCATTCCCGCTGGTACTGAAGGCTTTGGTGGTTCCTCTACTTGACGAGGTATTGTCCTCGGTGACTGCTGTCGGGTAACCTGCCGGAATTCTCTGGGCTGTGTTGGAGGAACCTCCGCTGTCCTTCCCGGTGTTTTGCTGCCCATTACTGGTCTATGCTTGGTGCGGTTACTCTCGGATCCATCTATGGTCGGACCTGACGGATCAGATGATGGTGTAGACGGTTCCATGGGATCGTGCTTTATCTGACTCTGAGTCTCTTTCGCTCCTTTAGTGGATTCTCTCGTTGTGCTTGGTCCAACTGTCGCATTAATATTGTTTATTACTCCTACAAAACCCAATAAGATTATTGGCGTGAGAGTTATCAATATACCTGTCCCTTTACGCCCGTAAATCTGCATCTCTCGGCATCCTTGGATTGCTATGCCACCGACAAGCCCCCAGAAACCCCAGGCGACAACAGCTGACACATCGAACCCAGGATAAAACAGCGTGTCCAAGGCGATAAAACCATTTGCACAGAGGAACTTCAATCCGGCATATATGGCCAGAGCGGCGTAGGTCAGCAGAGCAAAAAGACAGAAGATAATGGCCCAACCTAAAGCTACAGCAATTGCAATTCCAAAGACCACAAGTATCGCTTGCATCTGTAATCTCTTTACGTAGTGTTTACATTCTGTTAGCTGCTATGAGTATCGCTACGACATAGACGAACCCGAGATACCTGATGCCTAACTCATCGTAGCGTGTTGGGACGCGCCGATACTGTTTCAACCGATGAAAGAACCGTTCTATGATGTTCCGACGTTTATAGAAGCCTTCGTCATAAGGACGCGGGTCGGTGCGACTCTCCCAGGGCGGGACCACTGCCTCCCCACCCGCAGAGACGATCTCTTCTATGAATGCATCCGAGTCGTGCTCTCCTTTGCCGCCTATTACATATTTCGCATGTTTGAGTTTCCATGAATATAGCATGCGAAATCCGCTACGAAATGTCAATACTTTTTGAATGTAAACACTACCTAGTGTGTACCTTTTTCCTGAAAAAGAAAAACCAATAAGCAAATGCTCCTGCACCTAAGGCGACAAACCCTATTACAAACCCTACGCCAGTTTCAGGTGCAGCGAGGGTATACACCTTCCATTCAAACCAGGGCCATTCAAACCATTCGATCCAGTTCCAATACTCGGGCCAATCTGCAAAGCCAGTTACTAACCAGCCAGAGATCCCGAATTGTTGTATGATTAGGCGGGTAACAAGTGCAATAGCCGCCAGAGAAAAACCGCTAATCGCGACGCGTTGGATTGATTGTTGACTTGGATAGTCAATGTAGCAGGAAATCGGGACCTTCAACTCCCCACCATTCGTCTTAACAACAAGTGATCCCTGATGTGTACGTTTGGCTGTCAAGGCACTCGCGTCGAGTTCAACTGTAAAAACACCGTCCCCCTGGATTTCAGTGTTTGAAATCTGTAGTCCAGGCATACCCTGAGCTAATTGGACATCACCATAGAGAAATCCACGTCTCCCCATATTTTTAATTTCAAATTGAATTGTTTTTTGACTCTCAGTATCCATTCTGCCAAAGTCTATTTCGGATTGGCTTACCTCAAATTCAGGGTGTCCTATACTCGGATCAAGTCTTTGGACGAGCTTCTCTAAACCAATATCCTGATCGTTCCTGTAGGCATTTACGATCCTTTGAACGGTATTGGCGAGTTTTTCTTGGTTGGTATATTTAAACCAGAGCGAGATAAAACCATTATAGAGTAGTGTTTTCGACTCCTCCCAATTCTGGTCAATCAAACGCGCCAATTCTTGTGGAGTCCTAACTTCGATGCCTCTTGACATTTTCACTGTCTTGCGAAGGACAGCGACCATCGCCATCCATCCTATTGAACGGTCACTGGAAAATTGTTTAACGATTTCTTCTGCCGTATCTGCTAACGGTGCTTCTCCAGCACCTGCGAGTGCTTGTTCCAGACGACCTCGATAGAGCATATCAGTGGCCTCTTTGGCATGCTGTTCCATTAAAGTTGCGAGCTGTGGAATGCTGGTGGCTTCCTCTCCGTTTGGAAATTTGATGATAACGCGAGCTTCTCCACCTGTTGACACAGGGATGGAATCTGAGTCTGGATCGGGGGCAGATGTCGGATTCAACAACACGTCTATATGTTGATCCCGGGCCTGTCGATCTGATAAGATATCTGTTGCTCGAATCAGACTGTCCTTTTTATCAGCTATCTCTTGGTTACTGATCCCAGGGTTGTTGACCAATGCCTGTATTCGGTTAAATATCTTTGTGCGATTAGTTTTGACAGTTTCTGTGAACTCGTTGAATTCGGTATCACTTTGGTTTTTAAGATTTTTAATATCCGCCCCAGTGATATTAAGTTCCAATACCTCAAAATAGTTTTCCATTATATGTCAAACCTCCTTACCCTTTCCACCTTTTCGGTGGAACACCATGCTACTTGGAGCAGTGAAAAGTCGTCCGATGTGAGGACTCTGTAAGTTCACCTATAGCAACAGCACTGTCAAGAGCCTCTCTAGCTACAGAATTTACGCAATTTGCGGGTGATAAGCCACAGTTCACATGCCTCTGGCGAGGTTTGAAACCTCGCCAGCACAGGGTACTGCGTAAGCCCTATAACTATTTAACTTCTTAATTCACGTTTACATAAAGCTGGATCGTTTTACCTACCTTAGACAAGACGATCCATGTGATCAGATAGAGAATCATCACGCCCCCGGGCAACCCTATATTGACGACTATTGGTGAAACGGCTATACTAGCGGTGATCGGCACGCCCACCCCTGTCCCAAAGAATATGCCTATCCCACTAAAACCCAAAACTGCCGCAAGAATCAGGATAACTTTTGAAATAGTCTCATTCTTTGCAAGGATTTGGACCCCAAGTTTCTGATAGATTTCAAGCGAACTTCTAAACGCCGGAGCGAACTTCTTGACTTGGTTTAGGATACCGATAGCAAAGGCAAATCCTAATATGGGAAAACAGGATAGGACATAGAGCACAGAAGTTGAAGAGTGAAAGGCATCTGCATTTTTCTTTGGGACTTCGGCAGCACTTATGACATGTGCCTCTACATCCTTAATCTGCGCCGAAAGTTCGCTAATATAGCCAGCAACGCGATCACGTTGATTCTGCAAACGCAATAGGTCTGATGCTTTGATACCAGTTTCCGTTTTCACTATCGAATAGCGATCCTCAACCTCGGTGACTATCGTATCAAACTGTTCCGCTCCAATGTGATCAACTACATCTTTACGGAGCACTGTGACCGCTAATCGTAAATCATGGGAGTAGATGTTTTCAATGACTTCTTCTTCCAACATTTGACAGATAAAACCATCCGTAGAGAGAAGATATTTCTGTGCTTCTTCTACATTAACTTTCATAGTTGCCAAGGTAGATTCCAGTGTTTGGTGAACAACTACCGCGGCTTCAGCTTCGGTCTGAGTGGAAACATCAAGATCAGTCACCTTGGGGATATGGTCTTTGATAGCATCCATGGTTTTGTGCATCTCAACGACTACATTATCTAACTTGTTAGGATCGATAATGCCTTCGTACTTAAAATTGGTGTGGAACTGCTTTTTGAGGACTGCCCTGAGAGGCTTTGTCGATTCGCTCAACCTCCCTTGGTCTACTCCTTGAATTGCGTTAACTATCTCGGAGTGCAAGTCAGCGTTTTTCACAATAAGGTCCCTGTTCAAACGAAAAAGGCTCACAAAGATATTGCGAATATTTTGGTTCTTACTGAGTTCGGTCCATAGTGCGATAGCTTCGCGAAATCCGTCTAGTAGTGCTTCAATGTTGAGTTTTAGTAGAGTGTATTGACTTTTTGAGAGGTTCTCTGATATATTCTTACCCAGATTTGAATCTGATCTCCAAGAGGTCTGTAATGAGAAAACAAAAACATAGAGTTGAGTTAACGTGTGAAGAGCGTCAGACGCTCAAAACGTTAGTTCGCAAAGGCGAACACTCTGCGCTGAAACTCATGCGTGCCCATATCCTGCTGAAGGCGGATCGCAACGGTCCGAGGTGGACGGATGCGCAAATCGCCGATGCCTTCGGGTGTCGTGAGCAAACGGCTTACAATGTTCGCAAACGCTTTGCCGCCGGCGAGAGACTCACTGCCTTGGAGCGCAAACGCCAAAGTCGCCCCTCTCATGTGCGGAAACTCGATGGGCAAGGCGAAGCACGCTTGATCGCCTTAGCGTGTAGCGATCCGCCAGAAGGGTTCTCTCAGTGGACGCTTCAACTCCTCGCCGATCACCTCGTTGAACTTCAGGTTGTTGAAAGTATCTCTATTGAAACCGTTCGACAGACGCTAAAAAAAACGAATTACGCCCGCATCGGTGGGCGTACTGGGTGATTCCGCCCGATGAAAATGCCGACTTCGTCGCGGCGATGGAGCGGGTCTTAGACGTCTACGAGCGTCCGGAAGACCCGAAACGTCCGGTTGTTGCGATGGATGAACGCCCTGTGCAGCTCCACAAAGACCTCCGTCCGCCCGTGCCACCGAAACCCGGACGCATCGCTCGCAGAGATTACGAGTATAAGCGCGTCGCGGTGGTTTCTGCGTTCTTATTTACCAATCCCCTTCAAGGGTGGCGGCGGGTTTCCGTGCGAGAACGCCGCACTGCCATAGATTGGGCAGCGGAAGTCAAATCTCTTTTAGACGAAGTGTATCCCGAGGCCGAGCGAGTGACGTTAGTTTGCGATAATCTCAATACACATACGATCAAGTCTCTCTATAAAGCGTTCTCTGTTGAGGAGGCAGATCGCTTATCTGCACGCTTAGAGATCGTCTATACCCCGAAGCATGGGAGTTGGTTGAACATTGCTGAGATTGAACTCAGTGTCTTCTCAAGACAATGTCTGAACCGGCGGATCCCTGACCTACAGACGCTTCGGTCAGAAGTCGCCGCCTGGCAGGCACATCGCAATCGGACGGCAGGTCCCGTCGACTGGCGATTTAGGACACAGGACGCACGCATCAAACTAAAATGGTTATATCCTAAAACTCAAACCTGAACGACTACTAGTACCATCCGTCGAGCATCGTTTCCATCAATGTGTTCCTCGAAGAGACTGACGAGTTTGAGATCAATGAAACAGATTTCAACTGCTGCTATTACATCCGCTGCTTTGTCACTGTTGGCTAAGTCCTTAGCAACCCTTGTGATTTTGTCCGAAACTGCAACAATATCATTGTCAATAGCAAGAAGGGCTTCTGCGGCCAGTTCTTCCTGCCTCTGCTCTGCTTCTCTGATAGCGTCGTTATATCTTTCGACTATGTCTCCGTGTCGATCAATAGCGTCGCTAATTCTTTCTTGCAAACGGCGGGCTTGCCGCGAACGATCATTATATTCTGCAACCTGTTTATTATAAGCTCTGATGTTTTCAGAAGTTTCAGACGGTCCCAAAAAACTCCCCGGCTCAGTCGGAGGGCTCCCTGGATCCACTTTTCTCAGAGCTCTTTCCATATCTTTAATTTGAGCCTCACTCTCCGTTACCCTTCCTTGGACCTCGCTCACCTTGTTATTCTGCAATTCCGTTATCCGTTCGGCTCTTTGCAGGCTCTTATCAAGATTCTGACAGAGGATAAATTTGGGAACATCCGTTTTTTCAATCGTTGGCAGTTGCAACAGACAGGTTTCAGAGATTGCTTTATAGTCGACCAAATTTCCAAGGACTTCCTGTGCCCTCTCCATTTTGAAATCATCTATATTCAAGTCTATTGGCTCACGAGCATTGTTGCCATCTCCGGATTCTTGATCTCGCTCCAGTTTGGCAATGTGTTCGTTTCGCTTCAGCGGGTCTATTAGCGTCGCTTTCGCTTCATTGAGAATCGTTTGCCACTGCGCTTGGGTCCTTCCATCAGGACGTGGCACATGAACATATGCACCAACCGTTAGTTCATAGAGTTTCCTGTGAGCATCTATAACAAGTTCCTCTATAGTGGTATTATCCTTATCTTTGATCTCGTCAATGGAAATATCAAGGACTTCAAAATAGTTATCCATTTTATGCCAAATCTCCTTACTTTTCTCTGTGTTGTGTCGCAATGTCCATTCTGGTTGGAACAAGGAAATAATCTATGTAGGTACGCCTTGAGACGCGTGTATGAAATGACATCATCAAGGCGGACCTACCAGAGACAACGAATTTCTCACTATTCAACCCGCTGATTTTGCAGATGCTGGGCAGATTTTGCAACTTCTGCCTCATTAAGTGTTTTACGATCAATCGTCACATTTGCGGTACGCCCATCAGGGCCCACTGCCGTTATCTCAAGTCTCTGATCCAGGTTATATTTATAGGTAACATCAATGGGTGATCCCTTCGGTAGACCGGGGGGCAAGTCAAGGCGACATTCACCCAACTTGTGATTCTCAAATTTAATGAGGTCGTCCTCTTTTTGATTCTGTTCAAGCCCTTGAATGACCTGGATTAAAGCGGAGGACATATTATCAACTAACGTTCCAAACCTATCTTCCTTCTCGCATGGAACAGGGGTCATCTTGGGAATCATTACATGGATGTATCCATCACTTTCTACGGTTTCATGGAGCACGGTACCGAGGTTATGTGTGGCGCCATCGGTTACCGTTACTGTAAGCCCTCCGTCAGGAGCAATGAAGCGATCAATAACAGCTGGGGAAATGTCTCCTTCGGTGGCTGTTTCAGAAGTTTTGTCAATCACCACCTCCTTAATCTGACGGAGTTGTCCTTGGATTGCTGCCCCGAGTGCTACGACATCGTCTGGATTGACCTCCCGTGGGTTGATATCTTTGCCGCTGATTTTGGTAATCATCTCTTGCACCATTGGCATCCGGGTGGCCCCCCCCACCAATAACACCACGTCAATATCTGCCCAGGTCATCTCCGCTTCCGAGAGAACAACATCACATAGAGCACTGCACCTTGTGACCAAATCGGCAGTGAGTTCCTCAAACTTTTCCTTTGTTACCTCAACACGACTGCCCTTGCCGTTATAGTTGCATACAATGCGCGCCCTTGGTCGTCGGGATAATTCCTCCTTTGCACTAATAGCATTCAGTTGAATATCTTGATATGCGTGAAGGTCTTGTAGAGGATTTTCGCCGTGCTCTTCTTCAAATATTTGAGCGACATAAGTGATGATTTTATCGTCCCAATCCTTCCCACCGAGTCTGTGGTCACCATTAGTTGCAATCATCTGCATCTCCGATCCAGAGACCTTCATGATGGTTACATCAAATGTTCCACCCCCGAGGTCAAAGACGAAGCAAGTCTGATCGCTGCCGTGGAGGTCAATTCCATAGGCGACTGCAGCGGCTGTGGGTTCGTTCATTACTTGTAGGACATTCAAACCTGCGATTTTCCCAGCATTTCGCGTGGCTTCTCGCTCTGCATCCCCGAAATAAGCGGGAACCGTAATAACTGCGTCAGTGATTTCAGTGCCGAGATGTGCCTCGGTATCCTGTTTGAGTTTCTGCAAAATCAGGGCAGAGAGTTCTTCAGCTGAATAGGCCTTGCCATTGAATTCACGGAAGTACTCCTCTTTGGATTTTCCCATCTCGCGCTTGACGAACTCAACAATGTATTCTGGTACCGCACTTGCATTTTGCTTGGCGATTTTCCCAACGGTGATGATGTCATCCTCAAACATAATCACCGATGGAGTAATTCGATCGCTCTCGGCATTAGGAACAATCTCCTCTTGAGCATGATCGTTGTTTACATGCGCGATTGCAGAAAACGTTGTACCAAGGTCAATTCCAACAACTTTACCCATCTGTTTCATCTCCTCTTTCGTCTTTTGGATTTCCAGCAACTGTTTCTTCAGGTTTGCCAGCAGGTTGTGTGTATCGCGATATGGTTACTTCTGCTGGGCGAAATACCTTTTCACGCCAATAGAAACCGATTTTGTGAGTGTCCACGATCCTTCGATCCTCAGCGAGATCATCTGCTGGTATCATCTTGGCGGTTTTGTGCAACTTCGGATCCAGTTTTTCTGGATGTTCCTCATACGGGTTTACATCCATACGGTATAGTACTTCTTCCAATTCAAAACGGACATTTTCTAAATTCACTTGAAATTGTGACAGTTCGCCTTTCAACTGAGATGGTGACACCCTATTTTCCGGCTCTTCCTGAGACTGTGCCGGTTCATCTGTCAACTCTGTGTGTGCTTGAGAGGGGGATGACTTATCTTCCGGTTCCTTTCCAGCCCTTTCCAGTTCTGTCGATAGTTTTTCATCAGAGGAACGAATTTTTTTTAGAAGTTTCTTTTGTTCTCCCTCGCGAAGATCACTAAACCATGCTCTAAAGGATTCAAAAATTCCGCTGGTATCCTCCGATTGGGACCCAAGTGATTCAAAAGTCTTTCTGAGCCTTTCAAATTGATACTCAACCAATTTAAGATTGTCGTAGAGTTGAATCAGGTTGTGGATAATCGGTTTATGATATGCATCGAGGAGAGCGTCTTCCTTGTAGCTTGTCATTTCGCGATAGATTGTATCGAACATCTGCTTCTGATTCTGGTTGCGGACGATCTGTTTGTCAAACAGTTCGTGTAAATTCGTCAGACGTTGTTCCATCTGTGCTGATTCCCTCTGTAGCGATGGCACCTCCTGGTTGTGGGCGTTTTGTTTTTCAAACAATTCCTGCAACGTCCCTAAGCGTTGCTTTATCTCTGCCAGTACATTTAAGTACGATGAAGCAGGTTCAGGCTCTGTTGCCGTATCCATTTCCGATGCAGTTTGCGTATCGATGTTCTGTTCCTGTGAGGTTACAGTTGGATCATTGGTCGTATCCGTATCGGCTGTAGTAGTTTCATCAGTTGTTTGCTCTTCTTTATTCAAAATTGCTACCTCCTCCGTCAAAAAGACGAATTTTAGAGATTCATTATATACTCAGTATTGACTTTACATATTGTGATTACGTTAGCGTCTCATAATTCCGGCAGCATGTCCTGAAGATTCCGTGACGAGGCGACTCGCGATTGTTGTAAAGGTGGATTCGAGCTGAACACTCTCTTCCACGAAAAAGTAGTCATCAGGTGTTGAAGCAAGCTCCTCAAGATAGTCGCTATCAACACCTTCACCGACCCCTATAGCGATAATTTGAATATCCTCCTCTTTAGCAAGTTCAGCCTCTGTCATGGTGGTATCTTCATCGTCAGGATAGCCATCTGTCAAGAGAATGAGCACGTTGACATTTTGGATGTCGGTTAGCAACCCTTCTCTTGTCAAAGCAATTGCTTTCGCCATCGGTGTGGTTCCTCTGGTTCTGAGATTTTCAATTGCCTTTTGAAGTTCGTCAAAATCTTGCGTGAGACCCATCTCAATTTCAACCTGAGACCCTCCGAAACTGATAAGTCCTACGCGGGAACTCGGGTCGATATTATCAAGAAATCGAGAGGCAGCATCTTTTGCATCGTCGAGTTCACCAGCACTCATACTACCCGAGCAATCAATAGCAAGTGCAATATCCATCGGCATCGCCTCCGGTTCAGGTGATTCAAGTGCCTCCCAATCAATTTCTTCCACTTTCTTACGAATCGGAAGGACTTTCTTAGAATTCACATCCTCTGCTTCAACCTCAATAACACCGTTAGCATTGTATTTGAAGGTTACTTTAATAAGGGTATCTCCAGCAGGACGTGGCGGAATATCAAAAACCTCGTAAGCGTCATGCACCGGACAGTCGCGCGGATTAGGTTCTTCGCTGCCTTGTAAGACAATCACATCAAATTCTGTCTGATTGTGGCTGGTCGTCCGGTAGTTGTCTTTGCTAACATCGCAGGGTATATTAGTGTTTTTGGGAATAATTATGCTATTAAACAGTTCACCGATTTCGTCAAGAGCCACCATGCCGAGGCTATGTGAGCAGACATCGCTAATTCGCATAACACCGAAGTTTTGCTTAGGACCTGCTCCGAGGAATGCACGTATTTTCGTTTTCTCAAATTGAATAAGTGACCCCATAATCGCAGCCCCTATCGAAACAGCCTCATCAGGATTGCCTGAGGTCTCCGGTGGCTGTCCGAAATGTTCTGTTAACATCTTCTGAATCATCGGCAGTCGTGTTGAACCTCCGACAAGAAGGACTTTATCAATTTGATCTATTGTAAGTGTAATTTCATGTAAAACCACGTCTACAAGACTTTTACATCGTTCAACGAGATTATTAGTCATTTCCTCAAATTTTTGCCGAGTCAGTTGGAGACGATGAGATTTTCCTGCATAATTAGTAATGATAGTGGCTTTGCTAAGGGTTGACAACTGAATCTTTGCGTCAACTGATCTTGTCTGGATATCCAAGTAGGCAGATAGATCAGTCAGAGGATTTTTGCCGTGTTCGTTTTCAAAACATTCTGCTACGTGGACAATAATTTTATCGTCCCAATCCTTCCCCCCGAGTCGATGGTCGCCGTTAGTCGCCAAAATAGTCATCTCCTGTCCTTTAATTTCCATGATCGTTACATCAAAGGTGCCACCGCCGAGGTCAAAGACTAAAACCTTTGCCGCATCGCCGCTGTGGTGCATGCCATAAGAAAGCGCAGCAGCAGTAGGTTCATTGATGATGCGTTGGACGTTCAGGCTAGCGATTTCACCTGACCTAATGGTCGCTTGGCGTTCCGGATCGTTGAAGTAAGCAGGAACTGTGATGACAGCATCGGCCACTTGTTCGCTAAGTTCAACTTCAGCATCTTTTTTGAGCGTTTTGAGGATCTCGGCGGAGAGTTCCTCTGGCGAGTACTGTTTTCCTCCGAATGATCGGGAAAATTCCGAGATCGGCTTACCTATTTCGCGTTTGATGAACTCAACAGCATTTTCGGGTTCTGCTAATGCATTCTGCTTAGCATATTCTCCGACAATGAACTCACCATCATCGTAGAAGATAACGCTTGGTGTCAAGCGATCACCGCCTTCATTAGGAATGAGTTGAGGAATTCCATTATCGTTGATGTGTGAAATAGCAGAAAACGTGGTTCCTAAATCAATTCCGACAATTTTTGACAATTGTGTTTCTCCTTCAATACCTTCGCCAAAATAGTTGATTAAATAGCAATGGGTTCGTCACTGGAGAAAAAGCCTTCTTTCTTCCGACCAGCAAAGACTTCGCCTTTTTCGATCGTGAGCATAGGCTTGTCGCTCCATCCCTTTGGCCATCGGTAGACTTCAGTCATTATTTTGAACCTCCAAATTCCTTAATTGTTTCCACTTGCTCTGAGAATTTGCCCAGAATTCAATGGAAGATGATGTGAAAACTAATCAAGGTAAAAATATGGATATAACCTTGCATCCCATCCGTTATCTGTCCAATGTCGTGAAAGGTATCTTGATTTCTGTGTCGTTAGCAAAGTCTGTGACTATCCCCGCTACAACATAGATGGTTTTAGGTTTAAGGGGTTGCCCATCCGAAAGAAGTAATCTAAAACTATTGCCCCGCGCATCAAACCTTCCATGCCATCCGAGGACGGATCGCTTTTCGGCTCGCCATCCGAGTTTAGTGCCGTTTTCGGTTTGAATATCGGGGGTCCCGGTTACCTCTTCATGGAACCAAATATTTTCGCTGAAAGCAATTCTTATCTCGTCAGTATCTACGGGTAACCTCCACTTCCAACCATCCAAAAAGTTTGGGTCATCGAGAATGACTATAGGAATAGGAATGGCAATTCCATCCTTACCGCCTAAAGGAATAGGAATGGCATTCCCATCCTTGTGAAAGACCTGGAGGTCGACAATCTTAGGGGGATCAAAATCTGGATCGGTGATAGAGTTATACCATGTGTAATGCTGCCGACCTTGATTCCACCTGAGCTCTATTTCAATGTCCCCAAGCGGGAAAAAACCATCAACAGTTACCCTATTCGCATCCATTATGAAGTTCCCATGGCTCACTGTTATGTCTTTCGGATCCCTATCAAAAATGAAAGTGAGAATTGCATTTGCTGGCAACGAAGCAAGGGGACTTCCATTTGAACGAGGCCAGTCAACAATTAATTCTGCTGCTGATGCTTGTGCCGTTCTGACGCTCGAAATGCCTCCTAATCCGTACTGCTTAAACTCATATCCAACTGGAACTTCAGTGCCTTCAATTGGATAAGTGTCCAAGTTCTTCCCTGCTAAGGACAGTATCCTCACTTCCCATGGAACGGAGGGGTCCAGATCAAATTTAAAGTCTCGTGTATTTGAAAATCGAGGCACCATCAACCAGGTATATCCGATCTCATAATCATCACCAAAGGGTCCCAACGCCTCCGTCTCTATGAGAACCGCGAGATCGTTTGCGGGGGTGGGAATGACGCTGAGGCTAAATGAGACTCCATCGTCTTCTTGACCGATCAGCTCGATGGTAATAATCGGAATCTCATTGATATTACTGCTATCGTCATCGGTGGCACACCCGAATAAGCAGCCGATAATCACGCCAAGAAATAGTCCTCTCATTAACAAAAACATCTCGTATTTCGGCCCATAGATAATTAGAATGTATTGGACTTCACCACGGATCTGCTTACTCCCGCATAAATAGGAAGTTGCTTCCCGGTGCGTTCGATCCAAATTCGCCGGCACGCGGCTGCGGCGAGGCTTTTTCAACATAACGCCGAATATCATCCAACGTTAGAATGCCGTGCTGTCCACTATTACTACGCAGTGCATCAAGCACCCGTCGCGTGAATGGAGAATACTGATTCGGACGACCATCCGACACATACTCTTTACCGCCTGAAGTAAGAAACCACCGGCTTTTGTAGGCTAATGTCTGTTTGATAAATTTTTCGCGAGATATACCATCAGGCACCCTATTTCCACCTCTCGCTCGATTGAGCTGTGCAACGAGCGGATCAAATGTTCCACTGAAACAGGCATCAATCATCAGAAAAATATGTTCACACCCAATATTTTCAACGCGGCCTCGCAAATCCTCATGTGAAATATAACTGGACTTACCGCGGTCAGCATCCGGCGGCAATGTATCACTTGCGACGAGATAGCCGATACCCGTCTTGTTTGCCTCCTCAAAATAACCGTGTCCCGCGAAGAATATCAGGAGTTGATCATTCTGATTGTATCGTTTCTGGGCGTACTCATTAATTTTCGTCAGAATATCATCACGGGTCGGATCACTGACCAATTCAACAGCAAACCCGTATCTATTTTTGAGTTCATTGCCTATGGCTTCTGCGTCCGGGATCGGGTTATTGAGTTTATGCCAAGGGTCAAAGTGTTCATAACTGTTCACACCAAACAACAAGGCGTAATCTTGACGTACCTGTTCACGCTCGTGGATAACTGAAAGAACGATTGTCTCAGAGGCCTGATTGTCTGTATCAAAAGCACGCAGTCTAATCGTGTTCTCACCGTAATTAAGCGACACATTTTCTTTTATCTCAAAGGTTGTATTCCCACCATGTCTCGTAATATTTCGCGTATTTTTCGGGCGTCCATTGACAGTTAACTCTATATTTTTTATCCCTTTATTCGAAAGAGCATGCGCTTGGATGACGAGCGTACTATCCTCTACCTCAATATCCTGTTGTGTCGGTGCAAGGAGTTCTAATGTTGGTGGTGTGTTTTGGAAAACTACAACAACAGGAGGCTTTTTTATTTCCTGCCTTGGCTGTCTTGAAGTTTTTGCTGTCAGCAGTTGTTCTTCATGAACCCAGCCTGTTAATGCTTGATTACTGACATTAAGAAGTTCTACACGATACCAGTCATCCAGCTGTCCGGAGACCTTAATTTGCGAATCTTGTGGGATTTCCGCGCGAATGGGTGTGCTACTCGCCGCGCCGTTATATATCTGAGCAGAATTCGACCTGACAGTTCCAACCATATCCACAACCCTGACCTTCGGTCCGGCAACTCGACCTATTGGTAGATTAAGTGTCTTGATGAGTTCAGTTTCAGAACCGAAGTTATTTTCTTGAACAGACAAATTCAGAAGTAACCGACTAATTGAGGCAGTTCGTTTAACCCCGACATTGAACGTAGCAGTCTTTGAGTCTCCGGGAGCGAGAGTGAAGAGATTCGCCAAAGTATCGCCATATATATCAACACCCGTGCGTTCCAGCAGATTCAACCTTGCAGTGACACCAGCGGCATGACCCTCACCACTATTTCTAACAGTCACTAATATATCTATAGATTCACCGCGCTGAAGAATTCCATCCTTATTTCCGACCGAGGTGTCAGTACCCCCATCAATAATGTGATACGCGTAATCAAATCTTGGACGTGGGACTTCAAAAACATTAAGTTTGACTGCAATGTTTTCAGGGACATGATCGTTATATTCCCCAAACCGGATGCCGATAGGAAGCTCTTGGGTTCGCATCAATTTGTCTAACTCGAACGAAACAAGGGCAGTTCTGGATTCTCCTGGTTCTATTTTCCCAAATTTTAGTTCACGATTGTTGAATTTTGGATTTGAACTCGTTGTGAATCCTATAAAACGGTAAAGCGTACCTTTGCCGGTGTTTCTTATTGTTATTCTTAAGGTAGCGACCCTGCCTGCTTGCACAGACTTGTTAGACCATCGCGTAGTAACTTCTGGCCTCGGCATGAGACGAGGTTTGCCCACTGAAATCATATCAATGTCTAAAGCAGCAAGCGCAGCATCATGAAACGGCTGCAGCTGAGCAGGGGCGGTAAGTTTCAGGTCTTTGTGATACGTTTTCCCATCAAACCCGGTTGAGACACGAAGGACAACAGAATCAATTTCGTTGAATCTCTCTGGATTTTTGACTCCAGACAGAAATCTGCTGACTTGAACGCGCTCATTTCCAGACCTTGATTGGTAATTTCTACCAAAATTGTAGACCGGAAGTTCTACGCGATACGGATGGTCACCCAACAATTGCCATTCCCCCGTAATTTCGCTTCTCCTTTTCCACGGTTCATGGGCTGTCGCCTCATATTCCGTAGCATAATATGCCCAAAGAAAGCAATCCAAAGGGACACCAATCATAATCGCTTTGTGTAAAGGATTTGCTCTGTTCCAATCAAGGCGCGTGACATTATAGAGTTTTCCTTCATCGTTAACTTTAACTTCACCTGTCTCAACCAAATTATCGACTACAGCCCAAGTTAAAAGCCCCAAACTGGCAACACCTACCAATATCTCAAGGGGACGTCCGCCTTCCCTTGGTTTATATGCCACAAGTTGTCGCCTTTCGACTGCGTAATACGGACGATATTCAAGACGAACACCGAGTCGGTTTTCTGTCGCATTGAATCCAAGTCGGAAATCCCTTTTGTTCAATGCTGTTCTGCGTTCTTCTGAATCCTTCACGGTTTTCTCAACAGCTTGACCCGCGTTCGTTTGCATAACACGTACGATTGAGCAGCCTGCTGCATTCATTGAAATTAAAACAATTATTGACAGACTGATTAACCTATGTCTCATAAGACCTCCTTTGCAAAGAATTATGGACTGCTAGCTTCATCAGGATTAACTACCAGCACCACTAACCATTCAAGCATCAATTTGTTTGTTGCCTTTAGTAATGGAGGAAAGGTGTTATCACCATAACCATCCCTTCTTGCCTCCATACAAAGTATTTATTTGGGAATAACGAATGCAAAACGACCTCCGTGGTCACGATCCTCATCGGATACATTAAACAGTCTGTCAGGGCGTTCCGGATCCTCGGCATTAACGGTACCATTTGCAATCAGCCATAGACCGATACCGATTTCGGGGGGCACGAATCTATCACCCCGCACGACACTGAAAATCTTAGGGAAGCCATCAGGTGTCAGAACAAACGGTTCACTCGCGACGAAAAACTTCCCCAACCTCCCTGCGCTTGCCCAGTGTTGCTGGTCGAGGAATTGCAGACGCAGCTGCGCGGCAGTCTCAACTGGACACGTTTCAAGTCCTAACTGTTTTGCGCGATTATAAATGGTATCAAGGGTGGCGAGCTCACCCGCAGCAAACCCCATCTCCAGCATAGAGACAACAACGATATCAACCGTTATCTCCTCTGCCACCACCGGAAAATCGGGATTTCCAAGGGCTTCAGTGGACCATAGACTGACCATGCATTTCTTTCCGATCAGTGTCTCTAAAAGATCAACACCGCTCCTATGGGTTCCGAGTGTTAGGGTAAAATCAGCAGCGAAATCCTTTGCATCTATTGTGTTTTCATCATTGCGCCCAAAGAACATAAAGTGTTGGTTGCTGACACTGAGAATCAATAGGGTTGCTACAACCAAAGCAGTTCCAATAGCCACCCACGGCAAGAACGGTTTCATTTTCGGAGAAGGTGTCGGTTTCATGTCAACAACTTTTCGTATGATGTTCTGTTTTAGGCTCACCGGTATCTGCACGCCACCGAGAACTTCTTGGATCAAGAGTTCTTCCTCTTCTCGTAACCGTTCTCGGGCACGATACAGCCGAACCTTTACCGTTTCCACTGACACCCCCAGGGATCTGCTAATCTCCTTCATCGTCATTTCGCCGAGATAATGGAGCGTCACCACTGTCTGTTCACCCTCCGGCAATTTTTCCAAAAGTTTTTTGACGATTTTAAAACGATCTTCGGTTGCTTCCGTCTCGCGCTGTTCGGATACGTAACGTGCATAATCAGATTTCGCCACTTCTTCCACAGGTATGTCCTCCAACGATTCAAATTGCTTCGCAGATTTTTGTTTCTGTAGCCAATTCAGACAAAGCCGATTCGCGATGACGAACAGCCACCCAAGAAACTGGCTCGGATTTCTCAGTGTTGAAAGCTTTTGATACGCGCGGAGGAAGGAATCTTGTGTAATTTCTTCTGCATAGTGAAAATCACCGATCTTCTGCCACACGAGGGCATGAACACTCTTTTGGTATTTTCCAACTAAAATGTCGAATGCAGCGTCATCGCCTGACAAAATGGCATGAACCAACTGAGCATCGTTTTCTCTTTCCACGGAGTTCTCCCTCATAAACAGATTCAACTGTGTTGATCTCCACAGAAACCTCCAATGAGGCACGGAGTCTTGGGCTTTATGCAAGGCAACACAGTTCACACAATTGTGTTATGACACTATTAAAGACAAAATTTTTTCGCAAAAGGTTACATTAGGTAAAAAAAATTACAAGAAAAGTAGTTTTTGACTTGGTATTTTATAACTTTTTTATCTAATATAACCGATAGGAGTTATTTTATCTCAAATAAAAACGAAAAAACGCAGATTGCACGCAATGCTTTGAGTAAAATGAATCTGACAACGTATGACAACGATAATAGCCCGCAATGTGAAGCACCTGCGGGCGCGAAGAAATAGCACCGGTGAATTCCGGTATTGCTTTGTAAAGGAATAGACTTTTTTCTTAACGGACGTAAAGTGAGGGTGGGGTAAGTTGCCTTGTTAATGCTGTCTGAACGACAAGCGACAAAGACGAAGTATTACATTTCCGTTCCTTGTATTACATTGCAAAAACGCCAAAATTCGTTAGCAGCAACTTGGGGTCTAATAGAAAATGAAAAAGGACGGATACAGAGATCCGCCCTTAGATTTAGTGAGATTCAATTGAATGCTTACCGGTTCCCTTAATTGCCTCAATTAATTTATCGCACTCAGAATTGTCTGAAGCAGGACGGCTTTCGGTTTCACGCCTCCTAAACGACCCACAACCTTTCCATCTTGGAATACAATATAGGTAGGATGTGCCCTCACCTGATATTTTCCGGTTGTTTGTCGGCTCTGCGCAACATTCATTTTCGCAACTGCAAACGTGTTCCTGTTCTCTAAAGCAACTTCGGCGACAACTGGCGCCATCTGTTTACAGAACGGTCAGCCGTCCTTGACAAACTCAACCACAATAGGTATTTCTGAGTTAAGCACAAGGGAGTTAAACGTCGCATCAGTGACAGCAAAAGGAATACCAGAGGTCTTAGGGGCAGTGGTGAACCGAAGATTGATGTCGGTTGAATTGCCCGCCGCGTCCTCGACTTTCCCCGCAACGACGTAAGTTATCTCGTTGTCAAGTTCTTTCCCTTTAACCAATTCAAGCGTCCCTTTCTTGCCATCAACTTTGCCGAGCCAACCCGCGTCAACACCTGCTACGGTTTGCAGTGCGATATTGCCGGTTACCCTTTCGCTGAATTCAACTTCGATCCGTCCACTGCTATTCAGGGCATCGGGATCAACGTCCTTATCACCGGCATTGACGGTTCCACTGGTAATTTCGGGTGCTTCGGTGTCTGGGACTTCGACGGTGTAAGTGAGCGTTTGGCTACCATCCGCCCAAGTGACGGTCAGTGTGAGTGCGCCTGAGTCGAAGGGACCCGTAATTCGCACCCGTTTGCCAATGATTCTCGCTGTTCCTGTGCTCACAGTAACATCCTCTGGTGTGTTGTCAAAGGTGAGGGTGATGGTATCGTCTATGGCAATTTTCGATTGGGCAGTTGGGTTTACGCTGACGAATGCTGCGGGTGGTCTGATGGTGTAGTTGAGTGTTTGGGTTCCATCCGTCCAAGTGACGGTCAGTGCGAGTGCACCTGGAACAAAGGGACCCATGATTTTCACAGTTTTGTCAGTGACTGTAGCATCACCTGTGTTCACCGTGATGTCCTCTGGCGGATTGTCAAAGGTGAGGGTGATGGTATCATCAACAGTGAGTGTCGAGTTGGCTGTTGGATTCGCGCTAACAAACGCTGCGGGAGGTCTGATGGTATAGTTGAGTGTCTGGCTCCCATCTGCCCAAGTGATTGTCAGTGCGAGTGCACCTGGAACAAAGGGACCCATGATTTCCACAGTTTTATCAGTGATTGTGGCGATCCCTCTGCTCACTGTAACATCCTGTGGCATGTTGTCGAAAGTAAGTGTAATGGTATCGTCTACGGCAATTTGCGATTGAGCGGCTGGGTTTGCGCTGACGAATGCTGCCGGAGGTCTGATGGTATAATCGAGCGTTTGGGTTCCATCCATCCAAGTGATTGTCAAGGCGAGTATGCCTGGATCAAAAGGACCTGCGATTTCCACAGTTTTGTCAGTGATTGTGGCGACCCCTGTGTTCACCGTAACATCCTCTGGAGGGTTGTCAAAGGTGAGGGTGATGGTTTCGTTCACAATCAACTGGGATCCGATTGCTGGGTTCGCACTGATGAACATTACAGGTGGGCGGACGGTTTTGCCTATATGCCCCGCAATGCGTGTCAAATCCAGGATATTGACGATGCCGTCACCGTTGACATCGGGATTAAGTGCCTGATCTGCGGCGGGTGTCGTGCCGAAGTTTGCGGCAACGAGCGTCAGATCGAGGATATTTATCACTCCGTCGGCGTTGACATCGGAGGCTCTTAACGTTTCGATATCCGCGTCTTGTGTGTAGCCTACAGTTGAATAAGTGAGAATCATACAGGTCGTTAAAAATAAAAAGGTGATTTTTCTCATTTTTTCTCCTCCGTTTCTTCAATCTCTAAGATTCCAAGGATTCGTTGCACCAATTCAGCCTTAGGCATGGCACCAGCGAAGCCCTCGACCATCTCTCCGTCCCTGAATACTATATAAGTGGGCGTTCCGCGAATGCGATATTCCGCTGTTTTCCCGCGTTGTGTCCTTACATCCAACTTTACAAAACTGAAGACATCTCGATATTCCAATGCAACTGCTGCGACCACCGGTCGCATCAATATGCAATATATTCAGGTATCGTCTTTAAACTCTACGACAATAGGCAGTTCAGAACCCAAGACAATATCGTCAAAAGTTGCATCCGTGATTTCAAACGGGATGCCGGATCTGCTACCAAAATGGCTCGCGACGAGCGTTAAATCGAGGATATTGACGCTGCCATCGCCATTGGCATCCGGGTTAAGGGCTTGATCTGCGACGGGTGTCGTGCCGAAA
>MKWU01002333.1_pt1 | contig 28906 bp, 16 predicted proteins | sample 809101 | NCBI WGS metagenome assembly MKWU01 (sample SAMN05860141, study PRJNA318959) | sponge metagenome | host: Aplysina aerophoba | place: Slovenia: Piran, Adriatic Sea, Gulf of Piran | collected 2013-05-07 | reverse complement strand
ACGGGAGCGGCTGGCGGCATAATGCGGCCGGCCAGCGTGGGTCGCGGCGTCCATGTATGCGCTGGTCGGATCATCAGGGATGCTGGGAGACGCGGGCTGGGCCAATGGGACTGGGGCGGCCGCGTGGCGCGTCCGCACGATAGGCGAGCATGTCAGCGTGCCGCTGGCAGAGGGCACGGTGATGCATCATCCATTTGATCGCGGCGGACGGCACGGCTATTCGGTTCCTTGAAGCCGTGCGAGCAGTGCGCCGCCGATCTCGCAATCGACGATCCACTCGCCGACATCCTGTAACCGGTCCGGATTGTCAATTCCAGCTAGGAGCGTGGCAACAGGCCCCGCGACATCCGTTCCGTGCTTCCGCTTGGCCAAGCGCACCAGCAACCGCAGCGCCCCTTCCTGAACCTCCGCGGCTACCACCAGCGACACCAGATTGCCCACCAGCAACCGCTGTCCTCAACGGGCGTCGCCATCCGAGAGTCGCGCCATGGCGGGCCACGGAAGCCTAAACTCGGCTGGATGGGCGCCCTCAACACCGATCCCACTGCCGATGCTCGCGCGGAGGGGCACAGGTGTCTAGCGACCATAGATTCTGCCCCACGAACAGGCCCCAGTGGATCTTCCGAGGTCATAAGGGTTATCCCCCCCGAAGTTGGACCGCCGTGCCTCCCGCCCGCCACTGCTCTTCCGCCAGACCGGGCACAAGTTCCCTTGCGGATGCGGCGTGATCGCCCTTGCACATCGTTGCCTCCTCCCGATTGCGCCCGGTTCGATGACATCCGCCAGCTTGAGCGGATCCGCAACGCGGCACGAAGGCCGGCCGGCAGCAAACCTCACGAGTGCGTCCGCCTCTGCGCAGTTCGTCCCAGCCGTTGGAGCCGAGCGGGTTTCTCCGTCGTCCTCCCGGCGGGACACGCAGTCCTGTCCCTGGCATCGCTCGCGGCACGCCGGTCGGAACGGAGCCTGCGATGCCCCGCTCCGCCGCACTCTGCGGGTTCCCATACCCTCCGGCTCAGTGCAGCTCGTGCCCATCTTCCTATCTGAAACGACGGGACGATCAATTGCGGCGAATCAGCTGCCCGCGCCGGCTTCCGGTAGGATGGAGTCGCGCCAGCAGGCGGCTCTGCCCGGGGCTGTTCGACGGACCCCGTCGGGACAGCGGTTGCCGCAGGCCACGGAGGGCTCGAATGCTTGACAAAGGGATGCAGGCACCGCAATTGGCAGGGAAAGCCCTGTCTGCTCCAGCCCTGGTCACCTTCTTCAAAACCGACTGTCCCGCGTGCCATCTGGCACTGCGTTCCCTGGACTCTCTCGCTCGAGAGCTCGACGGCGGCGCGCGCATCGTCGCAGTGTCGCAGGATGGCGCTGGGAGCACCGGGGACTTGGTTCGTTCCCTGAATCTCAAGCTAACGCTGCGTTTCGACACGGGCCTCGCCGCCAGCCGGGCGTACGGGCTCGAAGCCGTGCCGGCGGTCTTTCTTGTCGATGGCTCGGGAGCGATCGCTGAGAGCTTCCAGGGATTCGACAGGGCTGACCTGAACCGTTTGGCGGCGGCGCTGGCCCGCTTGGCCGGCGTGGACGAACCGACACCGCTCGCGTCCGACGACGGGCATCCCAGCTTCCAGCCCGGCTGCGTGTCGCGGCACCTGGAACCGGACGCCGCTGGCGGGGATGCGCCGCAAGTCGAGCTGTACGCGAGGCGTGGCCAGCGCGCCTCGCGTGTCGAAGTTCCCGTAGGGAGCGACATCGAGGAGTTTTGCTACGACCGCGACTTTGCCGATCCTCTGCCTGTCGTCCCGCCGACTGTGGAGCGGGTCGATCGCATGCTGGCGGCGGTCCGACTTCCTCCTGACGAAATCGTCGCCCATGTGCCGCCGAATTACGCGGCGGCGAGTGTGGAGAAGATCGCGGCCAACGCCGTCATGGCCGGTTGCCGGCCCGAGTACATGGCGGTTCTCCTGCCGCTCGTTCGAGCGTTGTGCGACGAGCGGCTGGACATTCACGGGGTGCAGGGCACGACGCACTTCGCGGCGCCACTGGTGGTGATCAACGGCCCCGTGCGACGGGAGTTGGGTTTCGCTTGCGGAAGCAACGTGTTTTCCAATGCCGCCCGCGCGAATTCGACCATTGGCCGAGCACTGCAGCTGGTCCTGCGGAATCTCGGGGGCGCCGCGCCTGGACGGATCGACATGTCCACGATGGGCAACCCCGGACGCTTCAGTTTCGTGATTGGCGAGAACGAGGAGGCCAGCCCTTGGGAGCCGCTATGCAGCGATTTCGGCATCCCGGCGGGACGCAATGCTGCGACCCTGTACTGCGCGGAACCGCCTCGGCCGGTCAGCGAGCACAAGGCCAGAACGGCTCCGGTCTTGCTGCGGGCGATCTGCCCCGTGCTGGCGAATCTCTGGAGCTATCGCGTCTGCAGGGGCCCCGAGGCGCTTGTGGTGATTGGCCCCGAACATGCCGCCACGCTCGAGCGGTCAGGCTTCAGCAAGCAGGATGTGGCCGCGTTCCTGTACGAGCACACGGGGATTCCCGTCAGCGAGTATGATGGCGACGGCGGCGAGGGCACCCACGAAGCGGAATGGTACGAAGAGTGCGTGATCCGGGGCGTTCGATGCTATCGCAAGTTCCGCAGCCCAGCGGCGATTCGAGTCATGGTCGCAGGCGGCCCGGCGGGCAAGTTCTCGGCCGTACTGGGATCCTGGCAAACGGGCCCCAAGGGAAGCCAGATGGTGTGCCAGGCCCTGGATTGATTGACAGCCTGCGGATCAGCGCTGCTACGCTATGCAATCTGGATCGGCCGTTTCGTTTGCGGTTCGATCAAGGAGGTGACGCATGGCCGCGATTCTTGTAAGCCCTCTCGACGAGCGACTGCCGCCGGAAGCTTCGGTCCCTCCACGCCTGTCCACCCTTGCCGACAAGCGCGTCGCCTTGCTCGACATCAGCAAGGGCGGCGGATCGATTTTTCTGGACCGTCTGGACGCGTTGCTCAGGGAACGCTATGGGGTCGCCGACGTCCTGCGTTTCCGTAAACCAACGTTTGCCAAGCCGGCTCCCGATGCTGTCCTGGCTGACATCCGCAAGGCCCAACCGCATGCTGTGATCGAGGCGCTTGCCGATTGAGGCTCCTGCACGACGTGCAGTTTGCACGACTCCGTCCGAATCGAAAACTCCGGGATCCCGGCGGTGCCGATCGCCACGGATGTGTTCCGGTCAGCCGCTCGCGCCCAGGCGTCAGCCCTCGGGCGCTCGGACTTCGACGCGATCTACGTGCCGCACCCGATCCAGGACCAGTTGCCGGAAGAGATTCAGGGTCGGGCCGAAGCCACGCTCGAGAAAATCGCGGCACGTTTGACCGAGAGCCATCAACCCGAGCCGGCAGCCAGCTGAGGGCTGCCGGTCCCCCGTCTGGTACGCTCGGGCAGGATCGATCCCTGCTATCGGGCCGACAGGGCCGAGTCCAGCGCATGCCAACGAATAGAGCGCGAAACCCCTTGTCCGATCGCCCCGGCGGCCGGTTCCGCGCATGTCTCGCTGCCGTCGCGGCTGCCGCGGCAGTCGGCTGCTGGTCGGGGGAGTCCAGCGCGGATCGAACTGTGGCGAACCTCGACCTGTACGAGGGGCTGGAGGCGACCCTGTTCGCGTCGGAGCCCGTTCTTTCCAACCCTACCAACATCGATGTCGATCACCGAGGGCGCGTCTGGGCCTGTGATGTCGTGAACTACCGGGAGCACTGGCGCAACAACGAGCGGCCGGAAGGCGACCGCATCCTGATTCTCGAAGACACCGACGGTGACGGTGCTGCTGATTCCTCCAAGGTTTACTACCAGGGGCACGACGTTGACGCCGCCCTGGGCATCGCCGTGCTCGGAAACAAGGTGATCGTGACCGCCGCTCCGAATGTCATCGTGTTCACCGACGAGGACGGCGACGATCTCCCCGACAGGAAGGACTACCTGTTCGTCAATTCCGGAGCCCCCCAGAGCGACCACTCGACGCACTCGCTGTCGTTTGGCCCGGACGGACGGCTGTACTGGAACATGGGCAATTCCGGTCGCCATGTCCACGACAAGGACGGCAGGCTCGTGATTGCCAAGTCGGGAGATCCGGTTCTGGACAGGAACTTCGTCCAGGGTTTGCGCAAGATTCCTGAAGCCGACCGCCCGGAATTCACGATGGGTCTTGAGAAGCTGCCAAGCCCGTACCAGGGCGGCATGGTGTTCCGTTGCAACCTGGACGGCACCGGCATGGAGGTGCTGGGGCACAACTTCCGCAACAACTACGAGGTGGCGGTGGATTCGCTCGGCGGCTTGTGGCAGTCCGACAACGACGATGACGGGAGCTACGCGTGCCGGCTGAACTACGTGCTCGAGGGGGGCAACTACGGTTACCGCGACGAACTGACGGGCGCCCGGAACCAGGTGGCTCGCACCGGGCGTCACAACGAGGTGCCGCAACGCCACTGGCACCAGAACGATCCGGGAGTCGTTCCGAACCTGCTGGTCACGGGAGCGGGCTCCCCGACTGGCGTCACCTCGTACGAAGGCCGTCTGCTACCCAGCGAGTTCTGGGACCAGATTCTGGCGACAGACGCCGGTCCCGGCGTCCTGCGCGCGGTGCTCGCCGAAAAAGCCGGGGCCGGGTATTCCGCCAGGATGGTGGACATCCTAAAGGGCGAACGCGACAAGTGGGTGCGGCCTGTGGACGTGGCGGTCGCCCCGGACGGATCGCTTTTCGTCAGCGACTGGTACGATCCCGTGATCGGCTGGAACCGCCAGGAGGATATCGAGCACGGCAGAATCTTCCGGATCGCCCCGTCGGGGCACCGCTATCTCCCACCGGAGCACGATTACGACACGGCGGAAGGAGCTGCCGAGGCGCTCAAGAGCCCCAGCTACGCAGTGCGGTACTTGGCGTGGCGGGCGCTTGATCGTGCTGGCAAGGAGGCGGAGGAGGCGCTTGCGGCCGAGTTTGCGGGCGGCGGGCGAGTACGGCACCGCGCGCGAGCCCTCTGGCTCTTGGCACGAATTGAGGGCCGGGGGCCTGCCTATGTGCGCCGCGGGCTCGAGGACTCCGAAGAGGACATTCGGATCGTCGCGCTACGGGCGGCCCAGCGCGCCGGAATGGACCTGACGCCGCTGATCGAGGGCCTCGTGTCCGACCCGTCGGCGCATGTCCGGCGTGAGTCCGCGGTTGCCTTGCGCACCGTTCAATCGGCCCGCGCGGCCGACCTCTGGGCTGGCCTCGCGTCACAGCACGTGGCAGGGGACCGCTGGTCGCTCGAGGCGCTCGGCATCGGTGCCGATGGCAATTGGGATTCCTGTCTTGGCGCCTGGCTGGAAGCCGTCGGAAAGGATTGGAACTCGCCCGCCGGGCGTGACATCCTGTGGCGGTCGCGCGCCGCCGTAACGCCTGGATACCTGGCTACGATCCTTAGCGGTCCGGAGGGCAGGGAAGGGGAGGCCGCCCGGTACATGCGCGCGTTCGATTTTCAGCCCGCGAGCGACTCGAGGAACCGCAACCTGCGGCAGCTGGCCTTCGGGAAGTCACGGAACGGGGATCCGCATCCGTTCTTTGTCGCGTCAGAGGCATTACTGCGCCTGCCGACCTTCGACCTCGCGTCGGATGCGCGGACGCGCCGCTTGGTTGGAAACCTCCTGGATCGCGGCGCGGGGACGGAGCAGTTCGCCGTGCTCGTACAGAGATACGAACTGACGGACCGCTATCCAGACTTGCTGGAAGTGGCGGCCGTGAACAGGGACAATCCTGTCGGCATCGCCGCGGCCAGGACGCTCCTGGATGCCGGCGCCGGCCGCTCCATCCTCGAGTTCATCCAATCTCAGCCCGGTCTCGCTGTTGCGACGATCGAGGCGGTGGCCAACACGCAGTCAGGGCGCGCCGTGCCCTGGCTCGAGAAGGTCGTCCTCGATCCCGACCTGCCGCCGCCTGTCCGCGACCGTGCGGTCCGCTCGATGGCCGGTTTCACTCAGGGCGCGCGGGCCCTGGTTGACATGGGGCGCCGCGGCGAATTCCCGGCGGAGCTCGAGGAGATAGCCGGCGCCGCGATCACAAGGTCCATGAACGTTCGCTTGCGCGAGGAGGCCGCCGAGCTGTTCCCCGTGCCGCCTCTGAGAGGTGGCGAGCCGGTTCCCCAGATGACGGACCTGCTCGTCCTTGTCGGCAACTCCGAGCAGGGCGCCTTAGTGTTCGAGAGCGCGACCTGCAGCGACTGCCATGTGGTCAACGGTCGAGGTACGAGTTTCGGGCCCGAGCTCTCCAAGATTGGCGACAAGCTCTCCAAGGCGGGTCTGTATGAATCGGTGCTTGACCCCAGCGCCGGGGTCTCGCCGGATTTCCAGCTGGTTCACCTCGAGCTCGACGACGCGGAGGAAGTGTCGGGGTTCGTGATCGACGACAGCGGCGATGCGGTCACCCTCAGGATGGAAGGCGGAGTCGTGGCGGAATTCCCGAAAGGCCGGATCGTCGACCGTCGCGAGTCGGCGGTCTCAGCCATGCCGGATGACCTCCAGGAGCAGATGACCGTGGACGAACTCGTCGACCTTGTCGAATATCTGAGCCGTTTGCGATAGGGCCGCCCCGACCGGTTACGGCAGGCGAATCTTCAGGACCCTGCCCATGTCGAATGACGGCGGCCGGCGATTGGCCAGCAGTTCCTCTTGTTCGGCGAGCGCGGAGACCAGCAAGGGCATCGCAATCGTCGAGTCGCAATGGCAATCCACCATGCGGGCGCCCTTGGCGATCTTGCCCCAGCTCTGGGACTCAGCCAGGGTGCAGCCCGACAGCCCGCCCCAATGAGGGGCGTCGGTCACGACCTGGACGCCGTACCGATGGCCCTCCTTGCCGCGATTCATCAAGATCGCGACCACCTCGGACTGCTGGGTGTAGTTCTTCGGAGTGCCGCCGCCGAAATAGATCACGCCCGTGGCCTTCGAGTCGGCCACCGCGTTGGTGATCTCGAGCACGTCGGCCATCATGTCGAACATCAGACGATTCTCTCCGCGATGCCGGCTCTCGGCGACTCCGATGCCGATTGAACTGTCTCCTATCGCGGGGCAGAACAGCGGCACTCCACACTTGGCTGCTGCCGTGACGATTCCGTCCTCGGAACAGTCGCGCCCAACTTCCAGTCCGAGACGGTAGAGGAACTCACGCGTGGTGTAGGGCCTGGTCTGGTCGAGACGGGATGCGAAGCTGCCGATCCAGAGGTCGTGCTCGCGGAACCTCACTTCGTCGGCGAGCACGTCGTACATCCGATCGACCATCACCTCGCCCAATGCCTCGTCGTCCATGTCCGCCGAGCCTTGGTAGTGGTGGAATCCCTTGGTTTCGTGGATGTCGTGAAAGAAATTCGCGCCGGTCGAGGTGAGGATGTCGACCAGTCGGTTCTCGATCATGAAACGGACGACACGACGCATGCCGGCAGGCACCATCGCGCCGGACAGGCCCATGAGGATGGTGCACTCGGGGTCGGCCAGCATCGCCTGCCACACCTCGAACGCCTGTCCCAGCTGGCGGCCCTGAAAGGCCGTGGCGGACATCTTCTCCAGCAGTGACGTCGCGGAGTTGGAACTGTCGATCTGGAACGGGTTCGTGGGATCGGCCAGGAGGTCTTCCTTGCGAGCGTGCGAGTGCATGAAACCACCTATCGTAGCCAGCCGGTGGTCCGGCGATCTGCGGAATGGACAGCCGCTACTGGACGGCGATCGTTTCCAGAACCACCGCGACCCCGTCGGGGTTGTGAGCCTGGATGGCGGTGACAGCGGGTTCCGATTCCGGAAACGTCTCCGAGACAAGGCTGCGGAGTTCCTCGAGGTCTGCGAGATCGCTGAGATAGGCGGTGATGCGGACCACGTCCGGCAACTGCATGAGGGCAAGACCGAGCGCGGATTCGTGCAACTTCAGGGCCCCAAGGAATTGCTCGCGGAAGGTTGCTCCGCTTCCCGGCATCGCCGACATGTAGGCCACGCCGCCGCTAAGCGATGCCGGGCTTGACGCCGCCGTCGGCGGCTGGTCGTGCATGAACAGCCGCGTTACGTAGCTGTCGTCGACGGCGATGATCGTGATCTCGACCGCGATGTCGCCCGGGAGCCGCGAAAGGATCACGTTTGCCCGGCTGGGCGCGGCGCCGGGGCTGAACACGCCCTCGAGCGCGCTGTCGATTTCGCCCTGCTCCGCGGATGCCGGCGAGTAGGTGCCTGCGAGGACGGCGTTGTCGAAGTCCAGTCCGGCAGCATCCAGGATGATGCCAATCGTCGCCAGCGTGCGCTCCGCCTGTCCGCCGGAGGTCTCGGAGAGCTCGCCGGTAGCCGGGTCGCGGCCGCCCTGCCCGGACAGATATACCGCCTTGCCGGCTCTCACGGCCGGCGAATACGGTCCCATCGCGGCCGGGATCCTGTCTTCCGGGGGCCTGATGACCTCGATCTCGGACACGTCCGCGTAGGCCACGCACATCAGCAGGACTCCAGCGCCTTCCGGCACGCCCGGTACTTCGAGAGTTGTCCTCGCGGGGTAGCCGCCCTCGGAGAAATAGCTTCCGTATACGGAGTTCATCTCGGCGTAGTCGTCCATGTCCGAGAGGTGGACATGACAACTCACGACGTGGCCGTAATCCAGGCCCGCCATTCCGAGGATCTCGCCCAGCCTGTCCATCGCCGAGCCGGTCTGGTCCGCGACGGGCGCCTCAGCATCCTCGGGAGAGACTGCGCTGAGATACAGTGTCTGGCCCGCCATCAGGGCCACCGTCCGGCCGTTCGCGTCGCGGAACGATTGTCTCGGCGTCTCCGGCTGAGACGATTCCCCCACCGGTTCCGTCCCGGGTGCACAGGCGGAGCATGCCAGAATCCCGGCGGCGAACGCTGGTAGGACGGATTTCACCGACCCAACGTAGCAAAACGGGTGCCGAGAGTTCTGATGGCGAGGCGCCGGCAGGTCATGAGCGTGATAGATTCAACGGGATGAGTGGAGCCAGTCGTCGTGTTTTTCTGGGCACGTGCGCGGGCGGGCTCCTCGGGACCTGCGGGCGCGCCCCCGACACGGCGCTCCCGCCGGTTCGTGCCATTACAAGGGGCCCGAAGTACCACTGGTTCGGATACTACGACAAGCTCGAGTTCGATCCGGCGAACCGAAGGGTGCTTGGCATGGAGGTGGGTTTCGAACACCGCTCCCCCCGGCCCGACGACGAGATCCGGATCGGCATGGTGGACCTACAGGACGGGGATCGCTGGGCGGATCTGGGCAGCAGCACGGCATGGGGCTGGCAGCAAGGCTGCATGCTTCAGTGGATTCCCGGATCGCGCTCGGAAGTGATCTGGAACGACCGCGAGGACGGCCGGTACGTCAGCCGTGTTCTCGATGTCCAGACCGGCAGATCCCGCACGATCCCGTCTGCGGTGTACGCGCTGAGTCCGGACGGGGCATGGGCAGTGTCCACCGATTTCCGACGGTTGAACGACACCCGCCCGGGTTACGGATACGTTGGCATCCACGATCCCAACGCGGATGTTCTGGCACCCAAGGATGAGGGCATCTGGAGAGTCGACCTGGCGACGGGAGCCCGGGAGTTGCTGTTTTCCGTTGCCCAGGCGGCCGCGATTCCCAATCCGCATACCGATACCGAGGGCTTGAAGCACTATTTCAACCACTTGCTCGTCTCGCCCGACGGCACGCGGCTCATCTTCCTGCACCGCTGGCGCTACCCTCCTGGGTCGGGACGCGGCTTCGGGACGCGGATGTTCACGATCGGCAGCGACGGGTCCGAACCGTACGTCCTCGATCCGTACGGCCGCACCTCGCACTTCATCTGGCGCGACCCGGGCCACGTGCTTGCGTGGGCACGGCACCCGTCTCACGGAGAGAAGTTCTATCTTTACCGCGACCGGACGGACCAGGCTGAAGTCGTGGCGCCCGATGTCATGCCCCTCAACGGCCACTGCACGTACCTGCCGGGGAACCAGTGGATTCTCAACGACACGTACCCGGACGCAGACCGCCTTCAGCATCCGTATCTCTACGAAGCCAGCACGGGGCGGCGCGTGCCGCTAGGGCATTTTTTCTTGCCCCCCGAGTACAAGGGGGAATGGCGTTGCGACACGCACCCCCGGTTCAGCCCGGACGGCACCAAGGTCGTCATCGATTCGCCCCACGAGGGGAACGGCCGGCAGCTCTACTTGATCGACATCACCGAAATCGTGGGCACGTAGCGCTCGAGGCGGCCGTGCCAGGAGGGCCGCAGACCTCGATGCGACAATGGTCCGCATGACGCCGTCTGAACTCCGAAGTCGCTTGGAGGGGGTGATTGCGTTTCCGGTCACCAATTTCAAGTCCGACTATTCGCTTGACATTGATGGCTACCGGACCAACGTCGCCGAGATGGTGAAGTTTCCCCTGTGCGCGGTCGTGGCGGCGGGCGGTACGGGCGAGCTGTATTCGATAACCCCCGACGAGCATCGCCAACTGGTTGAGGCGACGGTGGCGGAAGCAGGTGGAAAGACCGCTGTGCTCGCGGGAGTCGGATTTGGCGGCGGCTTGTCAGTCGAATTGGCGAGGCAGGCCCAGGAAGCGGGTGCGGACGGGATCCTGATGTTTCCCCCGTACTATCCGAACGCCGATTTCGAGGGTCTGCTGCGCTACTACAAGGGAATCGGCGAAGCTGTCGACCTCGGACTCTTCCTGTACTCGAGAGACACGGTGAACCTGACCCCCTCCCAGGTCTTCCGCGTGGCCAAGGAGATTCCAAACCTTATCGCTCTCAAGGAAGGGCAAGGGGACATCCGGGGATACCAGCGCATCATGGAGCGGTGTGGCAACCGGTTGCACTGGATCGGCGGCATCGGCGACGACATGGTGCCCGGGTACTACTCCATCGGCATCAGGACATACACGTCAAGCATCGCCACCATCGCGCCCCGGCTCTCGCTCCAACTGCACGAGCGCGCGTCGATGCTGGACAATCCGAGCCTCTCGCGCTTGATGCGCAACTATGTGCTGCCGCTGTACGCCATGCGGGCGCGCAGGAAGGGGTACGAGGTCAGCGTGATGAAGAAAGCGATGGAGATCCTCGGCAAGCCCGCCGGGCCCGTACGGCCACCGCTGCCCGAAATTCGCCCCGAGGAAGTTGCCGAACTCGAGTCGCTGATGGCCCGATTTGAACCCGTCCTGTAAGGCCGGGCAATCCCGGGCCAAGCTCCAGGGAGACGTCGTGCCCGGTCAAGCGGCGGAATTCGAGATGTTCGTGGGGATCTTGAGGTGCGTCAGGCTAACTCTTAGCAAGACAGTCGGTGAGAGTCCGACAGGAAGGAAAGGCTAACCACTACTTTCACCCCGAGTCATGGGCCGTCATCCGCGAGGAGGGGGGTTAAGCGTTGACAGGGGCGCGTGTGGGCGGGGGCATTGAGCAACGAAAAGCCCTTAGTCCGGAGTGCCGAGACTGTCTCAATGGTCGAAGGCAACACCGGCAGCGCCGCGTTGGTGAAGGCGCTGGCGGGCTCCGCGGTGTCGAAGAACCCAGGCACACACGTAAGTCTTGCAAGGGGACCTGAGAGGCCTCCCCGTTACCACGGTGCGTAGCACGGTGGTCGCCAAAGCGAAGGCAGGAGCCGATCGGAGGATGAACGGCGGGGAGGAATCGGACTCAGGCATAGTGTGTGCTGGGCAGCGCCCAGATCAGGTGGGTTGGAGTCCCACTGGCGCTCGGATAAGGAGCGCTATATCCGAAAGTGGGGGTAATGCCTCACTGGCCGGGGTGTGCTGATAAGCGAAACCCTAAACGGGCACGAAGCTGGAAACGGCGGAGACAGCCAAGGAAGGAGCTAAGTTGATGCACTGCTGGAAAGCAACCGGAGGGCAGGGTGTCCACCGCGAGGTGGGATCTGAAGGGCTTGAGGAGAAGTACCGGGCCGTAATCGAGGGGCAACCCATGATGAATCGGTCGGCCAAAGACGGGGCAAGGTCGAGCCGGCACTATGGCGGCGAAGGCGTTCTTATCCACCCGTCGAACCAAGGTGTGTGCGAACGGCACGGTACAGAAGATCTGGACGTGACCCCAGGAGGGCTCGTCGCGTTCCCGGGTGGCACCGGGATAACGGACCCTATAAGTCGAGAGACGAAGTGGGGAAGGATGCGCGGCGAGCAGTCGGACAGCCGAATAGTACTTCAAGTGCGGCGAAAGCCGTGTGACCGCGAGAGCGGCGGCCGTGTGGGCCGGGGAAGTCGGTTGGCAGAGGCAGTCGGAGCGAGACGGTGGAGGAGTGAGTAAGGATCGTGACGCGGACAAGTTCGTTGAGTGAAAGACCCGGACGACACGGACCGAGGAGACTCGTGCATTGGATTAACCCGGCAGGCAAGAGGAAGGTCCACTCACTGGTGGACAAGGTCTACAAGCGGAAGAACTTGGAGGTGGCTTGGGAAAAGGTGAAACGCAACCGGGGAGCCGGGGGCGTGGATGGAGAGGACCTGGCAGCGTTCGAGGCGTCCTTGGATGCGAATCTCGACCGACTGCATCAGGAACTGCGGGATGGCACGTACGTGCCCCAGCCCGTTCTCCAGCACCTGATACCCAAGGCGGGCCAGCCGGGGAAGTTCCGGCGTCTGGGCATTCCAACGGTCTATGACCGGGTGTGCCAGCAGGCGCTGCTGAACCGGCTGGAACCGATCTTCGAGCCGGTGTTCGACGCGGCCAGCTTCGGATACCGGCCCGGACGGTCCACCCATGACGCGTTGCGCAAGATCTGGGGCGAGTTGCAAGAGGGCTACGAGTGGGTGGTCGACACCGACCTGAAAGATTTTTTCGGGTCTGTGGACCACGACAAGCTTCTCGAACTCGTCAACCAGCAAGTGTCGGACGGACGGGTGCTCGGCCTACTCAGGCAGATGCTGAAGTCCGGGATGATGGCCGACGGCAGTCGGCTGCCGACCGAACAGGGTACTCCGCAGGGTGGTGTGATTTCACCCTTGCTGAGTAACGTCTTGCTCACTCCGTTCGACCGGGAGATGCGTCGCCGCGGGTGTCGGCTGGCGCGGTACGCCGACGATTGGCTGCTCACGTGTCGCAGTCGCGGGGAAGCCCGTGCTGCGCTCAAGGCAGCCAAGCGGATTCTGGCGAAGTTGGGCGTGACCCTGAACGCCGAGAAGACGCGAATTGTCCATGTGGGACAAGGGTTTGAGTTTCTGGGCTACAAGATCAAGCAGGGTCGGCGGCCCTTGAGGCTGCCGTCCTCGAAGATCACGAGCGGGGTCCGCGCGGGAGCGCTCTACGCGATTCCACGTGACAAATCGATACGCAACTTCAAGGACCAAATCCGGGCGCGTACCCGCCGCAAGGCTCCGGTGACGACGCAGGAACTGATCGATCAGATCAATCCGGTCATACGCGGGTGGGGCCAGTACTATCGCAAGGCCCACGTGCGCAGGCTCTTCCACCAGCTTGACGGCTGGATCGTGCGACGCATCTGGTCGCATCGCTACCGGCGGTGGCGCAACAGCGGCTGGGAACAGTTGCCGGAGCGCAAACTCCGTGGCGAGTACGGGCTTGTGGGACTGATTGCACTGATACCTTCCTTGAGTTGTCGCTAAGCGATGCCGATGTGAAAGCGGCCTACGGGAAAACTGTACGGGCCGTTTGAGCGGCGGACGGAGGCCAGCCCTGCGGGGCGCCTCCTCCGACCCGACACCCGTGAAGCCGGCGAACAAAGCGTGGGTGGTCCACGTGGCGGAGTCGGTGGAGGGAAGGCCTGGGCGCAACGGGAGACACGAAGGGACGGCCATGCTCCGAACACAGAGTCGGGAAGCCCCCAGTTGGGTTAGTAGCTGGATCGGAACGGAGTGACACGGCAGTCCGCGAGGAGAGCCGTCCTTACCGGAGCGAGGAGCCGGATGCGCTAGCGCGCACGTCCGGATCTGGGCGGGGCCCGTCGGGTAACCGGCGGGCTACCGCGACCACGGCCCAATAAACAGGTCGATGTGATCCACAGGCAGGATCTTATCTGTACATTGCAGAACCAGACCGACGATGTTTCGTTCAGCTTCGTTGACCAGGAGCCGGTCTCAGGCGAGGTGCATTACTACGCTCGCGTGCAGCAAGCCGATGGCCAGATGGCTTGGTCCAGTCCGGTTCTGGGTCAGCTCTCCACAAGGTCCGACGCCCAGCTGTCGGTGTTGATGTCGCGATGCACGGAGACGCCACCGTGTGCCCGTTCCCATCATCCTGAAGTGACTGAGATTGCTCGGTTCAAGTGGTCCTGACCGACGAGCTCTGCAACGAGGAATACGGCAAGATCGGCACGTGGGATCGTCTTGTTGGGGCCGGTATTCGATGCGATCACGCGGCCGGTGGCGGGTTTGTTTGTCAAGACCGCCGCTCGCACGGCTGTCCAATCCAGCGAGCTAGTCGCGAAAATTTCTTCCTCGCGGGCGTGTTCGTCGAGTATGTTCCTGAGCATCGTGCCGAAGAGCAGCTTCGAATACCACGGAATCTGCCCCCAACTCTCGCCGACCCCTGCCGCTGAGATGAAGACGACTCGCCGAGTGCCATGGGCCCGCATCGCCGAGGCGATATTGGCGGCCCCTTGGCTGAGAGTGGTCTGGTCTCTGGTACTGACCGGGCCGAGGCAGACCAGCACAGCATCTTGTGCTTCGATGGCTTTCGAGACCGCCTCGGTATCCAGCACATCTCCCTGGACTTTCGCCACGGGATCATCGGCGTAGCGCCGCCTGACCGATCGGCCAAAGACGGTTACGTCATGACCTGCTTCGCGGAGCAGCTTCCACGCTTGCTCTCCGGTCTTGCCAGTGGACCCAAAAACGACGACTCGCAAATTTTCCACTCCATCTCTTCAAGAGCTATCCGTCCTGCCCCGGGGACAGGCTCCACGTTACCTCTCCCCGACGAATCCAGTTGATCCCGACTCCGAGGACGGTTTCGCCTTCCGACACCAACGCGTTCCGGTAGGCCTCCAGTTGGGCCTGGTACCCGCGGAACGCCTCGACGGCGCTCTCCACCCGGTCGGACTTGTGGTCGAGCACCCAAGCACCCTTCGCGGTGCGCACGATGAGGTCCGCCGTGCCCGACACCACCGACCCCGCCGGATCGATGCACAGCAGGGGCCACTCGCGCTGCACCGACTCGACCTCGAAAGCGTTGCCGAGCCAGGCCTCGAAGCCCGCCACCGCGGCTGCGATCCGCTCCGTCTCCCCCGCTGGCGCTTCCACCCCCGTGAGTGACTCCAGCTGCGCGACCAGTTCCGGCCGCGCACCCAGGATTTCGAAGCATTGGTGCAGGTAGGTGCCCAAGTCCTTGCCCGACAGCCCGACATGCGCATCCACGCCCTCGCCGTATCGCTCGGCTCGCAGGACCAAGCTGTCGGGGAGACTGTCCAGGGCGCCCTCCAGCATTGACGGTGCGACGCTGTCCGGTGTTAGCTTGGCCGGAGCGCTGCGGCGCGCGATCGCGCGTCTTCCGATCGGCACCAGTGCCGGCGCCCGGGCATCTTCTTCGGCATGGAACTCATCTGGTAGTTTGAGACCGCCCTCGATGACGGTGCATGGAAAGCGCTGGCCGTCCACATCGAACTCGCTTGTCTCCTTGTCCACCGAGCAGCGCTCGGAGAGGATCGACCACACGTTGGGCGTGGCTTCCCCGGTGCGCCGGTTGGGCTTGCGGTCGGCTACATACTCCGGCCACTCCAGGATCAGCTTGTCACGGGCGCGCGAGAGCGCGACGTACAGCAACCGACGGTATTCCACGAGACTCGTACGCTCCTGGAGGTACTCGGCCTCGAAATTTTGCTCTTGCGCCGTGTACTTCGGCCAGTAATCGATCCGAACTCTGTTCAGGATTGCCGCGAGGTCGTCAAACGATTCGTAGCTCAGACCGAGGTCTGGTAGACGCACTCGAATCGCTTGGTCCAGTCCGCAGACGGCGACAACCGGCCATTCGAGGCCCTTGGCGCTGTGCCAGGTGGTCAGCACGATGGCGTCCTCGTCGATAACCCTTGCTGGCGGATGTTCGTCATTCTCCTCGGCCCTGGCGCTCAGCCACGCGAGGAACGTCTGGATCCCTGTGCCGTGATAGCCGCTCAGCGTCAGGGCTTCACGGTTCGAATCCATAAACGCACCAGCTTCCCCAAGCAGGCGCAGCAGGTTTGCCCGGGCTTGGTCACCATCGGGCCAGCGCGCGACCTCGTCGAAGAGGCCCACCGCCGCGAGCGTGTCGGCAACCAGCGCGTACACAGTCCGGTCGGCGACGCCTTCGGACAGAGTGTCAAGCTTGCGGAGCAACGGATCCTCGACGCGCCCGTTGTCCATCAACTGTCGCAGGCCCTGCTCGAGGCTGAGTGTTCCCAGTTCGGTTACCCCGAGGTACAGGGCGGCGTGCCGGTCCGCCGGATTGGCCAGGTAGGCCAGCGCGTTCCAAGCGATCTGGACGGCCCTGGAAGACAGCCAGCCTTCCGCCTGGTAGTTCACACGCAGACCGCACTCCATCAGTGCCTTCGCGCAGGCGGCCAGCACCGAATGCGTGCGGCACAGGACGGCGATATCGCTGCCTCGAAGGCTGCGCTCCAGGCCGGTGTCGCGGTCGACGATTCTCGTCCTGCCCGCGAGATGTTCTTTCAGGCGAAGCGCGACGAAGCCCGCTCTTACCTTGTGTGTTTGGGACCGCGACGTCTCTTCGAACGTCACGAGCTCCAGGGGGTCACACGGGCTGTCGCGGCGTTGCGGCTCCAGTGGGTGGTATTCGTCACCAAACAGCACGGGCCCGACGGCGTTGACGATGTCCATCAGGCGGGCCTGTGAGCGCCAGTTCTGCTGTAGCGGCCGGGCTTCGCGGTCGTAATTCCGTTCCAGTGCGGCGAAGAGCCGCGGGTCAGCTCCCTGGAAGCCCATGATCGCCTGCTTCAGGTCGCCGACGACCAGCGTGGGAATGCCGGCTTCCCTGAGTTGCCACAGCAAGGAGAACTGGAGGGGATTCGTGTCCTGGAACTCGTCGACGACCAGGCAGTCGACCTGTTCCGTAAGCCGCTCGAGGATATCGGGGCGCTCGCGCAGCAGCCATTCCGCTGTCGCGATCATGTCGGTGTAGTCGACAAGGCCTGCCTTGGCCTTGGCCTGCTGGTACGATCCGATCGCGTGCTGCCCCGTGGTCAGCAGGGCCGCAAGGTGCTTGCGGGCATCTTCCAATGGCCCGGGGTGGCATCGCAGCTCCTCCGCCGCGGTGCGCACTTTGCCGGCCAGCCGGTCATAGTCATCAGGCAGTTGTGTCCGCTGGTTCGAGACCCTGACTGCCCGCAGTGCCTGCCAGAGCTTCCAGTTGGTCTCGAGATCCGGCCCTGACAGCGCCGTGACAAGGTTCCGGTGGTCGCGGATGAGGTCCTCCCGAGCGGCCCGGGTCGTACCGAACTGCCGATGAATGCTCGCCGGAAATCTCTTCAGCAAGTCAGCGATGCGCTGCCTCAGTTTCTGGCGAAGCGGATCGGCGTCCCGGGTCGGGCCGTAGTGGTCGGCAAGCCGGCGGAACGCGTCTGCGGTCAGCGCTTCCCCCTCGGCCTGGGATCGCAATCCGGTTGTCCGCCAGAGCTCCACAGCTTTGAGACACCGTTCCCGGAAGAGATCTTCCGGCTTCATCTTCCTGACGGGGTCGTAGTGATAGCCGTATGCGTCCAGGTCGGCGACAATCGCGTTGGCCGAGTCCGTGCGCGCAAGCGACTGGCGAATCAGCGCATTCTGCTCGTCCTCACTGAGCAGGCGCGGACGTGGTGACAGCCCAGCGCTGAACGCGAATTCCGTCAAGATGCGCAAGCCGAATCCGTGGATGGTGGAGATGTACGCTTGCGACAGCCGCAGGGCGTCTTCGACCCGGTCGTTCTCGAGGAGCTCGGCGCTGATCCTCGCGCGCAGTTCCGCTGCCGCCGCCTCCGTGTAGGTCACGGCAACGATTCGCTCCGGGGAGACCTTGCCTGCCAGGATCCATTCGCCCAGCGTTTGCTGGATCGTGTAGGTCTTGCCGGACCCGGCTCCGGCGGGAACTACGCGCAGCGCGGGGAGGCCGTTCATTCGAGCCCCCTAGATCGGTCTTGTTGGATGATCGCGCCCCAGGGATCGAAGTCCGCATCCGTTTCCGGCAAGGCGAACAGGTCGATCAGGGGGCTGAGATCCATCGCGTACGCCTTGATCCCGGCGTTTTTCTCGATATGCGTCCGGTCGTTCTTGAAGTTCAGTCGTACTACGCCTTGCCGCAGCTCCTCCAGGCGCGCGCGGATGATCGCCAATGCGTTGGCGGCGATGTCATTGTCCAAGGCAAACCAGCCGGGGATCGAAGGCGATTCCGGGAGGGTGGAGTCGGACAGGCAGGTGCGATCCCTCATCGTGAAGTACACGATTCCGATCCCCTTCGCTGTGGTGATCTCCTTGGCGAGCTGCGCCTCCTCGTCGCTGCTCTCCCGGCCCGGCCTGGGTGGTTTCGGCCCGCCGGTCTCCGCCATCTCGCGATAGAGGCTGGCTTGGCTGTCAAATCCCAGTTCCATCTGGTTGCGACGGCCCTCGGAACGCGTCCATTTGTAGTCGACGATGAGGAGCCTGTTGCCCTCTAGACCCAGGATCAGATCGGCCTTGCCGTGGATCCCGATCCCTGACCAATACCCCTGGAGCCATTGCTCGGTTCCGAGAATCTCCGCCCCGAGTTGCTCCAGTACTTTCCGCCAGGTCTGGGCCGCCCGCACTACCTGCTCGGCGATGTAGTGCCGCTCGAACTGCCACTGCGGATTGCGCAGGAACGGCGCCTGCTGTTGGATCGCGCCGTCAAGCGATTCGCGCGCGCGCGTCGCGACCTGGTTCTGCTCGGGCAGTTCTCGTCCCGGGGGGAACAGATCTTCGAAGACTTTGTGGGCCAGGTTGCCGATCACCCGGGGATCGGCAGACTCCGGGGACCACAGCAGTGGCTCGGCGCCGAGGCGGCGGATCAACCAAGCCAGCGGCGAAACCATCGGCAGTTCCAGGCCGGTTGGCGACTCCGGCCGGACCTTGCCTTCCGCGTCGGAGTTGATCTCGAGGAGGTTGCGCTTCAGGTGCAGGTCGCCGCAGTGGTAGTTTCTGGGGGGGCGGGGCGAGCGGTCAGTGGACAACGCCAGATGCCGGATGCGGTTCAGATCCTCGCTCAGGTCGGTTTCGGCAATCAGGCTCAGTCCTTGCTTCGACTGCTCCACGAGCCGCTGCATGAACACCAGGGTCTCGGACGGCGACTGGGAGTCCCCGACCTCCAGCCGGCGGGGTATCAGGAATGTCGCCGAATCCGAGACGGCTCGGAGCTGCCGCCGGAAGAGCAGCCGAGCCCGGCGTTGCGCATCGCTGGGCGAGTCGATCGCGATGCCGCACCCTTCCCGGACCGCCCGGATGTTGGTCTCCGAGAAAACGGGCGCGGACCGCATGCGACGCGGGTATCGACCCTGCGAGAACCCCAGCACGAACAGATGCCGCACTGTCCGCCACGGCTCGTGCAGTTCACGCCACACGGTTACGCCTTCGACGTTGTACGAGGGAGCCTCTCCGCCGATGATCAGCTGCGGTTTCACGGCCCGGCGCAAGTCGCTCCAATCGATCTCGCGGGCTCCTTCGAGCCGATCGAGAACCCGCTGCGATGCGTCTCCGGCCCGCCGCTGGTGAGCCGAGAACGCCTCTCCGCCGTCCAGCAGGGCGGCGAATTCCCGCAGGGCCCGCGCCAGTGTCGCCGGTTGCGAATCACCTTGACGGATCAGCGCCAGCATCGCGTTGGCCCCGGCGCTTGCATGGGACGGAAACCGGGGTTCGTAATCGCCGTCCATCACGGCCTGGGCCATCACGGCGCCCTCTTCCGGGCTCCACGGCATGAGGACGGACGACAGGCAGACGGCAAGCGCCATTCGCGAAGCCGGTTTCTGGCGGCAGCACAGGAAGTGATACACGGCCTCCGGCCCGAGGTCCCGGCGCCACCGCTCCCCAGGCAGGCCCGACAGGGCAAGCCCGGCCAGGCCGAAGGCATCTTCCACGGCGACACAGTACTGGAAGTCCTCCGGCACCAGCAGTCCGATCTGCTTGAGTTCCAGGTCCGGATGCTCCTTGATGAGGGTCTGGACCATGCCGGCCGCGACCTCGGCTTCTTGCTGGTAGTCCCGGACACCTACCCATTGCACCGACCGGTCGGGCCGGATTGTGCTCTTGTCGGTTTCGAAGAGCTTCGCTTGCAGGACTCCCAAGGCGGATTCCGGGTTCGCCTGTGGGCCCGCTCGAAGCAGTGATTCGAGCGTGTCCTCGAGTTCCCCATTGTGCGACACTCCGTCACGCCCGGCCTCGCGGTTCAGCTTGTCGATGAGGGCGTCCTGCCAGCGCGAGGTCTGGGGAATGCCGTCGACCCGGACGACCCGAATCGGCTGGGAGACGCTGTCCGGATCTGCGCTCAGCAAGTCCCGAATCACCGCAAGATCCCCCGGGAGCCGCTCGCCAAGGGACGCCGGCAGACTCAAGAGGTCTGCGACGATTCGTCGCGGCCAGCCGGGAAATCTTTCCGGGTCTGGCAGTTGGGGTTCTCGATAAGGATCCGTGGCCGAACGAAGGCTGGCCAGCGCGCGCTTGACAGCGTCCGCGGTCTCGTCCGGCGCGACCGCATAGCTCTCGCTCCAGAACGCGTTTTGATCCGATGCCAGTGCGGTCTCGAAGTCACTGTCGTTCCAGTCGTCGACCGGTGGTCGGAAGTACGCTTCCCGCGCATGGCGAACGAGTTCCCGCCACGGCCCGACGAGGATTCCTGACCGCCCGCTGGATTGCGCGATCGCCCGCCTGACGCGCCGGGCCGCGCTTTCGTCGGGCACGAGCAAGAAATGCAATACCTGTCTACGCACTATGGCTATGCTCCGAAGAAGGGGATCTCAGATCATCGCAAAGCGCGGCAGAAACGAGGGGTCCGACCTTGTCATCGGTCACACGATTTCTATTCTAGTCCAGTTTTAGTGCGTATCCAAAGATCGCAAGGCTGATGACGGCCAAGTCGCTCATTCTCCCCTACTCGACCGGCTCGCCATGCTTGAAAGCCCAGTCGGCAAACAGCTCTTGCAGCCTTTGCGTCAGCGGTCCCTTCGTGCCGCTTCCGATTTGCCGGCCGTCGACCTCGAGAACCGGGGTCAGCCCGCCCATCGTGCCGGTGACGAATGCTTCGTCAGCGGTGTAGAGCTCGCTTGTCGAGAGGTTTCTTTCGACAACTTCGAAACCATTGCTGCGCGACATCCTGATCACGCTGGCGCGCGTGATGCCGGGGAGGCAGCTGTCCGCGTGCGGCGTGAGGAGCGCGTCCGCCCGGACCAGAAACATGTTCGTGGCGTTCGTCTCCGACACAAACCCCTGCGCGTCCAGCATGACGGCATCGTCGGCACCGGCGTGGTTGGCCTCGATCTTGGCCAGGATGTTGTTGAGCAGGTTGTTGTGGTGAATCTTGGAGTCGAGAAACTGCGGGCTGTTGCGCCGGACCGAGGCGGTGACCAGGCGGATGCCTTCCGGGTCGTATACGAGGGCCTTCCACTCGGCCAGCACGATGAGCGTGCATCCGGATTGGTTCCAATGCGGGCTCATCCCGGAGGTGATCTTTTCGCCCCGGGTGAGGGTCAGGCGCACATGCGCGCCGTCTCGCATGCCGTTCGCGCGCAGGGTCTCGAAGAGGGTCTTCCTCACTGCCTCGCGCGTCGGCACGGCGGAGAACGCCAGAGCGTGGGCAGAAGCGAAGAGGCGGTCGAGGTGCGCACCCAGGTCCGCGATCCTGCCGTTGTACACTCGCAATCCCTCCCAGACGGCGTCGCCACCCTGGACCACGCTGTCGAACACCGATACCTTGGCCTCGTCACGCGGCTTCAGTTCGCCACCGACATGAATCAAGATGTCCGCGTTGCGGGGATCGGGAAGTTCCATCCTGTCGGCGGGCCACTCCCGCTACGCGGCAGATTATACGGCAGTGGGTAGACGGGGAGGAAATGTTGCCGGCCCAGTGCAAGCGTCCTGACCGGGGTATGGGCTGCAGTTGAGTCGGACTATAATTGCTGAACCATGCGGAGTTTTCTCGTTCTTGCCGCGTTATCTGTAGCGGTTGCAGCTGCGCAATCAGTGCCGAAGACCGTGTATATCAGCCTGGGAGAGAAGGCCGAGGCCGTTGAGTCCTGGGACGGCTCGCTTCGGGTTTCTGGCGGCGAACTCCTGCGATTGGAAGAGCGTCACTTCATGGGATCGGATGAGCTGTCGGATCCGGATTCGTGGAAGGCTGCTACCCGCGAGGAGCAGATTCGCGGCTTCCCGCGGGTCAACTACAACGAGATGAGCCCTGCCAAGCTCCCTCCCACGCAGTACTCCCCAATCGGCCTCTTCGCAGTCGTGCGCGGCGACGGGTCCACGAACCTGAGGGTCCGCACGGAGCAAGGCAGTTTCGAGTTCCGGTTGAGCGACCTGTCGAATGGCACCAAGGCCTTCCTCGACGGGCGCGCCACGGCCAGCATTACACCCACGGTCGAGAGACTGTCGGATGACGAATTCGAGGACGACGAAGCCGCTGCTGCCCGCTTGCCTGGTTCGGCTGTGGCCGTGGCATGGGTGGCCTACAAGAACGAGGGCGACAGGGTCATGTTGCGGATCCGCCGCGACGGCTCGTGGGAGGACTCGCGGGAAGTCACCCCCAGTCCAGGCGACATCTGGCGCGCTTCGGCCGCTGCGGACGGCGAGGGCCGGCTTTGGGTGTTTTGGAGTCAGCGCGATGGCACGGGGTGGGATCTGTGGGGCCGCCTCCTGACCGGCGATTCCTGGGGTTCGCCGCAAGAGCTCAGTGTTGCTGGCACAAATACATTCCACCGGGCTGCTTCCTCCAGCGACGGCAAGGTCTTTGTTGTGTGGCAGAGCGCGCAAGGAACGGCCCGACAGGGCCAGTCCGACATCTGGATGCGAGTCTGGGACGGATCCTGGAGCGATCCGGTGCAGGTCAGCGATTCGCCGGCGAACGATTGGGAGCCACAGGTCGCAGGGGGCCCTGACGGTCAGGCGCACATCGTCTGGGACGGCTATCACAACGGCAACTACGACATCTTCTACCGGTCGTTCGTCAACGGTGCCCTCGGAGAGATCGACCAAGTCACCAGCAGCCCGCGGTTCCAGGCGCACGCAAACGTCGCGGTTGGGCCTGATGGCGCCCCGTGGCTGGCGTGGGACGAGTCCGGCGTGAACTGGGGCAAGGACCAGGGCTACCTGATTACCCCGCCGCTGGGCGTTCCGCTCCATCAGGAGCGATCCATTGCGGTCGTGCGACGATCCGGGGGGTCCTGGGTCGCGCCGAAAGTACCACTCGAGCCGTTCTACGTTTACCGGTTGTACCCGAACTTCGAGAATCCGCAACTCGGGTTCGATGCCAACGGCACCTTGACGATGCTCTTCCGCCACTGGACCCGGCAACGGGCGCATAGCATCGGGGCGCGCATGATGTGGGAGACGTTCGTGACCCAATTTGACGGGAACTCCTGGTCCCTCCCGGTGCCCCTGGCCCACACCCAGGGCTCGATCGAGAAGCGGCCGGCGATTGCCTCGCACGACGGCGGCCTGCTAGCAGCGTGGATGACCGACAACCGGCGGTTCTCCAACGCCGTGCCACGAAACGCGGAAATCTACGCGGCCGACCTGGGCGTCTCGCAGGGCCCGCCAGACTATTCGGATGGCAACTTCGCGAGGTATGTCGAGCCCTTTGCCGAGGCGATTCCCATCCATCCGTTCGAGGAGCGCAACGTCGAGACGATCCGCGGCTATACCATCGCCGCCGGCGACAAGGAATTCAAGATCTTTCGGGGCGACATGCACCGGCACACCGATGTCTCTCAGGACTTCAAGTACGACGGCTCCCTGATCGAGGTCTACCGGTACGCCGTGGACGCAGCAGCCTTCGACTACATCGTCCCGACCGACCACCAACTCGGCTACGACCAGGAATTCACGTGGTGGCAGGATGAGAAACTGGCAGACCTGTTTCACGTGCCGGGATCGTTCGTCCCGATGTTCGGCTACGAGCGGTCGCTCAACTTCCCCAACGGACACCGCAACGTCATCTTTGGCAAGCGTGGCACCCGCACGCTGCCGATTCCGGACGCCGAACGGCGGGGTGAGGAGCGTGCCGAGAAGCTGTACGCGTACCTGCACGAGAATGACGGAATCTCGATGCCCCACAGCTCGGGCACCGCGCAAGGCACGGATTGGTTCAACAACGATCCTGAAGTCGAGCCCTTGATGGAGATATTCCAGGGCTACCGGGCGAGCTACGAATACCTGGGCGCTCCGCTGGCTGCTTCGCCCCGGAAGCTGCGGGAACAGCGCTCGGGATTCAATCCGATCGGCTATTGGTGGGATGCCTTGCGCAAGGGATACAAGATCGGCGTCCAGGCGTCGTCCGACCACTGGTCCACGCACATGTCGTACGCCATGATCGTTTCCGAGGAGTTTACGCGCGAATCGATGTTCGCGGCGCTGAAGGCGCGCCACGCGTACGGTGCGACAGACAACATCGTGCTCGATTTCCAGGCCGTCGACGCCAGTGGTGAGCGCTACATCATGGGCGACATCATCGAGTCTCAGGCGCCTCCGCGCCTCTTGATCCGGGCGATCGGGACGGACCGGATCAAGCAGTTCGTGATCGTCAAGAACGAGCAGATCATCTATACGAGCTACCCCAACCAGGAGGAGTACGCATTCGAGTTCAGGGACCGGAGATTCACGGCCGGATCGAACTACTACTACATCCGCGTGGTGCAGAATGACGGGCAAGTGGCTTGGAGTTCGCCCATCTGGGTCGAGTAGATTCGACGTGTCTGCGATCTGGGCCTGCCACAAGGGCTACTCGGTGGCCATGCATTCGAGAGAAGACCAAACCATGACCAGTAACCGGCGCTGGGCCGCCATGCTCCGTCTCGTCATTGCTGCCACCGCGGCAGCCGGCCTTCTTGCCGCTCAGAAGCCAAACTTCGTTCTCGTCCTGGCGGACGATTTGGGCTGGCGGGATCTGGGCAGTTACGGGAGTACCTACTACGAGACGCCTCACATCGACCGCCTTGCCGCCGAGGGCGTACTCTTTACCGACGCTTACGCAGCGGGGAACTCCTGCTCGCCGACGCGCGCGAGCATCCTCACGGGCAGGTACCCGGCTTCGACGCACCTGACCGACTGGATTCCCGGGAGAACGCCGCCGGGCGCGAAGCTCGAGATTCCGAAGTGGACCAACTACTTGCGTCACGAGGAAACGACGATGGCCGAGGCCCTCGCAGAGGCCGGTTATGTCAACGCCGCGGTCGGCAAATGGCACTTGGGACAGAAAGGCTGGTGGGCGGAGGATCATGGCTTCCAGTTCAGCGTCGGCGGCAGCCACGCAGGTTCGCACGGGAGCATGTTTCCGCCCTATTGGCCGGCCGCCAAGATCAACCGGCTCGGCTGGCGTCCCTTCCCCGACGACCGACCAGGCGAGTACCTAACCGATCGCATCACGCGCGAGGCCGAAGCCTTCCTCGACCGCCACGGTGATCAGCCGTTCTTTCTCTACCTGTCGCACTACGCGGTTCACACGCGCATCGAGGGCAGGCCGGAGGTTGTGGAGAAGTACCGCAAGAAGCGGCCGAGCGGTGCGCAGGAGCATCCGGAATACGCGGCCATGGTCGAAGGTTTGGACCAGAGCGTCGGCGCCGTCATCGCAAGACTCGAAGAAATGGGGGTAGCGGAACGAACCGTCGTCATCTTTTTCTCCGACAATGGCGGCCTATCGAAGGACGGTCGCATTACGTCGAACTTGCCGCTTCGAGGGGAAAAGAGTACGGCCTGGGAAGGCGGCGTACGCGTCCCTCTGATCGTCAAGTGGCCCGGGCAGTCCGAAGGTCTGGTCGTCGAAGAGCCGGTGATCAGCGTTGATCTCTTTCCGACGATACTCGACATCGCCGGAGTGGACGCCGCAGCGGAAGTTGACGGCAAGAGCCTGACCCCGCTGCTCAAGGGGGACAGGGATTTTCGCCGCGGACCGATTTACTGGCACTACCCGCACTACAACGCGCACACACCGATCCTCACGTGTACTCCCTATGGCGCCGTGCGGGAGGGGCCGTTCAAGCTGATCGAGTTCTATGAGGACGGGCACACCGAGCTATACGACCTACGCGAGGATATCGGCGAGACGAGCGACCTGTCCGAGGCGATGCCGGACAAATCGCGCGAACTCCTGGCGAAACTCCGTTCGTGGCGGGACTCCGTCCAAGCGCAGATGCCAACCAAGAATCCGGATGCCGATGCCGCTCGGTACCGGGAGTACAAGGAGAAGAGGCTGTGGAAGCCAGTCGACGTTTACCAGCAGCAGACGGCGTTTCTTCAGCCGTAACGTGCCCGCATGAACCTGGAGTCACGCTGTCCTGTTGGTAGTTGGCCAGCGACAACTATTCTTGCGCCCGGCAATTCTAATGTCGCTGGACAGGTAGTCATCTAGCGATCCGCTCCCCCAACGGCCACAGCTCGGATCGGACGTAGTTCGCCGTCAAGCTGGGCAGCCCTGACCTGACGCTGGACTTCAGCGACCCAAATGCCGCGAACGTGGCCGCACCCGCTAACTCGTTCCGCAAATCGGTCGAGGGTGTTGTGGAGACCGAGAAGGCGCTCGGCCTGTCCGGGTTGCTGACGGAGGACTGAGAAATGCTACTTGACCTGGGCCCGGCCGGGGTGCCGTCCCACTCGTCGCAATAGGGCCGCCCGTTTGAGCAAGACTGCCTAGTCTGAGGTTCACCATCTCGAATTCACGGTCGCGCGTGATGCTGATCCCCGCCACCGCAGCGTCGATCTCGCCGCTCTTCAGCGCTTCCATGAGATCGCCGAATTGCATGAGGCGGTAGGTCGTGTCGACCCCGATCGCGTCTGATACCTCGCTCCAGATATCAATATCGAATCCCTCGAAACCCCCGCCACCTTCCATCACGAGAGGGAGAAAGCTCGATACTCCGACAACTACTGCCGTGTCGTCCGCAAGCAGGGCTGCCGGGAGAAGTGCAGCCACGAACGGGAGAAGTGCAGCCACGAACACGCCAATTGCAACGGCGACTCCAAACAGCCAGCCAGACTTGAGCGAGATCGCACGCGAGTCAGCGGCCGCCGGTAGGACGTCACACGGTATCCGGGATTCGAGCGAAGCCGTGCGAACGGGAATCTCGGCTTCGATGCTCGGCGCTGGAAGCGGCATCCGCCGATAGGAGGCAAGGGAATGGTAGGGTCGCTCTTGCCCGCATCTGAACTTGGCGCTTGTGGGAGATTCTTGGGGGAAAGTGTGTGGCAGGCAGCCTAGGAATGCTTGCCGACGGATCTGAACAGACGCGTCGTGGCACTGCAGTTTGGGGCCGAGGGTCTCAAGCACGTCAGTAAACAAGAGGCTGGTCGGGCGCGGGGTACTGTTCTTGGGCAGCCAAGCACAACAGCAACTCTGCTAGCTGCTTCGAGTTCGAGGGTAGCCTCTGTCGTCCCATGAGACCGAATGTCAAGCACCCAGCGTAGTTACCAGCGACCCGTCGCCCTGAGCGGGGCGCGGGCACTAGGAGCGAAACCCTTATCGGTACCGCTGCGCCCAAACCTACAACATGTCGGCGTATCTGGCCGACCGTCCATCTCTGGACGGCCTGGCATACCGAGTCAAGAATCGATGCCGGACATGGGTGACGGCAATCTACGGCAGCTTGGGCTGGCTTCCGGTATCGGGCGGCACATCCTGAGCGTCTTGAACATCGACCGGGAAGGCGGGGTGACGCACGACTCTGCGACTTGGCGGCATCGGATCAATATTGCATCAACAACGATGGCAACGATATCGATGTATGTATCAGATCCCAACAATGATCCCGATCAGCAAAGGGGACTACGGCATACGAAGGTGGGCGTTCTCCCATTCCCGCGATGAGCGTGTCATTGACGGCAAGTGCATGTGTCCCTCAATACCCTGTATGGGCTCCATCCTGAGGTCGGTCTGGCCGATTGGCGAAGATAACCACCTAATTTATCAATCTGTTGTATTCCACCGACGCCTCAGAAACCACATGCAATGATACACTCGGGCACACTAGCCGATGATCATTTGATGCATGCCCCTTCACGGGCTATCTCTGCGATCCGCTGCGCACGAAACGTGAAGGACCGACCCGCACTTGACAACCGTTCACAGTTCTGCAACGATATTGATGGCAACCAAATTGATGCAATCTTTGAGTAAAGGACGCGGATCATGTTAAGGCAGTCCGGCGGGAACTGGGTGGATGGTAACCGTTTCTTTGGGCGCGTGGCCGAATTGGGCTCACTCCAGGAACGAGTCAACCTGAGGAGGCATACACTGCTAACGGCCCAACGCAGAATGGGCAAGACCAGTCTCATCCGGGAGTTGCTCCGACGACTCGACGCACGCGGGGACTACGCACCTATCTTCGTTGACCTTGAAGGAACGCGGACGCCCGAGGATGCGATAGCCGAGATCGGGGTTAGATGCCGTGGGCTCCGGAGTACCTGGCAGAATCTACTTCATAGGTTCGGAGGTCTGAGCGACCAGGTGGAAGAGCTCGGTGTTTCGGATCTGCGCATCCGGCTTCGCACAGTCGTCAACAGCCAGAATTGGATGAAGCGCGGTGACCAGTTGTTCGAAATCCTTGCTGCTGGGTCGAAGCCTGCGGTCTTAGCCATCGACGAGTTGGCCCTGATGGTTGCCGGAATGCTGCAAGGAAACGAGTTCGCTTCTACGCCGACGCGCAAGAACGCGGCAGGTCAGTTCCTGAGCTGGCTTCGCAAGAACGGGCAAGAGCACCGTGACAGAGTCTCGATCATCATCTCTGGCAGCATCGGACTCCAACCG
>MKWU01002332.1_pt1 | contig 28913 bp, 31 predicted proteins | sample 809101 | NCBI WGS metagenome assembly MKWU01 (sample SAMN05860141, study PRJNA318959) | sponge metagenome | host: Aplysina aerophoba | place: Slovenia: Piran, Adriatic Sea, Gulf of Piran | collected 2013-05-07 | reverse complement strand
CCGATGTGCAGACAGAAAGGATGGAGGACGGGCGGCTGCTGTTGAAGTTTCTGGACGCTCCATTCAGTGAGCCGATTCTTGCCAAGCATGCATCCGATGGCACCCTCAAACTGCTTGCCTACCTAGTACTGATTCATGGGCCCGACCCGTACCCGTTCATAGGCATCGAGGAGCCCGAGAACTTCCTCCATCCTCGACTGCTTCCCGAGTTGGCCGAAGAATGCCGTTCGGCTCTTGCTGGAACGCAACTGCTTGTGACCACACACTCACCGTTCTTCCTCGACGGCTTGAGGGCGAAGGAAGTGAGAATCCTCTGGCGCGACGACGACGGTTATGCGCGTGTGCGTCGGGCCTCGGACATTGAAGGGATCCCTCAACATATCGACACCGGAGGATCGCTCGGCAACCTGTGGACAGAGGGGTGGTTCGGAGTCGGTGACCCTCTGGTTCGCCCGTGACCGCTGATCCGGTCGATTCCGACAGGGCCAAGCGTCTGGTGTTCTTCGTCGAAGAACGCTCAATGGAGTTCTTTCTGCGTGGGTTCCTTCCCCGTTTTCTTCCTCAAGACGTAATACTGGACGTTCGGGTGTTCCAGGGGAAGCAAGATCTTCTCAAGAACTTGGAGAACCGTCTACGTGGCCTGGCATCGTACTTTCCGCCTGTGGATCATCTCTTCGTGCTGGTCGACCGCGACCAGCAAGACTGCCATGATCTGAAATCCCAGTTGGAAACGACCGCACAATCTGTTGGGCTGGTGACCCGCACGATGGCGGGAGGACAGAGATGGCAACTTGTCAACCGCATCGTGATCGAAGAGCTCGAGGCTTGGTATTTTGGCGACTGGGACGCGGTTCGGGCCGTCTATCCGGAAGTCAGATCCAATGTTGCGCGACAATCCAACTATCGGGATCCCGATGCTATTCGGGGAGGGACATGGGAAGCCTTGGAGCGTCTGCTGAGGGCGGAGTTTCCCGAGGGGCTGCGAAAGAGCGAACTGGCTCGCAATGTCAGCAAGCACATCGATCCCCAACGATCCCGGTCCCATAGTTTCAGGGTCTTTTGCGATGCGGTACGGGATGCCGTGCCGGGCTCGGGCCTGTGAGTCGGCAGCCGGCGAGTCCACGGCGCGGCAGGCCCGGGATGTCAGAAGGCACGGCAACGCGGGAAGCCAAGAGCATGGAGTGGGCGTTGGAGGTGGGGCTTCAGCGTCGCTCGAAGGCGTTCTACTGTGTGATCCGGGTTCTCATCCGGACGTTGTTGTGGCGTTGGCTGCGGCTGCAGGCGCGGGGCGGGGAGAACATTCCTGTGACCGGTCCCGTGATTGTTGCGCCGGTTCACCGTTCAAACCTCGATGCACCGCTCTTCTCGGGTTGCACCACCCGCCGCTTGCGGGCACTGGGCAAGGAATCGCTGTTTGTTCATCCGGTCAGTGCGTGGGTCTGCGCGGCGCTCGGGTCGATACCTCTGAGGCGGGGTGAGGCTGACCGGGATGCCATGCGTTCGGCGCGGGCGATGCTCAATTCGGGCGCGATGGTGCTGGTCTTCCCCGAGGGCACCCGCCAGAGCGGGAACCAGGTCACCGGCGTCTTCGACGGGATGTCGTATCTGGCGTCCAAGACGGGCGCCCCGATAGTCCCCGTGGGGATCGCGGGAACCGAGGCGGCGTTGCCCGCCGGGGCGAAGTTCCCCTCCAGAGTCAGAGTCGCGATCGTCGTCGGAGAGCCGATCTGGGCCCCAGAGGGCCGAATGAGCCGCCCAGCGCTGGCAGCGCTCAGCGCGCATGTCGGCACACGCCTCCAAGAAGCGTTCGACGAAGCACAAGCACTCATCAACCGAGCCTGAGCCTCGGACATCACTCGGTCCGACCGGCGGGGGCGGGCTGCGCGTTGTGTTTGGTGCGGAACGTCGGACCCTCACCCACTCACCCCACCCTCAAACGCGAAGAGCCGGAATAACTTGGCTCAGTGCGTGGGTCTGCGCGGCGCTCGGCTCGATACCCCACTCACCCCGACCTAAAACGCGAAGCTCCCGATATACCTTGAGGGTCCCCGTGCTGTCGGCAAGACCGAGTGAGAGTGAAAGCAAAGCGCCGGACAAGCGGCTCAGACCTTGCGGCGGGGGGTGTCGGCGTTCTTCAGGACCTTGCCGGCGGCATCGAGAATACCCGCCTTGGAACCCAATGACAGGGGATTGGCACCGAAGAGGTCCTCGCGGTTGATCGCCACCCAACGGTAGCCGTTGATCTTCTTGGCCCGCTTGAAGGCGGCCTTCAGATCCCCGGTCTCGGAGGCCACAATGATCGATCCCTTGATCGAGCCCTTGTCGAACACGAGGTCTGCCTCACCGCTCGGGTCTGGTGTCGCGCCCACAGCGGTACTTATCGCCTCACTGAGAGCATCGTGATTCAATCGGGCCATCTCAGTCGTCCTCCGAAGTCAGGATCAGTTCGACGGCATCGAGAGCGGCTTGCGCATCGGCGCCTTCAGCGGTCACCCGGGCGGTGTCGCCGGTCGTTGCGCCGAGGGCAAGCACGCTCATGATGCTCGCTGCATTTGCGGACTTTGCACCAACCTCGACGCTCACTTTCGCGTCGAAGGACTTCATCTGCTCGACAAGAGCAGACGCAGGGCGTGCATGGAGACCCTGCGGATTGGTGATGATGATCTCACGGTCCATTCGGTCCCTCCAGGCCAAGTTCGGTTCAGTCGTCTAGTCGTCGTCAGGGTCAGCGGTGAGGCAGTCGTACAGGAACTGGGCGTTGGTGGTGCGCCAGAGCGTCTCACACAGGTCCTCGTCCTGGAGGACCTCGGCAAGCTGAGAGAGCACCCGCACATGGTCGTCGCCGACCGCGGCCAAGCCCACGACCAGATGGGCGGTTCCCGCCTGCCAGTCGACCCCGTCAGGGTGCTGAACCACAACGATCCCGGTGGAACGGATGTACTCCTTGCTCTCGAGCACTCCATGGGGCAGTGCGACACCGTTGCCCAGATAGGTCGAAACCTTGGTCTCGCGCTGCTTCATCCCCTCGATGTACTCCTCGGAGATCGACCCTCTAGCCACCAGCAGCCGGCCAGCGTGCTCAATGGCCTCGTTCATCGAATCAGAATGATGGCCGAGGACAATGTCATCGGGTGTGAGAACGGCGCCGAGCGAGTCGTCCATGATCTGATTCACATCGCAGAAACGACTGGCTCGCCAGCCGTGAGCGACTTGACCAGTGCCTTCACGGCCGGGTCGTTCATGAACAGCGTGAACGGGATGATCGCCGCCCCCGGAACTTTGGCCTTGGCCTGCTTGGCCAAGCCCTTGTGAACGACTACCACATCGGCTGCGTCGGTCAACTGGCCTACAGGTGAATGCACGACGTTGATGTCGAGCTTCGCCTTCTTCACCATCTTCTTCAACTGGTTGGCACCCATCAGGCTGCTGCCCATACCAGCCTCGCAGGCGTAGACGATCAGTTTGATCTCGTCGGCCTGCTTGGTCACGCGTTCTGTCACGTCGATCCCTCCAATGTTTCGTGGTTGCATTCATGTTGTGGGGTGGCCCGGAACACGTCCAGACCACCCCACAACAAATGTCAGACTTCAGGCTCCTCTAGGAGATGCCTGGCACACCCGCCATGGCATCGGCCATGTCGTCACTCTCGTCATCGGCGTCGGTCATGTCTTTCACCGGGAACAGCCGCAGCAGGATACTGCCCACGAAGAATGCGGCGGCTGCTCCGACGGCCATTCCGATCCAGACCCCCGCAGCTGCGGCACCGTCAGTTGGCGTGCCGCCTATGTAGGCGAAGACACTGCCTGGCGAAGGTGGCAGGGTTAGCCCGGCATCGAAGATCACGAAGATAATGTCGGCGCTGATGCCTCCCGCCCACATTGCGAGGATCATCACCGGGTTCATGAGCACGTACGGGAAGTACACCTCATGGATACCACCAAAGAAATGGATGATGATCGAGCCGGGTGCGGAGAGCTTGGCCAAGCCTTTGCCAGCGAACCAGTAGGCAAGTAGCAAACCAAGGCCCGGTCCCGGGTTGGACTCGAGCATGAAGTAGATCGAACGCCCGCTTTCGGCTACATCCTCGGTGCCAAGCGTTGTGAGCACACCGTGGTTGATGGCATTGTTCAAGAACAACACCTTGGCAACCTCGATGGGCAAGTCGATCAACGGCAGGAGCCCCCTGTCGTCAATTTCGCCCACCAGGTTGGAGAACGCGTTGGCGATCTCTCGCATGATCGGCCCAATGATCCGCCAACCGATCAAGGCCAAGAGAATGCCTGCGATTCCTTGGGAGAAGTTGTTGATCAACATTTCGAACCCGGCCGGAGTGCGTGGCTCGAAGTATTTGTCGATTTCTCGCATCACCCAACCGGCGAGGGGCCCTACCAGCATGGCTCCGAGGAACTGCGGTGGGCTTCCCTCGAACGGCACCAGATCACCGCCGAACGCGAGTTCGAAGGCTGCACCCCCGATAACACCCATAGCGGCGATGGCTCCGAGCACACCTCCCCGGTGACCATAAATCAACTTGCCGCCTGTGTAGGCTATGAGCAGCGGCAGCAGATATGTGATCATCGGGCCGACGGTGGCACCAGATACATCATCAATCCAGGCCCAGTCGGCGCCAAGCTTCCTGAGCCAGCCGTCCGGTATGAACAAAGCGGTGATCAAGCCCCAAGCAATGAACGCTCCGATGTTCGGAATGACCATGCTGGACAGAAAACCGCCGATACGTTGAACACGTTCTAACATTCGCGGGTCCTCCCCCTATTTTGTAATGCTCCCGCAAACATGCCACACAGCCGCCATGTTCCGCTACTGCCAATAAGACACTAGGCAGATATGACAAATCGGCGCAGCGTCAGGTATAGCGCGCAACTTGGGCCACGTCGGATGCTCCCACCGGACTTCAAGACAGATCGGCGAGTGGATCGTCTCCTATGAGCAGGTCCGTGGCGGTGATGGCAGTGGTCTGGTCGGTGAGGGGGAAGGTGTGGGGGCCAGCGTGGACTAGGAACAGGTGGTCAAGGCCAAGGTCGGCGAGGGCGCTGTGCATCGACTTTGAGGCCGCGGGGCGGGTGGTGCGCTTGATCTCGAAACCGAGGATCCGGCCGTCGATGTCTAGGCGCAGGTCGAGTTCGGCGCCTCCGTGAGTCGACCAGTAGGCGGGGTCAGCGGGGGTGAACCTTGCCAGGAGCTGTTCGAGGATCATGCCCTCCCAACTGGCGCCCAGCATCGGTGAGCGCTCCAGGTCGACCCTGGTGGCGATGCCCAGCAGTCGGTGCAGCAGGCCCGAATCGCGAATGTAGACCCGCGGCGACTTGACCTGGCGCTTGGAGATGTTGGCGAACCACGGCGGCAGTTGGCGGACGACCAGGGCGTCGGTGAGGGCGTCGATGTAACGCCTCACGGTGGACTCCGACACGTCGATCGATCTGGCGATCCGGGCACTGTTCCAGGTCTGTCCGTGGTAATGGGCCAGCATCGTCCAGAATCTCCGCATCGTCGTGGCGGGGAAGCGGAAGCCGAGGTTGGCGAGGTCGCGCTCTAGGAACGTTGAGATGTAGTCGTCGCGCCAGCGGTTCGATGCCTCGCCGGTCGGAGCCAACAAGGATTCGGGCAGGCCGCCGCGCAACCAGAGATCGTCGAGTCGGTGCGCTCCCACATCGGACAAGCGCAACCCGCCCAACTCGACGAAGGAGACTCGACCGGCCAATGACTCCGAGCCGAGTCCGATGAGGTCCGGCGATGCGCTGCCGAGAACGACGAAGCGGCCCGGCCGCCGATTCTCATCGACGAGCACCCGAAGCGTCGGGAACAACTCGGGCATCCGCTGGGCCTCGTCTATCACGATCGTCTCGCCGGTATCGCGCAGCGCCAGTGTCGGCTCGGCCAGCCGAGCGAGGTCTCGATGGTCCTCAAGGTCGAAGAACGCCGCAGGCGACGAGGAGACGGTCTGTCGGGCCAGGGTGGACTTCCCTGCTTGTCGAGGCCCGGTCAGCAGGGTCACCGGTGCGTGAGCCATTGCCTCGCGCAGGTTCTGGGCGTCGACAGTCCGGTCAATCAACTGCATCCACTCAAGACTATCCTTGAAAATCCATCATCTCTTGCGGGATATTCAAGGGTCAGGCGCAGCGCCCGACTCGGATGGCCGTCGGGCTCTGACAGCAAGGGGTTGCGGTTTGGGGTTCTCCCGCTTATGGTAAGTGGAGTTATAGCAACTGTACTTGTATGAACGGGAGCCAACGGGTACACATGCTGACGAGACCGGAGAGCCTCTACGACCGTGAGACCGAGTGGGCAGACTTGTCGCGTTTCGTCCTGTCGCCGCGGCCGGGGCTTCGCTTGGGGATCGTCTACGGCCGACGCCGCTATGGCAAGAGCTACCTTCTGCGCCGCCTGGTAGAAGCCACAAGCGGGGTATACCATTTGTCACTGCGGGAGGATCGACGGCCTGCCCTGGGCCGGTTCGCCGAGAGCCTCAGCAGGCAGTTTCAATGGGCACCATCTCAGCCGTTCCGGGACTGGCGCGATGCTCTGGCGCAGGCAGTGGGCGTGCTGGGCACGCGGGGAACACAACCGCAAGTGCTGGTGATCGATGAATACCCCTACCTCCGGCAGAACAGCCCAGAGTTGGATTCTGCGCTACAGGCCGTGATGGACGAAGCCGCCGCTGGAGGCCTTGATGAGACTTGGACCGCGCCGGTCAGCGTTGTCTTGTGCGGTTCGGCCATGTCGGTGATGACCCAGATCTTGAGTGGGACATCGCCCCTGCGAGGCCGAGCGACACTGGATCTGCCGCTGACGGCCTTCGACTACCGGCAGGCGCGGGGCTACTGGGGAATCGGAGAACTGGAAGCGGCATTCGCAGTAGACACCGTTGTGGGCGGGGTCGCCGGCTACAAGGACCTGACCGCCGACGCGGGGATTCCATCTAGTCGTGAGCAACTGCCGCAATGGCTGGCTGCCACGGCGTTGAACCCGTCGCATGTCTTGTTTCGAGAGGACGACTATCTGCTCCGAGAAGATCCGCGGGTCACCGACGGTGCAACCCTCAGGTGCAGCGGGCGACTCGGGCGACGTCGGATGCGGAGAGCAGGGGGCTGACCACAACCACGGGCGCCTTGATCTCCGGGAGCGTGACCGTGCTGATGACCAGGTCGAACTGATCGTGACGGAGCGCCTCATAACCGCGTTCTGAGAGCACCTCCACCAGTTCGAGCTCCGGGAACTCCGCCTTGATCCGAGAGACCAGCACCCAGACCGTCGCCATACCGCTCGGGCACACCACCAGAGCCTTGCGACGCGGGCGCAACTGAGCACGTTCCATCGCCCCGGCGAGGTACATGGTGATGAAACAGACCTCGTCGTCATTGATCGACAGGCCCATCTCTGTCTCAACCAGCGTGGCGATGTCGACGGCAACCGAATGAACGTCCGGATAGCGGCTCGACACCTCGTCCCGCAACGGGTTGTGGATCGGCAGCCCGTGACGGAGCCGGACGCTCAACCGGCCGAGGTGCAGAGCCAGGCTCCGCCTCAGTTCCCGATCCTCGCTCAAGGCAATGTGCAACCGCTCCCCCGCAGTGTCGATCACCCTGTCGAGCAGATCCCCGGTGATCGGCAGCGACTCGGTGGAGACAGCATCGAGGGCGTCGAGACCGAGCAGGTACTCGGTGATCGCCGCGACCTCCTCGGCCGGCGGCTCGAACCCGAGGATCCGCTCGATATCGCCAACCATTTCCGACACGCTCGACGCCACCGGGTGGTCCATGACCGAACGGTGCAATCCGGTCTCCATCGCCACCCGGTGACCGTCCCACAGGCGGGAGATCGAGACAGCCAGGAACAGCGCGAACACAACATCGCTTCGGCCCGACGTGAGAGTCTCACCGAGCGTGCTGCGGCGCACGATCGCTGAGGTCTCTACCAGCGGCAGAGCGAACAACCGCTCGCGAAGCCCCACCGGAACCCGAAACGAAGACTGCTCACGAGCTCGGGCGTCGTCGCCCATTTGCAGCCGCAGGACATCTTCAGGGACCGACTCCAGTGTGAACTGCACCATCACCCGGCGAATCCGGCGCTCAGAACCGATCACCGAGATCCCCTTTCCGGGCCGCCGCACCAGTGGCAGGCTGTTGCGCTCGAGCCAAGCTTCGCAACCATGCAGGTCACGACGAGCCGAAGTCTTCGACACCTCCAACTCGTCGTGCAGCTCCTCCAGCGAGGTCATGGCCGGGGCGGTCCACAGCAATGCCGCCAACAGCAGTCGAGCCCGCTCCTCGGGGGCGTAGACGCGGGGGGCCTGCGGACGGGCCAACAGATCGTCGCGTATCTGTTGGCGCAGATCGTCTGCCGCCTCGATCACCAGCCCGAGACCCTGCCGGCGAACCAGATCGGCGCCCTTGTCGTGGAGGTAGCGCTCAACCTGGTCAAGCCGATAACGGATCACCCGTTGGCTCAGCCCGAGGTCAGCAGCGAGATCTGCGGTGCTTCTCGGGCGGTTCTGGTCGACGAGCCAGCGGGTGATCCGAATGACCCGCGTGTCGATATCGACGCTCACGCCGCCGCGCTCTCGGAACGAACGACCTCCCGTACCTCCTGCGCACTCGCCGCGGCAAGCACCGGCTGAACCAGACGCTCAGCGGTTGCGGCCTCGAGAGAATCGATGACGGACTTGGTCGGGTTGACGGACCGGGCACTGACCGACAGCTTGTCGATCCCCATAGCTGCGAGCACCACGGCACCCGCGGGGTCCGCTGCGGCCAGCCCACAGACAGAAACGGTGATCCCGTGGCGGTGGGCGGCGTCGGCTGTCAGCTTGCACAGAGCCAGCACAGCCGGGTGCAGCGGGTCCTGCAAGCCGTCGAGCACGCCGTTGGTGCGGTCCGCGGCCATGGTGTACTGAGTGAGGTCGTTGGTGCCGATCGAGAAGAAGTCGACCTCGGCAGCGACCGCATCGGCCACCAGAGCCACCGCAGGAACCTCGACCATCACACCGACCGGCGGCAGCTCGTGAGCGACACCCTCGTCGGCGAGCTGCTGGGCCACATCGGCGATCTGGGCGCGCACGCTGCGAATCTCCGCGACATGGGAGATCATCGGCAGCATCAACGACACGTCACCATGGACCGCGGCGCGCAGGATCGCCCGCACCTGGGTGTTGAACAGGTCGGACTCCTGAGAGTAGAGACGGGCGCCGCGCACCCCGAGGAACGGGTTCTCCTCGGGGTCGATGTCGAGATAGGGGGCGGGCTTGTCGCCGCCGATGTCGAAGGTTCGAATGACCACGGTGTCGTCGAAACCCTGAGCGGCCAGCGAATAGAACTCGAACTGCTCCTCTTCGCTCGGAGCGGCCGCGCGGTCGAGGAACAGGAACTCGGTGCGCAACAGGCCGATGCCGTCGGCGCCCTCGGCGATCGCCAACTCGATGTCGTCGCGGGAGCCGACATTGGCCGGAACGGCCACCGGGCGGTCCCCTAGGGTGACCCGCACCCCCCTGAACCGTGCCGCGGCCTCCCGCGCAGCCGCGAACGCGTCCCGTCGAGCGGTGAAGGCGGCTGTGGTCTCGTCGCTCGGGCGGATCGCCACGTCGCCGCTGGCACCGTCGAGGGCGACCGCATCGCCGGAGTTCACCATCTCGACGACACCGGTCGCTCCCACCACCGCGGCCACACCCAGGGACCGGGCGATGATCGCCACATGGCTCGTCGGGCCGCCTGCCTCGGTGATGAAACCGAGGACCACCTTGGGGTCGAGCAGCGCAGTCTCGGCTGCGGTGATCGCCGCGGCCACCAGGATCGACGGCACCTCGATGGCACCCAGGTCTGTGCTGTCGACCCCGGCGAGGTGGTGCCGCACCCGGTCGGTGACCTCCACCACGTCGGTCGCCCGGGCCGCGATGTAAGGATCGTCGATGGCGGCGAACATGGCCGCGATCTCAGCAGTTGTGTCGGTCACGGCCTGATCGAGGGTCGCCCCGGCTGCAACGCCCGCGGCGACGGAATCGGCCAGCATCGGATCCTCTGCCATCAGCGCCTGAGCGCCGAGCACCTCAGCGGCCTCGCTGCGGCCGGCGTTGCGGGCCTGCTCTTGCAGCCGCACCAGGTCGGCCTGCACCGCGGCCATGGCGTCGTTGAACGAAGCGACAGGGTCATCGGTGTCGGGGATCTCGACCTCCACCGTGTCGATGACCACCGCGGGGCCGATCGCCACGCCTCCGGCGGCACCAGTGCCGACAAGTTTCGTTTCCGGTGGCGGTGGCGGGGTCATCGCCTTCTCCTCGGCTTTCTCGACTTTCTCGACTTCTTGGGCTTTCTCCTCGCGCCCCATTGCGGCCTCTGTGCCGGCGGCAGAGGGACGAGCAGGTCGTCGAGAGTGTCGTAGAGGCACGCCCAGGCGACCATGGAGATGCTGGTGGTCATCGCCAAGGTGATCACTGTGACCACGACCGTCACTGGATTCACGCCCCAGCCGATCGGGAGCGCGGCTGCGAAGTTGAACAGGAAGAACAGGACCCAGATCGCGAACAGGGCGATCCGTCGCTTCTCGCCCAGGCGGACGCTGGTGCCCAGAGCCCGCAGAGGTCCCTGAACCGTCCCGTCGGCGACCACGAACCCGAAGAACGCATACAGCACCACGACGAGGAAGAACAGGATCGGCCCCCAGAGGGTCCTGAGGTATTGGAATCCGAGAAAGAACGCCGCCCAGAACCAGAAGGAGCAGACCAACTGGTCGACGAAACGAGACCCGTCCCGGAACGGCGCAGCGATATCGACGGGTTCGTTGCGGGCGGCGTTGAGGGCGTAGGAGAACCAGGGCAGAGCTGCTGCGGTTGCGACGATCAGCCCCAGGGTGGTTACGGCCAGAAGGCGGAACCGGTTCTCTTCCCCCAACACCGGAATCACAGACACAGCCAAGACACCGAACGTGGCAGCAGCAGCCAGTGTCAACGGCACTGCATTTGCGACGTAACCACGCAAGCCGCGCTGGAACATGGCGGATATCGGAATAGGGAACGGTTTGATCTTCGGCTCGGCCATTCAGGCTGAGTCTCGCGGAAATAGTCCGATGCCGCCACCCGACCCCTGGCCTGCCGCTCGCCGTGACGAGTGTTCAGTCCCAAGAATGTGCGCGGATTGATAGTAGCGGTGCGTCGAGAACTGTTGTCTCCCGCTCTTGTTCACTGCGTTCACGGGCCGCTCGGGCCACGGCCTCGTTCGGTCACCGCCCGGTGCGGGATCAATCCGCTCGGCCTCTAACCGTGGCCGACGCTCATATCGAGGGGTACGTCGGTGGTCATGGTCACTGCGGACCGGTCCTCGTCGGTGCAGGGAGGGCCGACGGTGTCTGTTGAGCGAACCGCGGCCCGAGCCCACGCCAGAGCATTGTGCAGAGCGGCCGGCCCCTTCGCACCGCCGGCCAGGAATCCGGCGAGCAGCGCGTCGCCGGCGCCGACCGTGTTGCGGATGTCGCCTGCCGGCGAATTGCCGTAACTCACCTCGTCGTCCACCAGCACCGCTCCGCTGCCCCCCAGGCTGACCAGGACCGTGCCCCAACCGTGGCTCTGGAGTTCGGTGGCCGCGTCCACCACGTCGCCCAGCGTCCACAGCGGTTTCTGAGTCAGGCTTGCCAGTTCCTCGAGGTTCGGTTTCGCCACTGCGCAGGGTGTGTGAGCCATGCGTGCAAGGGCACCTCCGCTGGTGTCGATCACCAGTTTCTGCGACGGGTCCGGCAGCCTCTGGGCCAGCTGAACGTAGAAATCGGCTGGTGCGCCGGGTGGAAGGCTGCCGCTGGCCACCAGCCACTGCGAATCAGCAGCTTGTTCGGTGGCGGTGTCGAGGAGCGCATCGACCGCAGCTGCACTGAGGTGTGGACCACTCTCATTGATCTTCGTCGTGGTGCCGTCGTCCTCGAGGATGGTGAGGTTGGTCCGAACGGTGCCCTCGATGGTAACCACATGGGTTTCGGTTCCTGCCCTGTCCAACGCTGCGATCAGGTCGGCGAGGCTGTCGGGGTTGCCGGGGATCACCGCTTGGGCCCGATGGCCGTTGGTTGTCAGCACTCGTGCCAGGTTGATGCCCTTGCCGGCGAATTCGACGTTGGCGGTCGTCGCTCGCAGCACCTCGCCGCGCTCCAACCGCGCAATGGCCAAGGTGCGGTCGATGCTCGGGTTCGGGGTGAGGGTGGTGATCAAGGCGCTGCGACTCGGTAGTTCTCGAACAGGAGCTGTTCGGCTTCGGCGGTCCATTCTCCCCGCTCCCCGAGAGCAGCCCCGACCTCGGGGAACTGCTCGGCGAGTTCTGCCAGGCCCAACAGGGGAACGCCGCTCACCTGCGGGAAGATCATCACCTTGCCTGCGAAACGGCCCTGCATCACTGCCTCCACGCCGTCGCGGGCCGCCTCGATCCCGCCGACCGCCGCTAGGTTGAGCGCCGGGGAGAGCGAGCCGTTCAGCGCCTTGTCGAGCACCAGCGCCTGGTCGCTGATCGCGGATCCCGAAGTGCCGGTGTACTGGGCGTTGTGGAGATAGACGCGGCTCATGTCGAGCGGACCCATCGTGCCATTGGCGATACCGGCGAAGAACACCAGCATCCCGTCGGGGTTCATGAGCCTCGCGGCGTCGGCCATCACCGCGGCCACCGGCACCGTCACCACCACGTCGTCGGCACCCTTGCCTCCGGTGAGCCGGTTGACGAAATCCTCGGTGGTCTCGCTCGCCGCGCCCGGGTCGAACAGCTCGAGGGTGCGGCCGGCCTTCTCGGCGAGCGGACGCAGCGACGCTTCCAGCACCGCCAGACGGACGCCGTCGGGGTCCACGCCGATGATCGTCGCCGGGCCGTTGTCGCTCTCGATCGCCCGTTGAATGTGCATCTGCCCCATCGGGCCGCCCGCCCCGATGAACACCGCGGTGCCTCCACCTCGGAGGTCACAGCGGTTGCGGGCCTCGCCGTACGCGGCCGTCACGTTGGGCCCGCGGGTCCCGACATAGGCCGTGTAGTCGTAGTGCAGCCGACCGAAGTCGATCTCGGGCAGACCGTCGAGAGGATGGGCGCCGACCAGGTTCAGGGTCCCCCGAAAGGCGATCTGTCGGGCTGCCTCGGTCACCTGCACCGCGGAACGCGGGTCGAGCAGGATTATGTCGTCGAAACCCGCTGCGCCGGTCCTCTCAGCAGCCAGAGCCCCGTAGCCGTCGGGGTCGATGCCGTCGGCGGTGATCGCCTCGGTGCCGGCGCCGATCGACTCGAGCACCCGCGCCCGGACCTCAGGCGACAGATCGGTCAGCACCACCGAGGCTGCCTCGGCCAGGCACCGGCCGAACTCGTAGTCGGTCCGGTCATCGGGGCTGCCGATGATCCAGGCCCTGCCTCCGGCAAGGGGATCGAGACGGCGACGCTGCGTGTAGGCCGCCTCCACGCACGCCCACGGTTCGGACAGGGCCGCCGCGGCATAACCGATCTCGTCGGCCACCGGGATCACGTAGGCACCATCGTCGGCGTCGAGAACCTCAGAACCGATCACATGGTACTGGATCAGGCCCCCGGGGATCGTGTAACCGTAGGCGGTGCTGCGCCCGTCGACATGGATGTCGGGCTGGATCGCCAGCCGGTCACCCCTGCTGAACCGGTCTGTGAGCTCAGAACCCACCTCGACCACGGTGACCGCAGCCTCATGGCCGAGACGGGTCGGGTCCACGGCCAGGTCGCGGCCGTAGAGCTTCGGATGGTCGTTGCCCAAGCGGATCAGCTTCACGTCCGAGAAGCACAGGCCCACCGCGTCGATCCGGATCAGCAGCTGGTCGGGCCCGACGTTTGGCACCTCCATCGGTTCGGGCGAGCCGTCATCGCCCATGCTCTCAAGGCCCGTGCCGTACATGTTCCAGCCGAGGTTCGGTTCGGGCAGTCGTGTGTCGCCGAGGCGATAGTCGGCGAACGTCCAGTCGTCAGCGGCCATGTATAGGTCTCCCCCTGCGTGTGTGCACTGTTATATCCAGATGGTGGACTGTTGCGACAGGAAGGACCGCTCAGCCAGCCCGTGCCACACCGAGATGCTGTCACGGAACTGCCGCCAGGGCGTAAAGACGGCGCGGAACTGCGGATCGGCGGCGGCGAGCCCGTTGAGGACGTTCTCCGTCTCGGCTTTGAACGCCCGCATCAACTCGGGGGAGAACTCGCGGACGATCGCGAACTGCTGGATCTCCCTCAAGTCGATCTGGTTGCGGTAGTCGTAGTGGGCGACCGTGTTGATGTTGGCGGCCATTGCCGCGATCTCCACGACGGACTGGTAGTAGGGCGGCAGCTCGTTCCAGCGCTCGAGCGAGATCTGCACCTCCAGCGTGGTGCCCGGCTCCCACCACCCCGGGTGGTAGTAGTACAGGTCGCCGTCGAACTCGTCGAGCCCCAGGATCAGGTCGTCGGTCGGGCCGACGAACTCAGCGCTGTCTATCTCGCCCCGTGCAATTGCGTCGCGGATCTCGTTGGCGCCCAGATCGACCTGCACTCCGCCGAGGTTCTCGAGCACCTGACCGGCGATGCCCGGGATGCGCATCCTCAACCCGTGCAGGTCGGTCTCGGTCTTGACCTCCTCGGTGAACCAGCCGCCCATCTGGCATCCGGTGCTGCCAGCGGGGAAGGTGATGATCCCGTGCTGCTCGGCGTAGAACTCGTTGAGCATCTTCAGGCCGCCAGCGTGGTAGAGCCAGGCGTTCTGCTGGCGCTGGGTGAGCCCGAACGGGATCGTGGTGCCGAACTGCTGCACCGGGCTGAGGTCGACGTAGTAGTACGCAGCGCTGTGTCCCATGTCGACCTCGAGGTCGCGCACCGCGGGCAGCACGTCGAGCGCCCCGACGGGCTCGTCGGCGGGCCGGGGAGTGATCGTGAACGCTCCGCCGGTGAGTTGACCGACCTTTTCGGCGAAGAACTGTGCCGCGCCGTACAGCGTCACCAGCGACTCGGGCCAGCTCGTAGCCATGTCCCAGTCGATCTGAGGCCCGGTGAACGAGGTGCCCGCGGTGCCGCTGGGGCCTTCAGTGCCTGCGCTGTCGGCGCCCCCGTCGTCGGGGTTCAACACCTTGTTGTCAGCACACGCGGCCAGTACCGCGGCCGATGCCGCGAAACCGGCCACCCCGAGGGAGCCCTTGACGAACCCCCGCCGCCCAGTCCGCGCCAGCGAGCCTGATCCAGCAACGCCGGTCTCCCGTGGTTGTTCCACAACTGCTTCTCCCACAACAGAATTTTCACACCACAACATAACTGACCGCGTCCACGATCGGGGCCCAACTGCTCTACGAGCCTGGTTTCAGGGTCTCGCGGATCGACTTCATCAGAAGTACGAGGTGCAGAGCGTCGGTGGGCGATGGTTGGAATTCTGGGATCAGATGACGATAGAACTCGCTGGCTTCTGGGTTCTCTGCGTGGACCAGCAAACCCCGACAGCCGATTTCGGTTCCTAGGGCCGCGGTGCGTTGCAGCACGTCGAGAAGGATCGCTGCGCCCAGCCCGCGACCCTCATGATCGATGCTGACTCCGAGCCGTGCTAGCAGCGCAACGGGTTGGGGATAGCGACCAGCGCCTTTTTGCAACCGCGCTGGGGCATCCGCAATCTGGATCTGTGCCATGCACCACCCGTAGTAGGCGACCACATTCAGCTGGGAAGGCTGGGTGACTACAAGGACCTTTGTTGCTCCCATCGCCATGGACTGGCGAGCGTGTCGCTGCAACCACTGGGTCTGCTCATCGGAGCGGCACTGAAAATCCTCGATCTGATGATCGGGGGTCAGCGGTTTCGGCGGCAGGTAGCGCGGGTTATTCGTCAACGCGGGTTATTCGTCAACGAAGGGTGATGGTCGGGCCATCAGGGCTCGCAGACCGGCCAGGTCTTGAGCAGGACGGTTGTTGATCTCTTCCCACGCTTGGGATGCTTGGGGGCTGAGCGTGAATTCGTCGCGGTCGGCCAACACCCGGCGCGCAGCAATCGTCAGATGGGTGATGACGAACTCGGTGAGTTGGGTGCCATTGGCGTTGACCGCCCGGTCAATGAGAGAACGGTCCGCTGGTGTCAGCCGGACCTCGATCCTTTCACTGCGTCGTGGACGTGTATCAGCAGCCACGGTTTCCTCCTGTCCAACTGCAGAACAATCGTACGGCAATCGTACGGTAATCGTACGGCAAAACGCAACGCAAGTGGAACGGTTGGAGCGGGTGACGGGAATCGAACCCGCGTTATCAGCTTGGGAAGCTGATGTTCTACCATTGAACTACACCCGCGTGAACGGTTGATCCTAGTCGAATCGGCCCGCCAACCGAAAGCGGTGGTCGGGTCGCCGGGCTCGGGTAGGGTCGCGGGCGTTGGGCAATCGAGATCGGAAACAAGTGATTCTCTCTGACCGCACGCTTCGTGAGCAACTCGATAGGGGGCGGATCGTGATCGACCCGCTCGACCCCTCCGCGTTGCAGCCGTCGTCGGTGGACCTGAGGCTCGACGGGCTGTTCCAGGTCTTCCGGAACCACACGATGGGCCACATCGACGTGAAGGAGGACCTCAGCGAGCTCACCCAGTTGGTGGAGGTCGCACCAGACGAGTCGTTCATGCTGCATCCGGGCGAGTTCGTGTTGGGCAGCACCCTCGAACGGGTCGCCGTGCCCGACGATCTCGTGGCTCGCCTCGAAGGGAAGTCGAGTCTGGGGCGGTTGGGTCTGCTGATCCATTCGACTGCCGGATTCGTTGATGCCGGGTTCGACGGACAGTTGACTCTGGAGCTCAGCAACGTAGCCAATCTGCCGATCAAGCTCTACCCGGGGATGAAGATCGGCCAGATCTCGTTTCAGCAGATGACCACTGCGGCGGAGTATCCGTACGGTTCTGATGAACTGCGGTCGAAGTACAAGAACCAGCGCGGGCCGGTGCCGAGCCGTTATTGGGAGAACTTCGAGCGCTGAAGCCGGGCGGGCCTCAGCGGTACTGGGTTGCGGTGATGATGCCGCCGAGGATCATCCCCAAGCCGAGCAGCAGCACAATGTTCGATGTGTCCCAGAACGTTCCGACGTAGTTGATGAGGATGGTCGCGATCCCGCCGCCGAGCAGGCCGAACATAAGGATCGGGACCCACATGGGGCTCGGCGGCATGCTCCCCTGGCCGGTGTGCGACACGGTGTCGGGCGTGTATCCGTCGGGTCTGGTTCCCTTCGGCGTGATCCGGCCACCCGAGACGCGGCGTTTGGTTGGCTTGTCAGGCATGCAGCAACTCTAGAGGCTCAAGACCGTCGACAGGTCGTTGACGTGCAATCAGACCTGTAATCACATGAGTGTGATTATCCACGGATTTGTCCACAGGCTGTGGAAAGCCTCGGACCTAGTCGACTGGAGCCACCAGGTCCATGTCCTCCAGACAGTGGCGGGGAGGTTCCGGGTCCTCGTCGGGAGCGACGGTCATGCGCACCTCGGTGCCGCAGATGCTGCAGCGGTAGGTGATCTTGACCTTTCGCAGCTCACCCACAGGCGGCGGCTCCGGAGCGGGCCGAGCGAGTCCGCGCAGCATCGCCAACCCGATACGAATGATCAGGAATCCGGCTGCCACCGCGATGAGCACATTGACAATGTTCAATTCAGCCAGAGCGTCCACTGCAGTCAGCCTAAGCGAGGAGACGCCGGGAGTCTCAGTCTGGTTTGGGTCGTGCTGGTGTCTGCAGCCAGCCTAAGCGAGGAGACGCCGGGAGTCTCAGTCTGGTTTGGGTCGTGCTGGTGTCTGCAGCCAACCTAAGCGAGGAGACGCCGGGAGTCTCAGTCTGGTTTGGGTCGTGCTGGTGTCTGCAGCCAACCTAAGCGAGGAGACGCCGGGAGTCTCAGTCTGGTTTGGGTCGTGCTGGTGTCTGCAGCCAGCCTAAGCGAGGAGACGCCACAGCGTTGCCGCTGAACCGGTCGTGCCGGCGCTGATCGCAGCGACCCAGTCACCGCCAGCCGAGGCCGACACCCCGTCGACGCTCAGCCGGAGCTCCTCCGCGGCACCGGCGTGGCCGACCCCGAGTGTCCCCCCGTCGGGATTGGCGCTCATCGGGTCTATTCCGAGGCGGTGACAGACCGACAAGAACCCGGCCGCGGTGGTTTCGGTGATCTCCCACCGGGTGATGTCTGACGGATCAGCACCGGTCTGCGAGAGCGCTTTTGCCAGCGCCGCCTCCACACCACCGGCTGCATCGAGCGGGTTGGCTGCGGCGCGTCCTGTTCCCACCAACTCGGCGAGTCCCAGCCCGTCAGCCGCGGCGCCTCTACCGTTGGCGTCGCCCCCCGCGGTGTGTCTGTCGGCGGCGTGTCGGTCGGCGGTGCGTCGGTCGGCGGTGCGTCTAGCGGGGGCATCGGCAGCGGCGGGGTGTCCGGCCGGGGCCTCGGCGGCGGCGGGGCGTCGGCCGGCGGCGTGTCTAGCGGGGGCGTCGGCAGCGGCGGTGTGTCGGTCGGCGGTGGCACGGGTGGGATCTCCACGGGTCAAGAGCAGCGCGGCCGCGCCGTCAACGGGTGGAGCGAACGAATACGAAGTGACGGTGCCGTCAGCCACGAACAGTGGCGGCAAATCGGCGGGATCGTCGTTCAGCCCACGGTGTTCGTCGCTTGTGACCAGCGTTGCGCGAACTGCATTGAACCGGGTGCCGGGATGGGTCAGCACCGGTACCAGCCCCGTCGTTGAGGCGGCGCGGCGGTTCTCGAGGCTGCGGGTTGTGGCGCGATCCTGCTGTGCTCGATCGATCCCGAGCAGCCCGGCGGTCGCCTCGGCCGCTCGCGGCGGTGGCAGGAGCCCGCCGAACTCGGCGACTCTAGCAGCCGGGCCATCGCCCCACGGTCGTCCGTACGCCCGGCCCAGAGCCGATGCGCCAGGTGCCACGATCGACGCCACCGACACGCCGACCACGACCACCGCGCCGACCGAACCGGATTCGATGGCGGCAACCGCGCCATGCAGGGCAGCCGAGCCGCTCGTTTCCGCCGCCTCGACCACCACTCCACCGATGTGCTCGGGCCATCCGGCGCTTAGAACCGCCGCACGCGCCAGGTTCGCTCCCTGCGCGCCCACCGGTTCGGCGCATCCGACCCAGACTTCGTCAACCGACTCGGCGTCGATGCCGCCACGTCGGATCACCTCGTTCATCACCGCAGCGCTGAGGTCCACCGGATGCCAACCCGCAAGCGACCCGCCGGTTGCGGTGAACGGGGTGCGGCACCCAGCCGCGAGCATGACGGTCATTGCACTAGTGTTCTATAATGACGCGCTGCACGGGTAGCCATCGGGCCCCGACCCGCCGCCCGTCGATCCGAGACGCAAGGGAGCAGCACTGATGCTTGGAGCCGTGAACCACATCGCCGATGCCGACGCCGTCAGCCTCGGAACGCTGATCGTGCGGGTGGCCGTCGGCCTGACCCTCGCCGCGCACGGCTACGGAAAGTTCTTCAGGGGCGGCAAGATCAAGGGCACCGCCGGGTGGTTCGACTCCATGGGGATGCGGCCGGGCAAGTTCCACGCCCTGCTTGCCGCCTCCACCGAGGTCGGCGCCGGTCTCCTCTTTGCAGCGGGGCTGCTCACGCCGCTGGCTGCGCTCGCCTTCGTTGCGCTGATGGTCGTGGCCGGCTGGACGGCGCATCGCGACAACGGCTTCTTCATCGTCGCCGGGGGCTGGGAGTACAACTTCGTGTTGGCGATCATCGCCGTCGGAGTGGCCACGACCGGCCCCGGGCAGTACTCCCTCGACTACGAACTCGAGCTGATCGAGAGCCTCGACGGTGCCACCGGACTGCTGATCAGCGCCGTCGGCGGCATCGCCGCCGCCATCGCCCAACTGGCCATCTTCTACCGCCCCCCTGCCAAGGAATAGCCCCCGCGACAGCGGGTTGTGCAGCGGGATAGTACGTGTGGTATATTTTCCGGTATGAAATCGTACGATAATTCGAACAAGGTTGTCGAGGCTCTTGGCGAGAAAGTCATTCAAGCACTTGGGGCCGCGATCCCGAGAACCAGGCTGGATCTCGACAGATACAGGAGGTCCCTCCCAGACATCGTTGCGACGTCGAGTCCGAGAGGTCTAGCCAACTGGTTCCATGACCGTGTATGGCACCATGTCGTCTCAGAACTTCATGATCGGGACAACATTGTCATCGTCGATAAGGGTCCCCTCCGAGAAATAGTCGTGGACGGGACCTACCGAGTCCGAATCAAGCGCCACGACAAGAAGGGCCGAGTCAATACCTACCCGACGCAGTCTGCGCTTGAGTTTCTCTCCCAAACGCCCGAGCAAATGGTGCTTGACGGATTCGCTGAGGTTCGCCTGATCGCGGGTTATCAGTGGAACTCGATGACCCATGAGATTGGTCCTGCGGTTCTGTCGCTTCGAGATGGTTTGGACAACGTGCTCTGGTTGATTGAACTGCCCGAACAGGCTGATGGTGCGTCGGTTGAATCGATCACCGGTCCACGAACGCCACATAGGCCGAGGATCGAGTTTCAGCTTGACGACGACAGAGAGGCGGAGGCTGACGCGAAGTGAGTCTGGGGGAGACGATCGCTACAGGGCGACGTGCCAGAGGCCTGACGCAGGCACAATTGGCTGAACACTTGGGAATGACCCAGGCAGCACTTTCTCGGTATGAGAACGATCTGCGCCAGCCGACCGACGATGACCTTGAGAAGATCGCTGCGAGTCTTGGAGTAGTGCCAGACCTCCTACGGCGGGCCGACCGGATGGAGGGAGCGCTCGCCGCCGGGGCTCATATGCGACGGCGGGCTACCGCTAAACCGACCGTGTGGCGGCGCCTCGAAGCGCAATTGAATCTTCACAGACTCCACACCCAGCGGTTGTTCGATGAACTCGACCTGAGAACTGAACTGACCATTCCCTGGTTTGACCCTTTCGAATACGATCCGGGGACTGCGGCTCGTCTCCTACGGATGCAGTGGCGAATGCCCAGCGGCCCGGTGAGAGGTCTTACGAGATGGATGGAAGCCGCAGGCTGTTTGATCATCGACACAGACTTCGAGACAACCCGGGTCGATGGGCTCTCGCAGTGGAGCGGCACCCATCCGGTGGTGATGCTCAACGTTGGAGCGCCAACCGACCGCCGTCGCTTGACGCTGGCCCACGAACTGGGGCATCTCTGTCTGCACAGGCAGGGCATCCCCGATGACGTCGAAGCTGACGCCAACGAGTTCGCTGCGGAGTTCCTGATGCCCGCCGAGACTATTCGCCCCCAACTCCGCAACCTGACTGTCGGACGGTTGCACGACCTCAAACGCCTTTGGGGAGTTTCGATGCAAGCCCTGGTCGAACGGGCACACCGACTGGACCTCATTGGTTCCCGAGAACGAACCAACTTCTATAAGCGGTTCAGTGCGCTGGGTTGGCGAACCCGAGAACCACTGAGCGACGAACTGGCACCGGAGCGAACGCGTCTGGCTGCCGAGATCGGCGAGGCACTGCTTGCCCGCGGGCACTCCCCGGCAGAAGCCGCGGAGATCTGCGGTTACACAGCCGACAACCCTTCCAACCCGTTCATCCCGTCAATCGGTGAGCATCACCGCCTGCGCTCAGTTTGACGACCCAAACGACAGGCAGGCGGGGATTGGGGGTCGGTCAGCCGCTGTTGCGGAGACCGGCGGCCACGCCGTTGGCCGTCAACAGCAGCGCGCGGCGCAGCCGGGTCAGGTCGCGCAGGGCAGCCAGCATCGATAGCGAGCCACCCCAGTCCGGCCTGCAACCCGGCCCGCCGAGGGAGCGAGCGGCGGGCGGCTGGCGAGCTCGGCCGTGAGCAGGTCGGCGTGAGCATGTTCGTGGGCGGACTCCGTCTCGCCGGGCGCATTGACCTGCACCGTCAGTTGATTGTCGGTGCTCGCCCAACCTGTGGTCTGGGCTCTCAAACACTCCTTGTCCTGAATGTTGAGCGCATAGGCGGTAGATTCGACCGCAGTCGGTGAAACGCGAGATCCCGATACCAGAACGGAGCAGCGATGATTTCAGCAGTCAGCGAAAGGAGAACGCGAGCAACCGAGGCCAGGCGCGCGACTCGCGATGTTCTGCCGCGGCTAATGCGAGCAGCACTCGCCCTCATCATGGTCGCCGGTTCGCTCGGGCTGGCCACAACCACAGCCACCGCACAGACCAACGGCGACGTGACCGACGACGCTGCGAACGACGACGCTGCGAACGACGACGCGGACGGCGATGACGCGAGCGGCGACGCGACCGACGGCGACGCGGGCGACGCTGCGAACGGCGGCGACGCGGACGGCGATGACGCGGACGGCGACGCGGGCGACGCTGCGAACGGCGGCGATGCGAACGGAGACGCTGCGGGTGGCGATGCGGGCGACGCTGCGAACGGAGACGCTGCGGGTGGCGATGCGGACGACGCTGCGGGTGGCGATGACGCGGACGACGCTGCGAACGGCGATGACGCGGACGACGCTGCGAACGGCGACATCGGTGGGGTGGTTTGCCCGACCGACACTGCACCGCTGCCCTTCACCGACGTCGACCCCGGGAACTTCGCCTACGACGACATCCGCTGCGTCCTAGAACTCGGGATCACGCAACTGTCGAGCAACGGCAACCTCTACCGGCCACTCGAGAACGTGACCCGCGAAGAGATGGCCGCCTTCATGGCCCGCACCTACCGGGCAGTAACCGGCACCGACGCGGAGAGCGTCGAAACGCCCTTCACCGACGTGCCCGAAGGCTCCTTCGCGGTCGACGACATCGCCCGCATCTACGGCCTCGGGATCACCACCGGCACGACCCCCACCACTTTCTCGCCCGCGGCCCCGGTTCTGCGATCACACATGGCACTTTTTCTGACGCGCCTATACAAAGCCGTCTGGGGCTCTTTGGCACCGGTCGTCAGCACCGACTTCACCGACATCTCACAGCTCGACCCCGAACAGCGAACGGCGATCGCCCAGATCTACGGCCTCGGAGTCACCACCGGCACCACACCGACTACCTTCGCGCCCAATCAGCCAGTTACCCGCGCGCAGATGGGATCGTTCGTCGCCCGCCTCTACAAGAAACTCGCCGCCGCAACAGCGCCGACCGGCATCACAGCCCGACCGAGCGGAGACGGCACCGAACTGACCGTGGTCTGGACCCCGACTTCCAACGCCGCAAGCGGGTCGCTCGGCGGCTACGTCGTCCAGTGGAAATCCAACGACGAGGACTACGCCGTCACCCGCCAACAGACCACCAGGGCCGCGTCGACCACGATCACCGGCCTGACTCGAGGCACGGAGTACACGCTGCGAGTCGCCGTCGTCGTCGCACAGGGCACTGGATCATGGTCGGCTGACACCACCGGAATCCCGGCAACCGCCCCGGGACCAGTCAGCGAATTCAATGTCGAACCCGGCAACACCGAACTGATCCTCACCTGGCAACCCCCCCTCGACGACGGCGGCAGCGACATCGCCGGCTATGTCGTCCGCTGGGCCGCCGACCGTCGAGCCGAACCGTCCGAGCACGCAGTTGCAGACGCGAACGCAAAGTCCCACACCATCACCGGACTGCGCAACACCACCAGCGACAACCCGTCGGCGTACTACGTGTGGATCACCGCCGTCAACTCGGTCGGCGACGGCCCTCGAACCCCAGCGTCCGCCGGCGGGCCGGTGAGCCCCACCACCGTGGCCCCCGGCCCGCCCACGGAACTCACGGTCAACGCCGTATCGACGTCTGGGACGGAACTGGCCGTCAAGTGGCGGGCCCCGCTGAACGACGGCGGCGAGCCCGTGGACAGCTACCGAATCGAACGCAAATGCGCCGACGGCAGCGGCAGCACCGGTTGGGGCACCAGCGGCATCCCGGGCAACCCGCCCGGCCGAGTGGACGCTGCCAACGTCGTGATCCATACGACAACGGTCACCGGCCTCGAGAACGGCCGACCCTGCGAAGTGCGTGTCCGGGCAGTGAACGCCAACAGCAGCCCCAGAGGTCCGTGGTCATGGGCCTCCGCAACAGCCGTGCCGATACGAGTCCCGGGACCCCCGACCGTCAACGCGAGCGGAGTGCTGTCGGCCCACCAGGCCCTGCATGTCGCCTGGACCCCGCCCGCCGACACTGGAGGGAGCAGCACCATCGGCTACGAGATCAGTTACGCGAGCGGCGGACCCTCCGAGCAGATCACCGTCGCAGGCACAGTCACCTCCGCAACGATTCCCAACCTCTACAACGACTCGGACTACACCGTATCGGTCAGAGCCGTGTCCGCCGCCGGCAGGGGTCGACGCTCCGCCGTAGTGACCGCGACACCGAAGGCCGTTCCGGCAGCCCCGCGCAACCTCGTCGCTCGGACCCCCCGTGCAGTGGACTCCAGCGGCAATCGAGTCGTCGTCGATCCCGAATCGCTGCTAGTAACCTGGAACCCGCCGGCCTCCAACGGCACCAACGAGGTGCTCGGCTACGTCCTTGAATACCGGGAATCGTCCGTGGCTCCGAGTTCACCGGGCGCCGACGACGGAACACCCGCCGGGGACTGGACAGAGGTCGCGCTCACGCCCCCCTCCATCAGCAACAGCAGCTACACCCTCAGCGGACTCAAGGACCGCCGCTTCGGCGCCGCAACCGGGCGCGGCGTCTCCTTCGACGTGCGAGTCCGAGCAACCAACGACCACGACGGCGACAGCGGCCGTGCCGATTCGACCCCAGTCGAGGGCGGTCCCTGGGCGGTGACCTCGGCGACCCCGGCCACCCAGCCCGCTGGCATCGGCGGTGCCGCCGGGGGCCGCACCGACGTCGATGTCGAGACAGGTTTCAGGCTGCTGACCGTTTCCTGGAATCCGCCCGACGACGGCGGCGCGCCGATCACCCACTATCTGCTCAAGTACTTCGAACGCGGCAGCGGCGTGTCAGGACCCGACATCCGAGTTGACGCACCCGCCACCCGCTACACCATCACCGGACTCGACGACCGCACCGTTTACACCCTGACGATCCGGGCGGTCAACGCCGTCGGGGCCGGCACCGACAGCTTCGAGATCAGCGGTTTCACCTCGTCAGTGCCATCCGCGCCTGCAACGGTCGTCGCTACCGTGCCGACGCTCAACAGTGACGGGGCGCCTGGTGACGGGACTGAACTGACGGTCGACTGGTCCGCCGTCGTCGAAGCGAACGGCGGCTTCCCGGTCATCGGATACGAGGTTCAATACCGCCGGCTAGCCGAACCCGACAGACCTGTCCCGGGCGACCGCTACCCGCCGCACGCCTGGCAGACCGTCGACGGCGACCTCCAATCAGCGCGAACCGACTTCCCAAGGGACACCCTGACCGCACAGATCCGGGGGCTCGACCCCGGCGCGGCGTACAGCATACGGGTCAGAGCCTTGACAGAGGCCGAGTCCAAGGGCACATCGGGGTACGCCGCCATTGTCAAGACAGTCGGAATTCCGACCAACGTGTCAATTGTCTCAGTGCGGATCAACGACGCCGCCTCAACCGAACGCCACAACACCAAGGTCGTGACTTGGGAGTCCAGCGGGCAGGGGCTCGAGGGCGTGACCAGCTACAAGGTGCGGTGGTTCCCCTCTGAAGCCGGCGGGTCGGGCTCCAGCGGAGAGGCGACGGTCGCGGTCGGCACACATACCTACGCCATCACCGGGCTCGCCGCGGGAACGTATGTCGCCAAGGTCAGCGCCTGCAACTCGATAGGCTGCACTGGCGAGGTGCTGTCGAGCTACGACACCAGAACCCGATCCGGCGACAAGGTAACGGTCCGCTGACCTCGATTCTTGGCGGGCTTGCAGCAAGTTGGGGCCGGGCGTCTCGGACCGCGGAGCCGTTCACGGGTTGCAGGCCCAACCTCGCAGGTCTGTGCAGTCCCGAGGCCGCTCAACCGGTTCACACGGCATTACTTTCGCCGAAGCATGCCACAGACAGTGCCACTGGCCGATCCTCTCTGCATATGGCATTACTTCAATCTAGAATGCAAGGCACAGATGCCTAGCGCTTGCAAGGAGTAGATTCTGTGATTGAGTCCAGCATCACCATGAAGGGCCAGACCACGTTGCCCAAGGCCGTCCGGGACTCGTTGGCGGTCAAGGCAGGTGACAAGGTGCGCTACGTCATCCTGGAGGAAGGCGTGTTGATTCTGCCGGTGCGGCCCACGAGCCAGCTTTTCCGCAGTCTCGAGTATGACGGCCCCACCGTGAGCCTGGAGGACATGGATCGTGCCGTCGCAGAGAGGGCAGCCGAGGGATGATCGCACTCGACACCAACGTGGTCGTGCGCTACCTCGTCGGCGACGACGCGGCGCACCGCTACGGCCAGGGAGGTCCCGGCTTCTCAGACCTCATGATTCTCTCCGCCGCCGAACGGTCGGGCGCCGCACACCTTCACACGTTCGACCGCAGGCTGGCCCAGACGGCGGGCGCGGTCCTAGTAGAGCACACAACAGGAGACGCCTCACGATGAACGGAGGCAAGCCATGCCTGCCCGGTGGATTTTCGCTGGCGCAGTTCGTACCGGACGAGGCGGCCGAACTAGTAGGAGCGGAGGGAGGGGGATTCGAACCCCCGGGGCCGTGAAGCCCGCTGGTTTTCAAGACCAGTGCAATCGTCCGCTCTGCCATCCCTCCAGCCGACCAGGATACTGGAACGCCTCGGGAAGGGGGCTCGACAATAACTCGGGCAACGCATCAAGATAACGCGCGCGGGGCCACTCGACGACCCCGAGCGTTGCGAGATGGGGGGTCATCCACTGCACGTCGACGAGCCGTCGGTGGCCGTCAGCCAAGAGGTCGACAAGCGCAACCAGCGCAACCTTGGAAGCATCGGTGACCCGGTGAAACATCGACTCGCCCGCGAACAGGCCACCGACCGCAACACCGTACAGACCGCCGACCAGTTCCCCGTCCAGCCAGGTCTCGACACTGTGGATCCAGCCAAGTTCGCTCAACCGCACATAGGCGGCCCGTATCCGCGCATCGATCCAACCATGGGGTCGACCTGAGTCAGCACAGGCGTCGATCACCGCAGGCAGGGCCGTGTCCACGCGAACCTCGAACCGGCGGACCGAACGCTGCAGGGAACGGCTCACATGCAGCGAGCCGACTTCGAGCACCCCGCGCGGATCCGGCGACCACCAGCCGATCGGCCCGCTCGCGCCGACCGGCCCGCCCGCGCCGACCGGCATCGGGAACATGGCGGACCGATAGGCAGCCAGGATCGTTCCCGGCTCCAGATCGGCGCCGACCCCGACCAGCCCTGAAGGTTCCGCACTCTCCACCGGCGGAAACCTCCACGAACATGGAGCGGGTTCGACGGGCATGGGCCAAGGCTAGGGCGCGCTAGGTTGCCCAGATGGCGAACCGCCCCCCGCTAGTTGCCCGGATGAACCCGCTGCCCATGGAGCTGGCGCCGGCGCTGCGAGAACGGCGCCGCGCGCTGGCCTCTGTGGCGAGCGGCAGAGTCCTTGACCTCGGCGGCTGGTCGGACCATCTCGACAGCTACCGGATCGCCGGCGAGGTCGATTCGGTCACCATGCTCGACCACCCCGGCGACGTCAGAGCCGGCACTGCCGCAAACGACCCCGAAGGCGTCACCAGAGTCGCTGCCGAACCCGAGGAGCTCAGCGAGTTCGGCCACGGACCCTTCGACACGATCGTCAGCCTGATCCGCACCCCCCTGGTGGCCGACCTGAACCGGTTCCTGCGGACCCTCACGGAACTGCTTGCTGACGAAGGACGGCTGCTGTTCCTCGAACCGGTGGTTCGGGCCGGTCGAACCGGTCGCCTGCTGGCGCTCGGCGGGCGGCTCGGCCGCGCAGTCGGCGGGCTGCGCCTCGACTGGGATCTGCCGGCCGAGATCCGAGCCGCCGGAATGACGATCACCGACCTGCATCGCTTCGAGGTGCCGACCGTGTCGGCGCCGTTCCGTCCGTTCGTCGAGGTGAGGGTGCGCCGACCGCTCAGCCCGCCCGTCAGCGCTCCCGTCAGCCCGTCGGTCAGCCCGCCCGTCAGCGCTCCCGTCGACTCGTCGGTCAGCCCGTCGGTCAGCCCGCCCGTCAGCGCTCCCGTCGACTCGTCGGTCAACCCGTCGGTCAGCGCTCCCGTCGACTCGTCGGTCAGCCCGCCCGTCAGCGCACCCGTCAGCGCTCCCGTCGACTCGTCGGTCAGCTCACCAGAATCGTGACCGAGTTGACGGTGACGGTCCGCGACGGGCGACCTCCGAGCCCGCTGTCGTCGGGCTCATGCAGCCCGATGATGTCCTGCGCCACGCTGAGACCGGCCTCGTCCGTCTGCCCGAAAACGATGTAGGTCCCCTGGCCGTCGAGCAGCGCGGTGTTGGGGCCGGTCGTGAAGAAGAACTGGGCACCCGAGGAGTCGGGGCCGGCGCTGCGGGCCATCACCAACTGGCCGGGAACATACCGGTAGGGCCCGGTGAGGGCTCCGCCCTCGTCAGTGAAGGTCGGCTCGTCGGGGATCGTGTAGCCGGGCCCCGGATCGCTCGCTGAATTCGTGTGGGGCGAGCCGCCCTGAATGATGTCGATGCTGGGATCAGTCCGGAACAGCGTGGTGTCGTCGTAGTAGCCCCAACGGGCGAGGGTCACGAAGTTGTTGACCGTGTTGGGTGTGTTCTGAGTGTCGAGATCGAAGGCGATCTCACCCTCGGAGGTGTCGAACACCGCGCGGTAGTTGTGGGCGGGGTTGATGCACATCGGCTGCGGTCCGGCGAAGTCGATCGTGCGGGGGCTGCTCTTGTCGGCCGCGGGACAGCCTGGATCGGCCGGCTCGGATACCTGCGTCGGCTGCGCTGTCGAGGTCGTGGCACCCGGCTCGGAGTCAACCGGCTCGGAGTCAAGCGGCTGGGTGTCGAGCGGCTCGGCTGCACCCGGTTGGGAGTCGAGCGGCTCGGCGGCACCCAGTTGGGAGTCGACCGGCTCGGCGTTGAC
>MKWU01002331.1_pt1 | contig 28915 bp, 24 predicted proteins | sample 809101 | NCBI WGS metagenome assembly MKWU01 (sample SAMN05860141, study PRJNA318959) | sponge metagenome | host: Aplysina aerophoba | place: Slovenia: Piran, Adriatic Sea, Gulf of Piran | collected 2013-05-07 | reverse complement strand
ATATAGGTGTCGTGGGGCCGCATCAGGCCGACAATGGCCTGGCTGAGCCCCGTCGTCGCCTTTGAACCATACCATGCGCCCATCGAAACCGCCTTCCCGGAACCGTCCGGGACCAGCCATAGAACGCAGGATTCATAATGTCAACCGGAATCTTCATCGCCCAGAAATGGCGGCCACGACAGGGCCTCAAGCCCAGGCGCGCTCAGATCAACGCACCAGCTCCCAAAGGTTTAACCCACGCACAAGTCGGGCGTTCCTACCGTGAAAATCACTCAAAATGAAAATCGCGAAAAATAGGGGGTGAGCAGATACAAATATTGAATTTTTTCCTTATATCGGCAAGTTCATTGCTATATGTGGAATTATGGTTCAAGTTCCAAGAGAATCCCGCCCTGTTCAGAACATTTTCATTGACCGCTAACCGGCAGTATGTTTAGATGAAGTAATCTTGAGGCAACGTCCTGTTGCGCTCTTATTTCCCAAAGTTCATATCGAAAGGATTTCTCATGTTAATTGGCAGAACGACTCTGGCAACAGCGATAGTCTGCGCAGGCATTGCGTCGACAGCTGCGGCTCAGTCTATTACGATGACTTACGCACATTCTGAAAACCCGAGTTCGACAACCGCCGCAATTGCTTTCGAGGCGATGGTCGAAGGTAAATCCGGCGGCGACATTCAGGTCAACCGCGTCATTCATGGAGCGCTTGGCGGCGACCGGGATGTGGTCGACCAACTCAAGCTGGGCGAGCTTGAATTCTACGTAGTCGGCGTCCACGGCCTCAACGGCATCGCGCCTAACTTTCAGCTTTTTGACGCACCCTTCGTCTTCAAAGGACGCCGTGAGTTCTACCGCCTGATGCAGGACGAGGAACTTGTCGCCTTCGTCAATGACTATCTCATGGATGCGTCCGGCAACGGGATCCGGTTTTTCGGCGCGGCGGAGAATTCCGTGCGCAACCTCTACACGAAATCCGGCCCGATCCGCACGCCGGCCGATCTGGCAAACGTCAAGCTCCGCGTGCCGCCAGGACCCTTGAACATCGCCGTCTGGCAGGGCCTCGGCGTTGGCAGCGTGGTCGGTCTTTCAGGGTCCGAGCGCAACCAGGCGTTGCAAACCGGGCTGATTGACGGGGTCGAAGGCAGCCTTTCCGGCGCCGTCGGCAATGGACATCTCGACATTCTCGACCATGTATCGTTCACCGGGCACAGCTACTCCTACATGGCCTATCTCGCGAATAACGACTTCTACGAAGGCCTGTCCGATGCTCACAAAGCAATACTGCACGAAGCAATCGAACTATCGATAATCGTGCAGAATGGTTCCGCCATGTCCGAGGAGTTCGCCGCCATCGAGGCTCTGATGGAGAAGGGAACGAGCATAACAGTTCTTACGAGCGACGAGATCAGCGCCTGGCAGGCAATCGCCTATCCGGTGGGGCAGAATTTCGTCAAGGAAAATGTCGATCCGGAATTCACAGCGACGGTGATTGCCGCGCTGGAACGAGTGCGCGCAGACCTTATGTAAGGAATAAGCGGCAAGCGGCCTCCCGGTTTCCCTGAAACCGGGAGGCTGCGCATTCCTGCAGCAATGGCTTAAAGGAATCTTCGATGTTTGTCGCTCCAATCATGCTTGCAATTTTAATTGCAGGTGTTCTGATTGGTTTGCCGATATTTGCGGCAATGGGCCTTTCGACTATGGCCCACTACCTCGAGACCGGTCGCGAATCGACTCTGATCATTCTCAACCAACGCCTGTTCGACGGCGTGACCTCCTTCACATTCCTGGCTGTCCCGATGTTTATCCTAGCTGGAGAGGTGATGGTCAAAGGCGCGCTGATCGACCGGCTCTTGGATGTCGCGCGCGCATGCGTCGGGCACCTGCAAGGTGGACTCGCGCAAGTTAACATTCTGTCCAGCGTTTTCTTTGCCGGGATTTCCGGCTCCGGCCAAGCCGATATCGCCGCGATGGGGTCGACGATGATGCCCGCGATGGAGAAAGAAGGCTACCCACGCGCCTATGCCGCCACGGTTACGGCGCAATCCGCGACGCTTTCGCCCACGCTTCCGCCGAGCATCGTCATGGTTGTCTACGGGGCCGTGTTTAAAGTGCCCGTAGCGGCTCTTTTCGGCGCCGGGATCACGGTTGGAGCCTTTATGGCCGTCGCCTACATGATTTGCGCCTATTTCATGACGCGGAAATACAAAATCCCCAAGCATCCGCGCGCCAGTTTCGGCCAGTTGGCTCGTGCCGTCCGCCGCGGCCTTGTTCCGCTGGGAATGCCGGTCATCATCCTTGTCGGTATTTTCGGGGGCATCTTTACGACCGTCGAATCCGCGTCCATTGCCGTCCTTTACGCGATTGTCACAACGATGTTCGTCTACCGCACAGTAACGCTCCGCGATCTCGGCCCGATCCTCGTCAGCGCGGCGGTGACCTCCGCCGCCGTTCTCATTATCTCCGGCGTGGCCCTGTCTTTCTCCTATATTGTCGCGATCCAGAATATTCCCGAGACCATCTTGAATGCGCTTCTGGCCTTCACATCCAACCAGTATCTAATCTTGGCGATGATCATCGCCGTACTTCTGATCGCGGGAATGTTCGTCGGCAGAACCGCCAACATCCTGCTCTTCGGTCCGATCATCATCCCGATATTCTACAAATTCGGCTATTCGCCCGTGCATACCGGCATGATCATCATCATCGTTCTGGGCGTCGGCCACCTGACGCCGCCTGTCGGAGGCGCAATCCTAACCGCCTGCCTGATCGGCCGCGTGACCATTGCGCAGATCATGAAATATATGTGGCCGGTGATCCTGCTGGAGGTCGCGCTCGCCGTCGTCATACTAATGTTCCCGCCGCTGACCGAGGCGCTTCCAAGATTCTTCGAACTTGGAGGTCTAAGGCGATGATGCGATTGCGCGCCCTCTTTACCCATTGGGACCGAGCCACCGGCTATGTCGACACCGCCAGTCGCTGGTTCATGGGCATGGCTATGCTCGGTATACTGACAATGCTGCTTCTGCAGATTCTGATCCGCTACGTGCTTCCTTTCCCTGCGCCCTGGGTCGAGGAAATGGCGGTCTATCTTTCGGGCTACGTGGCCCTTGTCGGCATGTCGGTTTGCTTGCGCGCCAGCTTCCACCTCGAGGTCGACTTACTGGTCAATACCATGTCGCGGCGAGCACGCCGGGCGCACAAAGCGCTCCTAATGGCCGTGGTCGCCCTCTTTGCTATCTACCTTATCAGATACGGCATTAAATTCGTCGAACTTGGCCGCGGGCAAGTTAGCCCATCCAGCTATCTCTACGTGTCTTATGCCCGACTGTCCGTGCCGATCGGAGGCGTCCTTCTTCTTTTACAGGCGATCACGATGATGGGGCGGGCCGCATTTGACGCGACGGAAGACGAATCGATCATAGAGCGAATCTAGGAAAGGCATGAGAAAATGGACAAACGCAGACTTGCGGGTACCGATCTCGACACATCGGTCATCTGCTACGGGCCCATGCGCGCGGCAAAAAACCGAAGCGATCCGGACTTGCCGATACACAAGCGCGCTCTGGAAGCTGCGATCGAGCGGGGGATAAATTTCATCCATTCGAGCTATGAATACGGCGTCCGCTGGATGATGCGCGACGTTCTGCTAGACCACCCGGCCCGCCATGACTTGCTGCATGTAATCAAGGCTCCGGTGCCGGACTGGGGCGACCGCGATTTCGATGCCGAGAAGCTAGAGCGCCGCATTGACGAGGCCTTGAAGGATCTCTGCACCGAACGCATCGCGCTGGTCCAATGGATGTGGCGCTGCCGCCCTATTGACGAAGCGCACAGGCTGCCGCTACTCGAAGAAATTCACGACCGCGTCGCCGCCGCATTCGAGCGCCTTCGCGACAAGGGCAAGGTCGGGCACTTGGCCTGCTTTCCCTACTTTCCCGAGAGCGCCTCGGCGGCGATGGCTTGTCCGGCCCAAGAGGCGCTTATCGCCTACTACAATCCGCTGGAGATGGAGATGTCGCCGGTCATAGAGAGGCTTGCAGCGGACGAGCGCGGGTTTATTGCGATCCGCCCGCTCTATGAAGGCGTGCTAACCGATCGATTTGCGTCCCTTCGCGACGTGCCGGACGGGCACCGTCTCGCCGGCGAGAAATATTCGAGTGCTTTCCGAGCTCGTGAAAAGCTCGCGAACATGATCCCGGAAGCGAACCGCGGCATGACCCGCTTCGCCATCCGCTTCCCGCTGCTGTCGGCCAACTGCGCCAGCGTCGTCGTAGGTCTGAATAGCGAAGCGCAGGTTAACGAGATATGCGAACACGCCGAAGCCGTGATGCCCGATCCTGCCGCAATCGCTCGAGTCAGCGCCGTCATGAGTGCCTGAAAGCGTCGATACGTGATTTCGAGCGACGCCGACGGGATCAATGCGCGCCGCGCGTTAATCCGATTCACGGCAATCGCACGCATTCTCCGTTAGGCCCGAGGCTCGATTTCTTCTCCGTTTCTAGGTCGTGTCCGTCTCCGAGTCGGAGAGCGACAAATATAGCGATCACTGATTACGGAACAGCAGGTTATCGCGACTTGCCTAGGAGCGACGACGAAGCCGCAAGCGGCGGTCGAAGTCAATGGCCTGCCGACATAGATCGTGATTGTCGACGGTGGACGCAACATGATCATTGAGCTTCGCCGGACCCGCGCCTAGGTTCATTCTCGAAATAGCGCGTGCGGCAAAGCTCTGACGGCTGTCAACAACCGCCGTAGCAGCAGCGGCAAGCGGAGTCCGGACCAATGGCATTCCGACGAATGCTGCGGCCGCGGGAAGCAAGGCGGCTGCTTCGCCAAGGCGGCATTGCCAATCATCATTTATAGCGAACCTATGTCGGGCATCGACATCGGATCGGTCGCCTCGATTTCGGGCGCCGGTTTCGCAAAGGCGGCATTGCGGAAGCTCGGCGCGGAAGCGCCGGACTAACGACAGGCCGACAGTTTTGCGACTATTTCGTCGAGTAGACGGTCAAGAGGCTGATCGATATCGACGACGATAGCGTTTTCGTCGGATTCCGGCGGTTCGAGATCGCGAAACTGGCTATCCAAAAGCGATAGCGGCATGTAGTGCCCTTCCCTGCGGGCCATGCGATCCTTGATGATCTCCCGCGAGCCGCAGAGAAAGAGAAACAGGGTCCTTTCCCCGGCTAGTTCGCGGATGATATCTCGATACCGTCGCTTCAAAGCCGAGCAACCTACGAGCGTCGGCCCGCTTGCCTGCGCCAGAGTCTCGCCGACTTTTCGCAGCCAAGGCGCCCTGTCTTCGTCGTCGAGCGGGATGCCTTCGCTCATTTTCTGGATATTGGCGCGCGGATGGAGATCGTCTCCGTCGAAATACGCGGCGCCTAGCGCTTTCGCGACCGCGGCGCCCACCGTCGATTTGCCCGCGCCCGCCACGCCCATGACGATCAGCTTTAGCGGCTCGTTCATAGGCTCGCCGAAATCCCGCCGTCGACGTAGAGCGTGTGCCCGTTCACGAACGAGGAGGCGCGGGATGAAAGAAAAATGCATGCTCCGACAAGCTCGTCGATTTGCCCCCATCGTCCCGCAGGCGTTCGTTTTTCGAGCCAGGCCGAGAATTCCGCGTCTGAGACCAGCGCGGCATTGAGCGGGGTGTCGAAGTACCCGGGCGCAATCGCATTGCATTGAAGCCCGTACCTGGCCCAGTCGGCGGCCATGCCCTTGGTGAGGTTGCCGACCGCGCCCTTGGTTGCCGTGTACGGGGCTATTCCCGGCCGCGCCAGCGCCGTTTGGACGCTCGCGATATTGATGATCTTCCCGGCGTTCCGAGAGATCATGTGGCGAGCGCAGGCTTGTCCGACAGAAAAGACGGACGCTACGTTGGTTTGCATGAGAGTCTGGAATTGCTCGCTCGGAAAATCTTCAAGCGGAGCACGGAACTGCATGCCCGCGTTGTTCACGAGGATGTCGATAGCGCCCGTCTTGGCCTCGAACCCGTCAATAGAGGCGCGAACCGAAGCGTGATCCGTAACATCAAACGCCAGAGTATGGACCGCAGGCCCCTGCGCGCCAAAATCCGCGGCAACGCGGTTTAACTTGTCCTGATTTCTGCCATTCAATATGACTTCGGCGCCGGCCGATCTCAAGCCATTGGCAAGTGCATGGCCGATCCCTTGCGAGGCTCCCGTTACCAATGCGCGTCGCCCCGCAAGATCAAACAAGTCCATTTGCTTCTCCGTCATTTCTCGACCAAGCTTCGCATTCCCAATCGGAGTCCACGTAAACTCCCGCCTCTAGGAGAAGGAAAGGCATTGAACGCCGCTTCTGCGTCGAAAACTGCCTAGAGGCCTTGCAGAACGAATGCGAACGGCAAGTACGTCTCGAAATTCCACATGATCCGAATCCCGAGGTTATGCAAGAAGGGTTTGGCGGGGCGGGCGGTCGAGCGCGCACGGGATGTGCAGCGGCAAACCGCACGGGGCATGAAGAGTAGATTGATTCCGGAAGAGCGGCGGCCGATCAATGGCCGCATGCATTTGCGCTTCGGACTTCAGATGCCGACCAGCCGGTTGGCGTAGAAACTCCAGGGAGGCCGCCGGCGGTCGTTGCCGCGCGAGCGTCCGCTCTCGCGGAACCGGTTTTTACTGGCTTGATCCACGAGCTTCCCTCTACGTGCCAGGCGGCATTGGGAAGTTGCCGACGAGATGATACGGTACCGCGACGACGAGCAAGCAAGCGACCGCGCAGAAGACAAATGAGTTTCAATCGAAGCTTTTAGTGCCGCTCGACGCGCAGCCGAGAATCGCTGAGTCGTCTTGAAGTAATGTCGACAAATACGTAGGACACTACATCCAAGAGTCTATTGCGGACCACGCATCCCATGCGATCACTAGTTATCCACGCAGCAAAAGACCTCAGGCTGGAGCGTTCAGAGGACGTTCGCGAACCGGGGACGCGCGAAGTACTGGTGCGTATCGAGGCGGGCGGCGTCTGCGGAACCGATCTTCACTATTACAACCATGGCGGCTTTGGCCCGGTACGCCTGAAGGAGCCAATGATCCTGGGGCACGAAGTGGCCGGCCGGATCGAGTCCGTTGGCAAGGATGTATCCGGTTTTCAACCAGGCGATCTCGTCGCGGTCTCGCCGTCCCGGCCGTGCCGCGCGTGCCGCTACTGCCTCGACGGAATGCCCAATCACTGCGAGAACATGCGGTTTTATGGCAGCGCCATGCCTTTTCCGCATATCCAGGGCGCGTTCCGAGACTGGCTCGTGGCGGATACAGATCAACTCGTCGCGGCGGATGGACTGACCGCAGCCGAAGCCGCGATGGCCGAGCCGTTGTCCGTTTGCCTGCACGCAGTACGACGAACCGGCGGCCTAGTGGGGAAAAAGGTCCTGGTGACCGGGTGCGGACCGATCGGAACGTTGATGATCCTGGCTGCGCGGCGGGCAGGCGCAGACGAGATAATTGCAACGGATATAGCTGAATTTCCGTTGGCGACGGCAGCCGAGCTAGGCGCCGACCGGACAGTCAACGTGTTGGCTGAGCTGAATGGTCTGCAGGAATACCAAGCGGGGAAAGGTCGCCTCGATGTGCTTTTCGAATGCTCGGGCGCGGCCCCTGCCCTAGCGGCTGGGATCGCTGCAATTCGACCGGGCGGAACCGTCATCCAGCTGGGCCTCGGCGGTGACATGTCGGTTCCCATGCAGGCCCTTACCGCAAAGGAAATCACGTTGAAAGGCTCGTTCCGGTTCCATCAGGAATTCGAATCGGCGATAGGGCTTATGCAAAGGCGCCTGATCGACGTGCGCCCGCTTCATACCCATACATTCGCGCTGGATAAGTTTGTCGCCGCTTTTGAGACTGCGGGCGACCGGACTCGGGCGACGAAGGTCCAGCTGGACTTCGCATCTACCTAACAAGAACAACTACCGGGAGGGGACATGTCGAACGCTGACGTCGGGCTGATCGGGCTCGGAACCATGGGGGCGATGCTTTCACTCAATATCGCCGAGAAGGGTTTCAAGATCGCGGTCTACAATCGAACTACACGGGTTACGCGGGACTTTTTTGGCGCCGCAGGAGAGCTTGCGGCCAGAATCGTGCCATGCGAAACGATTGAGGACCTTGTTGCCAATGTCACGCCGCCGCACGCGATCATTCTCATGGTCCCGGCCGGCGATCCTGTGGATCAGCAGATTTCGGAGTTGTCCAAGTTTTTAGACCGGTCGGATCTCATTGTAGATGCCGGAAACGCCAATTTCCGCGACACGAACAGGCGAAGCCGCGCGGCGCGCGCTGGCGGCATCCCCTTCATGGGCATTGGCGTATCGGGCGGAGAAGAAGGGGCTCGCCACGGACCGTCGATCATGGTGGGCGGCGCTGCCGAGTCTTGGCAAAGGATGCAGCCTATCTTGTCCGCTATCGCCGCAAAGCATGAAGGAACGCCTTGCGCGACGCATATGGGCCCGGATGGCGCCGGCCACTTCGTGAAGGCCGTCCACAACGGCATTGAATATGCGGACATGCAGATCATCGCCGAGGCTTACGGCATCCTTCGGGATGGCTTGTCATTCGACGCAGAGAAATGCGGTGCGGTCTTTACCAATTGGAACGCCGGCCTTCTGAAATCCTACCTGATTGAAATCTCCGGCAAGGTTGCGGCAGCCTTTGACCCCGAGACGGGCCGCGCCATGCTCGATATAATCGAGGACAAGGCAGACCAAAAGGGCACAGGGCGTTGGACGGCGATCGAGGCCCAGCATCTTGGCGCGCCGATAACGGTCATTGAAGCTGCCGTCTCCGCGCGAAACATGTCGGCATTGAAGCACTTGCGCGTTGACGGCGAAAAGCATTTTGGCGCGGCGGCGCAAGCGATCGCGAATGACGGCATCACGATTGCGGACCTTGAAAGCGCGCTGGTGGCGGGAAAGATCATTTGCTACGCGCAGGGGTTCGATTTGCTGGACGCGGCGGGACGCGAGTTCGATTGGTCACTGCCGATGGCCGCGATCGCGGAGACTTGGCGCGAAGGCTGCATTATCCGGTCCGCGATGCTAAACGACATGGCAAGCGCGCTCCGCTCCGCGCCGGAAGGAAACTTGATGTTCGCTCCGTATTTTAGCGAGCTTCTGAAATCACACGTTCCGGCGTTGCGCCGCGTGTCGTCTCGCGCGCTGTCCGCGGGCCATCCTGTGCCTGCGCTTGCCGCGGCGCTTAGCTATTTCGACTCGATGCGAACTGCTCGGTCCACGGCAAACATGATCCAGGGGCAGCGCGACTTCTTCGGCGCCCATGGGTTTGAGCGCGTGGACCGCGACGGCGCCGGGTTTCACGGACCATGGGGCAGCCACGGCTGATCGCTTTCGGAATTTTACCGAAAGAGAGGCCCGGCGACACGCGACTTCGATACGCCGTTGCGCATTCCGGCTGCGGCCGATGCCGAAATTGACGATGCCTTAAGGCAAAATGCCCAATTCGATCGCGAGGAAGAAATTCCCGGAAAGTGTTGGTTATTGAATCCGTCGCGAGCACCGGCAATGACCTCGACTTCGACACGTAGATCTACATTTGCGAGGTCACTTGCCGGTCTCCCTTATAGCCCGGCCAAGGCTCGGGTTGGAATTCCACGCGGGTTTCATTGACGATCGAAACAGCCGGCAACCTGTCTTGACCCGGCAGGGCCAACTTTTCGCGAAGTGTCTAATGATTACTTCAACTCCGAAACCAGATGTCGAGACAATTTGCGTGTTTACGACATCCTGTCCTCTCGCGTCTTGATCGCATGATGACAAGGTTGTTCAATATTCGACGACTAAAAATTTAACAATTTGCTGACTTTGCCCATAAGGTACCGCTTCTGGATTTGAGACCATGCGCAGATAAGCGGCATCTCGGCTATCGGTCGCCGTATGCAACAATCGCCGCGCGGATATTACACCATTTGCCTATTGGTAGCTGCGCGGCCTATTTGGCCCGGCGGCTAGAACCAACCTGCCGGTCGGCGGTTCATTACGGCGCGCTTGCTCAATAGCTCATTGGAAGGGGCGGATTGCCGGAGCCAAGAGCCTTCGACTGCAGCAGGCGGTTCCTTGTGCGGATCGCCAATCTGCGCCGAAGGCGATGAGCAAGCCGCCGGTATTAGGATCCGAGCCGTTCTTTCGGAGTATAATTGGAGATCGAATTGCCGTATCGCGCGCTACGAGATCAAAGCACCCGGTACTTTTCCCAGACATCGCGGAGATAGCCGCCGGCGAGCAATAGCTCGCGCGCTTCCGACTCTATCCGCGCCTTTTCCAGTGCGCGAGGGACAACCTCGGGGATGAATTCTTTCGGTACAACCGTCACGCCGTCGTCGTCGCAAACAACCAGGTCACCGGAAAAAATGGTTAGCCCGTAGACGCAAACCGGCACATCCCGTTCGCATATCGCGACCCGGCCCAGCGCATCCGTGGGGCGCGCGCCGCGGGCGAATACCGGGAAGCGGTCCAGATCGTTGATTTTCGCGATATCGCGAATAAGACCGTCGATCAGAGCGCCTCGAGCGCCTCGGCCGGCCGAAGCGGTCGAGAACAGCTCGCCCCAGGCCGCGGCCGGCGCGCGCGAGCAGTCTACCACCACCAGATCTCCTTTGGCCAGCGAATCGACAAAGTCAATCTCGCCCCCATAGGGCCGTTCCGGGATCTCGTTCACCGGCATCGAAATCGCCGTGCGAGCAAGGCCGATCAGCACGCCCTTTGGCCCTGCGATCCGGCGAGCCCCTGGTTCCAGCGTCTGGAACCGCTTTCCGATCGCGTCGCAGATGTCGGCAAATACGGCGGAGTAGGTTTCCCGTGCCAGAGCGTCGAGATCCAGCGCGTCGCCGGCCTGTGCTATGTCCGAAGGCATAGGCATCCCTTTCATCGAAATCGCATGAAACCTGCGGGAACGGGTTCAGAAGCCAGGTTCAAAAAGAGGCTAGCAGGCCACCGTCGACAAGATGATACGAACCAGTAATGAACGATGCGTCGTCGCTCAGCAGAAAGGCCGCGAGCCTAGCCACTTCCCCGGGTTGTCCCACGCGGTTCAGAGCGTGCATGCTTCCCCATGCGGCCAGCTGTTCCTCAGGCGCTTCCGGGCGGAAATGCCGGGCATTCGCTTCAACCAGCGGAGTCTGGATCGTACCGGGGCAAATCGCGTTTACGCGAATGTTCTTGCGTCCATGGTCCAGAGCCATAACGCGGGTCATCGAAATCACCGCCCCCTTGCTCGCGGCATAGGCGGCCACGTCTTCTTGAGTAGCTAGAGCTTGAATTGAAGACATGTTGACGATCGACCCGCCGCCTGCTGCTTCCATTGCCGGCACGGCATGCTTGCACATCAGGAAAATGGCCTTGAGGTTGACATCGATCATCGCATCGAAGTCCTCTTCCGACATGGTTACAACAGTGCCGTGCAACTCTTGCCCGGCGCAGTTGAAGACGCCTCTGAGCGGTCCGCGTGAAGTCGCGGCCTCGACGGCCTTCAGGCAGTCGGCTGATTTCGTGATGTCCGCCTCTATCCCGGTGATATTGTCCGGCAATGTCGCCAAGCCGGCGGAATCGCGGTCGACACCGAACACGTCGGCGCCCTGTTCAGCGAAATGCAGCGCGGAGGCGCGACCTATTCCCGAGGCCGCGCCAGTTACAATTACACTATCCCTCAAAGCGGCCATGGCAGTCCTCTAGCAGCAACAGAATTGTTATTGGCGAACGTAGGTTGGCGCGGTCAAACTAAGGCCTGCGAAAGCAGTGGTCAAGTCGAGACCGGAATTGTCGGAATCCTTCTTTTCCTCCGCGAGAGAGAACCGAGACTGCGGCGGACAATGCGAGATGATTTGTTGAAATTGCGATGGCGACTTATGCGACTTGGAAGGCAATTGCGCTTTCTATGCAAATTGGAGCGAAGCACGCACCGAACCGGTAAAATCGCCGCTTCGAACACCCATGCCGTGCGAGGACAAGGCATCGCGCTGTTTCCGGCGCCGGCCGATTCGGGTCCGACGCTTAGCTAAATCGCCAAACGCTTCGATTTGAACAGGTCAATCCTGCATGTCGCTATTTCACCTCTTTGCTCCGTAAATTTCGTCCAACCGCCGCGCAGCAAAGGATTCCACTGCTTGGGATCGGCTTTGAAAAAGCTTTCGCCGACCTATCCGAATTCGCTTGGCAATGGATCGACATTGCGCCCGCGCGGAAGCGGGCCGAGTCCGGAGTCGAGGCCTTTCATTCATCGGAAATCGAGAGACGCGAATTACCAGTTTCTTAATAGGATCGACTCTCGCCGGACAACCCCTACCGCTACCGAAGCAGGATTGAAATTGCGACAGGCCGGCATCCGGCAATGGGATCAAATGTCAGGAACATGGCGACGGACTAGCCGCCGCAGCTACATCCGCGCCAAGCGACGACCGGGCGATCGCCGCCGCTAGAATCGTCTCCATCGCGCTCGACAGGGTAGATATCCACGACAGCGTGCGTTAGATCAGGAACTCGTTTGAAACGTCGATGGTTCCGCCATTGCATCTGCCTGGGCCAAATACCCGACAGATTATTCTGTGAGAAGGATCCCAAGATATGCCGCAACAAAAGGATGCGTACGCATCGAAAGAGCCGCGCTGGGTCGAACAATCGAGTCACCGCCACTGGCTGATGGACGAGGCCGCAAGGCTGTTCGATTTCTATCGGGCTGGCTCGGTCGACCCGCGCGGAGGCTTTTTCGATTTGGATGACCGCGGCGAACCACTGCCTACCGGCTGGCCGCCCGCGCCGGAACCAACACGCAACCTTTTTACGACCACGCGCATCATTTATTGCTTCGCCATCGGACACCTGATGGGCCGACCGGGATCGGACCGGCTTGTCGACCACGGCGTCGAATTCATGCTCAACGGACATCGCGACAGGAAGCACGGCGGCTATCACTGGGCGACGGGTTACAACGGCCCGACCAACAGCGCCAAAGTGGCCTATGGCCACGCCTTCACGCTATTGGCCGCTTCTAGCGCAAAGGCAGTCGGGCATCCCGATGCCGACAAGCTCTTTGACGACATTACCGGCATCCTCTTCGACCGATTCTGGGAAGACGAGCACGGTGCAATCCACGAAGATTTTCATGCCGACTGGACGCCGGTTGAAACGTATCGCGGGCAAAACTCGAACATGCACCTTACCGAGGCGCTGATGGCGGCCTATGAGGTTACCGGCGACAGTGAATACCTCCGTAAAGCGGAAAGGATCGCAACGTTGCTTATCCGGAACGTCACTGCGAACAACAATTGGCGCTTGCCCGAGCACTTTACTTCCGACTGGTCGATCGATTTCGACTATGACCGCGACGTCTTCCGTCCCTACGGGTCGACGATCGGGCACTGGCTTGAGTGGTCCAGGCTTCTTCTGCAGCTCTGGGTAACCGGCGGAAGCAAGCACGATTGGATGAAGGACTCCGCTCGAACCATGTTCCGCCAAGCTACCGAAGAAGGCTGGGCCGACAATGGCGGAGGTTTTTATTTTACGGTGGGCTGGGACGGCAAGCCGGTGGATCGCGACAGGTACTGGTGGCCATGCACCGAGAGTATCGGCGCCGCCTACTGGCTGGCCGAGCATGTCGGCGGAGATTTCTATGAAGCCTGGTACCGCCGCGTCTGGAATTGGTGCGAAACGCATCTGATAGACCGCGAACTGGGATCCTGGCATCACCAGCTCAACGATGATCTGGTCCCGGTGACCGACCCCTGGTTCGGCAAGCCGGATCTGTATCATTCGCTTCAGGCGGCGCTGATTCCGCTTATGCCGGCGACCGGCAGCATCATTAACGGCCTGAAGACCAGCGGCATCAAGATTTGAGAGGATCCATGACATACGACATCCAGTGTATTGCCCCAACGGGGGATGTGTGCGGCGAAGGTGCCGTCTGGTGCGCCTCGGAAGAATCGATCTACTGGACGGACATCAACCGTTTCCTCATTCACCGCCTGAAAATCGCAACAGGCGCCGTAGAGAGCTGGTTCTTCGACGAGCCGGTGGTGGCGCTTTCACTAACCACCGAAGAGGGGCGTCTGCTTGTCGCGCTCGGCTCCAAACTGATCTGGTGGTGGCCCGCGACCGATCGGCGGGCGGATCATGGATTTGTTCTTCCGGGCGCGCCCGCAGTTCGCTTGAACGATGGACGCGCCGACCCCCAAGGCAACTTCTGGGTTGGCTCTATGAAGAACAACGTCCTGCCCGATGGCGAAGCTAGCGAGGCCGGGGGCACCGAAGGCGTCCTTTACAGGATTACGCCCGATGGGACCGCAAGCGTGCACATGGACGGCTTAGGCATTTCCAATACGATCTGCTGGAGTCCGGACGGCGGCACGTTTTACACCGCTGACACGCTAGCCAACGAAATCTACGAATTCGACGCGAACGATGAAGGAATCAAAAACCGGCGGACATTCTTCGGCGCCGATGATCGTGGATTTCCGGATGGATCTGCTATGGACAGCAATGGAGATCTCTGGAACTGCCGCTTCTTCGGCGGGGCGATCCTACGCATCGCCGCTAACGGAGCAATTCGAGAAGTTATTGAAATGCCCGTTCGCAATATCACTACCGCTACATTCGGAGGGCCGGATCTGAAGACGCTCTACATCACGTCGGCATCTGCGCTGCGCAATCCAGGAGACAGGCTAGCCGGATCGCTCTGGGCTATCAATACCGAAGTAGCCGGACTCCCCGAATACCGCGTAACGATAGTATAGAATCAAAGAGCCCTTCGCACTATTGAGGCCTATATCTTACCGGAACTACACGCCCGGATTTAGGAATTATCTTGCTTAATCCGCTTTCAACCGAAAAAGGCGAGCGATTCGATCTAATACTGGTGTATCAGGGGCGATATCCCGAGGTTAAGGTGCCGGGCGCCGCAACGAATTCGGCGGTGCGAACACGGGAAAGTCGAGTTCGTCCTGGACCGGAGCCGATACCGCCTAGAGTGCGAGCGGCGGCATTAGCGAGAAGCGCGGAAAATCTGCGCGCAGGCGTGATACCCGAGGCGTTTCGTTCCGATGCAGGACCGAAACGACATCCGATACCTGGACCGAGAAAATCGGCCAATTCAAAGTCCGAGGCGCCGAGGCAAAATCGGGGATAACTCTTGCACTGCTTTCGCATGCCAGATCGTTCTTCCGGCGCGAACGGCTATCATCGATAGGGGTGGCGCCCCCCATTAGGCGAGTTGGCAAAAAAACGACTGGTTGAACCCCAGTTTTTCAACCAAGACTTCCCGCCTTGGAGATGGAAACGGAACGGCCGTTTCTCGACCGAACAATGAACTCGCGCCCGACCATCCTTGCCGCAATCATTGCGCCTAGCGCGCCCGCAACATGAGGCAACCTCTCGCTCCGATCCACGCAGCGCGGACAGAGCCGGCGTTTTTTCGACCGCGCTTCGTCCAGGTCAACGCCAAGCTCCCGGTAGAAAAGGTGCCCGCCCTCCGGAAGAACATAGCGTTCCCGCATCAGCGTCAACGCCCCCGTTTCCACGTGAATCCCCGAAATCTCCACTCCGAGCTCCCCTGCCGGACGGTCGTAGCGGAAGCGAGCCATTTTCAACTCAGGCGTAACTAGTCACGTTCCAATTTCCATCTTTTCCGGTGGGACTTGGATTTTCAAGTCGAGATTCGACCGTCGCGCGAGGGTGAGATTCTGTTATTGTAAAACCTGCGCGATGGCGAGAAGGCGTGAATTTTCGGGCCGCGATCGCGAGGTTTTCGACCGCGAAGTTGTTATTGGCGACGGCACCTCCTTTCTCCATCATTATCGCCCAGGCGGAAGCTAGGAAGCCTGACTTTTGCAGGGCCCGGAAGCCCGGGATCGCCTGCCCGGACTTGATGTGCCAGCGCATGCCGCTGCGCTTCATGCGCGCGGCGACGAGGGTCTTGTTTACGGCTTCGACCGCGCCGGAGCCGATCGCGAGCCTCTCGGCCCTGAGCTCGGAGTAGCGCATCCGGATCCGGTTCTTCACGACGGAGTTCAGAAACCTCCGGACGGGCGCGCGGGCGCGCGGCTCCTTCGCCCGCCCCGGATAGCAGCGCAGCGAGCGGATGACCTTTCCGCCCCGTCGGGTTCGTCGCGCAGCGTCTCGCGGCAGGCCTTGAACCAGCCTGCTTTGGCAATAGGGACCGAAGCGTCGGCGAGACGCTGGCAGGCATGCCGGAAGTCGAGGGCGCGGGCGTCGGAGTCGATCCCCTTCAGGAATGTTCAGTTGTCGACGGCCGTCGGCGATGGCCGCGACCCGGATATCCGGTCGTAGGTCCCGGACCTGCGCGACCGTCGCCGCGAGATGCCGCTTGGTTGCCTTGCCGCTTTCCGGCACGCGACCGAAATACTGCGTTTTCAAGCGCTTGCCCTCGCCGTCCCGGAACGAAACGGTGGTAAGCGTTCCTTCAGAGGTGGCGATCCGTGTTGTCCGACTGCCGCCGACGCCCTTGACGCTGCCGTGAACAGTCGTCCGGAGCGCGCCGAGCGGGCTGCGCAATCGTGCCGGGGTTCCCCAAATACCGTGAACGCGGGAACCGCCAATTGCTTCATTTAATGTGGTTGCTCATACTTTACTCATTAATAAATTTGTGCAAATCACGCGGCCATGCAAATTGGGCTGCGTCAAATATCCTCGGAAACAGCGGAATGGTTCAAGGAGGCCTGTCCGGGCGACGGTTCCGGGCGGCTGTCGCGGTCCGCGCTGGCGCGCGAGCTGTGCGAGCGCGAGAGCTGGCGCGGCCCAAGCGGCCGGCTCTGCTGCGCCTCGGCGCGGAAGCTTCTTCCGAAGCTGGCCGCGTCTCTGGGGGTGCCGCTGCCCGCGCCCGAGGCGCGTCTCGAAGGCGGGCACCGCCGTGCGGAGGCCGACTATCCGGACAAGGCACTCGCCTGCGGCCTGTCGGCTCTCGGCGAGGTGTCGCTCGACCCGGTTCCGGACGGCGAGCGGCGGAGCTGGGAATCGATGGTCGAGAGCCACCATCCGAAGGGCTGCAGCCGCGCCCCGGGCGGGCGGGTTCTCTACTGGATCCGCTCCTCGCGGCACGGGGTTCTCGGCGGCGCGGCGTTCGCGGCCGCCGGCTGCCAGCTGAAGCCGCGCGACGACTTCATCGGCTGGAGCGCCGACGCGCGGCTGGCCAACATTGGCCTGGCGGTCTGCAACAGCCGCTTCCTGATCCTGCCCTCGGTCAAGGTCCGCGGGCTGGCCTCGCTGGTGCTGCGGCTGGGGGCCGAGCGCGTCGCGGGGGACTGGGAGGCGAAGTACGGCGCGCGCCCGGTCCTGGCCTACAGCTTCACCGGCCCCGGCCAATCGGGGCTGAGCTACCGGGCGGCGGGATGGAGCCGCTGCGCGGAGAAGAGTTCGGGCCGCCGCTCCGGCGAGCGGCTTTCGGTGTGGACGAAGCCGCTTGAAGAGGGCTGGCGGGAGCGGCTATGCACGGAGCCCCGGCGGGTTCTGGGCCAGGCGCCGGCGCCGTGGCTGGAGGGCGACTGGGAGTGGGAGGATCGCGAGTACGCCCGCGGGTGCCATACCGACGGGCGCGTGCGGGCGCGCATCGCGGCGATGGGCAAGGCCTGGCTGAAACGCCCGGGCGAGGACCTGCCGGTCATCTTCCCTGGCATGCCGCAGCAGCGGGCCGCCTACCGCCTGCTGTCGAACGGCGGAGTGACGATGGAGCACATTCTGGAATCGCACTACCAGGCGACGGCGGAGCGATGCGGGCCGGAAAAGCTGGTGCTGGCGGTGCAGGACACGACGACGGTGAACTACGACGGGCTGGAGGCGACCGCCGGGCTGGACAATCCTGGCGGCGGCGGCAAGGGGGTCGACGGCATCCTGGCGCACTGCTCGGTGGCGATCAACGGGGCCGGGCGGCCGCTCGGCCTGATCGGAATCGACGTGAGCTTCCGCCGGAGCGAGGAGAAGGACAGCATCCGCCGGGTCCGGGGGCTGGACCGCGCGAACGAGCTTTCGGCCGCCTGCCCGGGCACGAAAGTGGTGACGGTGTGCGACCGGGAGGGCGACTTCTGGAAGCTGCTGGCTCGGGCGAAGGAAACGGGCGCGGCGCTGCTGGTGCGGGCCAGCAAGTCGAACAGGCGCCGCGTGGAGCTGCCGGGCGGGGAGAGGACGTGCCTTTGGGAGCATATGCGCAAGGCGAAATCCCTCGGCGCGCGGACGGTCAAGGTGCCAGAGCGCGGCGGCGCGAACAGGCGCAAGGCGCGAACCGCCCGGCTGACCGTCCGCTGCGAGGCCGTCGACCTGGTGCCCCCGGTGGAGGTCGGCGGAGAGACGATGCGCATGATCGCGGTGTCGGCCCGGGAGGAGAGGCCGCCGAAGACGGCGGAGGCCGGGAAGGAGGGGCTACACTGGCTGCTGCTGACGACCGAAGGCGAGCCCGGCGCCGGGACGGCGGCGACGGTGCTGCGCTGGTACGAGCTCAGATGGCGGATCGAGCGCTACTTCGACGCGCTCAAGAGCGGAACACGCATCAAGGACCGTCGCCTCAAACATGCCGACGACTTGAAGAAGTGCCTCGCCTTCGACGCGATCACCGCCTTCAGGGTCTGGGACCTCGCCCTGCTCGCCCGCGAAGGGCCGGACGACCCGGCGCGGCTCTACGTCGCGCAGGACAACATCTGAACGGTCTGCTTCCTCGCCGAGGATCGCGGCTTCGAGGTTCCGCTCGGGCCGCCGGACATGGACATCCGGACCTTCGTTGTCCTCGCGTCCGGGCTGGCGGGGTTCCACGCCTCGAAGCGGCAGCCGCTTCCGGGTGCTCGGAAACTCTGGCAGGGCCTGAAAATCCTCTGGCGCAGGGTCAATGCAGTGCAAGCCCAAAGAACATGGAAAAGGAAAATAAATATTTGTGCGTCAATTACGATGCATTGATAAGTCCTCGGCCCTGACCCGCTCGCGCTCGCTAAGGAATTTCCAGTCGACCGGACCGGGAGCCGATGCCTCCGACAGCCGCTCGTCGTCGGCGACGCGCGGAACGGGCGGCGTCCCGACATCCTCGATGCGAATCTCCATGCGCAGAGCAATAGCGCGCCGGATTCCTGGTTAACAGTACCAATTTCGCAGTGACCGAAATGATGCCGCGACGGACTGTCGCCGCCGCTCGACCGAACGCTTGCTAACGAGTTGCGTTTAAGTCTGGATTACGTCGGCCAATGGCGCGAAATCTACGCTCAATCAGGATGCGTAGCGGCGTGGGGTTAAATTTGGCGGGTCCGGGCGAGAGCGATAATCCGAGGCGCGCGCCTGTCGCGACGCGAAAATCGCGCAGGCTAAACCGGAGGAGACCAAGGAAATCGCGATGGGGCGTTCCGTCGCCCAATGCGTCCCGAGGGCTGCTCGCAGGCGGTTATGCGGCGCGCGCCGTTCCGGTGATGTGATGCACGATGTCGGCGGCCGTCACATCGGAAGTTTTAAGTTTCGACCAAAGCTTGCCCTGTCGCAAGACGACGATGCGAGAGCAGAGCTTGGTGATGAGATCGATATCGTGCGAAACGATAAGTACCGAGACCCCCGAATTCACGACTCGCTGAATCAGCTCCGCCACGGCGTTCGTCTCATTGACTCCGAGGGCGGCCGTCGGCTCGTCAAGGATTAGGCACTCGCTGCCCCAGAAAATGCTCCTCGCGATCGCGATGCTCTGGCGTTGACCGCCGGACAGATCGCTGACGGTCGCGTCCGCGTTCTGAATTGAGATGCCGATGCGTTGCAGCTCCTCGGCCGCCTGAACTCGCATGGCGTTCCTGTCGAGATACCGAATAGCGCGTCCCCAGCCGGTATGCAATTCACGGCCGAGGAAGAAATTCGCCGATACGCCCAGTTGCTCGACCAGGGCCAGGTTCTGGTAGACGGTCTCGATCTTGTGCTTTCGCGAATCGAGAGGCGAGGAGAAAGTCGCCTCCTTGCCCCTGATCAGCAGCTTTCCGGAGGTTTGCGGGTGATATCCCGATATGACCTTCACGATCGTGGATTTTCCCGCCCCGTTGTCGCCGACCAGCCCGACGCATTCGCCGGGCGTCACCGAGAAGGAAACGCCGTCGACGGCCTTGATGGCACCGAAATGCTTGGCGATCTCTTTTAGTTCAAGAATAGGTGTCGTCGGAGTCATTTATCGCCCTCTCGCGCTGGGGGCGCGCCCCGGGAGGCCCGGAACGCGCCTGAGATTTTATTCCTGCCACATTTCTGCGGGGATCAGGGGCTTGAACCCGTCCGATTCCAGCATCGCTCGCGGCACGGTTTCGAAAATCTGATCGCAATTCGTGATCGGAACCAGTTGAGTCTGATAGACTGGCTGGATTTCCGAAGTCTTGCCCGCTAGGTCGAGCTGAACGACATGCAGCGCGATATCCGACATCTTCCGCGGATCGCGAAACGGCACGGTCATGATTTCGCCGCGGCAAACCGCCGCCAGCTCGTCGAGCTGGCCGCCCTGGCCGGCAATCCAGATGCTATCCGCGCCGGGCGCCTTGCCGATCGCCTGAAGTCCTTCCATCACGCCGAGCGCAGTGTTGCTGTTCGCCCCGAATACGACGTTGATTTCGGGATGCGCCGTCATGACCGGCTCGATCGTGCGAAACGCGAGTTCGCGGCTGAAATTGGTGAATTCCTCGCGTACGAGATTCAGAGTGACGCCGCATTCGGCGAGCCCTTCGGTGATCGCCTCGAGGAAACCGGCGCTGCGCAGCTTGCCGATCTCGCTGGTCGGAATGCCGTGGAACATGGCCAGATTAACCGGATCGCGCTTTTCGGCGCAGGCCATGGATGCAATGTCGCGACCGGCCATTTGACCCATAACGTCCTCGGGAACGATGATGTAGGCCAATGGATCGACCGGGTGCTTTTCCAGCCCGATAGGCGGCGCGAAAAGGATCAGCTTGGAGCCCTTGGCCGCCGCTTCGTTCAAACGGTCATAGATATCCTCCATGCTCGTCGCGGGAGTTACCATCAGGTAATCCGGCGCCAGCACTACCTGGTCCGCAAGAATTCGGTCGTAGGAAGCGGGGTCGTTATGGGCGGGCGGAACGGCGCTGAAGAACTTGAACTCGCCTTCCAACATTTCCAGTCCTTCGGCGACGCCGATCAAGGTCTGGCCGGGGCCAGTGGTAACGTCGGCGCTCGGCGCGATGTAGGACACCGTCGTCTCGGCCGAGGCCACGGCCCCGCAAATTCCGGCGATTCCCGCCAGTAGGGATAGTTGTTTCAAGTGCATATTGCTCTCCTTGGAGTTGTAGGCCGGGTTACTTGCCGGCCTGGTTGCCGCGCGTTCGATAGACTTGGATCGCGACGGATAAGATGAGAAGCAGGCCGAGCAGGATCTGTTGCCAGAAGAAACCCGCGCCGGCCAGCAGCAGGCCGTTTTCCAGAACGGCGATAAGATACATGGCGATCGCCATCCCCCAGACGCGGCCGATGCCGCCGAAGAGGCTCGTGCCTCCGAGGATGACGCCCGCGATGATGTGAAGCTCGAGACCCTGCCCAAGCGTAGGATGCGCGCTGTTCATGCGGCCCATGAGCAGAAAGGCTGCCAGCGCGACCAGGGCGGCCTGCACGACAAAGGCGATGATGATGTATTTGCGCACTTTGATGCCGCCTATTCGGGCCGCTTCGGGATTGCCCCCGATGGCTAGGATGTAGCGACCGTACTCAAGGCGCGTGAGGACGAAATGACCCACGATGACGACTACGGCGGCAACCCAGACGAGGTTCGGAACCCCCAGCGTATTGCCCTGGCCCAGGATGACGAAATTCGCCGGAAACCGCACGTGATAGGTGCCGTACATCACTTCCTGAACCACGCCGCGCGCCAGCACGAGCATGCCCAGCGTGCCCAGCAGCGCGGGAACCTTGAGAAACCCGACGATCAGCCCGTTGCACAGTCCGAGGGCCGCTCCCACGGCGACCGCGAATGCGAAGCAGAGGATGAGGGGATAGCCGTCGAAAACCAGAAATCCGGTCAAACAGGCCGTCAGGCCCATAACCGATCCGACGCTCAAGTCGATCTGCCGCGCGGAGATGACAAAGACCTGTCCCACGCCGACGATCATTGCGACCGCCGCCGAGCGCAGAATGTTCAGCTGATTCTCGACCGTCAGGAACTTGTCGGAAAACACGGAAAGCAAAATGACGCACATAATGGTGGGGAACACCACCGTGTTGACGTTGCGCAGGTATGGCTTCGCGAAGTCCATTACCCCCTTGAACTGGTGGGGCATGTTTGAATTTGCGTTTTCGGTCATCCTGTATCTCACTATTGCGTTTGCCGGCCTAATTCCCGGACCGAGGCGCGGTCCCTCTAGTTCGGGGATGCGGGCGCCGTCTAAAGAAGGGCGGTTGTCTGTCCATAAAGCTCTCGGTATTTTCTTTGAAGCGCTGCATAGAGCACGCGGTTGTTCTCGTTCGGCTCGACGGTTCCGCCGATCGTGATCCAGTCGCCAATCGCGTCGCGATCATCGATCAGGCCTGTCGCCAATCCGGCCAGAAAGGCATCCCCGTAGGAGGCGCCGATCGTAGTGGCGCAGATGACCTGCGGAACTTGCGCGATGTCGCTCGTCGCCTGAAGCCAGGTCGGGTTTTTCGTTCCGCCGCCGACCGCGACCAGTTTTTCGATCCGGGCCCCCGCCTTGCGCATTTCGTCGAGACAGTGCGCGACCGCGCAACTGACGCCTTCGAGCGCGGCCCGGTAAAGGTGCCCGCGCGTGTGCCCCAGCTCCAGTCCGAAGATGATTCCGCGCGCCTTCGGATTGTGGATCGGCGATGCCGCGCCGGCGAAATAAGGCAAGACGACCACGCCGTCGGAACCGGGCGGAATCTCCGCCGCCTCCGCGCTTATGGCCTGGTAGGCCTCATCGCCGCCCGTTCCGTCCGCTTGGACGATGTCGCGGCACATAAGATCCCGCATCCACCGCGTCAGCGAACCGCTTACCAGTATTCCGGCATGCAGGCAGAATGTATCTCGAAAGTGATACGGCGAGGACCAGAGCGAGCGATTCCGCAGCGGGCTGTCGGTAATGAGCGTCAGCCAGGCGGCCGAACCGTACATCAGCATCGTGCTGCCCGGTGTCGCAACGCCGATCGAGAGCGCTTCCGCAGCGGCATCCGACACGCCCGTAGTGACGGGAGTTCCCTCTACCAGGCCCGTGGCCGCCGCGCCTGCGCCTGTGATCCTCCCGGCGATCTCATCTGTCCATTTCAAGGTCGGCAATTGACCGGGTGCGCAGATACCCTCGCACATGTCGGGATTCCATTGCTGGGCCGATAGATCGTAAAGCGGCGCATAGAATGCGGCGTCGTAATGGCTCATTGCGCGCTCGCCGGTTAGGCGCGCAACGACGAAGCCGGCTCCATGCAGGAATGCCGCGGCCCTGCGATGGGCCTCGGGCTCATGGTTCTTGAGCCACTCGATCTTGGGGCCCATGGACTGCGTGCTGAGCGTATTTCCCGCTGCCTCGAAAATCGCGTCCTCTCCGAACCGGGCGTTCACGGCCTCGACCTCGGCTTCCGAACGGGTATCCACCCCGTAGAGAATTCCGCCCGATACCAACGGATCGTTTTTCGCGTCGACCGGCAGCATGGAGAACACGCAGGAGACGCCGACGCCGCAAATCTCGGCGGGATCGACTTTGGCGGCGAGCGTGCGGGCGATTTCGCAGAACTCGCCCCACCAAATCGCTTCGACATCGTGCTCAACGCGTCCGCCGCTCTTGAATTCAAGCCGGTGCTTGATGATGTGCTGCGCGGCGATTCTGCCGTCCGTGTCGGTCAGAACTCCCTTGGACTCGTAGGAACCAATGTCGATTCCGAGAAGATAGTCGGCCACCGTTCCTCCCTCCCCCTAGCCTATCAGCCTCGACCAGGTCGCCGGACCGATTGCATTCGCTAGCCGCGCAGCGGCGTCTAGCGGCACCTCGGCGCCGGCAGCAATCATGTGAATGTCATTGCGCAGAACTACGGTTGCGCCGCGACTCATACTGAAATTCCGCAGATTTACAAGTGCCATCAGCGTCCTAAAGAGCCTCCTGCTGCTTTTCGAAAAAGTAATTGTCGGTCCGGGCGTCGCCGAGGTCGTCTTCGCCAATGCCAAGGGGATTCCCAGCCAGTTCCTCGACCGCGCGCAAGAGCGCGGCAGCGTCGATACCATAGCGGGCCATCAGGAATTTGGAGCTGGCGCCTTGAAGATAGACATCGTTCAGGGCCACGCGTATTTGCCGCTTGCCGATCCCGTGTTCGGCCATCAGCTCGGCCACGCAAGTGCCGAGCCCGCCCAGTCGCGTATGGTTTTCCATGGTGATTACGCCCAGCTTGGCGGCGCGGCACGCGTCAAGCACCTGGGGATCGTCGAACGGCTTGAGAGTAGAAACGTGCAGGTGCCGCACGCTCACGCCGCGCGCCTTGAGCGCGTCGACCGCGCGCATCGCCTCCTCGGTGCAAATGCCGCTGCTTAGCAACGCGATTTCGGCACCGTCGCTCAGCAGCCGGGCGCGTCCTAGCCGCATCCGGTCGCTTGCCGGAAAGAGCCGCGGCAGCGCTCCGCGCAGCATTCGGCAATAGACCGGTCCGTCCACCCCATCGGCCACCTCAAGCATCGATTCCACTTCCGTCGCGTCGCCGGCCTCGATGATCGTCATATTGGGCACAGAGCGAAGGACGGCGATATCGTTTATCGCCTGATGGCTTGCACCGCCCGGCGTCGTTACGCCCGGTAGAAATCCCACGATTCGCACGGGCAGATTGGGATAGGCGATCGACATCTCGATCTGATCCAGCGCCCGTCGGTACATGAACACGGCGAAGGTATGGACCAGGGGGCGAAACCCCTCGCGCGCGAGTCCGGCGGCGAAGCTTAACATATTCTGCTCGGCCAGGCCCATGGAAAGGAACCGATCGGGATAGGCGTCGCGGAATGCGTCCGCCTCGCAGGAGGCAGTCAGATCGCCCGACAGCACCACGGCTTCGGGGTGCGCCCCGCCCCAGTCGGCCAAAGCCTTGGCGTGAACCCGGCTGATCGTTTCCATCCTAGTTTTCCATCGCCGTAAGGGCATCCGCGTAGCGGGCGCGCTCGTCCTCGTTCGCGAATCGGATATAATGCAGATTGGGCCAGCGTTCCTTTAGCAGGCCAATGTTGCGAGTGGGGTCCGTATCGGCGATTACGACAAGCGGCTTGCCGGGATGGGGAGTCCTGAAGGCGGCGTCGAGCGCCGCCAGATCGTGCCCGTCGATGCGCAGGCAATGGGCGCCGAAGGCGGTGAACTTGGCATCGAGCGGCTCCAGCGCCATGACATCCTCGGTGCGTCCGTCCACCTGCTGACCGTTGTTGTCCACCACGATGTGAACGTTGTCGAGCTTCTGGAAGGCCATGGCCATGATCGCTTCCCAGACCTGACCTTCCTGGCATTCGCCGTCCGACAGAAAAATCCAGACTTTGCCGGTATCGCCTTTCCTTCGCCGCGCCCAGGCGACGCCGGCGGCCTGGCTGATCGTTTGCCCGAAGCTGCCGCCATTGGTCTCAAGCCCCGGCGAGTGTTCGCCGCCGATCATTTCGACCGTCGAGCCGTCGGCGTTGAACTGCGACAGCCCGTCCGGCCCCAGCCGTCCGCTTTCGATCAGCGCAGCGTAGAGAGTCAACGCGTAATGGGTCGGCGAGAGAAAAAAGCGGTCCTTGTTCGCCTTCCGCTTCCCGTTATAGATCATCCCGTTGACATGGTCGGAATTGCCCTTCGCCGGCGCGCCGGCAAACGGCGGGGGAACCAGCGGCCCCTCGCTGGGCCCCAGATCCATCCCCCGACCGTAAAGATATCCGATCACCTCGGCCGAGGAGCACGCCTGGCTGAGGTATCCGCCATGCGCCACCGTATGGCTCAGAACTCGCCGCCGGATGCCGTCGGCCAGAGCCTGGCATTCCTCATGCCAGCTGCGGTTTCTTGGATGAGCCTGAACCATTGAGGCTCCCGGGGTAACATCGTCATTCGCGGCAACCGCCCGAGGTTCGCGAATCCCCGGCCATTGAACCGCCTGCAATTTTTCTACAATAATTCAAAAATTCTTGCAAATTTTTCTTTGCGGCTGGAAAACTTGCATCTCGAAGCGTAACGTGCAACAGCGGCGGCATGGTTTCCGACCGCGACGAACTTCTTGCCCAAGTCGCCTACGCCTACTATCATAGGGGCGAAGGACTCAGTCAGATCGCCAAGACACTCGGGCGGTCGGTTTCGATGGCGTCGCGGCTCCTGCAGGAAGCTCGGGACCGTAATCTGGTAGAAATTCGCATCAACTATCCTTTGACGCGACTTTCGGAACTGGAAGCGGAAATCGCTGGGCGATTCGGCATCGACCAGGCCCATGTCTTTACGCAGCCGTCGCGAATCGACGGCGGCGAGCAACTCTATCGGTACGGGAGCCTTTGCGCGGCGTCGATCGAGACGGCATTGCGCGAGGCCGATCTCATCGGCGTCAGCTGGGGCCGCCAGGTCAATGCCATCGTAGGCGGCATTGCGCCCAACCCAACGAACCGGCCCGGGACCGTAGTGCAGGCAAGCGGAGCATCGGGCGCGCTGGGGGACGATCACGACGGCGCCCGGATAACCCAGCGACTTGCGGATAGGCTGGGCTATACCGCTAGATTGATGCCGTCGCCATTAATCGTGGATACGGTCCGCGTGGCCGAAGCATTGAGGAATTCTCCGTCGATCATCTCGGTTCTGGACTTGCTCAAGCGCACCGACATCCTGCTGACCAGCGTCGGCGCACCTTTCTCCGAAACCTCGGGCCTGGCCCGATCCGGCTATCTCAACGAAGCGGAACTAGACGATTTGCGGGCAAATGACGCGGCCGTGGACATTCTAGGGTTTCATCTCGACCGGAACGGCGAACTGCTCGACATTGAAATCAATCATCGGGTTATCGGGATTTGGCCCGAAGACCTGCGCCGAATACCTAACGTGGTGCTTGCCGTAACCGGAACCGACCGCATCGCCGCAATCCTCGCAGTTTTGCGAGGGCGCTACTGCAACTCGCTTCTTACGGATCGCGCGACGGCCGAAGCATTGCTTGCCGCCGCCGACTAGTACTCCAACTTTTTTGGAATGACGGATAAAGGGACTTGAGCTTTATGCGAGCGTCGTTCGTTTTGAAGCTCCAATTTGCTGTCTTCCCGTTTCTTTGCAGGCTTTGCGTCGGCCGCAACCTCTCGGCACATGATCTCGCGGTCGAGAATGCGGCGGTTGAAGCACTGCCTCGACATCGCGCTGATCTCGATTTCCGCCATGTTCAGCCGGCTTCCGCGCTTCGGCGGAGAGCAGAACTCGATCCGCTTTCGCAGGCGCGAAGCCTCCCCGGGATCGAACGCCTCGTAGAGCGATGCCGTGCCATGCGTTTTCAGGCCGTCCATGGCCAGCACGATTTTTATGCCGGGAAAATGCGTGTCGGCGAGATCGCGGACGAAGCGCGTCCAGCCGAAGGCGATTCGTCCGCCTGCAACCTCAACGCATCTCCATCTTTCGCTCGGCGCGAAGGCCGGGAACAGGCTGGCGGTTCCAATGCGCTTCTATTCGCAGTCTACAATCGCAGGATGCCCGGGGAGCGTCGAGCGCGAGATGCGGGTGCAGAAAATCATGAAGGTTTTTGGATAGGCGGCGTGGGACCCGCCTGTCTCCAATCGTTGAAGAGTCGAGGAAAGCCACCTGTCCGCAAGGGCATTGAATGCCTTCCAAAGCGTGAGCGCGCACGTCCCGAGTTCGAACCGGAGCTGATCACAATCAACCAGCGTAGACTCTCCTGAATTTCAACCTGCTACCACAGCGGCAACGACTAGTGTCCGAATAGCCGCCTACCTTCCAAATCCGCATTAGTATTCCTCAATGGCTGCTGAGTTGGGGGCGTGGGTCAGATTTGTTCCCCAGGCCGCTTTTTCCACTCCGCCCAATAATCTCGGAAGTCGTCATAAGTGTCGAATTCGAGGGTGCAACGCGGCTATAGGTCCAAATTGTCCCGCTTGACGCTCTTCTAGGACGTCGCCGAATCTACGCTCAAGAACAAATTCGGTTCACACCCCTGAGTTGGCACTCACCGAATTGCTACCCTGCTCAACGAGCGCGTGAATATGATCGCCCCATAACTTGGCATCTTCCACTGAGACATTCAGTTGCCTGAGCAACTGTTGGGCAGCCAATGGGCTTATCTGCACTTGCGCCGACTGGCACGAAGGATTGGGTGCACTCGTCAATTGGGCGCGCTGAGCCCAATCCAGAAGCGACGGCAACTCGACACATTGCAATCCAATTCTGGAATCCACGAAATGCAGACTGTCGCGGACCCATTGAGGGCAGGAATCGTGCTGAACAGCTTCGTTGAGTGCTCGGTCAAGAATGCCGTGCGAAGTTGGAATTCCGTCTCCCTTGCCCGCCAGTGCCCAACTGGCAACCAAGAGTTCAGTAATGTCAAACAATTGTGCCATGGTCAGTTGTCCGGATTTCGGTCGGTTGAAACTGCAAGGAACCTTTGGATGATCTGCATCTTCGAGATGGATCGAAGATGAAGGCAATTGACCCAAGCAGATTTATCGTAGACCACAGCACGTACCCATCTGGCAAGGAGAATTTTCCAGGGTAAGTAACTTCCCAACAGGCGCGCGCCCGGCACAGGATTTGGGACCATTGACCAATGAATTTTTTGCGTCAGGATTTGCCAGCAATTCCCGGTAGATTTTCTTTTCGTTCATTATCAGTCTGTTGCATGAGCGTCAGGGATTTTTTTTCGTAGACTTTTTGCGCCGGATCGGCTTTCCTGCGGCAAAACAGGCAAAGCCGAGCAGAAAAATGTCCAGAGATTCCTTCCGCAGGCATCTGTCGATGCCCGGCATGCTTCGCATGGTGCG
>MKWU01002329.1_pt1 | contig 28927 bp, 24 predicted proteins | sample 809101 | NCBI WGS metagenome assembly MKWU01 (sample SAMN05860141, study PRJNA318959) | sponge metagenome | host: Aplysina aerophoba | place: Slovenia: Piran, Adriatic Sea, Gulf of Piran | collected 2013-05-07 | reverse complement strand
CCTCGAAAGGTCGGGTACATGCAGGGGCGCGATGCCGGACCGACCGGGACAGTTTGGATACGTGGTCTCAACCCACACTAAAAATTCGTCCTCCGTTCCGTCTCCAGCACCGACCCTACACAATCACGAGACCCGCACACAGCCCGCGGGTGTGCCCGCGTAGCGCCACTGGTTCATGCACTGGGGCGAGGAAAACGGCGCCTCATGCTCGTTTGGGTGTTCCCCGCTCGCGCGGGGATGAACCGCGATACGAAATAGGACCTCGCACTGGCGAAATGTGTTCCCCGCTCGCGCGGGGATGAACCGTCGTATTCCGACTCCTTCAGCACCATGCCGTAGTGTTCCCCGCTCGCGCGGGGATGAACCGTCATAAGGTCGGTGATCGACTCTATGTGCGCCGTGTTCCCCGCTCGCGCGGGGATGAACCGGCAGCCGCGCGCCGGGATCCGCGCATTGTGGAGTGTTCCCCGCTCGCGCGGGGATGAACCGGACGAGGCCGGTAGCCGCAAGTGGCTGACCTGGTGTTCCCCGCTCGCGCGGGGATGAACCGGCATTGGTGAGCGGCACCGGCAGGCTTCGCTCGTGTTCCCCGCTCGCGCGGGGATGAACCGACCTGTGGCGCCAGGAGTACGAGTGCGAGTGGGTGTTCCCCGCTCGCGCGGGGATGAACCGATGTACACCGTCACTGTTCCGAGCCCGCCGGCGTGTTCCCCGCTCGCGCGGGGATGAACCGTGATCGTGCTTCTCCACGAAATCCGCGACTGCGTGTTCCCCGCTCGCGCGGGGATGAACCGACCGCTTCGACCGTCGCCGAGACCACCATTGAGTGTTCCCCGCTCGCGCGGGGATGAACCGTAGGCAGGCGCAAATGATCCTGAAACAGCTACGTGTTCCCCGCTCGCGCGGGGATGAACCGGATGGCCAGCTTCGCGACGATGTCGGCACCCAGTGTTCCCCGCTCGCGCGGGGATGAACCGAAAACCGATACGGGCTGATCAAAAGCGCGACTGTGTTCCCCGCTCGCGCGGGGATGAACCGTCATAAACCAGGCGCGTATCGCATACCGGCTGGTGTTCCCCGCTCGCGCGGGGATGAACCGGGACTCGGTTCAACTGTTCGCGTTGACTACTAGTGTTCCCCGCTCGCGCGGGGATGAACCGATGTTGGTGTAGATGTTCGTCGGGAGAATGCCGCGTTCCCCGCTCGCGCGGGGATGAACCGTTGGCAGTAGGGAGACGCTCTCTCACGATAATGCGTTCCCCGCTCGCGCGGGGATGAACCGCAGTGGACCGGCTTCTCCGCGCCGCCGCCACGGCGTTCCCCGCTCGCGCGGGGATGAACCGGACGATTGCCCGCTCGACCGGGTCATGGATGTGCGTTCCCCGCTCGCGCGGGGATGAACCGACGGATGCGGATTTCATCGCCCGACTCAACCGGCGTTCCCCGCTCGCGCGGGGATGAACCGATCGCCGGATCGTCGAGATCGTCGTCTACCCCGGCGTTCCCCGCTCGCGCGGGGATGAACCGTGGGTCGAGCTCGGCTACGCAATCGCGCTCGAAGCGTTCCCCGCTCGCGCGGGGATGAACCGGGAATCATGTCGTGCAGCCTTTGCACGGTGCCGCGTTCCCCGCTCGCGCGGGGATGAACCGTTGTTGGCCGGCGCGTCGACCCCCGCAGGAATGCGTTCCCCGCTCGCGCGGGGATGAACCGGTGCACCTTGCTGTGCGCTATCTTGATCGGGAGCGTTCCCCGCTCGCGCGGGGATGAACCGATGGACGCCTCGGAGGGCGGCCGCTCAGCGGGCCTGCAGGTGGGCGAGGTGGTCCTCGGTGATGACAGGTGATACAGGGCATCTCATGGTGGAGCCATGGACTGTCGACGGTATACCATGGCGCCGGCACTTTCGCACTCGCCCTCCCCAGCAGGAGACCTCCATGCGCCCCAGCCTGCCGCCCGGCGCCCGGCAGCGCGCCGACACGCTCTCCCCGGCCCAGGCCGCTGTCTTCCTGCGCGGCATCTACGTCGGAGCGAGCGCGCTCGCACAGGACCTGCTCGACCCGCCCCTCTCCGTCGCTCTCGCGCTCATGACGACCTTCGACGATGACGTCGAGTTCGCCACGGTGCTCGATCCGTCTGCGGCGTGGTTTGTCCAACTCCGTTCTGTCGCGGGAGGCGTCGTTGCGGAGTGGAATACCGGGATTCCCGGTCCGGGCGGCGGCGGCCCGTCCACCCGGGAACTCGCGGTCGCGGGCTTCGTCGCCTGGGAGGGACCGGCGGATGCCGCCGGCCATGCCCGCTGGCTGGCCGACATCAAGCCGTCGGGCAGAGCGTGACAAGCGATCAGGGCGCCGCCTGCCTAATCACCCGCTCGATCTCGCGCTCGATGTTGCGCTCGATGTCCTGTTCCAGCTGCCGGCGTGAGCTCGGCTCCGTCCCCCCGGCACCAGGTGTCCTGGCACGCCCGTCAGCACAGCCGCGCTGACACGGGCTCGGGACAACCACGACCCCGGGCTTGACAAACGGCCCCAGCCCCTCCCACCAGAACGCCGCGTGACACGGGGCCGGGCTCAACAGGGCGAAGACGCTCAGTGCTGCGATCGTGCGGGCTGTCATCAGCGCCGTCGCAGCGCAGCGGCCCGAAGCCGGCGCAGTCCGGCGACCAGGTCCTCGTAGAGAGCCTGGGCGTGCCGGTGCCACTCGTGCGCCTGGGTCGCCTCAGGCTCGTCCGCAAGCGCCAGGTCAAGGCCAGCCAGCCCGGACGTCTCCGGCTCATCGCTGTCCGTCTCCGGGTCATCGAACAGGCGCGCGACGTCATCCGGCACGGTGCGGACGCCAAGGCCTCCGGCAGGCGTGATTGCAGCGTGCGATGCCTCCTCGGGGATCACGGAGGTCTGTCCCTGTCGCATTAGGCTGTCTCCAGTCTGATGTGGGGCGCGATCGTCCGGATCGCGCGCAACGGAGGCAGGAGGAACTGCGGTGCGCGGACGTTCACCTGCCGGTAGGTCAGCGCGCTGCCAACGCTGTCGTCCATGAGGCGCCCGATGACCATACGCAGGTGCCGGCCCAGGAAGGTCACGATCTCCTCGGTGTCGACCACATCGCCGTGGATCACCATCGTGCCTTCCATGGCCTGCTGGACCTCCTCGGTCCGGGTCAGGTAGACGATTCCGCTTCGGGCGCTCAGCGGGTAATGGCAGCATGCTGACCACCCGGTGTCGGCGACCACGCACCTGGTGCACAGACCCCCGGTGCCGAACGCCCGGAGCTCGACCTGCCCGGGCATGACCGCGATCTCGACCGTCGCCGGCGGCCCCCGTCGCCCCCGATACTCCTGCATCTCCAGGAGATGGACCGCCTGATGCCGCGCATGATCCCGTTCGATCTCGGCCGAGAGGTCACCGGGAATGTGCGCGAGCAGGTTTTCCAGTGTCTCGTCGTCGTCCTCGGCCGAGAGCGGTGCAGCGGCACCGCCCCCCTCAGGCACGTCCGCGGGGATCCTGTCGGGGGCGTCGGGGACACCCTGTTCCTCACGGCGCTCGCCAGCCTCGCCGAGGCGATAGCCTGCGAGCTGCTCGGAGAGCGGCCGCCCGCCGGCCGTCATGTTCCACGATCCCGGCGCCTGGGCCACGCCGGGCGCACCATGCGTCCGGCTGCCCGTCGCAGCGCCCCGACCGGTCCGGCCCGCGCCGGCGCCTCGACCGGTCCGTCATCACTGGACACCACGGGTGGCGGCCAGTCCGGCGAAAGAGCCGCTTCCCAGCACATGTCGGTCACCGGACGGCGTAGCGCCGGACCCCGGGCCAACCTGCGCCTGCCGACGAGAATGGCCCGAAACCGCCGGATCCCCTGCTCGAGTCGCATGCCGCGCCACTCGACCCAGACCGAAAGCGCCAGCAGGGCGGCCGCGAGCCCCACTGTCCAGAGCCGGGCGTGCAGCAGGACCAGCAGGACCAGGAGAGCAACCCGGCTGTCGAAGACCAGAAACCGCGCCGGGATCTGGGTGTCGCGCCACCACGCCGCCTCGCCGATCCGATACACGGTTACAGCCCTCCCCCGCCGTTCAGCCGGCGACAGTCCTGCCCGGTGATCAGGCCAGCCCTGTACAGGCGAACGGCGTGCGCGCCCATCGTCTGCCCACGGTCATCGACATCGAGGCCATCCATGATCGAGACCATGATCGCCGCCCACTGCGACGGCGGGGCCGACAGCAGCTGGTCGCGTATCTCGGGCGAGACCAGCAGGTATTCCCTCACCGGAATCCGGCCGCCGCCGACGCGCGGCACCAGCACCTGGACCAGCATCACTCGCAGCGAGGAGGCGAGATCATGGGCACGGGCGTCGCGTTCCTCGGCCGGGAAGATCGAAAGCAGCCGCCGGATCACGTCGGGCACCGATCCGGCGTGGGTGGTCGTGTAGACCAGGTGGCCGGTAATCGAGGCCTCGAGACTGGCCGCGATCGTTGGGTAATCTCTAGCCTCGCCGACCACAATAATGTGCGGCTTGCGCCGCAGTGCCGAGCGCACGCCGTCCGCAAAACTCCGAATGTGACGCCCGACTTCTGACTGCCCGATCGTGCTGCGCCCGTTGCTCCGGGCCCAGATGTCCTCGAACGAAAATTCGATGGGCGCCTCGATGTCGACGATCTTGACCGGGCGTTCCTGGTCCTCGAGCAGGGTCCGGATCACGGCCGCAAGGGTGGTGGACTTGCCGTGGCCGGTCGCGCCGGCCACGGCCACCAGCCCGTCCCGAGGCGTCATGGCCTCGAGCAGCGGCCCGGAGAGTCCCACCCGGCGCACGTCGGGTGTGACCTGCGGCAGGGCGCGGAAGGTGAGCTCGACACCGCCTCCGGACGCAGCGGAGTGGATGCCGGTGGCGTTCACCCGGAATCGCTGCTTGAGGCCATCCGCGGTAATGAGCTCATACGAGTAATCGAGGACCGCGCGCGCCAGAATCTCGGTCCTGGCGTGAGCACCCCGCGCCGGCCCGCCGTACGACTCGATCAGGATCTCGTCGATCTCGGACGCGCCCAGGGCACGCCGGGTGACGACATGAAGCTGGCCGTCGACTTCCGCCCGGGCGCGCCGCCCGGTCTGCAGGGTCACGTCCGACGCGCCCGTCAGCACGCAGGACAACAGCAGGGTCCTGAACTCCTCGACAGTGAGCCGGTCCGGTTCGGCCTCGAAACAGGGTTGGATCAGGGCGCCCGGCACCAGATCGATCGGCCGGGCTCGCGCGACACCGGGCAACAGGACGCCGAAACGCTCGTGCTCGTCCGGGTCCAGAGACGCGCGCGCGCCCGTCCTGGATTCGACCCCCGCTTCCTCCGCGCGGGCGCTCGCGGCGCGACGGCGCCGGATCAGGGCGTCGAGCAACAGCCGGCCTCCTCGACCCCATCAACGGGAACGGCAGGTTCCGCGGACCGGAACTGCACGATCGATGACGCGGCACCCGGCCCATGTGTCGTGCCGCCGCCGGCATCGGCAGTCCCGGACCCGGTGTCGAGGGCCAAGGCAGGCCGCCACGCGTCCGGCTCGGGCCGGAACGCCGCATCGCTCTCGATGCGCACCGTTCGGGCGCCGATCCGCATCGAGCGATCGCCGGCAATGACGCCGAAATCGGCATCGCTCAGCACGATCTGGCGCATCATGCCGAGCGCCACCAGGCGGCGGTATTCCAGCATGCCGCCGAAGTCGCGCCCCAGCCTGCGCAGACGCTCGCGCAGCTCGTCCATCGCCTGGCGCTCACCAGCGCGCCACCCTTCGCGGAACGCGCGCCGGAACAGCTCCGTCTCCTCCGGCGTAGCGGGCAGCGCCGAGGCGGACGGTCGCCGCGGCTCGGGCCGGGTCATCAGCAGCCAGTCGCGCCAGGTCGGCATTACCGGGCGGATGCGACCCGGCGCACGGAGCAACAGGAACTCATCGGCCGCCGCAGCTTCCCGGCCGTCTCCGTCGAAGGCCTCGAAGCTGCGCTCGACCACCGGCGGGATTACGTACCCGACCTGGCGCGGGCCCGGCGACGCCACCCGGGAGAAATCGTACGTCGCCGACAGGCTCGATGAGCGACGCTCGAGTGCGCGCTCGACCTCCCACGCCGCTCGGTCGTAGCCGAGCTGCGCACCCCACGCCTGGGCCGTCCGTACCAGCTGGTCGCGGCGCAGGCGTGCGACGGCCGGCGCGGGCGGCTTCTCGGTGATCGTCACCTCGACCTCCGCCAGGCGTCTCGGCGGGGCGCCGAGACCGAGATCGTCCGGCCCACCGAGAACAAGACTGCCCTCGGGCGCAAACCCCAGCCACGCCAGCAAGCCCGGCCCCCGCTCTTCCGGCGGGGCGTACCACAGCCGGGGCGGCGCGCACGCCGCCAGCGACAGCGCCACGCATGCTGCAAGAGCCGTGTTGCTCCATACCCTCATTTTCCCTGTCCCTCGCGCTTCATGGGCCGTAGCGCAGCTCGATGCGCCGGTCCGCCGGCGAGAGCGCAACATCACCCCTGGCGTGGATGGCTATGCCGGCGCGGCGCACGATCTCGTACAGCTCGATCCTGTCGTGCCTGAAACTGACCAGGGTGGGGGTCACAGGGCGCTGGCCGACCACGCTGAAGTCGTACCCGATGCGCTCGGCCAGCGCTGCCAGCAGGCTTTCAACCGGGCCGTGCCAGTCGAGCAGCACCCGCTGGCGCAGCTCTTCGGGCAGCTGCACCCCTGGCGGGATCGTCTGCCCCGGCCCTGCGCGGTACGGCGAGAGAATCGCCGCCTCCGCCGAGGCGACCGCCCAGTTGGCCCTGGACGCCTGCTCGACAGACTCAGCGATCATCAGGTCGATCTCGTGCATCCGGACCGCCTCGGACGTCGGCGCTGGCGGAACCGCACAGGCGGACAGGGCCAGCAGCAGGGCCAGCAGCGCCGGAACCCGGCCCCCGACACCCACGCCCGTCACACCCATCGGTCCGGGAGCACGCCAGCCATCCGGCCGGCAAACACCGCGATGGTTCCACCCACCATGCCCGGAGCGAGCGGGACGTAGCCCCGGCGGAACGGCCGGCCGCGCCGGCGCTGCAGCCAGGCCCGGTAGGCAAGGGTGCCGAGGCAGCCGGCGGCCAGCCCCCAGGGCAGCCACAGGATGCCCAGCACAGCGCCGATCACCGCCATGAGCACGATGTCGCCGCCCAGCAGCGGCCAGGGCCGGCCGCGCACCGTGGCGATTCCGATCTGGGCCAGCGCGCCAAGGACGCCGGCGAGCGCGCCCAGGCCCACGATCGTCATCCAGCCGGACCCGGTCTCGCTCACGGCCCACCACGCCAGCGCGCAGAGGAGCGCGAGCCCGGACCAGCCGAGCGAAATCCTGAACCGGGCCGCATCGATGCTCGCAACCGCGCAGAGCGCGGCGATCACCCCCGATCCCGCCAGCGCGGCAAGAGCCGGCGAGAGCATGGAGCCGGTCACCGCCACGGCTCCCGAAACCGATCCGGCAGCAGCGCACACCAGTCACCGGTCACCGCATCGGCGCACACGCGCTCGCGTATCGCTTCCGGCACCACCACCACTTCCGCCACCCCCGGCAGGGCGTTCAGGTCCGCCCGGCTGGCCGCGTCCCGGGCCATCTCCTCCAGCGATTCAAAGCTGCTTCGCAGCAGCGAGAGCGTGGCGATCTCTGTCCCGAGCTCTGCGCGAAAGGCCTGGAACTCGGTAAGCCGGGCGGAAAAGGCCTCGCTCTCGCGAGCCTGCCCCACTGCCGTCGCGGGAAGGGCCGCGACGAGCAGGGGAAGGACCAGGAGGCACGCAGTGCGTTTCAACGGAAACCTCATCAACCGAACTGGAAATAGAGGTCGTTCCCGCCGGCGCCGGTGTCGCACCTGGCGGCCACGTTTGCGGCGGTATACGGCACCGTCACAGTGCCCAAGGTGCTCATGCGATTCGCGGCGGCGCCGGCGACGCCGGCAGTCGGTGCGGCTAGAGCCGTGGCGCCGGCCGCATCTGCCACCACCAGGGCGTTCATGATCCCGGCCCGCGCCCGGGTCTTGCCGATGTACGCACCGGCGATATCCGCGCAGGACTCATTATCCAGATCGTTCAGCGCAATCCAGTACGTCCGGTTGTTTACGAGGTCGACAAACACATTGATCACATCGCCGAACGGGTGATTGGCTACGGTCGGCGACACCCGGGCCGTGTCTGGAATCACGCCGCGGTTGTCGAGCAGGGCAACGGTCAGGCCGTCGTAGCTCGCCGCGCCTGCGAAGATGCGCTCGACCCCGCCCCTCATGTTGTTGACCAGCGTGATGGCGGCCAGGCGCTTCTGGCGTTCGGCATTCTGTGTATAGAGCACCACCACGCCGGCGAGCAGGACCCCGGCAAGGCCGAGGTAGAGGATGTATTCCAGCATCGTGGCGCCACGCCGCGTGCGGAGTTCCCGCGCCAGCCGCGTGCGCGTGCATGGCAGGGTAAAGGCAAATCCCGTCACAGGTCTTCTCCTCATCTGATCTGTCCCATCACATCCACCATGGAATTGACGGTCGCGGCCAGCACCGCTGCGGACAGGACCATCAACACCGATCGGGCAGCGCCCAGCTGCGCGGCGAGCACCCGTTCCGAGCGCTCGATCCAGCGGTTCAGAAATGCGACCATCTGCAGGTGCCAGTCAGGCAGTGCCTGCAGCGCCTCGATCACCGTGATCATGGACGGGTCCGGAAAGTCGGCTCCGGCCAGACGCATCGCGCGACCGAACGGGTGGCCCTGCTGCATCTGTCGGCGTATCGCCGCGATACGCCGGCGCACGTAGGGCGACGAGACCTGCTCGAGCCGCAGGAAGGTGTCGTCCGACAGATCGATGCCGACCCGCAGGAACTCCGCCATCACCGCGAGAAACGACCACCCTGTGATGAGCCGGTACAGCGAAAAGGGCGGGAACCGATCCGCCGTCCGCCGGCCCCGGCCACTCCAGGAGATGACCGCCACCCACAGCGTCGCCACCAGCGCCACCAGGCCCGCCGCTACCGTGATCTCGTTTCCGACGATCCAGCTGCTCAGATCATGGAACACGACCGTCGTCGGAGCCCACCGGGAGCTGTCGGACAGTTCCCCCAGCACCGGCAGGACGTAGGCGCCGGCGAGCCACAGAAACACGAACAGGGACACGGTCAGCACCGCCGGCATGGCGAGCGACTTGACCACCGCCGCCATCAGCTTCGCCTTCATCTCCGCGATGCGGGCGGCGGCCTCGAACAGCACCGCCGGCTGAATGGCGCCGCGCCCGTACGCGGAGAAGATCACCGCCTCTGACGCGGGGAGCCACAGAGACAGCTCCTCGGGCAGGCGGGCGTCGGCGAGTGCGCGCTGCCAGGACCGGAGCATGGCTACCTGGGCGGGGCGTTTGCCGGTCTCCGCGGTCCTGATCACGGTGCCAAGCGCTCGCCTGAGGTCGAGCCCGGCCCGCAGCAGGCCGACAATCATGAAGAAGATATCGACCCGCGAAGTGGTGCCGGCAGCGATCGTGCGGAGTGCGGCGCGCGCGACCCCTGTCCAGATGTCGCCCAGGCGTGGGGCGGCGGGCAGAAATGCGATGCGCACCGCCATCTAGCGCGCCTCCGCCGATTTGGACGCAGCGTTCCGGCCCCTGCGGCCGGCGCCGATGCGGGTGGAACGCCGGCGCAGCGCTCCGGGACCGGTCTCGACCGGGCCCTGCCGCGTCACCGTCCCCGCCCCTGCGGCAGGGGCCGCAACCGCGAGCGGCCGCTCGGGCCGTTCATCCGGCAGCACCGGCGGCTGTCGGAACATCGGCCGGATCTCGTGGTCGGTGGTGAAACGAGCCGCCATCCGTGCGGCAAACGCCTCTCCCGCATCGTAGCCGGCGCCCTTCCGTACCGCGTCGGTCGGGTCGATCAGCCCGCGGAACACCAGCTCCCAGATCTGCGCGGCGAGCGGCTCGCCGCCCAGATCCTCGAGCCAGTAGCGTAATGCGCCGGCCGGATCGCGCGCCTGCACATAGGCGAGATAGCCGGTGTCAGGGCGGATGATCTCCGCCACAGCCTGCGCACCGGTGTATCCCGCCCACGCTTCGCGGCTTGCCGCCGAGGCGTGGGCGGGCACGCAATCCGGACACCCCTCGACATTACGCCATGCCACCCGCGACCAGTTACCGACGATCGCCGCCAGCCGCTCGGTGATCGCGGGCGGCGGGCGGTCGCGGGCGCAGCTCCGGCAGAGCTGCGGCACCAGCGTCTGCTGCACCAGCAGCGCGATGTTGCCCGGCTTGGCCACCTCGCCCGGCGTGACCCCCAGGTCCATGAGCCGGAACAGAATTGAGTTCGCGTTCGCGGTGTGAATCGTCGTCCACACCTGGTGGCCGCTGTCGACAAACTGCAGCACCTGTCTCGCCGCATCACCATCGCGGATTTCCGACACCATGCCCACGGCTGGGTGAATCCGGCAGAAGTGCATCAACGCCTCGACATAGTGCCTGCCCCGCTCCTCGCCCACGCCGGTCGTCGGCACGGCGATCTGCACGGCGCCGGGAATGGGATATTCGACCGGGTCCTCTACTGTGACCACATTCAGCCGGCCTCCCCACTCGCTGTGGAGCAGCGCCATGTTCGTCGCCAGCGTCGTGGACTTCCCGTCTCCGGTCACACCTCCGATGATGCAGGCACCGCGCAGCATCGAGCGGACCTCGGCGAAGACCTGCGCGGTGGCGCGCGCGTACCCCAGCTTCTCCAGGGTCGCGTCCACCGGGATCTGCCCGTTGTAAAAGATCCGCGTATACAGGTGGTCGCGGTCCGGCTCGCTCGGCCCACGCTGGCAGCGAAGACCCGCGACTTCCGGAGGGAGCGGGATACCTTCCCCGTTCCGGATCGAAAACCCCTGGAAGGACCCGCGCTGGTACCCCGTCTGCGCGGATCCGGCGTCCTTGACATGGAACATGTACCCGAGCACACGGTGCCCGGTCGCAGGCGGCAGCCGCTCGACAATCCTCGCCTTGCGGTCATTTGCGATGACGAACACGTCGAGCCCGTCGTCCGCCAGCTCGAACATTACATCCGCCGCCCGGGCCGCGACCGCCTCCGTATAGATCCTCCTCACCCACAGCTGGATCGTGGCGTCCCCCTCATCGCCGGTTGCGGCGACCCTGCCCTGCCACATGCGCTGGAGCGCCGCGGCGTCGCCGCTTTCCTCGCGCAGCTGCTGGGGGAGGTAACCGCCACGCTGCAGGTCGCGGATCACCTGGCGCAGGCGCGGGTGCTGCTCGAAACCGTGCAGCAGGACCACCCGTCCATCGCTCCACGGCGCACACATCGACCGCATCTCTTCGTCGATGCCCGGCGCGTGCCGGAGCAGCCGGGGCGCCGTCTGAATCCCAAGCCGTTTCAGGACCCTCTCAAGCCGCATTCGCTATTCTCCCTGTTGCAGTGACTGCGCCGACGCGGGCAGTCGTGGCAGGGGATTTTGTGTCGCACCCGTGACACGCACCATTGGCGGCACGGCCTGGATCGCCGTCACTGTGCCGACACCGGGGACCTCGTCACCGATGCCGACGAAGATCCGGGTGCCGTCGCCCAGGACGACACCGGCGCGCGGTGCGTCAGCGGTGCCGTAGATGGAAAACCAGAACATGTCTGCCAGGGTCGGCGCCTCAGCGGCCTCCGCCGCGACTTCGACGATCTTCTCGACCTCCACGATCCGCTCGACCTCGACGATCTTCTCGACCACCTCGGGCTCGGGTGCCGGGAGGGCGTTCCGGATCTTTGACTCCAGCTCCAGGACGTCCAGCGCCAGCTCCTGGCGCTGGACGCACATCACCAGGATCTCGCGCTCCAGCGCCAGCCCGCGGCTGATTTCACCCGGCGTGACGGCCGAGGCCAACAGATGTCCGATCTTGTCCTGCGGGCAGGGATTCAGCAGCCTGGCAGGCACGCCGGCGCTGAGGGGTGGGGCCGCGCTGTCGCCGCCGTCCGCGGCGCCAGGCGCCACGACATCCGACGTCGCCTGGGCCACGGCCAGGTTCACGCCCGGCATTCCCGTCAGAAGAGTTCCAAGCACTGCAATCAATAGAGTTGTCGGACGTCCAGGCATGTCGCCTCCATAGCCTCGAGACGACAGTAGTCACGGACGCGACCGGGCCGAAACCGGCACATGTCGGTTTTCTGTGGACTGAACGGCCGTGCAGGGGACAGCGGGTGCTGCTGGTCACGCAGAGGGGCGAATGCCGACGCACGCTCCACAGCGCGCGGCTGGTCCGATGATGCCAGTCGCGGCGTACCATCGCGATCCGCGAGGCGAGCTTTATGGTCGGCTCTATCGAGCAGCTCGCGAACCTGCAACAGACGGTCATTGCCAATCCCGACCTGGTGGATGGCGAACTGTCGCTCGCCACGGACGCGCTGCGTGACGCGACCGTGGCCCTGGTGAAGCGGATCGAGGGCGCGCTTGAACCGCAGGCAACCGCAATCCGGCACTGGTACAAGTCCTATGCAAAACCGTGCCCGCCCGACCCGGAGGGCGAAAGCAACGACGCGGCCGACTCGTAAGCAGTTCGCGCTGCTGCACGTCGCGTGGTGCAAGCTCGCCATGGATGACGACGCCTGGCGGGCGATGCTGACCGATGTTGCTGGCGTGGCGTCCAGGATCGCGGCTCGGAATACGGGTGGCGTGTCGGCATGGCGCGGTCGAAGCAGGTGGCCTACATCCGGCGGCTGTGGGCCGACTACACCGACGGCAAGGAAACGGATCGCGCCCTGGGGACGTGGCTGGAACGCACCGGCAAGGTGGCCGATCTCAACAGGGCCACAGGTGTGCAGATCGGGCTGGCGCCCTCACACGCCAGGCCCGTCATTCCCGGGAGCGTGAGCCGCCTGTCGACGCGCCGTTTCCGCCTTCAGACTGGCCTGCAGATCCGGCGAAAGCACCAGGCGGTACATCGCCCGGGTGGCCGCGACATAGCAGACGTTCCACGCTTCCATGGCCTGCACACGCGCGAGCCTGCCGCGCTCGTGCGCCTCGCTGAACCGGTCATGCAGTTCATCGATCGATGTGAAATCGCTCCACAGGCGAACCGCTGGCCACTCGAGCCCCTTGGACCGATGTCCAGTGCAGATCGTCACCACCGGCTCGCCTGCGCGCTGCATCCATCGTTCCAGCCCCCGGATCTGCTCGAGACCGTCGTCTTCGACTAGGGTCACCAGACGCGCCATTTCGCCGTCAGGCCCGTACTCGGCCTCCGCGCACGCCTCTTCCCAGCTGGCGAACCGCTGCACGGCCTGGGATCGGATCTCCTCGCGCCGTCCAAGCCGCAGTGCGTCGAGCGACTCGACCTCGGTCACGATGTGATCGAAATTGTCGATGTGGATCGAAAGCCCCCGGGCCGACAGATCAAGAGACGCCTCGATCACGCCGGCGTTGGTGCGGCAGATCACGCCGCCCTTCGGGCCGACCCACCCCTCGATCGGGCCCGGGCCGAGCCCCCGCAGCGCCTGATCCGGTCCTCCGTCAGGACGGCTTGCGAGGATGTCCATGCCGGCGCGCGCCACGGCCGCGCCGAACCGGAAACTGCCTGTCAGCAAGAACTCGTCGCCTCCGAACCGGTCAAGCGCATCCTCCGCCCCACGCCAGGCATAGATCTGCTGGTAGCTGTCGCCGACCGCGACCAGCGGCAGCCCCGACTGTTCCAGGATCGAGCTCTGCACCGGGTTGAGGTCCTGCGCCTCGTCGATCATGACGTACTGCTGGCCGGCGAAGGCGCGCGCGCACAGCGCCGGGTTCCGCTCGAGCGCCTTGAGGTACATGTCATGCGTATAGGTGCCGGAAGCCTCGCTCTGCGCGAGCCAGTCCCGGGTCATTTCCGTGACCCCGTCGGCCAGCTGGCGCGTGGCCGCGCTGGCCCGCCCCCTGGCAGGACCCGGTGGAAGGGTCTCGGGATCGCCGACCATCGCGGTCAGCGCCGCGACGGCATGGTCGCGGGTGATCTCCGGATCGTCCGATGCGCAGTACCCGGCCATGGTGCGGGCCACCGCCCCGCCCAGCCGGTACATGTTCCAGCCTTGCGGCACCGGAATGCGGCGCAGGACGCCAGCGTCCATGACGCAGCGTGCGCGCCCGGGGATCAGCTCCCTGACCCGCTCGCCCACGGCACGGCGCGCCAGCGCATGCATGGTTCGCGCTGTCACTCCCGTTCCGGCGAACTTCGGCTGGGATTCCTCCGCGATCGACCGGTTGAAGGCCAGGTACAGCCCTCTGGCCCCCCTGGTCTTCCGGGTTCGGGCAATGGCCAGCAGCGTCGTGGTCTTGCCCGTACCTGCGAAGGCCCGGATCCGGAGCGGCCGGTCCAGGTCGCGGGCGGCGTCGACAATCTCTGCCTGCTCGTCGGTCAGCTTCACGGTGCCGGTCCTCCCTGTTGCGCGGGCGCCGCGACGGCACGCTGCTCCCGCCGGCGTTCGGCCGCTTCGGCTACACGCCTCGCACCGTCCGGACTGATCACGCCGACCAGGTCGCGCACCTTGCCATTGCGGAAGAGCACCCCGGGGTCGTCGGCCCGGGCCACGGAACCGCCCAGAATGTGGCGCCACTCCTCCCAGACCGGCTGCGGTGGTCCGGCCGACGGCCGCCTCAGGTGTGTGATCGCCATCCAGGGGGTGATCTCGGCGCGAGTGTGGTCGGCGAGCTCCCGGGTGGTCTCGCGGTACTCTTCCACTGCCCGGGGTGGCGTGATGGTGCCCTGACACAGGGCATCATGAAGCCAGTTGGCCGCGTCCCTGTGCGCCTGACTCGGGCGCGCGTTGCGCACGCCACGGTGCTGGACGATCGACCAACTGGCTCCCCTTCTGCCTATCTGGAGGGTGGTACGCTGCTTTTGTGGGCCCCGAACCGACAGGATATGACACCCGGCTCCCTCGCAGTCTTCCGCATAGCTCCCGACGCAGTGGTCCAACTGCTTTCCCTCGGCGATCAGCGCTTCTGTCGAGGTCAGCGAGGTGAGAACCACCCCGTTGTGGACCAGCGGCTCGGGCAGAAGGCCCGGCCATCGGCCCTCTCCCGCATCCCCGGTGGCGCGGAAATCAGCCGCGGCGAGCGAGAGGGCAGGGATGCGGGAGATCCAGGTGCGGCCGAAGGCGAGTAGCGCCGCGGTCGGGTTTTTCGACTTCCCGACCACCTGGTCGAGGGCGGCATCGACCGCGGTCGACAGGATGCCGGCTTCGCGGGCAAAGGCCGGCATCCCGACCGCGTGCTCGGCCAGGGTGCGCAGCGAAAGCGGAATAAGGACGTCCTGCGCCAGCGCGTGTGCGGCCTCGACCGCGTCGGTCACCGCAAGCGCAAGGCGAATGCGGTCGACTGGGTCGGCGTCGGGGTCGTAGCCGGCGGACTTCGCCAGCGTGGTGAACCACGCCGGCCAGTCTCCGCGCGAGGACCGGACCAGCTCCGCCGGCTCCCGTCCGAGCTGGGCTGCCACCGGCAGGACGGCGGAGCCTGTGACCGTGAGGAAGGCCTCCCACGCCGCATTCGTGTCGGGCGTCCACGCCGGATCGAGCTGCGCAAGCAGGCCGAGGGTGTCGTCAACCGTGATGCGGCCATGCACGCCGTGGGTGCGCTGGCGGCGCACGCCAAGTGCGTCCTCGTCCTCCACCATGCTGTCAAGCGCCGCGCCGTGCGGAATCGCCGTGTCGAGGCGGGCAATTCGCCGGCAGGCGGCGGGCGCGAGCCCGGTTTCCTTCGAGATCGCTGCCTGCAGCGGCTGGCGGTTTTCAACCGCGTCCCGCAGGGGAGTACGCGTCGCGATCATTTCCGCGAGCAGCGGATAGGCCTCCGCCGCCTGCCGCCTCTCGGCGGCGCCGTCACCCTTGCTGGCATACCAGCGCACGGCCGCAGGGCCGGGGTGACGAACGCAGGACAGCGCGGCCTCGGCGCGCTCCATGTCCATGCCCTCGAGATCGCGCATCATTGCGCCCGCGAGGGGCACTGTGCCCGCCAGGGCGGCAACGGACCGGTGCACCCTGAAAATCTCGCCCGGCTGCATCTCCATGTACTCTCGCCAGAAGCTGTGGCGCGGTGCGCCGTCCTGCTCGAACAGTCCCCCGATGGCGCCTGCCATGCCGGGATCGCGCAGCAGGGGAATCTCCACGTCTCGGTCCTCGTCAGTCCCTGACGTGCCCAGCAGGGCGTTCAGGTGTTCGCGGCCAACGCGGGCCGACGCTCCTCGCTTGATCCGCGAGCCTGTGGCGGCCGCAAATGCGCAAAGCGCCGCCGTCTCCGCGTCAAGCGGGTCGGCGATCACGCGCCAGCGCGGGAAGCGGACGCTGGATCCGGTCGGCACCGCACCGCGAAGCTGCGACACGAAGAGGCCTCTGGCCGCCGGCTCCGGCGCCTCTGGCAGCCTGACCACCAGCATCTGGCGCTCTCGCGCGCTCGCGCGCTGCACGACCAGCGTGCGGCCGGCGCGGTGGGCACTTACCGCCATGTCGGTGGTGTCCATGGCCGTGGCGCCTGGTTACGCCACATCGAGGATCGCCTCGTCATCGATCGCGTCCAGCGCGGCATCGGCCGCGCCGATCGCCAGGTCCGTCTCCTCGGGCTGGTCGGCGGCGGGGGCGTCCTGGGCGTCCGGCCGGTCGCCGGCGACGTCCAGACGGTGGACCACAGCGTCGAAACGCTCGAGCGACCAGCCGTCGCCGGCATCAGCCAGCGCGCGCTGGACCTCGATGCCCTCCTGCACGGCCTCGCGCAGGGGCGCCGACGCCAGCAGGTCCTCGTCGAGGAGGTCCGAGGCGGCCAGTGTCTCGGCGAACCGGCCGAAGGCCTCGAGGCCGGGAGCGTCTATCGGGAAGGTGACCTGCCAGAGGGTATGCAGCTGCCCGGTATGGAATTCGCTCTGCTCCAGTTCCCGCCGATGGGCGTCCAGTCTCCGGCGCGTGCGCCAGAACCCCTGGTTCCGGCGCTGCCAGTGCCCGGGCAGGGTGACGCGGATCCGCCGCGCACGGCGGCCGCCCAGGGACAGGGTGATCTCGGCCGCGAGGCGGTCGGGGCCCTCGTAGATGTGCACGGGGCGCTGCTGGCCTCTGGCCTCGATGACGAGGGCACAGGCCGCAGCCACGAAATTCGGCACCGGGACCGGGAGTTTCCCCAGCTCGACCTTGTGGGTCGGAACGGCGATGCCGCGGCGGAGCTGTCCCTGGTCGTCCGCCACGGCCGTGACCGCGCCCAGTCCGTGGCGCCGCGCTATGACAAGCGCCTGGATCAGATTTCCCGTCAGGAACTGCTGCGGCACGCGCTGCGACTCCAGGGCGCGGGCGCGGTACCAGTCGGACACGTCCTCCGACGGCCCGTCGGCAAAGCCCGGGCGGATCGTGACCTGCTCATGGCGCATGATGTTCGCGAGCGAGTAGCGGTGGGCGCGCTCGGCGCCCGGTTCCATGATGTTGATGCCGTAGGACGCCGGCGCCGCCAGCGTCGTCGGAGCGAGGCGGGGCGGCGCCGTCAGTCCGGTCACGATGCCGTGCACGGCCGGCGTCTCCCCGTCTGCCTCGCAGACGATTTCGACGCCGGGGCGCAGGTTCTCCAGCAGGCCGGCGAGGCGCTCGAGGCGCTCGGTGCGGTGCACGTAGGCCGGTGGAAGTTCACCTCCCTCGGCGAGCACGGCGGCGGCATCGATGCCGGTGGCGTCGGTCAGGATCGTCGGCATGTGCAGGCGGAGCTGGTCGGCATGGTGCCTGAGCCCGCCTGGAAGAACGACCCGTGCACGCTCCACCTGTTCCAGCACGCGCTCCGGCTGGACCGCGTTTCCCTGCGAGATCTGCATTCCTGTTTCCAGATAGACCGGCGAGGAAAGCTGGGAACGGTCCGTGCCGCCGTCGTCATCACGGGGCTCGACACCGGAAAAGACCGTGCGCGCCGCCGGCTCGAACCGGCCGGAGACCCGGCGGATGACGAGGGGGTTCATGTTGCGGCGATCGAGCTCGGCCACGAGGGTCTCAAACTCCTGGGTGATCCGGCCCATGATCTCGCGCTGTTCGTCCGGAGCCAGCAGCATGAGCCGCATCAGCGCCTTGTTCGCGTAATTCGTCGTCACGGTGCCGACTACCCCGCCGGCGTCAAGCACGGCCGCGCCGCGGCCGTGCCCGGGAAGATCCACCATGCCGGGCAGGCCTCCGGCGACCTCGTCCGCCATGCCCATGCGTCTGGCCACGTCGGGGCTCTGACGCAGCACCAGCGCTGTCGCTGCGTCCCCGACCTGGTTCAGCAGGTCGGGGACGTTGCGGGCCAGGTGCGGGTGTGCACGGTTCGCGTCGACCGCAGCACCCATTGCGCGCAGCTTGCGGTTCCGCTGCTGCACCAGGCGCATCTCCGGAGCGAGACCGGCGACGATCGAAACCATCCGCGGGGCACTGGTCTGGCCGTACCGATTGCCCCGCCCGATCGACTGCACATACTTGATGATGTCTGGGGGCGCCTCGAACTCGATGAACACCCGGCGCCTCTGATCGGCGACATCCGGCGCTGCATGATAGCTGGTGCCCGTCGCGCCAGCGGCGTTGTAGGCCAGCACGTCGACCTCGCCGTTGTTGAAGCGGGAAATCAATTCCTGGCGATCCGGCTTCACACGGCGGTGCACCTCGCCGTCGCGCATTTCGTAGTCACGGCCCGAGACCTCGCCATAGCTGAAACCGGCAGCCTCGATCCCCTCGCGGATCAGGTCCAGCGGCGACATCGGCAAGGACTCCGGCAGGGCGGCGATCAGGGCCTCCGTCTCCCGCGAAATCTGAGCCAGAACCGGGTCGAGGTGGCGCGCATCGTGCGCCACGCCGTCGCGGTCCCGGATCCTGTAGAGGCTGTCGTTGATGCGGGCGACGCTCCGCGACGCGGTCAGCGGCATGACCGCGTCGTCGGGTGGCGCGGCGCCGGCATCCGCGACCCTCTCGTCATGGGCCGCCTGCAGCACGCCTTGATTCGTGGCCTGAAAGGCAATCAGCGGCTTGCGGCCCTCCTGCAGCTCACGCACGACATTCCGCGCCACCATCGGCGCGCGGAGCGCGTTCAGCACCACCGTGTTGAGGCGGGCCAGCGGCGAGCCGATTGTTCCGAGATTCGCTTCCCAGCGGTCTCTCTGGGCCGCTGCCCCTGGCCCCGGGGCAGGGTTCAGGCCGAGCTGAACGCGCGCCGGACTGTCGACGGCCTTGATCCTGGCGTGTGCCTGCACCATGAGATAGGCGATCTCGCCGGCCTGCTGCATGACGAGCTCCGCTTCGGCGATCTCGTCGTCAGGCGGTACGTCGACGTAGAACTCGAGCGCCGAGAGGTCGTGCTCCCGGCGCAGCAGTACGCCGTCCTCGGTCAGCATTGTGGTCAGGCACTCCTGCGCGGCGGCGCCACCGAGTGCCACAGCCCGCAGCAGTGCGTTGTCGTCGTGCTGCTCCGGCGGCATCAGCGGCTCGTACAGATCCATGCCCCGGGTGTCCCGCAGCCAGGTGGCGGACGCCATGACCACCCGATCCGCCTCCCGGTTCAACAGGCGCATGAACCGGCCGGCGCGACTGTTCGGCGTGAGACAGTTGTGGACCTCGTCGGCCAGCACCAGTAGCGGACGGCCGTCGCGGCGGCACTGCTCCGCGATCTCTCTCGCCCAGACCTGCTGGGGGGTGTCCCGTCCGGCAGGTTGCTCCCCGTCGTCCAGCGTGACCGTGGCAGAAACCATCGAGTAGGTGGTGCACAGATAGTCGACGCCCTCGGGCCAGGCGTCTTCGCCCCTGACCGCCGCGGCCAGCAATGCCCGGCGCTGCTCAGTGTCCATAGGCAGGAGCGACATTTCGTGGGTTTCGCCGGCCTCGTCTGCGTTCTGCCAGGTCACGCGCTTTGCGCGCGCCATCACGGCTGCCGTCCTGCCGGCCGGCAGCCCGACCGCACCAAGGTCCCGGAACACGTCGGGGATGTTGACCGGGCGTTCGGTCAGGCTCAGCACTCGGCCGCCAGCGAGCAGGTGCTGACGCGCGATGGCCTGCATGATCCGGCCCTTGCCGATCCCGGTGGCATCGGCGATCAGCATGCCGCGCCCGCGTGCGGCGGCATCGGCCGCCAGCGCGACGGCATCGACCTGCTCGGGCGTCAGGCGCGCGCCGAGCTGCTCGCGCGTCAGCCCCAGCGCGTGGCTCATCGCGGTGTCAACGCCGCCTTCCTCGCCACACCGCCGGGCGACACGCTCCTGGGCGCGCGTCAGCGCGCCCTCAAGGGATCGCGGTACCCGCGCGAACGGCTGACCGGCCTTGGAGATCGCCGTGTAGCCGACGTAACTTTCAGTTCCCTCGATCGCTTCGACGTCGTCGGCCTCGTCGCCCCTGTTCCACTCGCGGATCCGGCCGCGCGCACGCTGGATCTCGGCCGCCAGGGCCTCGAGGCCGTCCAGGCTGTTCGCCCGGTAGGTGCGCAGGGCCGCATCGGGCAGCATGTCCTGTGCGACCGGACGCCGCTCGCCGAACGCAAGCAGCGTGACCGGCGGTTGTTCGGGGTCGCCGGAGGCCTGCGACGGCGAGATCTCGCCGACCGCCTCGATGCCGTAGGCCAGCCCGAGGTCGTGACGAACCGCCTCGACCTCGGGCTCCTCCGGCCGGCCGCGAAGGAGGAGCAACGAAGTGCCCCTGGCCCGCCGGCGCGCCAGGGCGGCCGCCACGCGGGCGACCTGGTCGCCGGCGGGGGCCGCGGTCAGATCGATCACCTGCGCGTCGGGCTGCTCACGCTGCCCGTCGGGCGCTCCGGTCAGGGCACGGGCGAGGACAATCGACCCGGTCACCTCGACCTGTTCCGCCTGCCCGAGGGCGTGGCGCATCAGCACCGGGACCTGCGGGGCCGCCGTGAGACCGCCGTTGTCGTATGCGGTCACGCCCCGTGACAGCCGGTCTGCCATGACAAGGGCGGCGCGGAGCTGATCACGGCGTTCGGCCGGCGGAGCATCGGTCTCGATGGACGTCACCACGCGGCGCCGGAGCTCATCGGCGAGCGCCGGCGCAATCGCGCGGCCGAATGCCTCCATCGCGTCGGCGGGGAGCGCCCCTGTCGACGCTCCCCGATCGGGGCCGCCAGGCTCGACCGCGAGCGCTGCAAGACGATCGAGGCGGGCCGCGGACAGCTGAGCCCCGCCTGCCTGCATCTCGACCCACAGCCCTTCGGCCAGGCCGGGGACATCCTCGGGCGATCGCGCTCGGAGAAAGGCGGCCGGCAGAGCGTCGGGGGTTTCGGGCAGGAACTGCCCTGCCTCGTCGGCGCGGCGCAGGATGAACCGGTCGGGACCGTCTCTGACCACCAGGTCCCCGGCGAAGTTTTTGCCGAGATCCTCGACCCTGGCCAGGGCCGGCCCGGTGTCCGGAACCGGGGCTGGCGGAGCCCGCCGCGGCCGGGGCGGGCGGAGATCAAGGCTGTGCTCGCGCCGACGCATGTCGGCTGACGGGACGTCAGTGGCTACGGCGCCGGGCAGCGTGCGCACGGCGGCCAGCCAGGCCGGGGCCTCGTTGCGGAGGAATGTCACGCGCAACGAGCCGTCGTCTGCCACGGAAAATCCGGCCGCTACGGCTGCGGCCCGCAACCCCGGGGGCGGGGCGTCGCCGAGATCGATCGCAATACCGCTCTGCGGCTCTTCCCCCGGGGCCCGGGGGAGCACCATCCGTCGGGGGTGGGCTGTCGTGTTCGGAAAGGCGAACCACCGGACCCGCGGATCCCGGCCCGGGGGCCGCGGTGTCCTGTCCGGGCGGCGCATGTCGATCAGATTCTCGGACCGGCGCATCAACTCCGGCTCCATTTCGACCGCCTCCGCACCCGGCAGGCGGCGGAGTGCTGCCACGGCGTCCGACAGGCTCGTGCGGATGACCGACCGCACGACCGTCGGATTGCCGCGTACCGCCGCACGAAAGCCACGCGCGGCCAGTGCTTCCGCCAGGGCGGGCGGGGGAGCCGGGCCGAGCTCGATCAGCACCCCGTACCGCTGTGACGCGGAGTCAGCAGGCGGCAGCGCCAGCAGTCGCGGATGCGCCGTCGAGCCGGGAAACCGCAACCACGGAAAAGTGGCCATGCCCCCTCTCCTTCGCCGTCTGCCGTGCCCTGCTGCCTCACAGGTCCGGTGCAGGGGCCGGCAGCTGCTCCTCCTTCTCGGCGGGCTCGGCATCGTCATCGGGATCGAGGCCGAGAATCTGCGCGAAGCTGTCTTCCAGCTCCGGATCGAGATCCGCGTCGTCGAAAGCCTCGACGTCCACCTGTTCGTCCACGGCGGCAGCCTGCTCCTGTTCCGGAACCTCCGGCTCGGCGATATCGCCGGAGACGCGGGCGTCGGCCTCGGCGGTGGCGGCCAGCGCCGGGCCGGTGGCGATCGCCTCGGCGGCCTCCTCGTACATGTTGTGGAAGCGCTGGACTGACTTCAGGTCGCCCGGCATCGGCATGGCGGACTCAGGGACCGGCACTGCGGTTTGCACCAGGCGCTTGACCAGCGCCGGCGCTTCGCCCGGGTGATCAGGGCCAACCAGCCCGTAACTGGCCGGCAGATGTCCGCGCTGTCCGATGAAGGGCAGGTGGACATCGCGTTCCCGGGCCCAGGCTGCAACATCCCGGTTCGACCCCTTGGCCAGCTCGCCGCCGTTGGACCACTGCGCATAGTCCCCTTCCGCCCTCGCGCGGGCACCAGGGACCCCGGACAGCCGGTCCAGGGCAGCGCTGAGCTTGGCTCCATGGGTCGGAGCCGCAAACCGGCGCAGGCTGTCGGACTTTTCCATGGCCTGGGTCTCGTAGCGGGACAACAGCCGCATGCTCGCCGGTGCGACCGAGACCGTGTGTCCGGCCTCGAGACCGACCGAGACCTGCTCGGCGCCGCCGAGCTTCGCGATGAACGCGTCATAGCGTTCCTCCGGCGACGCCGAGGGCTTGCCATCCTCGCCTCTGGACGGGCCGGGCAGGGTCATGGTGTCCCGGCCCGCCTCCGGCCCGTCCGCGTGCAGGACGGCGACCACCACCCGCCCGTAGCCGTCATCGCGGCTCGCCGCCGCAATGAAGCCGTCGCGCAGTTCGTCGAGGGTCCTCGCCTGGACACCGGCGCCGATATCCACGGTTGTGACCCCGACCTTTTGGGTGCCGTCCTGCGGCCATTCCGAGCGAAACGGCACCACCGCCATCCACAGTGGCGCCTCGGGGGTGGAAAACACCGGTTCCTCGCCGGCCGTGCGCATCCAGCGCGAGGTGAAGCGGCCGTCGGCGGCGCGGCGCAGACCATCCACCACCAGGTAGGCAGAGCCGGCCTCGATGTCGGCAGGATCGATGTAGGACATGCCCTTCTGGGCGAGCGCCGCCGGCTTCGTCTTGCCGGCGCACCCCATGTCGGTGATTGGGGTGCCGTTGTGGAGCCCCCCGGCCACGACGCCGGACAGGGTGTTCTGCTCGGCGTTCACCTCGGTGACACGCACCAGTGTGCTCGGGCCAAAGTAGCTGGTCTGCCGCTGTCGATTGAATCTCATCATGGGCCTCCGTGTCATCTGTCTTGCGCCCCTCTGTTCCGGGTTGCGGAGATCGTGCTCAGGAAACTGGCATGCGTGGGCATGCCCTCCCATGGAATCACCCGGACGTGAAATTTCCAACGGGCCCGCTCACACCAGCTCGTCAAGCAGTCCGGCGAACCGGGGCAGGTTGATCGCGACGGCGCCGGCGATGATGAAGGTGAGTCCGGCCCCGAGCCGTGACGGCGTTCCGGCCTGGACATGCTCGTTCAGCAGCAGGATCCCCCTGAACACGGCAATAAGCCCGAAGAACTGCACCAGGAGCACGATTGCTTCGACCACCCGGGCCGCGTGGCCGTCAACCGGGTCGAGCAGCGTCGGCGCATAGGAGAAGATCTGGTCGGACGTGGCGACTTCCGGGGCCCCCCAGAGGGTGGAGTTGAGCACACCGACAAGCGCCGGAAAGGCCACGATGGTCGACCCGGCGAGGATGGTGGCGACTGCCCCGCGCCAGGTGGCATTCGCCGCCATGTTGGCGCGCTGTGTCATGCGGAACAGGCCGATCAGGACCATGGCCGCCCCGCACACGAAACAGATCGCGTAGAACAGCGCCTCGAAAAGCCCGACATAGCCGCTCAGGTTGACCAGGGCGCGGTCGAGATCACTCATCGGGAGCCAGCCGGAGCGGCCGGCGCCCCGTCCGCATCTCCCTGCTCATGGCCCGAAGCGGCCGCTTCGACCTGGTAGAGGGCACCGTTTTCCGTCGAGATCAACAGTCCGTCCGGCAGCCGCGTGACGTGCAGGACGGCCCCGTAGCCCGGGATCCAGTCTCCGACCTGGTACGAGCCGATGCCCGGCGGCGTCCGCGACGACAGCCGGAAGGAGATGGCCGGCGCCATGTAGACCCGACCGGGCCGCCAGTCCTGCGGTCGTTCGACCTTCGCGCCGACAAGAGCGGGGGCGGTGGTTCCCGGGGACGCTGCTGCCGGGAGCGCTCCCCGCACTTCTCCCGACCCGGCGGGTTCGGTCTCGCGGGCAGCGCGCGCAGTAGCGAGCCGGTCCTGAAATCGGCCGATCTGCCTCGGATCGAGCGGGTCCGGCGCGTCGCTGCGCGCGGGGGTGTTTGCGGCGGGGCAGGAGCGCATGATCAGGGTCTCCATGTCCTCGATCTGTTCGCCCAGGCCCGCGATGTCCTGCTCGAGCCGCTCGCCCAGTGCCGCGATCGCGGCCGCTCCACCACCGGCGACCGGCTCCTGGTTGGGCCGGGCATTCAGCGCCGCTTCGAGCCGCTCGACCGCGAGCGCGAGCGGCTCGAGCTCCGTCCGGATCATTTCCGCGATCCTGAGGTCATCTACAATGCCCGCCATCGCATCAGGCACGTCGCTGGCCTGGGCAGGCTGCGGGCGCGAGAGCGGCGGGGCCGCTCCGGCCAGCGCGGCGGAGCCTGCGCCGGCGGGAGGCAGCGCAGGCCGGGCCGGGATCGTGGGTGGTGCGGAGATGCGCGTTTCCGCAGTCAGTGGCAGAAGGTCTGGCGGAACCGGCGAAAGAAGGGCAGCGTCTGCCTCGCGCCCCTCTTTCGCCACCCCTGGCGTTGCCAGCCCAGCGGAGGGGAGGACGTCTCCGTTGGCCGGCCTCAGGGGATCTGCAGTCAACGGGTCCGGCTGCCCCGGAGAACCGGCCAAGGCGCCGGGGAGATCAGCGAGCCCGCCCCCGGGCCCCCCGTCTCCCGCCGGGACCACCTCGACGGATGCCCCGCCGACAGCGAGGGTCGAGGGCCGGTGCCCCAGCATCACCGCTGCCTCCTCCAGCAGGTGCCCGGGGATCACCTGGCGCACCGGCCAGCTCCGGGGATCGATGACGGCGGCCGCGCCAACGAGGCCCGCACCGATGGCCACGAGGCCGAGCAGGAGCGCGAGCCCGCGGCCGCGGCGGCGGATGGGGGCTCGGTGAACGCGGTCCCGGGGGTTCGGAATCGGGTCCGGCGTCCGATTGTCGCGCTGCGCCCCACGGTTGCCCGGGGGTGCGGGCCCATCTGTGCCGCGCCGCATCGCGAGCAGCTCGCTGTCCTTCGCCCGGTGCAGATCCTCTGACTCCTGGGCACGCTGCTCGGCGGCGTTCCGAAGCGCCGTTTCCTCGGCGAGTCGCGCCTCCAGAGCCCGGATCCTGTCGACGTCCGCGCCTTCGGCGCCGGAACTCTCGCGGCCGTCACCGCCGTGACCGTCATCGCCCGTTGGCATTGTGGTTGTCCTGTCGCTGTTCTCGTCGTCAAGCACCTCGTCCAGAGCCGCGAACGCCTCCGCGGAGGATCGTTCGACCTTCCCACCGTCGCCGGTCACGGCCTGCGCGGCGGGATCGACGGGATCGGCGTCCATCCCGAGCATTTCGCGCAACGCGGCCTCGCTCTGCACTTCCAGGTCCGCGGCCGTGTCTGCGTCAGGGCCAGCCGGAACCGGATCCGTCGCTTTCATGTCCGCATCCTGTGGTGTGGCTCGCGGCTGGCCTCCCAGGTCGGCGAGCACCGTGTTCAGGTGGGCGACCGCGCTGTCCGGGATGGCAGCAGCCAGCCGCTCTGTCGTCTCATCCGCGAACTCTTCGCGGATCTCCTCCTCGGGTTTCGGCGCCTCGGCCGTCCAGCCGCCGGCCACCGCCTCGCCCTCGACAGGGTCGGCCGGCCGCGGCTGTTCCTGCGTGTCGGCCGGAGGCTGTGGTGGTGCTCCGCGCCCCGGCAATCCCAGGATCCGGCTCGCCGGCGCCGGTGTGCCACCGTCGTCTTCCGGCTCGTCGCCGCGCGCATCGACGCGCTCGTCCTCTTCGTCTTCGTCAGCGAGATCCTCGCAGGACCGCACGCTGAGACCCGCCTGTGGCGTCACGTTGCGCACGACCACGCCGCGCGGCGACCCCTCGCTGTCCGCTGCCGCGGGTGGATCCTCTTTCCCGGAACCGGACCGCTCCGTGGCGGCGTCGCCCGCAACAGGGCGGTCGTCTGCCCTTCCCAGGCGCGTCCCGGCCAGCATTGTGTCCGGCAGAAACTGCGCGGTGCCGGCAGGCAGGCGTGCACTTGCGGCGTATGTCCCTGTCCTGCGGGCGGCGTCCATCAGGGCCTCTGGCTCCGCTCCGGCGAAGCGCTCGCGATCGTGCGGGGACAGCCTGCCTTCCACCGCCTCGGGTGCGATGTGCGCGGGCGTGCTGGTCGTCGGGACATCAGTCATTGCCACTCTCCTTCCCGGCCGGCACCTGCACCGGATCGACGATCAGGACAGCCAGTCCGGCGCCTGCCTCCAGCCGTATTTCGGGGCCTGCGGGCGCCGCCTCCTGGATCAGGCTGGCCGCCTTCTCTCCTGCGGCCGCCAGTCCCGAGGCCAGGTGCTGGCGCGTGGTGCGCTCGGCCGAGCTGAGCTGCACGACGGTGCCTGAACCCAAGGTGACGGCCGTGCCGACCCCCTGGGCGGTGGACGCCGCCAGCCCGGTCACGAAGGACGCCGCCATCAGAGGCCCGAAACGCGCCAGCCAGCGGCGGTCGATGCTGCTCGAGACCTGGCTCTCGGCAGTCACGGGGTCCACGGCAAAGGCCGTGATGCCCGCGGTCCTGCCATCGGCGAGGGTGATCGAGCTGAACTCGATCACCAGTCCGTCGGCGCTCGGCGACGGCTGAAATTCGCCGACCAGCCGGGCGCCGCGATGCGGGCCCTGGATGACGTCAACCACAACCGGGCCCGGAAGATCACTGGTCAGGCTGGTGATGGCCTCGGCGTACAGGATATCGCCAGGACGCAGGATGGTCTCGAGCGGAACGGCCGGCCCGCTCGCCGCGGCGGGCCCGCCGATCCCCTGGCCTGTGCCTGCCCCGCCCCCGGCCAGCAGCACCGCCGCCTGGGCCGGGGTCACTATCGGGGTGGGGGGACCACCCGCGGCGGCCTCGCCGCCCGGCTGCTGGCCGCGCTCCAGCGTGGCCGTCGCCGACTGCGGCGGCTGCCAGCCGGCCACGAGGGCCTGCATCATGTCCAGCATTGCCGGCGCGTCCGCCGGCGCGGGGGTCGGTCCTGCCGCCGCCGCAATCGGCGGTGGCGGCAGGACCACCGGGGCCGGCAATGCCTCCCCTGCCACCGGCGGCGCGTCGGGCGGCGGCGGTTCCGTGAACGGGCGGGGCGCCGGCGCCACGGCGGCGGGATCGACACGCCGCGGGATTGCCTCGGGCGTGGGGACGAAGGTCTCGCCCTCTTCCTGGGCTCGCGACCAGCCCTCCTCGTTGACCCTGGACAGTCCCTCTCGATATTCGGGAGAGGCTTCCTGACGGGCCCCGCCGGGGGTGGCGTCGATGGTGCCGGGCCCCCGCGGCACATCGGAAACCTCCCGCTCTGGCTGCGCTCCCTGCAGATAGAGCGCAGTGGCGACGCCAGCCGTGACCACCACGGCGAGGACGGCGACCCAGCGGGCGCCAATGCCGCGGCGCACGGCCAGCGTCGAGGCCGGCCTCTCCTCGGGGACCGGGTCGGTCGACAGCCCGTCGTCGCTCATCGGAAACCTCGCGGGATACCGCTTCCTTGAGGGAGGGGAGGAAGGCGAGAGCGGCCGTTGGCTGCTTCCCGCTGTGATTTGACGTCATCGGCGATCACTGAAAGAGGCGCGCCGCCACAGGAAGCCGCGACGTATGACGGCGACCAGAGGACGCCGTTGTGGGAGCGACCGGTGATTTCAGGGCGGTTCTCGGGCAGAAGACGGTTGGACACGCCCTTAAGGCTGTTGACCAACCGCGACAAGGCAACCTTGGGTGGGTACTGCACCAGCAGGTGAACGTGATCGTCCTCGCCATCGCATTCGATCAGTTCCGCCTCGAAATCCCGGCAGACCTTCGCAAAGATCCGCGACAGGTCGCGAATGGCCGGTTCGGACAGCACGTCGCGGCGGTATCTGGTGACGAAGACCAAATGGACATGCAGCATGTATACGACATGCCTACCAGTTCTGTAATCCGTGCTTGAAATTCTCGGACCAATTGCTAGAATCGCAACATGATCTCTCGCGGTTATGTCTTCAAGCTGAAACCGACGCCTGCGCAAACAAGCCTGTTCGCGCAGTTCGCAGGTGTGTGCCGCCTGATCTACAACCTCGCCCTTGAGCAGCGGCGCGACCATTACCGTGCCTATGGACGCGCCACCGGCAAGAGTGTCTCCTATCCGGGGCAGGCCCGTGAACTGACGGAGCTGCGTCGGGAATACGACTGGATCGCGGTGGTGCATGTCACGCCCCAGCAGCAGGCGTTGCGCGATCTCGACCGGGCATACAGCACCTGGTTCAAGGGCATCGCCCGATACCCGTCGCCTCGCAAGAAGGGCCAGAACGACACCTTCCGCTTTCAGGGCCGCGAGATCGAGACCCGCAGCCTGAACGGCAACTGGTCGGAAGTGCGCCTGCCAAAGATCGGATGGGTGCGCTATCGCGACACCCGCCCGCTGCGCGGCAGGATCAACAACGCCACGGTCAGCCTTGCGC
>MKWU01002328.1_pt1 | contig 28927 bp, 27 predicted proteins | sample 809101 | NCBI WGS metagenome assembly MKWU01 (sample SAMN05860141, study PRJNA318959) | sponge metagenome | host: Aplysina aerophoba | place: Slovenia: Piran, Adriatic Sea, Gulf of Piran | collected 2013-05-07 | reverse complement strand
GTATAAGCGGCAAAGAGCACGAGCGCAGCAAGCCCCGCCGAGGCAATCGCGTACCCCTTGGTCACCGCCTTGGTGGTGTTGCCGACCGCGTCCAACGCGTCGGTGGTCTTGCGCACGTCCTCGTCCAGGTCGGCCATCTCCGCGATGCCGCCGGCGTTGTCGGTCACCGGGCCGTAGGCATCCAGCGCCACCACCATGCCGGCGAGCGCCAGCATCGCGGTCACCGCGATCGCGATGCCGAAGAGGCCGGCGGCGAGGAAGGCGAGGATGATTCCCGCCGAGATGATGATCGCGGGGATCGCCGTCGCCTGCATCGAGACCGCAAGACCCTGGATAATGTTGGTGGCGTCGCCGGTCGTGGATGCCTTGGCGATGCCGCGCACCGGCCCGAACTCGGTCGACGTGTAGTACTCGGTGACCCAGATCATCAGGCCCGTCACCACCAGCCCGATCAGCCCGCAGAGGAAGAGGTCGAGGCCCGAGGCCGTCACGCCGCTGACCGTGAACTCCGTGCTCCAGCCCACCACCCAGTCGGTGATGGGATAGAAGGCGACGGCCGAGAGCACGGCCGAGACCAGGAAGCCGCGATAGAGCGCGGGCATGATCTTCTGGCTCTTGCCGAGGCGGACGAAGAAGGTGCCGATCACGGTGGCCAGGATGCAGGCGCCGCCGATCGCCAGCGGATAGAGCATGAGCGATTGCTGCAATTCCCCGGTGAAGTACACCGCGGCCAGCAGCATGGTGGCGACGATGGTGACGGCGTAGGTTTCGAAGAGGTCGGCCGCCATGCCGGCGCAGTCGCCCACGTTGTCGCCCACGTTGTCCGCAATCACTGCGGGGTTGCGCGGGTCGTCCTCGGGGATGCCGGCTTCCACCTTGCCCACGAGGTCGGCGCCGACATCGGCTCCCTTGGTGAAGATGCCGCCGCCCAGCCGCGCGAAGATCGAGATCAGCGAGCCGCCGAAGCCGAGCGCCACGAGAGCTTCCAACACCGTCTTTGTATCGACTTCTGCAATCAGGAGAATCGCGTAGTAGACCGTGACACCGAGCAGGCCGAGACCCACCACCAGGAGGCCGGTAATGGCGCCGGAGCGGAAGGCCACATTGAGTGCCGGCTTGAGTCCGCCGGTTCTGGCTGCGTCTGCCGTTCGCACGTTTGCCCGCACCGAGACGTGCATGCCGATGTAGCCGGCCGCGCCGGAAAGAACCGCACCGATGAGGAAGCCGATTCCCACCAGATAGCCGAGCAGCCCCGTCAGAATGCCGAACAGCACCAGGCCGACCAGACCGATGGTCATGTATTGGCGGTTGAGGTAGGCGCGCGCGCCTTCCTGCACGGCACCCGCGATCTCCTGCATGCGCTCGGTGCCGGCGCTCGCGCTCAAGACCGAACGGGTGGCGTAGAGACCATAGGCGAGCGCGACCAGTCCGCTGGCCACGGCAAACCAAAGGATTGCTGACATGGTGGCAACCTCATTGAGCGATGGGGAGAAAGGCGCTTGTGCGCGCATCGGCGCACGCCGGGGCGGCCCCGCCGGCGCGGCGGAAAATAAAAGAAGAGCGCGGCGAGCGCAACCGGCGTGGCCTTTTGTATATCCCTCAGGCGCCGGGCGCTCGCTCCGCTCGCTTGGCTACGCGCCTTCGCGCGCGGCGCAGTCGCGCCGTCCGGGCCTGACGGCCCGGTCCTTCTGATGTTCCACACCTCATAGCCGCACCGCCCATGATCCCACCGGGCTGGTACAGCCCGGAGCCGCTGGTATAGTGCGCGCGATTTCAGACCGGGGAGAGGACGAATGAAGCTGTTGCGTGTTGGCGAGGCGGGCGCCGAGCGGCCGGCCGTGTTGCTGGACGACGGAGCCATCATCGACGTATCGAGCGCGGTCGGCGAGATCGATGGCGCCTGGCTCGAAAGCGGCGGCGTCGAGCGGCTGGCGAAGATCTTGGGCGAAGGCGCCGATCGCTTCCCCAAGGTCGACCCCGGCACGCGGATCGGCCCGCCCGTGGCCCGGCCCGGCCACCTCATCGCCATCGGCCTCAATTTCGCCGACCACGCCAAGGAAGCCGGCATGGACATACCGACCGAGCCGGTGGTCTTCTCCAAGGCGCCGAGCTCCTACAGCGGGCCGGACGACGACGTGCTGATCCCGCGCGGCAGCACGAAGACTGACTGGGAGGTCGAACTCGGTGTGGTAATCGGCCGCACCGCCGAGTACTTGCCCGACGAGGCGGCGGCGCTAGAGCATGTCGCCGGGTACTGCATCTGCAACGATGTCTCCGAGCGCGACTTCCAGCTCCAGCGCGGCCCCACCTGGATCAAGGGCAAGTCGGCCCGGACCTTCTGCCCCACCGGGCCCTGGCTGGTCACGCCCGACGAGATCGCCGATCCGCAAAGCCTCGCCATGTCGCTCACGGTGAACGGCGAGGTGCGCCAGACCGGCAGCACCGCCACGATGATCTTCGGCGTCGCCCACCTGGTGCACTATCTCAGCCAGTTCATGGTGCTGGATGCCGGCGATCTGATTTCGACCGGCACACCGCCCGGCGTCGGCATGGGCATGAAGCCGCCGGTTTACCTCGAGCCCGGCGACGTGATGGAGCTAGAGGTGGAGGGCCTCGGTCGCCAGCGGCAGACGCTCCGCCAGGCGTGAGCGGCGCCGATTGACAGGGGCGAAGGCGCTCCCTATGGTGCGCCGCCCTGCTGGGAGGAGATGACATGAAGGTCTTCAACTCACTGCGTGCCGCCAAGAAGCGCCACAAGGATTGCCAGATCGTGCGGCGCAAGGGGCGCGTGCTGGTCATTAACAAGCGCAACCCGCGCTTCAAGGCACGCCAGGGCTGAGCGCGCCCGGCAGTTTCAGCCGTTCCAGCACAGCGCCGTCTTGGATTGACGAGCGGCGCGCGGGCACCGACAATCCGCCACGCTCACAAGGGTGGGCCCTCTCCGGGTCCCGAAAGGTGCCGCCGTGATCACCATGCCTGAGCCCGACGCAGGCGTCATTAGCCAGCGGCAATCCCTGGTGGCGGCTTTGCGCAAGTTGCTGCCCGGGGACTGCGTGATCGACGACGAGCGCGGGCTTCGACCATTCGAGTGCGACGGCCTGAGCGCCTACCGGTCGCTGCCGATGGTCGTCGTACTGCCGCGCGATACGCGTGAGGTCAGCCGCGTGCTTTCGCTGTGCCACGAGCGCGGCGTCAAGATCGTGCCGCGCGGTGCCGGCACCGGGCTTTCGGGCGGCGCCCTGCCGCTCGCCGACGGGGTCACCGTGGGCTTCGGCAAGCTCAACCGCGTCCTCGAAATCGACACCGCCAACCGCTGCGCCGTGGTCCAGCCCGGCGTCGCCAATCTCGCCATCAGCACGGCGGTCAGCCCCTACGGCTTCTACTATGCGCCCGATCCTTCCAGCCAGATCGCCTGCTCCATCGGCGGCAACGTCGCGGAGAATTCGGGCGGCGTGCACTGCCTCAAGTACGGGCTCACCACCAACAACCTGCTCGGCGTCGAGATGGTGCTGATGGACGGCGAGGTCCTGCGCCTCGGCGGCAAGCAATTCGATGCCGAGGGCTACGACCTGCTCGGCGTCGTGACCGGCTCGGAGGGGTTGCTCGGGGTCGTCACCGAGGTGACGGTGCGGCTGCTGCCCAAGCCCGCCACGGTACGCGCGCTCCTGCTCGGCTTCCCCGACAACGCCTCGGCCGGCGCCTGCGCGGGCGAGATCATCGCTGCCGGGATCATCCCGGCCGGCCTGGAAATGATGGATAGACCCGCGATCCATGCGGCAGAGGCCTTTTGCCAGGCCGGCTACCCGATGGACGTCGAGGCGATCCTCATCTGCGAGCTGGACGGGCCCGAAGTCGAGGTCGACGAGCTCGTCGCCCTGGTCGGCGACCTCGCCCGCAATTCGGGGGCGACGACGATCCGCACGAGCAGGGACGAGGCGGAGAGGGAGCGCTTCTGGCTCGGCCGCAAGTCCGCCTTCGGCGCCGCTGGCCGCATGGCGCCCGACTACTACGTCATGGACGGCACCATTCCGCGTGCGCGCCTGCCCGAGGTGCTGAACCGGATCGGCGAGCTCTCTCGCGAGTACGACCTGCCGGTCGCCAATGTCTTCCACGCAGGCGACGGCAACCTGCATCCGCTCATCATGTACGATTCCAGCATCCCCGGAGCCCTCCAGCGCACCGAGGAGATGGGCTCGGAGATCCTCAGGCTCTGCGTCGAGGTCGGCGGCGTGCTGACCGGCGAGCATGGAGTCGGCGTCGAGAAACGCGACCTGATGGGCACGATGTTCAGCGACGACGACCTCAAGCAGCAGCAGCGCATCAAGTGCGCCTTCGATCCGGACCAGCTGCTCAACCCCGGAAAGGTCTTCCCGACCCTCCACCGCTGCGCCGAGCTCGGCCAGATGCACGTGCACCGCGGCGAGACGCCATTCCCCGACCTGCCCCGCTTCTGATGGCTGACAACCTGGCGCCGACGGATGCGGACGGCCTCGCAGATGCCGTGCGCTGGGCAATCGCGGGCGAGCATCCGCTCGAGGTGCTCGCCGGCGGCTCGAAGCGGGACTTCGGCCGGCCGGTGCAGAGCGCGGCCACCCTCTCGCTCGCCGCGTTCGACGGTATCGTCGACTATGAGCCTTCCGAGCTGGTGCTGACGGCGAAGGCCGCGACGCCGCTCGCCACCATCGAGGCCACGACGGCGGCTGAGCGGCAGATGCTGGCGTTCGAGCCTGCGGATTATGCGCCACTGTTGGGCGCGAGCGGCGGTGCGACGCTTGGTGGTGCACTCGCATGCAACCTCTCAGGCCCGCGCCGGATCAAGGCGGGTGCGGCGCGCGATCACTTCCTCGGCGTACACGCGGTGAGCGGGCGGGGCGAGCGCTTCAAGGCCGGCGGCCGGGTGGTCAAGAACGTGACCGGCTACGACGTCTGCAAGCTGCTCGCGGGCTCCTACGGCACGCTCGCTCTCATGCACGAGGTGACGGTCAAGGTGCTGCCCGCGCCGGAGCGGACGCGCACGGTCCTGGTCTATGGGCTGGAGCCGGCCGCGGCGATGGATGCCTTGGGCACGGCACTTTCCAGCGCGCACGAGGTCTCGGGCGCAGCCCACATGCCGGACGAGGCAGCGGCGCGCTCGGCGGTTTCCTACGTCGCGGATGCAGGCGCCGCGGTCAGCGCGGTCCGGGTGGAGGGCTTTCCCGCCTCGGTGGAAGCGCGCTGCGAGGCGCTGCGCGAGCTGCTCGGGCGCTTCGGCGCGGTCGAGGAGCTTCACTCGAAGAACTCGGCGACTCTCTGGCGCGAAATCCGGGACGTCCGGGCCTTCGCCGACGACAGCGGGCCGCTCTGGCGCCTCTCCGTACCGCCGGCATCGGGTGCAGACGCAGCCGCGCGCGTCTCGGACGCGGTAGACGTGCGGGCCCTCTTCGACTGGGGCGGCGGGCTCATCTGGCTTGGCGTGAATGGCGCGCCGGATGCGGGGGAAGGCGCTGTGCGAGCGGCCGCTGCGGCGGTGGGCGGGCACGCAACCCTGGTCCGCGCCGATGCGCCGACACGGGCCGCGCGCGCGGTCTTCCAGCCCCAGACGGCAGGCCTCGCGGCGCTGACCGAACGCATCAAGCGGGCCTTCGATCCGGGCGGCGTGCTCAATCCCGGGCGCATGTACGCGGGCGTGTAGCGGCGATGCAGACCCAGTTCACCGAGAGCCAGCTGGCGCTCCCGGCACTGGCGCAAGCCAACGAGGTGCTCCGCACCTGCGTCCATTGCGGGCTTTGCCTCTCCACCTGCCCCACCTATGCGCTGCTCGGCGACGAGCGGGACAGCCCGCGCGGGCGCATCTACCTGATCAAGGACATGCTGGAGCAGGACGCGCCGGCCGACGCCACGGTCACCCGTCACATCGACCGCTGCCTCTCCTGCCTCTCCTGCATGACCACCTGCCCGGCGGGGGTCGACTACATGCACCTGGTCGACCATGCGCGCGGCCACATCGAGCGGACCTGGACGCGCCCCCCTGCCGAGCGTGCGCTCCGCACTATACTCAGCGTGGCGTTGCCGCACCGGACCCTGGCGCGCCTCGCCCTTCTCGCCGCGCGGGGACCGGCGCTGCTGGCGCCGCTCTTCGGTGGAAAACTCGGTGCTCTGCTCCGCCTCGCGGGCCGTCCTTCGTATGGTCCGAGCTGGGTCGAGCGGCCGCAGGTCATCCCGGCGCAGGGCCCGCGGCGAAAGCGGGTGGCGCTGCTCACGGGATGCGTGCAATGCGTGCTGGCGCCGGAGATCAACGAGGCGGCGGTCCGTGTGCTCACCCGCCACGGCTGCGAGGTGGTGGTGCCGCGCGGCGCCGGCTGCTGCGGCGCGCTCTCGCACCATCTGGGCGACGAGGCGCGCGGCCATGCTCAAGCCGGACGCACGGCGGCCGCGTTCGCGCGCGAGGCAGCCCAGGGCGGGTTCGATGCCGTCGTCGCCACGGCGTCAGGCTGCGGGACAATGCTCAAGGACTACGGCCACCTGCTAAAGGACGACGAGACCCACGCCGCCGCCGGGGCGCAGGTGGCAGCGCTCGCCCGCGATATCAGCGAGGTGCTCGACGAGCTGGGCGTCACCGGCCTCGGGCCGGCGCCCACGAGCGCGCCCGTCGCCTATCACTCGGCCTGCTCGCTGCAGCACGGCAAGAAGATCGACCGCCAGCCTATGGCGCTCCTCGCCGCCGCGGGTTACACCGTGCACACAGTTCCGGAGGGGCATTTCTGCTGCGGCTCGGCCGGCACCTATAATATGCTTCAGCCCGACTTGGCCGGGGCGCTCGGCGCGCGCAAGGCGACGGCAATCGAGAGCACCGGCGCTGCGTTCGTAGCTGCGGGTAATATCGGTTGCATGGTGCAGATTGCCGGCCACACTACGCTGCCGGTGGTGCATACGGTCGAGCTCCTCGACTGGGCGACCGGTGGGCCGCAGCCGCCTGCGCTGCAGCGATTCGCGGCCCCGTGACGTTGGGGCGCAACGGCCGGCCCGGACCGGGCGGCATCGGGCGAAGCCCTCGTTTTGAACACTCGTGGCGGGACAAGACGCCATGGACGTAACGACGGAGCGGAAGGACGGCGTGCTATCGGTGCGGGTGGATGGACGCATCGACGGCTCCACCGTGGTCGAATTCCAAGAGGCGATTGAAACTGCGATCGCCGACGGCGACCGCGCGGTCATCGTGGACTGCGAGAGGCTGAGCTACATCGGCAGTGCGGGTCTCCGTACCGTGCTCAATATCGCCAAGGCCGTCTCGAACCGTAACACGCGGTTCGCACTCTGCTCGCTTTCGGAACCGGTCCAGAGGATCTTCGAGAACAGCGGCTTCGACACGATCATCACGATTCGCCCGTCACGGGCCGAAGCACTCGCTGCCGTCGAGGTCTGACCGAATTGGAGAATAGAGGTTAGGCGCGCGAGCCAACCTCCTGCTGTGCTTCCTCCGTGAGCGCCTTGCCGGCGCTCGCTGCGGCCTCCGCCAGCAAATCGATCCACGGTTGACCGTGAGCGGCGACACGGTGGGTAAGGCCGATCCGCCGCAAGGGTTCGGGCGCATCGAAACGGAGGAAGCTCAAGTCGGGGACGGTCGCGCTTTCGGAAAGCGCAGCGGTTTCCGGAAGCAGCGTCAGTCCCGCTCCGCTCGCCACCAGCCTCGATAGCGTGGCGAGCGACTCCGCACCGCGGCGAACTTCCTGCATGCGCCACATCAGGCACGCGCCCAAGACCTGATCGGCCAGACAATGGCCGTCGCCCAGCGTGAGAAGCGGCCCGATATCGGCCCGCGCCAAGTCCGCTGGGCGCAGCTCGTCACCCAGTGCGCGGCGGATCGAAGCGAGCCGCTCCGTACGCCCGGCGAGCACGAGTCGATCTTCGAAGAGCTCTCGCTCTGGCAGCTCCAGCATGCCGAGTGGGAGCGAGACGATGGCTGCGTCGAGGCGACCGGCGAGCAGGCTGGACACCAGAGCCTGACCCGAGGCTTCCATGATGTCGAGCTCGACGCGGGGCGAGGCATCGTGCAGATGGGTCAGGACTCCGGGAAGCAAGTAGGGAGCAAGCGTGGAGACAATTCCGACGGCGACCCTGAGCGGGCCTGCCTCGAAGCGTTCCCCCATGGTCTCTAGCAGCAGCGTTTCGTCCAAGATTCTGAGCGTCTGTTCGTGCGCCTCCCGGCCGAGCGGGGTGAGGAGGACGCCGCGGCTCTCGCGCTCCACCAGCGGCCCGCCGAGCGAGGCCTCGAGCTCGCGAACTTGGAGCGAGAGCGCGGGTTGCGAGACGTGAACGCTCTCGGCCGCGCGGCTGAAGGAGCCGTGCTCGATCAAAGCCTGAAAATAGCGCAACTGACGCAAGGTAACGGGCATGGTCGGTCCTTGTGGGCGCGATCGCGGCGATGCAAGTGCGCGCGCCGCGCTATGCCAGAGAGCCTGTGCGTGGTCGGCGAGGCCGCAAGACGACACCCGCTGCCGTGCTCCTAGGCTTGGCGTGTCTCAATCGGTCCCGTGAAATCCTGCTGCGGTCGGGAAGTCGATCGGCGCCGGCCGGGCGGTCCGCCGGCCCACCCTTTTTGGCCGGGGCGGAGCCGCGGGCGCCTCCCATCCGCCTCAGGTCATGGCGTCGGACGATCGGCTGGAATGCTTGGCCCCCTCCAAGGTGGCAGGGCGCTCTTGGACGTGTGGCGTTGCCTCATAGTCCTGCGAGACAACTAGCAAGTCCGCTGAGGGAGAGCCGGGACTTCAGCCGCCGGTGGAGCTTGTGAACTCTTCTTCCGTCGGCTCGCGCAATTCGGGCTTGGTCTCCCGATTACGCCAACGACCCTTCCGCTTCATTATCGCCGATCGTCTTCACCTCAGCCGCCCTTACGGGGGCATCTCCTCCTCTTCGCTCATAGCTTGTTCCTCCCTGTGTCGTACATTCTAGAACTCGATTGGCCGATGCTCGCGATCGAAACCTCGCGACTCGGGCGCGGCCCAAACTCGCGCATCATCTGTTATGACGGCCTGTGAGGGCAAACTCCAGCATCGAATTCTTCTTCGCCCAATTATTTTCGCCTGTTCGTCGCGCTGCCCGCAGGGCAGCGGACTCAGTCATCGTTAGCCAGACGCACTGTCATCCGTTGCGCCATCATAGCGTAGAACGACGCATGTGATGTCGTCAGACTGCTCCGCTTTGCCGACGAATTTAACCACCGCGCTGGTGACATTCTCAAGCACTGAATCGACGGGCAAGTCGTGCCCTTCAGCCAACACCGCCTCAAGGCGGGCCTCGGTAAACTCCTCGTCGTCCACGTTCATGGCCTCGGTAATGCCGTCCGTATAGAGGAACATCGTGTCTCCGGGAGCCAGGGTCACCGTGTCCTCGGCGTAAGGCAATCCGGGCATGACGCCCACAGCCATGCCTCCGGTCATCGGCAGCGGTGACACGTCGCCGGGGCGCTTGACGACGAACGGCGGATTGTGTCCGGCATTGGCATAGACGAACTCGCCTGTTTCGGGATCGAGGATTCCGTAGAAGAGCGTCACGAAGAGATCCTGGGGGTTTTGCTCGCAAATGGAGTCGTTGACCTCCTGCAGGCAAGGGCCCGGGGTGGGGTGCCGCCCCGCGGCAGCGCGCATGATGGTCCGTGCAATCGCCATGAAGAACGCCGCAGGCACCCCCTTGCCCGAAACATCTGCCATCACCACGCTGAGACGACCGTCATCCAGAGTGAAGAAGTCGTAGAAGTCGCCACCCATCTCGCGCGCGGGCGTCATGACCGCGTGCCCCGAATAGGTCGGGTCTTCGGGCAACGTCTTGGGCAAAATTGCACCCTGCAGGGCGTGCGCGATATTGAGCTCCGATTCCATCCGCTCCTTGGCTTTTTCCAGCTGCGCGTTCGACGCCTCCAGTTCGCGCGTGCGGGCGCGGACCATGCTTTCGAGATACTCCTCGCGCGCCTGAACTTGGCGCACCATGTTTTGAAACACGCGGACTAGTGTGCCGAGCTCGTCCCGCCTGACGGCGACGGAGTCCAGCGTTTCCGGGGCGAAACTTAGCGTGTCGGTGTCCACCTCCGCTGCGGCCGTGGTCAACGCCGTGACCGGCTGCACGATGCGGCGCGCGGAGACTGCTGCGATGATGGAGCCGATGGCGAAGGCTGCTGCGGCTACGATCAGGCCATACTTGATGTGGTCCTCAAACAGCCGATCCAGATGGTCCCGCTGCATGTGGATCACCGCGGCGCCCGTGGCGACGCCGCCGCGATCGAGAATCGGCGCCGCCACATGGAGAGCGTTTTCGCCGAGAAACGATTCAGCGCCGTCGACGCCGAGAACGCGTGTGGCGAGATCCTGGTCGTCCGAAGACAGCGCCGCGTCGGCCGCGGAACTGGCTCTGTCCTCAAAGGTAGCCATGCCGATCAGGTGGAGAAGGTCGTTGACCACCCAGATCGAGCGAATAGCCTCGCGCCCGGCCAGTGAGTCCAGCGCCGCCCCGATGCCGATGACATCGCCGGGACCGCCAGTCTCGGATGCCAGCGTGCCGACCAGCACGGTCTCTCGTGTGCCGGCGCGAACGCCGACGTACCTGATCGGCTTTTCCCACCCCATTGGCGGGACCGACTGAAAGGCGACGGAGAAACGCCGACCCGATACCAGCGCCTCCACAGCACGAGGATCGATTCCGGCGGACGCCAGATCCAGCGCACCGCTCTCGCTGAGGCCGCCGACAGCGCGCACCAGCGGCCGACCCCTTTCGTCCAGCAGCCAGATGTCGTCGACGGCGCTGTCCGCCGTCAACTTGGCGAAATAAGTGCCGAGGGTATCCCGGCTCTCCGCCTCATGTGAGTGATCGTCAAGATGACGAGCGATGGCCAGAGCCTGCGCTTCCATCTGCCTGACGATCATGCGGTCGATTTCGTCGGCGGTGTGCTCCGCCCGGTTGGCTTCGCTCGCGATGAGCCCGGCGACAAGCAACGCCTGGTCTTCGGCCTGCTCGATCAGCGCGTCGCGCGCGAGGAATCCCATCGCCAGCGCGACACCGCCGATCGCCACGCCGACGGACGCCGCGACAGTGATGATCAGTCGTCTGGAGAGGGTCAACGGCGATATCCCGCTGCGGCGTACGGCCGAAGCCCACGCCCGGCGCGGGGCGTGCTCACGGCAGCGGGCCGCCGGTAAGGTCGGTGGCCTCCTCCAGCGGCCGATGGACGCGCCGCTTGATGTGCCTGCTGAGCCAATTCATGCCAAACGTCAAAATAAGGCTGAACCCGAGGAACCAGATCATAGCCCAAAGATAGACCCAGAGCGCGAGCCCCACCTCATCGACCGCGCCGATCACCGTATCCGCCCGACGCACGAGCTCCGGCACGCCGATCACCGAGGCGGTGCTGGAGGCCATGACGATGATCAGAAAGTAGCTGGTCCACGCCGGAACGAACAGCAACGCTTCCGCCATCTCGTGGCGACGCAAGTGCCGTATGGCGGCGAGCGCGTTGTCCGACACGTAGCCGGCGACGGCGATGCCCAGCGCCAGCGCCGCCTTGATCCAGGCCGGAAAGGTCGCGGCGGCGCCGAAGAGCGTGAACTCGGTGGGGATGATGTAGGCGAGGTAGAACAGCATGACGAAGGTCGGCGCATTGCGCGCGAGCGTCGTCACCGCGCCTCCGCTGTGCCTCACGCTCCAGTGGGAGCCACCCCGCAGCAGGGCCAGCAGCATACCGACGACGGTACCGACGGCCATGGCGAGCAGGGAGACGATGATATTCCAGCCAAACCCCTCCGCCAGGTAGGGCGACCAGGCCCACAGAACGTCGACAATCTCCTGCGCGGTCATCGCGCGACGGCCCTGCCCCGCTCGAACCGCCGGAAGAGCTGGACCGTGATGATGACCAGGACGAAGTAACAGATCAGAAGCAGGTTCATCATCACGTCGGCGTTGCCCTTCTCGGCCACGATCGACGTGCTGGCGTGGACCAGCTCAGGCAGGGCGAGCGTGCTGGCCATCCCGGTGGCTTTCACGATGTTGGCGGAATTGCCCATCACCGCGGCGTAGCAGAGCACCAACGCCCGCTGCACATCCCGCGGCGTAAAGCGGAGCTTGCGCCCGCCCGCGGCGGCAACATCTGCGGCCAGCGAGAACGCGATCGCATTGCTCGATGCCGCGTAGAGCGACAGCACCACAGCGGCGACCAGGAACGCATCGAGGGTGAAGCCCAGAGCCAGCAGCACGCCGCCCAGGCCGAAGAACACGATGTAGAGCTGGAGCAGCGGGGGCGTCATGCGCATGAACTCGCTGAACGCCCGCAGGAAGTGGCTCACTCCCGGCACCCGCCGGTGCATCAGCCAACCGAACAGCACGCCGAGGACGACGCTGCCGACCACCGTGATCAGAGACAGCAGCGCCGTCAGGCCCAAGCCATAGAGGAATACGTCTCGGTCGAGCGGGTCGTACAGGATGCTGATGTCGAGTCCCGTCACCTCCATGATTGTCAGCGAGAAGCCCGAGAGGCCGCCGATGCCGCTGCCCGTGACGAGAGCGACCTCGCGGCATTCCAGTGGCCACTGGCCCTGCTCGTTGCGTTGGCATTTCAGCTCGCCACCCTCGTCGACCTCCTGCCAGGTGGTGCGCGCGTCCCGCAGGAACGGAGACGGCGGCAGGCCCCACTTCTCTTCCAGCGACTGCAGGAAGCCGTCGCGATGCCACTGCGCCAACGTGTCGCCCATTAGCTGATCGAGCGAACCGCCACCTTCCTCCTTGGCGATGGCGACGGCCCAGGGCAGCACGAAGCGCGTCGGCAGCGAGACGGAATAACCCTCCCAGTCGCCGGTCTCGATTTCGTGAAGAAGGAGGACCTCGTCGTAGATCCAGCCGACGCAATGCCCGTTGCGGAGAGCCTGGCTGGCTTCGCGGGTGCTGTTGAACGCGGTCACGTCGAGCAGCAGCCGCTGCTTCGCGAGCCGGTTCCACAACGAGCCCTGAAGGCCGCAGACCGTATGGCCGCGCAAATCCGCCCAGGTGCCGATCTTGGCGCTGTCCCGCAGCAGCACGTTGGCCCCGTCGCCGTAGTACTGCGGCTCGATCATGGTGACCAGTTCGCGGCGGCTGCGGGTATCGCCCATGGTGGCGGCGACGATGTCGATCTCGCCCCGCCCAACCTTCTGCAAGCGGTTGGCGCTAGTCACCGGCACCAGCTCCACGTCCACCCCGATGGCCTCTGCGAAGCCGCGCGCCACGTCGACGTCGTAGCCCACGAGCGTGCCCTCGGCATCGCGGAAGCCGAAGGGCGCGTAGTCCTCCTTGACGCCGACGATGACGTGGCCGCGGTCCTGAATCTCCTGCAGCCGGTCGGCGAGCGCCGGGGAAGCCAAGCCTGCCCAGGCGGTGAGCAAGGCCGCGAGAAGCAGGCGCCAAGACCGCAGACGCCGCCTCATGCGCCCGGTGGCGGGCGCCATGCGGCCGGCTCGGGGATCGAAGAAGCGATAGGGGGGCCGCCGCGCCTGGCTACCTCCCGGATGGAGTGGAGAGGCTCGGGCGCGCCCGCGCATCACCTTGTCCGCGCCGAGGCGGAGTTCGCCATGGAGGCTCGGCGAAAACCCATGGCCGCAGCGCGTCGGTTATCGATGATCGTCGCGTAAATCATCGCGCCAACTCGATTTGACGTGGCCGGAGAGAGATCAACGGATCGGTCCACTGGTCGTCCCGGCCCCTGCCGCGGTGCCTCTGGCCGCAGCGATTCGAAAGCCTATCCGATATGGCTAGAACGCGAAATAGAGTATCGTGCCACGAGCGAGGATCCAGTTTCTGTTGTCGCTCTACCGGTGCCCGCCGCGCGCTGGACTCGCGGCCCACGGGAGCGGCAACAGGCTTTCGGGGGAAGAATGTCCGGCTTCGGTGAATGTCGAACTCTTACTCGGCTGCACCTTTGGGTGACCCTTCGGTACGTGGGCCTCTTGCTTGCACTTGTCCTCCTCACGTTGGCGGAGCCACGCCTCGCGCCGACTGCGCACGCAGCAGCCGACGGCGTCCTCGCCAAGATCGAGTCCGAGGGCGTCATTCGCGCCGGCACCAGGGCGAGCGCACCGCCCTTCGCACGAAAGCTGGAAACAGGCGGGTTCGAGGGCTTCTCGGTCGATCTGCTGGAGTTGATCCGGGGCGCCGCGGAGGAGAAGGTCGGCCGCCCGGTCACGCTGGAACTTCAGGAAGTCACGCCCGGGGATCGACTGGAGCGGGTTGCCGCAGGCGAGCTCGACATCGTCTGCGGCATCACGACGCCGACCTGGGACCGGGAAGTGCTGGTCGACTTCTCGGTGCCCTTCTTCCGCGACGGCACACGCATTCTGATTTACCGGGAGAAGGCCACCGGCGGCGTGGACCTCGGAACGCTCGATATCGGCGTGGTCGAGGGCACCACGACAGTGACAATCGTCCAGGACCAGCTGCCCACGGCCAATCTGCAACTCTACCCCAGCATGAAGGATGCCATGAGCGCGCTTGCGGCAGGCGAGGTGAGCGGCGTCGCCAACATCGGCATCACGCTTCTGGGGCTCGCGGCGAAGGCGGAGCCGCGCCGCAGCGTGGTCTTGCTGCCGCGTACCTACGCCCTCGCCATGGAATCTCTGGCCTGCGTGCTGCCGCAGGACGACAGCCCCTGGCGCGACACCGTCAACCGGGTCCTCATCGACATGTTCAGCGGCGTCAAGGACTCCAACAGCCGCTACGACGAGATCTACGAGCGCTGGTTCGGGCGCGACAGCGAAATCTTCTATCCCCTCGACCGGGCCAACCGGAACTATCTGAGCACCGTATCCATCTGGGCGCGCTGAACCCGTGCACGGCAGCCGCCTGGCCGCCCAGAGGTGCCGAGCCCCGGAGCTCGAGGCAAGACTTTCGCCGCCGAGCAGAAATGCCTGGATATGATATAGTGTAACTTGCAGGCCGCGGCGCGACGCTGTTCGTGGCGGTGAATGCGAGGAGCGAATGAGCAGTCCGCAAGACGATGGGCCAGCTTTCCACGAAGGCGGGCACAAACATCAATCCTGTATCGAGGACGCGCTTGCCCGCGCCGATGCCGTGTGCCGCGAGCGGGGCGTCCGGCTCACCCCGTTGCGACGCAAAGTCCTGAAGCTGGTTTGGAGCAGTCATCGCGCGGTCAAGGCCTACGACCTGCTCGCCGCGCTCGGCGATGGGGAGGGCGCGGCCAAGCCGCCGACGGTCTACCGCGCTCTCGAGTTCCTGATGGCCCAGGGCCTGGTCCACCGCATCGACAGTCTCAACGCCTTCGTCGGCTGCCCACAGCCCGACCGCCGCCACAGCGCCCAATTTCTCATCTGCGGGGACTGCGGCGACGTGTCGGAGATGAATGCGGCCAGCATCGATCGCGCTGTCGCGGACCAGGCGGCCGGCTCCGGCTTTGCGCTCTCGCGCAAGATCATCGAGTTGCACGGCAAGTGTCCGCGCTGCACGACGCTTCCGCAGACCCCCTCACCCCCCGGCCCCACGCCGCCGCCCCCCCCCCCCCCCCCCCCCGCCCGCCCCCCCCCGCCGAGCCGCTACTCGCTTCGGGCCGCGACTTGGTGGTTCGCTACGGCGGGCGCACCGTGTTGGATCGGGTCTCGATCGAGGTCCGCCGCCGCGAGGTGGTGAGCCTGATCGGGCCGAACGGGGCCGGCAAGACCTCTGCCGTACGCGCGCTGCTCGGCCTCATCAAGCCGCATGCGGGTGTCGTCGAGCGCGCGCCGGGCGCCGTGGTGGGCTACGTCCCCCAGCGCATCGCGCCGGAATCGCTTCTGCCGCTCACCGTGCGCCGCTTTCTGACCATGGCGGGGCGTCGGGCCCGAGCCGAGGCCGTTGCGGTGCTGGACGAGGTGGGTACCGTAGCGGTGATCGACCGCCAGCTCAGCAACCTCTCCGGCGGCGAGTTCAGGCGCGTCCTGCTCGCCCGCGCGCTGCTGCGGGACCCCGACCTGCTGGTGCTGGACGAGCCGATCCAGCAGGTCGATTTCGCGGGCCAACTGGCCATGCACCAATTGATCGGCCGCCTGCGGGATCGGCGCGGCTGCGGCGTGCTGATCATCTCCCATGACCTCCACCTCGTGTTGGGCGCGACCGATCGCGTGGTGTGCATCAACGGGCATGTCTGCTGCGCCGGTAAGCCGGAGGCGGTGAGCCGTCACCCCGAGTACATCTCGCTGTTTGGTCCCGGTGCGGCCGCCGGGCTCGCGGTTTACACCCACGACCACGACCACAGCCACGGTCTGCCCACAAACCTGCCGCCGGTCGATACCGACGCACCCAAGGCGGAGCCTCCGCCCGGCGGAGCCGGCTGAGCGCACGGTGTTCGACGACTTCTTCGCGCGCGCGCTTGCGGGCGGCATCGGTGTGGCGCTCGCCACCGGGCCGCTCGGCTGCTTCATGGTGTGGCGGCGGATGGCTTACTTTGGCGATTCGATCGCGCACAGTGCGCTGCTGGGCGTGCTGCTTGGCGTCGTCCTCGGCATCGACCTCAACGGCGGTATCATCCTCATGTGCGTCGCGCTGGCCCTGCTGCTGCTCCTGCTCCAGCAGCAAAGGCGAATAGCCACCGACACACTCCTCGGCATCCTCGCGCACGGCACGCTGGCCCTCGGCCTCGTCGGGATCAGCTTCCTGCAAAGCGTGCGCGTGGACCTGATGACCTACCTTTTTGGCGACATCCTGGCCATCACCGGCCAAGACCTGATCTGGATTTACGGCGGCGGCGGCGCGGTGCTCATTGCGACGGCGCTGATCTGGCGGCCCTTGCTGGCCGTCACGGTCCACGAAGAGCTTGCGCGCGCCGAAGGCGTGCGGGTCGGCCTCGTCCGCATCGCATTCACCCTCCTGATCGCCCTCGCTGTGGCCATCGCCATGAAGATCATTGGCCTGATCCTGATCGTGTCGCTCCTGATCATCCCTGCGGCGACGGCGCGCCGGCTCGCCCGCTCGCCCGAGCAGATGGCGTTGCTCGCGAGCGCGGTCGGGGCGGTGGCGGTGGCCGGCGGGCTTCACGGCTCCCTCGCCTGGGATACGCCGTCGGGCCCGTCAATTGTGGTCGCGGCGCTCGCGCTGTTCGCGCTTTGCCACGGCGGCGCCGCGCTGGCCTCGCTCTGTATCGGACGGTTCGTTGATTCGGCGCGGGCGGGGCACTAGCTTCGTGCTCTCACGCACGGGGAACGCAGATGACGACGAGCGCCGACCTGGCCGGACAGGTGATCGAGCGCCTGCGTTTCGACGATTCAGGCCTCATTCCCGCGATCGCGCAATCGCACGAAACCCGCGCGGTGCTGATGCTCGCGTGGATGAACGCCGACGCGGTGCGTGAGACGCTGACAACCGGCCGCGTCTGCTACTGGTCTCGCTCGCGCCAGCAGCTCTGGCGCAAGGGCGAAAGCTCGGGGCACATCCAGCGTCTGGTCGAGCTGCGTTTCGACTGCGACAGCGACGCCCTTCTGCTCCTGGCCGACCACCCCGCCCCCGCCTGCCACACCAACCGCCCGGCCTGCTTCTACAACGCCGTGCAGGGCGACGAAATTCGCGTGATCGCCGAGCCGGTCTCCGCTTCAGAGTAAGCGGCCGGGGCTGAGCTGCGCTGCGGTGACGCCGCGCGCTGCAGCCTCTTCCGGCAGGGGATCGCCTGCGGCAATTGCCGCGGTGATGGCACCGAGCGCGGGCGCGGTCATGATGCCGGCACCCCCCTGACCCGCCAGCCAGAAGAAGCCCTCGGCGGCAACGTCGAAGCCCGCCACCGGCATGCGGTCCGCGACGAAGCTCCTGAGGCCCGCCCACTTGTTGCGGATGTGGCGGATCTCCAGCGTCGTCGCCTGCATAATTCGATCGGCGCCGATGGCGATGTCGAGCTCTTCCGCGTAGGCGTCGCAGGGGTCCGAGGCCGCCTCGTCGGCGGGCGAGCCAAGAACCCGGCCGGCATCGGGCTTGAGGTAGAAATCATCACCGATGTCGTGAACCATCGGCCAGTCGCCCACGTCGCAATTCGCCGGCCCGTCGAAGATGAATGCCGTCCGGCGTTTCGGCTCAAGGCCAATCGGCGCGACACCGGCGAGCGCGGCGACGGCATCGCACCACGCACCGGCAGCATTGATCACGACCGGCGCAGCGAAGGCACCTGCCGGCGTCTCCGCGTGCCAGAGGTCGCCGTTGCGGGTGAGCGCGGTTACCTCCGCTTCCGTCATCAGAGTGCCGCCGCGGGCTCGAAGGCCGCGCAAATAACCCTGATGCAGGGCGGACACGTCGATCTCTTCCGACACCTGTTCCAGGACCGCGCCGGCGACGTAGTCCTCGCGCAGCGGCACGGGCTGGCTGAGGGTCTCGGCGGCACTGAGACGCGCCAGGGTCGGCACCAGCGGGCGGCACTCCTCATAGAACCGGTCGAGCGCTTCAATCTGATCGGCGCGGCCGATATAGAGCACTTGGTGCGGGCTGAGCAGGGCCGAGTCCGCGAAGCCGGAGGGCGGGTCGGCGAGGAAAGCCCGGCCTGCAGTGGCGAGCCCCCGGGTCAGGGGGCCGCCATAGGTCTCCATGTACATGGCAGCCGAACGCCCGGTGGAGTGATAGCCGGCCGCATCCTCCTGCTCGAGAACGACGACGCGCCCCCGCTCGGCGAGCCAGTACGCCGCCGAGGCCCCCGCCATGCCGGCACCGATGACCAGAAAATCATAGCGTTCCATGGCGCGCATTCTATGCGGCGCACCGCACAACCGAAACGGCATCACCCCGCAAATTCCGTATATCTCCGCGGCTCTCGGCAAGCCGCGTCCGGCCCGTTACTCTGGCGCTCTCTTCAGCAGCGGGAGCGGATCATGGAGCTATCGTGTAAGGGACGCCGTGCAGTGGTGACCGCCGGCGGCTCGGGCATCGGGCGCGTCATTGCTGAGACACTGGCGGCCAACGGCGCGGCGGTCTTCACCTGCGACGTCCAGCCCGGCCTGGTGGAAGACGTGCGGGCCAAAGGGATCGGCGCGATCGGGGCCGATGTCGGGGACCCCGCTCAGGTCGACCGGCTGTTCGAAGTCGCGGCGGAAGCCATGGGCGGCGTCGACGTCCTGGTCAACAACGCAGGGATCGCCGGCCCGACCGCGCGGGTGGAGCAGATCGAGCCCACCGACTGGGACCGCACGATCGCTGTCAACATCTCGGGCCAATTCTATTGCGCCCGCCGCGCGGTCCCGCTGATGCGCCAAGCCGGCCGCGGCGCCATCGTCAACATCTCGTCCACCGCCGGCCGGCTCGGCTTCCCGCTGAGACTCCCCTACGCCACCTCCAAGTTCGCGATCTCCGGCCTGACCAAGACGCTGGCGATCGAGCTCGGCCCCGCCAACATCAGCGTCAACGCCATCCTGCCGGGCTATATCCTCAACGAGCGGGGCAGACGCGTGATCCGCGCCAAGGCCGAGGCCGCGGGCCGCACGGTGGAGGAGATGGAGGCGGCCATTCTCGGCAACATCGCCATGCGCACCGGCATTGCCGAGCAGGAGATCGCGGACCTCGCGCTCTATCTCTGCTCCGACTCCGGCCGCCACATCTCGGGCCAGCTGCTGGGCGTCGACGGCGCCTTCGACACCTACATGGGCATGGACAATCTCGACGACCCGCCGCCCGGCGCAGGCGGCGCGTGATCGTCCTCTTCACCGATTTCGGGCCAGGCGGACCCTATACGGGCCAGATGAAGGCCGTGCTCGCACGCGAGGCGCCGGGGGTGCCCGTGGTCGACCTCGCGGACGATCTGCCGGCCTGCGACCCGGAGCCTGCGGCTTATCTACTGGCAGCGTTCGTGCCTGCGTTTCCGCCGGGCGCGGTCTTCGTCTGCGTGGTCGACCCGGGCGTCGGCAGCGACCGGGCGCCGCTCGCTCTGAGCGCCGGTGAGCGCTGGTTCGTGGGCCCCGACAACGGCCTGCTCGCCATCGTTGCCCAACACGCCCGCGATGCGCGCTGGTTCACGATCACCTGGCAGCCGCCGGCCCTCTCCGCCTCCTTCCACGGCCGCGATCTCTTCGCGCCGGTGGCGGCGCGGATCGCCCGCGGCGAGGCTGTGCCGGGCGCACCGCTCGACGGCGCGGCGCCGGTCGGCATCGACTGGCCGGCCGACCGCGCGGCGATCGTCTATATCGACCCTTACGGCAACGCGATGACGGGGTTGCGCGCGGACCGCCTGCCGGCAGACGCGACGATCGCCGCAGGCGCCCGGCGGTTCACGCGGCTGCGCACGTTCTCCGACGCGGAGCCGGGCGCCGCCTTCTGGTACGAGAACGCGAACGGCTTGGCCGAGATCGCGGTCAACCGGGGCCGGGCGGACCGCGTGCTAGGTCTTCAGGTCGGAACGCCCATCCGCATCGAGACGGCAGGCGGTGCCGGATGACCGGCTGGCGGCCGAACGGGGACCAGATTCGGGCCGGCAAGCTCGCCGGTGCCGACCTCACGCGCTTCGACCTGCAAGGCTTTCACTTCCGCCAGGCCGATCTGCGCGGGGCGAGCTTTGCCGGCAGCATCCTCCGCGAGGTCGACCTGTGGGGCGCCGACCTTAGCGAGGCCGACCTCACCGGGGCGAACCTTCGGCTCGCGACCTTCAGGGGAGCAACCCTGCGCGGCGCGCGGCTCGCGGGCGCCGATCTCTGGAGTGCCGATCTCAAGGTCGCCGACCTCGGCCGCGCCATGCTCTCCGAGTGCAACCTGGCGCAGGCCGAGCTCGCCGGCGCGAAGTGCCAGGGTGCCGACTTCAGCGGCGCCGAGCTCTACTGCGCCGACCTTCGCCTCGCCGACCTGGAGGACGCCAACCTCGGCCGCGCCGATGGGCGCCTCGCCAAGCTGGAGGAAGCGGTGCTGATCGGCGCCAACCTGCGCGAGGCGAATTTTTCCGGCGCCAGCTTCAAGCGCGCGCGGCTCGCCACGGCGGACCTCGCCGGCGCCAACCTGCGCGAGGCGAACTTCCGGGAGGCCGACCTGATCCGCGCGGACTTTCGCGGCGCCGAGGTGGCGGACGCCTTCTTCGGCCAAGCCAATCTCGACGGCACCGTGATGCCCGACGGCACGATCGAATCGGCGAGCCTGCGCCACTGGGCCCCGCCGGTGGAGGCCGACGCGGACTAGACGCGCTTAAGCGCTTAAGCACCCACGTCCACGATCGCCACCACCGGGCCGCCGCCCTGCGGCCCCTGGTGCATCGCATCGACCGAGACGAACACGGCGGGATCGCCGATCGCCGCTGCGGCGACGCCGCCCACGGCGCCCTTGGAATGGCGGTGATGGTGGACGTCGGAATCGTCCAGCATGATCTGGCGGCGCCCGCGCAGCCGGGCGGTGCGGTCGGCCTCGCACTTGATAAAGCAGTTCACCAGCCTGCCACCGAGGTCGGCGGCGCGCGGGCGCTCCGGCAGGTCGAGGCCGGCATTGCGGATGCCGTCGTAGATGCCGTCGATGTCGAGCGCGTCCCGCATCACGCCGGGGCCGGTGCGGGAGCGCCCGCCGGCCGGCGGGGGCGGTGGCCGAGCGCCCCGCCGGCCCCCGGCGCGTTGCCGAAGAGGACGATCTGCCCGCGCTCAAGCTCTACGCCGGAGGAGCACGAGGCAACCGAGGAGTAGAGATCGAGGTTGCGGCAAATCTCCTCGGCCTTGGGCATGCTCACCTCGCCGAGGGCGACGGCGATGCCAAGCCCGGTAGTGCCGTTGGAGACCCCCATCGATTCATGCACCTCGCAGGCCACGGTCTCGCCGCGCCCGTGCGCCTCCCGCACCGTGTCGATGGTGAGCAGGGGCGTCTTGGTCTGGACGTAGTGGACGTCCGCCGGGTCGTCGATCCCGGCGTCCGACATCGCCGCACGGACGCCGTCCGCGATCTTCTCGACCATCGCAGGCCGGCCGATATCCTCGGGCAGGATCGGCGCGCTCATGGCGGTGCCCATGGCGAGGCGCGCTGAGTCCGCCGGCCCGGGCTCGTCGTTGCTGGCGAACACGGTCGCATGCGGCGTGAGTACGCCGTCGCAGCCGCCAGACCAGACCATGGGGACTTCGCCGATTTCCTCTTCGCGGCGCGTGCCGTGCTTGAGCAGGACGCCGCGGAAGGCGGTGTCCGAAAGGATTCGGGTGAAGTCGTTGACCCCGCCGTTGCCCTCCGTCTTGCCGATCACGGCCACGACCTCATCAGCCGCCATGCGGCCCGACGCGATCAGCTCCTCCAAACCGGAGGCGTCCGAGACCGACTTGATCTCGATCTTCGCAACGTCGATGGCCATGTCGTTCCTCCCCCTGGCGGCCCCGCGCCGCTCGCGGCTTCTAGGACCAGACCGTGCGCCGCCGGGTCACGGTCTCGGCAACCACACGGCCGCGTTTGATGACGTGGGTGCGGTCTGCCCGCCTGGTCAGCGCCTCCAGCGGATCGGCCGCATCGATGATCACCAGGTCGGCGATATAGCCGGGCTCCGCGCCGTAGTCGTCGAGCCCCATGGTGCGGGCGGCGGCGCCGGTCTGCATGTCGAAGACCGTCTCGATCTCGTGCGGGCGGCTCATGTGCGCGGCGTGGCTCGCGAGAAACATCACCTCCAATGGGTCCCCCAGCCCGAACGGGTAGAAGGTATCGCGGATGCAGTCCTGCCCGCAGGCAACGTTGACGCCGGCCCGCAGCAACTCCTTCACGCGGGTGATACCACGCCGTTTGGGCTGCGCATCGCCCCGCCCCTGCAGCATGAGATTGGTTGCCGGGTTCGCGATCATATGGATGCCTGCCTTGCGGACGAGCCCGATCACGTGGTTGGCGTAGTCCTCGTCGTAGCCCGCGAGCGCGCAGGTGTGGCCGGCGGTGACGCGCCCCTGCCAGCCGTTCTCCATGGTCTGCTCGGCCAGCATCTCGAGCGTCTTTGCGTTTGGATCGTCGGTCTCGTCTACGTGCATGTCGATGTCGGCGTCGTGATGCCTCGCGATCTTGAAGGCGAGCGCGATGTGGCGCGCGCTATCGGCGGGGGGGGGGCCGTTGGAGGGGGGGCGGCCCCCCCCCCACCGCCTGCCACATCAAATCGTCGGTGCCCTTGTCCTTGAAGATGCCTTCCTGCGGGAAGGCGACGATCCGCACATCCGCGATGTCGCGGGTCTGCTCGCGCGCCTCGAGCACGCCTTCGAGCGGGCGGAGGCCGCCGATACTGTCCACATCCACATGTGAGCGAAAGCGGGTGACCCCGCAGGCGACGGCCGTGCGGATGGTGCGCACCGCGCGCGCCGCGATCTCGTCGACCGTGTAGGCGCGCTTGCGCTCCCAGATGATCTCGATGGCCTCGTCGAGGGTGCCCGAGCGGTTGGGCCTGACGTCGTCGTTGATCTGCGCCTTGTCGAGGTGGATGTGCGGCTCCAGAAACCCCGCCACGCAGAGGCGCCCGCCGGCATCTATGCTGTGCTCGGCCGCTGCAGCACCGCCCGGGGGCGCGGGCACGAAACGACCGTCCTTGACGAAGAGATCGCGCGGCGCGTCCTCCCGCCAGAGATGCGCATTCGCGATCACGAGGTCGACCCGATCGTCCGTCATCGTTCGCTCCTCCCTGGCTCTCCGGCATCCACGGTTGACGCCGCGTGCTCCTCCGTCTCCGCCTACCGCCCGCCGGTCAGGATACCGAAGGCGTCGAGACGGGTAACCGTCTCCTCCCGGCCGAGCGCCACCATGACGGCGAAAATTCCGGGGGACGCGTGCGAGCCCGTCAAGGCCGCGCGCAGCGGCTGGGCGATCTTCCCCAGCCCGACCCCCTCGCTCTCGGCGAAGTCGCGGAGGAAGCGTTCGAGCACGGCCTCGTCCCACCCGTCCAGCTCTTCCAGCATGCGCGCGAGTACGCCTAGGCGTGCCTGTTCCTCCAAGCTGAGGTTATCGAGCAGCCGTTGCGCTTTGGGTGTCATGGCGTCTTGCGGATCGCGAAACAGAAACGCCAGATTGTCAGCAAGCTCGACCAGTGTCTTGGCCCGCGCCTTGGCCTCCGGCAGCAGGGCCGCGATCCGCCGCCGCCCTTCGTCCGTGGCCGCCGCCGGGTAGTGCGCGGCGAGCCTCTGCTCGACGTCGGCCAACAGCTCGGAAGCGGTGCTCTCGCGGATGTAGTGGCCGTTGAGGCTCTGCAGCTTCTCCATGTCGAAGCGCGCCGCGCCGCGGTTTACCGCATCGAGGTCGAACCAGGAGACGGCCTGGTCGGTGTCGATGATCTCGTCGTCGCCGTGGCTCCAGCCGAGCCTGAGCAGAGCATTGCGCATGGCGGCGGGCAGAATGCCCAGCTCCGCGTAGGCGCCGACGGCGACAGCGCCGTGCCGCTTGGAGAGCTTGGCGCCGTCAGGTCCGTGGATCAGGGGGATATGAGCGTAGGCCGGCGGCTCCCACCCGAGGGCGCGGAATAGTTGAGTCTGGCGAAAGGCGTTAGTGAGGTGGTCGTCGCCCCGGATGGCATGAGTGATCCCCATGTCATGGTCGTCCACCACCACCGAGAGCATGTAGGTCGGCGTGCCGTCGGCGCGCAGCAGTACCATGTCGTCGAGAGCCGTGTTATCTATTGTGATATCTCGTTGTACTAAGTCCGATATCAGTGTTTCCCCTTCCTGCGGTGCCCGAAAGCGGATCACGGGGTCGATGCCGGGCGGCGCCTCCGCCGGGTCGCGGTCCCGCCAGCGCCCGTCGTAGAGCGCGGTCCGGCCCTGGGCGCGGGCCTCGGCGCGCATGGCCTCCAGCTCTTCCGGCGTGCAGTAGCAGCGGTAGGCGCCGCCGGCCGCGAGCAAATCCTGCGCAACGGCGGCATGGCGCTGCCTGCGCTCGGACTGGCGCACGATCTCGCCGTCCCAATCGAGGCCGAGCCAGGTGAGGCCGTCGACGATCGCGGCGATGGCTTCGGGGGTCGAGCGCTTGCGGTCGGTGTCCTCCAGCCGCAGCCGAAAGGTGCCGCCGTGATGGCGCGCGCAGAGCCAGTTGAAGAGGGCGGTGCGGGCGCCGCCGAGGTGCAGCATGCCCGTCGGCGACGGCGCAAAGCGCGTGACGACGCTCATGTGCGTTCTCTCCCCCGGCAGACGACCCGGCTGCTGGCCACGGGTCGGAACGGTCGAGCGTTTACCATATCGTCCGGCGACAGGCGACCGGCCGACCAAGCGCCGCATGGCTGCGGGATGTCGCCCACGTGTTGAGGCGCGCGGCACACCTACGCATTCATCTCGACGCGGCTTGGGCCGCCGAGCGCCGCCGCGTGTTCTTGTGGGTGCCGGTTCTCTTCGGCGCGGGCAGCGGCCTCTATCTCACGCTGCCGGCGGAGCCGGCCGGCTGGATCGCGCCGTTGGCCGCCGCCCTCTTCGCGCTCGTGGCGTTGTTGCTGCGCCGGCACACCGCACCAACCCTCGGGCTCGCGGCCTTGGCGTTGCTCGCGGCCGGCTTCGCCTGCGCCGACTGGCGCTCCAACCGGGTCAGCGCGCCGGTGCTTACCGCCCCCATCGGCCCGGTCGACGTGTCCGGGCGCGTGGTCTGGGTCGGCGCCGGCGACGGTCCGCAGCGTTACCTCCTCGATCGCGTGGTGATCGAAGGGCTGGCCGAAGGGGAGACCCCCGCGAAAATGCGTCTCAGCGTGCGGCGCGCTGGCCCCGGCGATATGGCCTCCCCGGGATCGTGGCTGAGCGCTTTGGCCTCGCTGAGGCCGCCGCCGACACCGGCGGAGCCAGGCGCGTGGGACTTTGCACGGCAGGCATGGTTCCAGCGGATCGGCGCGGTCGGCTTCGTCTACGGCGCGCCGTCGCCCATGGCCGCGCCCGAGGGAGAAAGCGGTGGCCTGCTCCCGCTGCTATCGGGAGTTCGCCATTGGGTCTCAGCGCGAATCCTCGCGCAGGCGTCTCCCTCGGCCGGCCCGTTTGCGGCTGCGCTGCTGACCGGCGACCGCAGCGCCATCGAAAACACCGCGCTCAAGGCGATGCGGGATTCCGGCCTCGCGCACCTGCTGGCGATCTCGGGGCTCCACGTCGGCCTGATCGCCGGATTCATCTTCTTCGCCACGCGTGGCCTGCTGGCGCTGATCGAGCCGGTGGCCCTCAGAGCGCCGATCAAGAAGTGGGCGGCGGCCTGCGCCCTGCTGGGAGCCGTGGCGTATCTGCTGCTCTCCGGCATGAGCGTGCCGACCCAGCGGGCGTTCGTCATGGTGGGCGTCGTGCTGATCGCGATCATGCTGGACCGGGCGAGCCTTTCCATGCGGCTGATTGCCTGGGCAGCGCTGCTGGTGCTTGCGATCGCACCCGAGAGCATGCTTGGGCCGAGCTTCCAGATGTCCTTCGCCGCAGCGACCGCCCTGATCGCGACCTACGAAGCGGCGCGGGGCCTCTTCGCCCGAATGGCGGCACGTGGTGGCCTCGTGCTCCGTCCCGTGGTTTACGCGGCCGGCGTCACGCTCACCTCCCTGGTGGCCGGCATCGCCACCGGCCCGTTCGCGGTCTACCACTTCAACCGCATTGCAGATTACGGCCTTCTCGCCAATCTCGGCGCGGTGCCGATCACCGGCTTCTGGATCATGCCCTGGGGGCTGGTCGCGCTCATCCTGATGCCGTTCGGGCTGGAAGGGATCGCCCTCGCACCGATGGGCTGGGGTATCGACGCGGTGGTCTGGATCGCCCGGCAGGTCGCGGCACAGCCGGGCGCGGTTACGCTGGTTCCGGCGATGCCAGCAGCGGCGCTGCTCGCGATGGTGGTCGGGGGCCTGTGGCTCTGCCTCTGGCGCAGCCGCTGGCGCTTTCTCGGGATCGCGGTGATCGGCAGTGGGATTCTGATTGCCGGCCTGGAGCGGAGGCCGGACATCCTGGTCGACGGTGATGCAAAGGTGATGGCGACGCGCGGCGAGGACGGGCAATTCTGGATTTCCACCCGCCAGCGGGGGCGCTTCGTGAGCGACACCTGGCTGAGGCGGGACGGACAGGCGGAGGCGCCGACCTGGCCGCGTGACGGCCGAGGCACGTCCGCCGCCGGGCTTCGATGCGATACGCTCGGCTGCATCCAGCGGCGCGGCGATCGAACGATCGCGTTCGTGCGCGACCCGCGCGCGTTCGAGGAGGACTGCAGCCGCGCCGACGTCGTCGTAAGCGCCGTCCCGGCCTGGGATCTGTGCGAAGGCCCCGAGACGGTGGTGGACCGGTTCGACCTCTGGCGGGGCGGCGGTCACGCCATTTGGTTGGAGCCGGAGGGCGCCCGTGTGGAAAGCGTGGCCGAGAGGCGCGGCGAACGGCCGTGGGTCGGCCGGCGGGCGCCGGATCGGTAACGGGCGATGGCTCAGTAGCTGCGGAGAATGCCCTTGAGCCGCCCCTGCACCTTGACTCGGCCGGGGCCGAAAATACGCGTTTCGTAGCGCGTGTTCGCGGGCTCCAGTGCGATGGATTCGCCCTTGCGCCGCAACCGTTTAAGCGTCACCTCGCTGTCGTCCACCAGGGCCACGACGATGGTGCCGTTCTCGGCCGAATCGCAGCGCTCGATCACGGCGGTATCGCCCTCGAGAATCCCGGCCTCGACCATCGAATCGCCGTCGACTTCGAGCGCGTAATGCTCACCCGCCCCCAGCATTCCGCCAGGGACGTCGATCTGGTTGGTTTCGTCGCGCAAGGCCTCGATCGGCGTGCCGGCGGCGATGCGGCCGTAGAGGGGCAGTGCCACGCTGGCCCGGTCGTCCGACGGGCGCTCGGTCCCGCGCCCGGAGCGAAAATCGGCCTTGATCACGCTCGGCCGGAAGCGACGGCTCGGCTGCCGCTCCGGCACGTCTGCGACACGGGAGGGCGGTGGCCTCAACACTTCCAGTGCACGCGCCCGATGGGGCAATCGCCGCAGGAATTCGCGCTCCTCAAGCGCCTTTACGAGCCGGTGAATGCCGGATTTGGATTTGAGGTTAACAGCTTCCTTCATTTCCTCGAACGAGGGCGCGATTCCATGCCGTTCAAGATAGGAATCGATAAAAATCAGGAGTTCCTTTTGCTTCTTGGTCAGCATTGGCAGCTCCCCAGATTTCGAACAAACAGGAAACTTATGGGGTATGTTCTAGTTTAGTTCACCATCCATGTCAAGGGGGCAGGCCCTCGCAGCAGGGGTACGGGACTATGTGTGGGGCTGGAAAGGGAGAATCGCGGCGCCGTCGATTCTCAAGCCGCAGCCCTTGCCCCAGTAGCCCGGCAGGATACCCTACGAGAGCCGATGAAAAAGGCAAACGTCACCGAATTCTTCGAACGACTCGCCGCGCGCATCGAGGCGCCGACCACCGAGCTCGACTACCGGAATCCCTTTACGCTGCTCGTCGCCGTGGTGCTGTCGGCGCAAGCGACGGACAAGGGTGTCAACAAGGCAACAAAAGCACTTTTTGAGGAGGTCGAAACGCCGGCGGAGATGCTCGCCCTTGGCGAGGCACGCCTCAAGGACCACATAAAGACCATCGGCCTCTACAACATGAAGGCCAAGAACGTGATCGCGCTAAGCCAGGCGCTTCTCGAGGAGCACGGCGGCGCGGTGCCGAACGACCGGGCGGCGCTCGAAGCGCTCCCCGGGGTCGGCCGCAAGACCGCGAACGTGGTGCTCAACACGGTCTTCGGCGAGCCCACCATCGCGGTCGACACCCACATCTTTCGTCTGGCGAACCGCAGCGGCCTCGCTCCCGGAAAGACCCCTCGCGCGGTGGAAGACGGTCTCAACCGCGTCGTGCCCGCGCGCTTCAAGCAGCACGCGCATCACTGGTTGATCCTGCACGGGCGCTACGTCTGCAAGGCGAGAACGCCGGACTGCCCGGCCTGTGTCGTTCGCGACCTCTGCCGCTACAAGGGCAAGACCGCTTAATCGGCCCGTTAGTCGGCCCGCAGCTTGCTGGACGCGGCCACGGACGGGAGTTCGACCGGGCTCGCGCTCGGCCGCACGCCGCCGCCGTCCGAGCCCTCCATGGCCTCCGCCTGTTCCTCGACAG
>MKWU01002327.1_pt1 | contig 28935 bp, 24 predicted proteins | sample 809101 | NCBI WGS metagenome assembly MKWU01 (sample SAMN05860141, study PRJNA318959) | sponge metagenome | host: Aplysina aerophoba | place: Slovenia: Piran, Adriatic Sea, Gulf of Piran | collected 2013-05-07 | reverse complement strand
TGTCGGCACGGCTCACGGAGACGTCGGGCTGGGAGACGGGGACAGCGGCCAGGGTCATGACAGGGCGGGAACTGAGGGAATCCGTACACCGTGATTCTATCTTTCAAAACTTCGTTGCCCTACTAGCGCTGCCGGCCACGAAAATGTCGGTGTCGTTGTACCCGCGCGGCCAACGCAGACTCTGGTTCTTGACCACGTCGACACTGAACTCCACTTCGGCGGAAATTTCGATGCCGGTCCCCACAATCTCGCCGTCGCCCTGGAGGGCATGCACATCGCCCAGGTAGAGCAGGGCTCCCGGTACCGACACCGGAAACAGTGCCGTGACGCCATCGCGCCATCCGCGGTAGTCCATGTTTCCGCCATGAGGGCCGGGCGTGGCGGTGCTGATTGCCTCTCCTCCTGCCGGCGCCACGCCGAAGCATCCAATCATCGGGTCCATTGACTGCCACGGAAGGGCTTCGCCATCGGACACGCGAACCAGGCCGGCCGACGTGTCGACGTCCCAAACCGCAATGGCCGGGGAAGGCACCGGCAGCCCCTGTAGATAGTCCGGATCAAGTACGTCACCGGCCAATATGTTCCTGGTCCATCCCGTGCCGCGGTCCGGCCTGATGCCGATCAGATGCATGACCAGGGCGTCACCCGGCTCCGCCCCCTCGACATGGAACGGGCCGGTCATCGGATTGGGCCGGCCGGCCACGGTTTCACCGCGATGGTCCGCGCCGCCGGCATCGACGGTGCGAGTCCGCACTACGTCTCCAGGCTTCAGATGACACACGGGTTCGTGCGTGCCGATCGTGTTGAACCACTGGGATGGAGCATATTCAACCAGTGCCATGTGGATCCCTCCTTGGTGTCAAACAATGCTTCAGGAAGCGAAGATTGGGACTTATATACCTGACTGCGCAGTCGGCATATCCGGTTCACGGATCACAGGGGTCCCCAACGGGATCGCCCCTCCCCGTGCAGCAGCCCCTGTCCCGCGGGCCGGCACGGGCACGGACGGAAGGCCCGCCCGCACCAAAATGTTGATCGCCGCGTTGTGATCGGCGTTCAGGGCCCAGCCGCAGGCCTGACAGGCAAACACCGCCTGCGACGGCCGGTTGGCCTGGCCGACATGGCCACACCGGCTGCAGGTCTGCGACGTGTACGCCGGATCGACCTTGACCACCTGCCCCGCCTTGTACGCCAGCTTCCGCTCCAGCTGCCCCCAGCCGGAGGCCAGGATGGCTCGGTTGAGCCCCGCCTTGGCCTTGACGTTGATACCCGGCTCTTCCCGGGTGCCCTTGGCACCGGCCGTCATGCCCTTGGTGTTCAGGTCCTCCACGACCACGGTATGGGCCGTCTCCGCCAACGTGCGGCTGGCCCGGTGGGTCGCGTCGTCCCGCTTGCGCTTGCGCTTGCGATGCAGCTTCTGCAACTGCCCGTTCACGCGCCGCCCGCGGTTCGACTTGGGTCGCTTGTCCTTCGGTCCCCAGCCCTGCTTGCGGCTCAGCTCCCGCTGCTTGCGCTTGATGTTGGCATCCAGCTTGCCCGTGTCGGGCAGCGCGTACACGGTGCCCTCGCTGTCGGTGGCCTGCCCCACGTTGCGGTCCAGGCCGAGGGCGCCGTCCGGTGCGGGCTGCTTGACCTGCGCCGCGGGCACCGCGTAGCAGACATGGGCATACCACTTGGGGTGCGACTCCGTGCCTTCCCTGCGCACGCGGACCGTCAGCGGTTGGCAGCCCGCGTACGGGTTCGATCCCGCCAGCCGCAGCCAGCCGACCTTGGGCACATGCAGGCGATCCTCGTCCAGCTTGACGGCCTCGGGAATGGTGAAGGCCGGCACGGTGAAGTGCCTGGCCTTGAAGCGGGGCTTGCCCTCGGTTTGGGGATCCTTGCGGTACCGCTGGTAGGCGTCGGCCAGGTACTTCAGGCTGTAGCGGACGCAGGCAAACGGGTAGTCCTTCAGCCAGGCGTGGTCCGGGTCGTTGCGCAGGACCGTGAACCGCTTGCCCAAGGTGAAGAAGGTCGGAACGGGCTTGGGGCCGATCCTGTAGGCCTGCCACAGGCGATAACGCCGCTCCTGGTCGGCCAGCATGTGGTTCCAGACATGGCGGCAGGCCCCGGCGATGGCCGTCAGCAGGATGCCTGTGGCGGCGTCGCCCGGATACAGGCGCAGGCGCACCGTGCGGTGCACGGTCTCCGGAGCCTCTGTTGTAGGATGGTGGCTGTCGGGCACGGAACTGCTACTTCCTGTCCGGTGGGGAGTCCGATTGCCGTCGGGCTCTCTTGTTTGCAGGACACCATTATAGCACAGGTGTACAGGGTTGTGCCTGTCGCACCGACTGCGTAGTCAGATATATAAGCCCCCGAAGATTCGCTTTTCATACTGCAGGATCGTCACTGCGGGCACGAAACCCAGCCGCTGGTTGATGGCCAGCATTGGGTTGCGTTCTTCGTTGCCGGTCACGATCATGGTCGCTCCTTCCCGATGGGCCTGTTCAATCGACTTGAGTTTCAGTGCGATTGCCAGGCCTCTCCGACGCCACGCGCGGCAGACCCCGGTCAGTCGAATGTCCCAGACAGTTGGAGTACCGGGAATTCTGTTGGCCGCCGTGAAGGCTGCATACGGTCCAAAGTCACCGCCCCCGTCGGACTGGGTGCGGTCGACCGCGATCATCCACGTGTCCAACGACCTGCCGGGCTGGCTCAACCCGCGTTCGAATTCGGCCTCCGTCAAGGAAGGAGGGCCGTATGGACGCGGAACATCCGCGTCGACATCGAGCCAGGCGCGGTGCAGTTTGGAACACCACCCCTGGTCGTTCTGCATGAGGTGCGAAAAGGGGTGGAATTCGAAACCTGCTCTCTCCGCCGCCTGGATGCGTCCCGCCCAAGGACCAAAGTCAAATCCCTGAACATCCAGGGTCGAGTTCAGTTCGCGTTGGAGGCACACATATCCGTTTGCCTCAAGCCAGTCAACGCGCGGCTGCCGATCATCGCGCACTTTGAGACTGAGCACACCGACCTGCAAGCCTGCGATCTGCTTCAGAACATACGCCTCCACCAGCGAGTGAATCGCCTGCCCCGCCACCACCAGGTCTTCCAGGGCGGGATAGAGCATAAAGTCGTACGTCATGCAATCCTGGATTCCGATCCAGGTCGGCTTGTATACCTGGCCGCAGCCGACAACCCTCGCGTCCATGGTCGCCACGAACAGGTGCGGCAACCGGTCTTTGCTTCCGGTTGTCAAACGGGACCGAAAGTGATCCAAGGTGTCCGGGGGACGGTCGGGCACGTAGGCAGCACCGACTGCAAGCCACTCGCGGCACTCTGCGTCAACAGGCTTGAACTCCCGAATGTCAAATCCCATGCACTGCCTCTTGCGGGCCTGTCGGGTTCGGTTTGGCACCGGAAACAGTGTCCCGGTTCGAGGGACGTTCGTTTCCCCAGACCTGCGAACCGACGGGGCATCCCTCGGCTTGCAGGTACCCGTCGGCAGTCCAGGGCCCCTGACCCTACGGCTACAGGGTACCGAACGGACTCCGCACAGCCAGTGATGATCCTACAGGAGCATGGAGGCCACAGTCGACTCGATCCATGCGGCTGTTGACAGCCGCAGCCGGTTACAGCGGCTTTTCGTAGTCCTGCCAGGCAGGAGAGGGCTTGAACCCCAACTTAATGTTGATGTCGTACATTGGGTTGTTCTCTTCGTTGCCGGTTTCAAACCGCGCGCCGCCCATGTCGCGGGCTTGGGCAATCGACTTCAGTTTGATTGCGGTGGCAATGCCTTGGCGGCGCCAGTGCCGGCGGACACCGGTGAGCCAGATTTCCCAAACCGACGAATCACTCAGAGCGGGATTGACACAGGTCAACCCCGCGTAGGCCCCAAATCTGGGACCGCCTTCAGGCAACGAACTGTTGTCCACCGCAATCAGGTTGGTCTCCGGGCACAGGCTCGGACTCTTCAACATCTTGTCAAATTCGTCGACCGGTACGGGTTTCGGCTCGTTGGGACCGGGGACATCAAGGTCAACCTCCACCCAGGCTTCATGCAGCTTCGCATGCCAGTCCGGGTCGTGTTCCTGCAGGTGCGCAAGCGTATGGAACTCGATGCCGGATGACTCGACCCTTTCGACATGGTCTTCCCATTCACCAAAATCGAAGGTGGCGATGTCCAGAGACGAGGACGGATAGCGCATCACAGCCGCATAGCCGTTGTCCGTCAACCACCCCACCCTGACCTCTTTGTCCTCGCGTGCACCGGTCAACAGAACGTTGATCGGCCGGTCGGAGATGAGGTTTAGGACATGCCGTTCAACGTGAGAGTGGACCGGCAGCCGATCCACCACCAGTTCTTCATGATCCGGGTGAACGGTGTGGCTGTATTGGATGCGACCCTCCGCCTTCAGCCAGTAGGGATCCGAGACATCGCCCCAACCAATGATGGTCCCATCCAACCTCAGGACGAATCTGGCCCTGAACTTGTCCTTGCGCGCCGTCTCGTCCCTGTACTTCCACTGCTCCAGCGTATTGGGCGGGTACTCCGGCCAGCATGCATTCCCGATCGCGAGGCACGCCAGATACTCTTCGTCAACAGGATTGAAGGGGCGGATCCCGAATTCCACGACTGTCTCCTTCCAGAATACCGAATGCCGACTTGCTTTGGTGGCTCGGTTCGACGAATCGGGACCCCAAGCCTGCCCAAAGGGCGCAGACTCTATAACCGGGCGGTTGGTGGTGTCAACAATGCGGGTCTTGGCCGCAGGACTTTCGGCAGAAACCTTGGGCGATATCCACCAGGTCCTGTCCATGCCCTTCCGGTTCTCAGTCAGAATCCGGCAAGGAGCGGCTACCGTGATGGCCTTGCGTGAATGAATGCCTGGGACCGTTCCCGGATCGGCTCCCAACATCGCGGACTGGCCCCGACACCGACTTCTCAACGCGTTGGAAGGCCCTGGCTCACGGCAGTCGGGTGGAACAGTCGCGTTGGAGGGCATCTGCGCCGGCTTTCAGCCGACTGGTTCCCGTTGAGCACCCATTACCGGAGCCGGCTACAGGCGTTTTTCATACTCATTCCAGGGCCGGCGCGGATTCGAATCCCAACGCGATGTTGATGCCATACATGGGGTTGTTCTCTTCGTTGCCGGTCCTCATCCGAGCACACCCCAAATCGCGCGCCTGGGCAATCGACTTCAACTTGATCGCCGTTGCGATCCCCCGGCGACGCCAAGCGCGGCGAACCCCTGTGAACCGGATCCCCCAGAGCGTTGGATTGCGTAGCAGGGGATTGGCAAATGTCAGCCCTGCGTAAGGCCCAAACCCAGAGCAGCTTGCCGCCAGTGAACCGTTGTCCACGGCAATCAGGTTGGTCTCCGGGCACATGGCGGGGCTGTTCAGCATCCTGTCGAATTCGTCAACCGGAATCGGCCTCTCCTCGTTTGAGGTGGGAGCGTCACGTTTGATTTCCACCCATGCCGCATGCAGCTTTGCATGCCAGTCGGGATCATGCTCCTGCAAGTAGGCACGAGAAAGGAACTCAATCCCCGAAGCCTCAACGCTCTCGACGCAGCCTTCCCACTTTCCGAAATCGAAGGCGGCCACGTCCAATGCCGAAGACGGAGATCGCCTCACGGCCCGATAGCCGTTGTCCGTCAACCAACCAACCTTGGCCTTGTTGTCCTCGCGCGCTTTGGTCAACAGAACCTTGATCTGCCGGTCGGCAATGAGACTCAGAACATACTGTTCCACGCGGTCGTGGATCGGCTTGCGGTTCACGACCAATTCTTCACAATCGGGATAAACGCGATACCGCCACTCGTCCAGAGTGTCCTGAGGGTCTTCGGGGTAGCACGTCTGGATAGCCAAACATGCCAGATACTCGTCGTCAACAGGGTGGAAGGGGCGGATCTCGAAATCCACGGCTGTTTCGTCCAGGCCAGCCAACTACTCCAATCCCCCTGGCGATCAGGGTTCGGCGCCACGGTGCGAGCCATGCGCCTGCCAAGGGGCAGGCATCCCAAAACTGGGATGTCCGTACTGTCAACCGGATACCTGGCTGAACCCCTGAACGATTTCCACCACTTCCTGTCCGTACTGCTCCAGCTTCCAATCCGGCAGGATGTGGTACCCGGCCAGGGCGGTGACGGACATGGGAGCTTCCGCGGCGATGGCCTTGAGCGAATGCTTGCTCAGGACAATGTCCGGATCGACACCCCGTTCATTGGACTTGCCCAGACGCCACCTGCGAAGTGCGTTGAACAACCCAATTTCGCGGCGATCGGTAATGGACGTTGTGGACGGTTTGATTGGGCGCACCGCCATTCGTTGCATTTGCCCTTGCTGGATACAGGCCACAATGTCCTCCCCCAGCAGGCGAACTTGCCTGCGATCCAGACATCTGCATCGTTCAAGCGATCGGCGCGTCGTGGGTTGATTGCGAGCCAACGACAACAATACCTTGTCGGTCACCACGCGACTGCGCGGCCGGTCCCAAGTCATCGCAATTTGCTCGCGCCACTCCCACAAGGACTTGTACACCCCCATGTGCTTCAAGGGGACCTGCCTGGTGGTCTGGTGATCCCAGAAGGTTTTGTCCCGTGAACCAACCCTGGAGTAATCGGCGGAGGCGACCTCCTCCATGTGGGCCAACCCTTCCGCCAGCCGGTCACGGTCCGACAGGCAGCCAAACAGTTTTCGATACAGTGGCACAAGGTAGGCAACATCGCCGCAAGCATAGGTAAGCTGACTTGCCGTAAACGGCCGCTTACCCCAATCGGACATGCGAACCCGTTTGCTTTGATGAACCTGGAACTCGTCCTCCAGAATCGAACCGATGGAGGTGGAATTCCAACTGGCCAGGCGCGCAGCGATTTGGGTGTCGAACAGATTCGCGACGCGGATGCGGAACTCCTTGTAGAGGTACCCCAGCTCGCTCTGGGCACCGTGCATCACGAACCGGCGATTTGGATCGGCAAACAACGGGACCAGACGGCGGACGTCGACCCGGTCCGGATCCAACAGCCAAAGTTCAAGTTCACCGTCGCGACCGTCCCAGCGGCGGCGGGTCATGGCAAACTGCATCAAGCAAATGCGCGATGCATAGCTGTGCGCAGAATTGCTTTCAGTGTCCAGGGCAACCAGCGTGTGGGCGGACAGGGCACGTTCGAACCGCTGGAGATCCGGCTCTGAATCCACCAGGACACAGCCAAGGGTGTGCGTACGCCCGTTGCGCGTAGCAAGGCTTACTTGGATGTCTGACATGGCTGCTGTAGCGTAAAGTGGCGAAGCGACGCAGTAGGATACTTCCACCAAGTATAGACGATCGCCGAAGTCTGTGCAGGCCGAAAGCGAGAGTCTTTCCGAAATCAGGTCCAAAAGCCAAAATCACCATCCCGAACACAGTTGGACCGCAAGGTTCGAACTGCCTCGCAGCCGCTCTGACAACATCGCCAACATTTCTTCAAGATGCTCGATACGGTTGTGCTTGACGCTGAAGGTCGCGTGTCGTGCGGTGCCGATGCCGCAACGGTTCTGATGCGCCTGCGCCAGGGCCGATGCCGGGCCTGGCTCGACTTCAACAACCCGACGGAGGCGGAACTGGACTTCGCCTTGGAGGAAGTTCTCCCCGCTCACGAACTGGCACGCAAGGATGTGCGAGACCAGGAAGGCACGCCCAGGCTGGTGGAGTATCCCAACTGCCTGGTCGTCGTGTTCCATTCCGTCGAGGCGTCGGGAACAGATCCGGCAGGCCTGACCACGGTTGAACACATAGCCGTCTTGGGCCACAACCTCCTGATGACGTTCACCTACGATGACAGGTCCCATTTCGCGGAAATGCATGATCCGGTCCGTCACAGGTCCGATGGTCTGGCTCTGGGGACGGTACGGCTGTTTCACGAACTCCTTGACCATCAAGTGGGCCAGGCCAGAGCATTGATCGAGAACTTGCTCGGATCGCTTGAGTCCCTGGGGGATGTGATTTTCACCCGCAATCTGTCCGCGGCCAGCGAACATGAAATCATGGAAGACATCCTGCAGGCCAAGAGCACCGCATTGCGGCTGCAACGGATCCTGGGACCGCAAGCGGAACTGCTGCGCAAACTGGCGGTTGAACATCGGGCGGCCATCAATCCCCAGGAGCGGGCCTACTTCCAGGTGACCTTGGAGGAGTCCGTGCATCAGGAGTCCTTGGCGGACCTGCTTGTGGAACTCGCCAATGGCACCATGACCACGCATCTGAACCTTTCCAACTACCGGCTGAGCGAGGTCATGAAGGTCCTGACCATGATTGCGACCGTGTTCATTCCCCTGACATTCGTGACGGGACTCTTTGGAATGAACTTCGCGCACTTGCCCGGGACGCAGTCGCCGTATGCCCTGGCGACGGTGGTTGCCGCCTGCTTGGTTCTCACCATTGGCATGCTTTTGTTCTTCAGACGCAAGCGGTGGCTGTAGCATTGCCCCACGGAACCAGCCTTGCGGCCCTCGGAGCTCCTACTTCATGACTAGTACCTATGCATTTCGTGCGGCCGCGGGTGCCGACTACGGGAAAGTCATCGACTTGTGGATGCGGGGGGTGTCCAGCGACCGCGTTGCCATTGATCAGATTGCCAACACGTGGTGGAAGCGCCTCCTGTTCCGATATGTGGCAGGTCGCAAAATCTTCCAGCAGGACATGGAAACCGCGGTGGTGCTCAAGGACGGCAACCTGTGCGGCTACTATGGTCTGCAGGCGGCAGCCGACACCATGAGCGTCTTCGACTGGGGGCTGAATCTCGACTGGAGCACCGAGGGTCTGAATGTCTTCGGATTGATGGTCGAACACATTCTTGACGACATCTACGAGCGCAACGACGACACCGAATCACTGGTCATCGGCACGGAACGCCATGAACACGACGTGCGCACTGCGCTGGAACGGAGCGATTTCGAGCCTCTCGACTACCAGATTGCACAAATGGTGACCGACTTGCCGCTGGCGCACAACGAGCCCCGCGGCGAGATGGATCTCCACCTCACGCTGCGCAACGCCCATGCCTTCGGCGATGCCATGGAGGATTGGATCCGGATGGACTATCAGGGCGACAAGCGAAAGGCGGCCATCGTCCTTCCCATCCACAACGCACTGCCCTTGCGAACCGTTACCTACGAGATTCTCGAGGGAGAGGAGCCCAAGGGATTCGTCCAGTTCTCATCCCACAACGATGAAGCCCGCTTCCTGTACGCGCTGGAGCCGGAACTGTGGGCCTCCCCATTGGAACGCTTGGCCGTGACCGCCTTCTGTACGCAGCTGGCACGCAAGCAACAACGGGTCAGGTTGCGAACGTTCAGTCTGGCCCACCTCCATGCCAGCCGTGAATCCCTGGCTTCGCTGGGTCTGAAGTTTGAACTCGCGCCCTGGGAGCGATGGGTACATCTGCTCTTCGAGGAGGGTGAAGTGGGTGACGAAACGCCCGGTGGCAACGAGGGCTGAACCGGGACATTGGCAGGAGCCTGCAGCGCGTGGCAAGCCGCATCGCGAGGATCCATACGGATTCCGCGCCGGTCAAGGGGCCCGAAGAGGTGCGGCCGTGTCGTGGTTGATTGGCGCCGATGGCGAAACCTAGCGAAACCCGGCAACCGGTAACACGACCCGCCGGTTCCCGGCCACAGACGCAGTCGATCAAAGAACGAGGCATGATGGTCCAGACAACAGGAGGGTTCCTAAGTCGCCACTTGGGTCCCGGCCCCCGGGACGAGGCAACGATGCTGGCAGCGCTCAAGGTGGACAGCCTTGAAGCGCTGGTCCAACAGACGGTGCCCGAATCCATCCACCTGCCCCAACCGCCAACGCTGCCCGAACCCCTCGACGAGCCGGAAGCCCTCAAGGAACTCCGCAGCATGGCGGCCGCCAACCGCCGTACAACATGCTTCATCGGTCAGGGTTTCCACCCGTGTGTTGTGCCCTCGGTCATTCGACGCAACATTCTTGAGAACCCCGGCTGGTACACGCAGTACACGCCATACCAGGCTGAAATCGCGCAGGGACGGCTCGAGGCCCTGCTCAACTTTCAGACCCTGGTTGCCGATTTGACAGGACTTCCGGTGGCCGGTGCTTCGCTGTTGGACGAAGCTTCGGCAGCGGCCGAGGCAATGACGGTTTGTTGGCGCGCAAGATCCAGACGATCCCAGGCCGATGTATTCCTGGTCACGGACCGCATCCATCCCCAAGTCCTCAAAGTGCTCGAAACCAGGGCGCGCCCACTGGGCATCCGCGTCGTCACGGCACCGCTGTCTGAAATGGACCCGGCTGCGGATGTGTTCGGGGTGCTGGTTCAGTCTCCCGACACGGACGGCACGGTCCACGACTACCGGGAACTCGCTAAACTTGCGCACGACGCCGGAGCCAAGGTGGTGGCGGCCACCGATCCGTTGGCGATGGCCTTGTATGCGCCGCCGGAGGAAATGGGTGCCGATGTGGCGTACGGCACCACGCAGCGTCTGGGCATGGGACCCGGCTTGGGCGGACCGCATGCCGCCTTCATCGCCGTTGGGGACGAACTCAAGAGACTGATGCCGGGGCGCATGGTGGGGGTTGCCCGCGATGCCGCCAGTCGGCCGGCTTTGCGTCTTGCCTTGCAGACGCGTGAACAGCACATCCGGCGCGAGAAGGCAACCAGCAACATCTGCACAGCCCAGGTTCTTCCCGCCGTCGTTGCCTCCATGTATGCGGTGTATCACGGACCGGAAGGCCTTGCCTCCATCGCAACGGAGATTCACCGGAAGGCCTGCACACTCCGAAGGCTGTTGGAAATGGCAGGTGCACGGGTGTGCCGGGGTCCGATCTTTGATACGGTCAAGATCCTGGACATGCCCGACCGGAGCCTGGATGCCGTTTGGGAGGATTCTCAGCAGCAAGGGATCTCTCTGCGGAAATATGCCGACGGCGCGCTGGGTGTATCCATGTACGAAGGTGTCTCGCCGGACGAGCTCGACAGGTTGCACGCGGTCCTCGGGGTGGAACCGCACCGGGGAATCTCGGATTTGCCTGTAATTCCGGCACCACTTTCCAGGGCGTCGGACTTTCTGACCCACCCGGTCTTCCACCTGTACCGGTCGGAAGTGGAACTAACCCGGTACATGGCGCGTCTGCAAAAGCGCGATCTGTCCTTGACCGACGCCATGATTCCGCTGGGCTCGTGCACGATGAAGCTGAATCCGGCCGCTTCACTCGAAGCGGTTACTTGGCCGGAATTTGCCGAGACGCACCCCTTCGAGGCTCCCTGCAACCAGGAGGGCTACCGTGCGTTGACTGAACAGTTGTGTGCCTGGCTGGCCGCAATCACCGGTTTCGCGGGGGTATCGCTGCAACCCAATGCGGGGTCCCAAGGAGAACTGGCCGGCCTGTTGGCCATTCGATGGTATCTCCATTCCATTGGGCAATCCCATCGATCAGTCTGCCTGATTCCCGCGTCGGCCCACGGCACCAACCCGGCCAGTGCCCAACTGGCCGGGTTCCATGTGGTGGTGGTCGCGTGCGACAAGCATGGGAACATCGATCTGGAGGACCTCCAGCGGAAGCTTGACGAGCACGGACCGCGCGTCGCCGCCTTGATGATTACCTACCCCTCAACCCACGGCGTGTTCGAGGAATCGGTCAAAACCGTCACGGGATTGATCCATGGCTGTGGCGGCCAGGTATATGTGGACGGCGCCAACATGAACGCCATGGTTGGGTTGTCGTCGCCCGCCGCCATCGGCGGCGACATCTGCCACCTGAACCTGCACAAGACCTTCTGCATTCCGCATGGCGGGGGAGGACCGGGCATGGGGCCGGTTTGCGCCGCCGACCACCTGGTTCCGTTCCTGCCGTCGGATCCCATCGGTGAACCTGCCACGGAAACAACGGGTGCGGTGGCAGCCACGGACCACGGCAGCGGGGCCATTCTGCCGGTCTCGTGGACCTACATCCGGATGATGGGGACCGCCGGGTTGACCCAGGCTACCCAGACGGCCATCTTGGCAGCCAACTATGTGGCCAACCGTCTTGGCGACTACTACCCGATATTGTTCAAGGGCCAAAACGGACGCGTGGCCCACGAATGCATCATCGACCTTGAGTGGTTGAAGCCGGCAGGCCTCACGGTGGATGACGTTGCCAAACGCCTAATCGACTACGGGTTCCACGCGCCGACAGTATCCTGGCCGGTTCCCTTCACGATGATGATCGAACCGACCGAAAGTGAAAGCCTGCGGGAACTGGATCGGTTCTGTGACGCCATGATCAGGATCCACGGGGAAATCCAGGACGTGCTGGAAGGTCGTTTCGCGGCCGAGGACAGCCTGCTGCGGCACGCCCCCTTCACAGCGGAGATCCTCGCGACCGAAGATTGGCCCCATCGATTCAGCCGCAGACAGGCCGTCTTCCCCGCGCGGGGAAGCGCCGACGCAAAGTTCTGGCCGTCCGTCAGCCGGATTGACAACGTCTGGGGCGATCGCAACTTCATGTGCGTCTGTCCGCCACTGTCCGAGTACCAGTAGCACAAGCGGATGCGAATCACTCCTGGGGAGGGGCCGCCTGGTCGTCAAGTTCGGCTGCATAGGGGATGGAGGCAGCAGCCCCGGCGCGCGTGACACACACGGCCGCCGCACAGTTGGCCAGCGCGAGGGCTGTTTCAGCGGATCCCGATTTCATGAATCCGGCCATGAAGTAGCCGATAAAGGTGTCACCGGCACCTGTCGTGTCGACCGGACGAACGGCAATGCCGTCGACGGTGATGGCGCCCTGTGCCGAACCGCAGTAGGCTCCATCCGCTCCCCTGGTGACCACCACGGCCATGTCCGGATAGTGGTTCAGCAGGTGGCCGGCAATCCGTTCCGCGTGGTTGGATCCGGTCAACTCCTCCCCTTCCAGTTGGTTTACGAACAGGACTGACACCTTGTCCAACGGGAAGTTGGCGGCCAGGTCGTCGGCCATGGGTGCGGGGTTGTATGCCACCGACCAGCCGCGTTCCGCCGCCAGATGCATCATCTCGGGGACCTCGCTGGTTTCATTCTGAAACAGGACCCACCCCGGCTGTGCCTGGCCATCCAACACGCCAGCCAGCTGTGCGGCCTCAACCGTTTGGTTGGCGCCGCCATAGATGAATATCGAGTTCTCCCCCGCGCGGTTGACTTGGATAATGGCATGTCCACTGGCGATATTTTCGCGAACCAGCACTTCCGACACGTCTACTCCACTCTCCGCCAACAGGTCCGCCAAGAACCGTCCTTCCTGTCCGATACAACCCAAGTGTTTCACTTCAGCACCGGCTCGTGCGGCTGCCACCGACTGGTTCAGGCCCTTGCCACCACTAAACTTCGCATAGTCTATAGTGTGTATTGTCTCTCCGGGCCGGGAGATTTCCTCGACCTGGTAGACATGGTCGATGTTCAGTGATCCAACGGTTACCAACATGACTTCCTCCTGAAGACCAAGGGTGAATCCGACTAGGCCAGCAGTTCGAGCAGCGGGTCCGCGTGGCGCGTTTGGAGCTCGTTGAGCACCTCCGCCATCTCCTGTGCCAGTCTCTCGAATTCCGGGAAGTAGGCCAGATTGCGGGTCTCGAACGGATCCTCAATCAGATTGAACAGCTGGCGATAGCCGGGCACGATGCCTCGCCTGCGCTGCCGATAGTAGCGAACCAGTTTCCACTCGTCGGCAATGACACACCGGTGCACGTGACGGTACGCGGCCATGAGGCATGCGTCCGGGTCGTCGGGGGCACCGGAACGGCCCTGCCACAACCGGTGACCGGAAAGGCCCGCGGGCACGGGCAGGCCGGCCAACTTGCAAAGGGTGGGAAAAACGTCGGTATGGGTCACCAGGCCCGGGACCGTGGTCCCCGATGCCACGCCTGGACCCCGCAGCACACAGGGAATGCCCAGACTGTGCTCATACATGTTCTGCTTGCCCATCAGTCCGTGCTGTCCGATGGACAAGCCATGATCCGCCAGGTACAACACCAATGTGTTGTCTGCGAGTCCGGTTGCTTCAAGCGTGTTCAGAATGTCGCCGACCCGCAGGTCCAGGTGGGTGATCATGTCGTAGTAGTCGGCAAGGTGGTGCCTGATGCGGTCGGTCGGCCGCGGGGTTTCTTCCAGCAGTTCGTCCCGGATGTCGGCCACTTCAATGTCGAAGGGATGTTCCGGGTAGGTGTTGGGAGGCAGTTCCATGGTTGCCGTGGCCTGGCCGTATGCCGGTGCCCAGTCGTCGGGCGGCGTGCGCGGATCATGGGGAGCCGTGAACGCGGTATACAGGAAGAAGGGCTCGTCCCCCGAACGTGTCCCAAGAAACTCGACGGCGGCATCCGCGAAGAGATCGGTCGAATGTTCCCGACCCACTTGCGCGGCCTCGGCCGGATAGGACGCGCTCTCGTCGTAGCGATGGATGGGAACCGCATTGTGGTCGGACATCCCACCCAGGAAAATCCGGTCGCCGCCGGCAAAACACCGATTGAAGCTCGCGGCATCGTTGTGCCACTTGCCGATGCCGTAGGTTGCGTAGCCATGTTGACGGAAGTGCTCGGGCAGCAGTGGCCTGTCCGCGCGCAGGGTCTGAAGGCCGGGGTAGTCGTTGTCGGTCTTGCTGACAACCGCGTCGAAGGTGGACAGTCCGGTAAGCAGACTGGCGCGGCTGGGCACGCACACGGCAGGGGTCAGTCCACCCATGGTGTAGGCACGGGTGCACCTGAGGCCGTCGGCTGCCAACCGATCCAGGTTGGGGGTCCTCACGGGTTCGCGCCCAGTGCTCCCGAGAGCACTGGCGCGATGATCGTCTGCAATGAGCACAATGATATTGGGTCTGGTTTTCATGAGTGCACGCAACTTCACCTGCTGTGGTCGCGGGACATGCCCACCGGCTTCCGCGCAACATCATACTTGGGGGTCCGGGCGTCGGCACTGGAACGGTGCAGGACGGTGATGGGGTTCCTCCAACTCTGGCCCAGCTGTTGCCGGGCAAGTCCTGCATCGAGCGTGAACCAGTCGATGTCTGACCGAGCGCTTCTTCAACGGGCTCTCCAGGCCGCAAAAGCACCGCGGCCAACAGAAGAAGCCCTTCGACAACATGGGTCTGGACTATCCCACCGACGACTGGACCTACGAGGACTTTGTCCAGCTGACCATAAACCTGACCGGGGAAGTCGACGGCCAGCAACAGTTCGGCTACCAGACCAACTCATCGTATGAACGCCTGGCCTGTTGGTTGCGGCTCAACGGCGACAAGGAATGGGACCAGGAGATCGAACCCAGGGAGGCACTCTGGGACACGCCGGCCATCATGGAATTCATCAACTTCCAACTGTATGCCTGCATCAACGAGTTCGGGGTCAGCCCCACTCCCGCCATGATGGAGGGCGGCAACAATCAGATTGACTCCGGCAATGTGGCCATGAAGATGGAAGGGCCGTGGTTCTTCCCGAAGATGGCCTGCCGGGAGTGGTCCTACACCGACGAAGCGATGGCCGAGAACTATGTGCCGTTCGGGGTCGCGCAGCTGCCCAAGGCATCCAATGGCACGCGCGCCCACATGATGTTTGGCCATGTGCTGTTCATGAACTCCCGCTCGGAACACCCGGACGAGACTTGGGAATTCCTCAAGTTCGCAGGCGGGGAAGGGGCCCAGAAGTACGTGGCGCAGTGCGGACGCCAACCGGTAACCCCCGACTTCAACGAACGCCTGTGGAAACCGTCCACGATCGAAAAATGGGGCCTGGAAAATCCCCAGCCGCTCATTGACGCCTTCGAAACGGGTATCCTGCACCGAGCCGGCGAAGTGGACGACCGCTACATCGCGGCGGAAGCGTTTGGTCCGGCCCGGGACCGCATGGTGGCGGGCGACGCCGACGCATTCGAGGTTGTCCCTGAATTGAACGCGAAGATTCAGGGCCTGTTGGACGAGTACTGGGCCAGCCAAGGCTAACCGCCAAGGAACCGTTCCGCGGAGCGGCAACCAGGGTTGCCGCTCCGTTCTGTCAATCAGCCAAGGAAATGCAAGATGGAACCGATGCAGGTGTCCAATGAACAGTTGGAGTTTTTTCGGGACAACGGCTACGTGATCCTCGATCCCATTGCCAGCCAAGAGGAGCTGGAGACGCTGAGGCGAATCTACGACGAACTGTTCGCCCGCCGGGCGGGACGAGAGGAGGGCGCGCAGTTTGACCTGGCCGGCGCCGACGAAGAGGATGCGGAAGCAACCCTCCCGCAAATCCTGGGACCTACCCGTTTTGCCCCCGAGCTCAATGATATGGAGTTCAAGAAGATGGGGGCTTCCTGCGCCCGCCAGTTGCTGGGGGGCGAAGTCGAAGGCGGCGACCACGCCATTCTGAAGCCTCCGTTCATCGGTTCGGACACCCCCTGGCACCAGGACGAAGCCTATTGGAATCCATCGTTGATCTACTCCGCCCTCAGCATTTGGATGCCGCTGCAGGACGCCACCGTGGAGTCGGGATGCATGCAGTTCGTACCCGGCAGCCATCGCCAGGGAGTCCTGCCTCACCATCCCATCAACAACGATCCGCGCGTCCATGGTCTGGAAGTGGACGACTTGAACCAGGAGGCGGTTGTCGCGTGTCCGATTCCCGCCGGGGCCGTGACGGTGCACCATTGCCGGACCCTGCACTACGCCGGCCCCAACCTGACGGCGGAGCCGCGGCGCGCCTACATTCAGACGTTCAGCCTGCGCACGAAGACGCGCGACGAACCGCGTGATTTCTACTGGCAAACAATCCAACAGACGGCACGACAGTCCCGGGCCGACGAATTTGAGCGCAAGTCCGCCGATGGATGAACCCCGCAGCTCCCGGAACCGGTCCGGCATACCGGTCTGAAGCAATAACCGGGCGGGGCACAAAACCCGGCAGGTCCGCCGTGGCGCGGCGCCAGGCGTGGGAAGGACGGATTTTCGCGCTGCCCTTCATCCTCGGATTCCTGGCGTTCTGGCTGTATCCGATGGCCTATTCGGTGTACCTGGTCTTCCAGGATTGGGACCTGCTGTTTCCACCTTCGTTTGCGGGACTTGACAACATAGTGGAGTTCAGGACGAGTCCATAGGGATTTCGCTCGGCAACACGTCGTACTACACCTTCATCGGCGTTCCGCTGCAACTCGTCCTGGCACTGCTGCTGAACATCAAGGTTCGGGGCCTGGCAATTTACCGGACCCTGTTCTACCCTGCCGGCCAGGACCCCGATCGTGGCCAGTGCCATCGTCTGGCTTCAGATTCTCCACCCCGAGTTCGGCATCCTGAACAGTTTCCTGCGCAACTTCGGGATTGAGCCCGTCAACTGGCTGTTTGATCCGCGCGCCGCCAAACCGGCCTTCATCCTCATGACGCTGTGGGGGGTGGGTCCGCAGATGGTGATCTTCCTGGCCGGTTTGCAGGGAGTTCCCCAAAGTCTCTACGAGGCTGCGGAGATTGACGGCACCAGCCGCTCCCAGCGGTTCCTGTTCATCACCATCCCCATGATTTCGTCCATCACGTTCTTCAACCTCGTGGTGGGTGTCATTGCCAGTTTCCAGGTTTTCACAACGGGCTTCATCATGACGCGGGGAGGACCCCAGAATGCCACGCTGTTCCTGGTGCTGTACCTGTACCGCAGCGGGTTCCAATACTTCAAGATGGGTTACGCCTCGGCCATTGCGTGGATGCTGTTCGTCATCATCGTGGCTTTCACCTTTCGCAGCCTGCGAGCTGCCTCCAATGGGTTGGATGGGATGTCGTCCATCGACCTCATTTGCCGGGGGCATTCGTTGCCACAAACCAGTTGAAGGACGGGATGAGCTCGGTGATTCCCAAAGATGGTCCCGCGATGGCGGCTGACGATGGAGTTATACGTTGAATCGGAAGCGAATCACGTCTCCATCCATCACTTGGTACGCCCGGCCTTCGGTGTGGACAATCCCCTTCTCGCGCGCCTGGCGCTCGCTCCCCGCCTGTCGCAGGGAGGAAAAGTCCACCACGTCGGCACCGATGAACCCACGAGCGAAATCCGTGTGGATGCGGCCCGCCGCCTCGACCGCCGTGCACCCGCTCCGAAGTTCCCATGCCCGGACCTCCGAATCGCCAAGGGTGTAGAACCGGATCAGGCCAAGCAGGCCAAAACAGCCTGTGACAACCCTGTCCAGGCCGGATTCAACCAGTCCCAATTCCTGCCGGAACAGCGCCCGGTCCTCCTCCGGCAGTTCCAGCAGTTCGGACTCGACCGCGGCATCCAACAAAACCGTTCGGTGTCCCTGGAGCTCCATGCCGGTTGCAACATCCTCTGGACGCATTCCGTCAATCACCCCATCCTCTGCATCCCCGCGGTTGAGCAACACCAGTTCCGGTTTGCCGCTGGCAAGGCCCAAGCCCTGATCCAGCTGTGCGGCATCCTGGGATTCCCACTGACCGTGGCGATTCGCAGGCCGGCCGTCCTCCAGCCAGGCGCGCAATTGCATGGCCATGTCCAACACGGGTCCGAGCGACCGTTCCCCCTTGACTTCCCGCGTCAAACTGCTAATGCGGGTTTCCAGGATCTGCAAGTCCGAAAGAATCAGTTCCTGATGAACCACCTTCAGATTGGATAGCGGATCGCCCTGCATCGAATCTCCATCCCTGTCGAAACACCCCACCACGTGCAGTAAGGCGTCGCATTCCCGTACCTGTGCAAGAAACCGATTGCCAAGGCCCTCTCCCCGCGAAGCCCCCTTGACTAGGCCGGCGATATCCAGGACTTCGAAGCGCACCGGAATTCGCTGTTGCTGTCCGGTCAGATCGCCCAGGACCGCCAGACGGTCATCCGGAACTTCCACAAGGGCCCGGTTGGGCTCGACCGTGGTAAAGGGATAGGCGGCCGTCTGGGCCAACGGCGCGCCGGCCAGAACGTTGAACGTGGTGCTCTTCCCGGCATTGGGAAGGCCGATCAAGCCAACACTAAGCGACATTATGTAAAGTGCAAATAATATCCGTCCCAGCTGTGAGGAACACCGGGGAGACACCAGGTAGTAGAGTTAGTCGACACAGTCCACGTGCCTTCTTGGCCCACATTGCATTCAAGGGAACGCTCCGTACACCAAACATGAACTTCATCATCTTTATGCCGGATGAACTCCGGGCCGAAAGCATGGGTTGCTACGGGCATCCGCTGGATGTCACTCCCAATCTTGACGCGTTTGCAGCCCAGGGCACCCGGTTCGACCAGTGCCACGTACAGCACACCGTCTGCTCGCCATCCCGCTGCAGCATGCTGACGGGATGGTATCCCCATGTGAGGGGGCACCGTACGCTTTGGCACCTGCTGCGGCCCGATGAACCCAACCTGTTCCGCTACCTGCGGGAGGCCGGTTATGACGTGCATTGGTTCGGCAAAAACGACGCGTTGAGTCCGGAGAGTTTCGTCTCCAGTGTCAACGAAGCCGGCTCCAAAGGTCGTGGCTATCCGTTCGGGCCGTCACCCTGGAGTCCGGAAGACCCCCAATACTACAGTTTCCTGCACGAGCCATGGGCCGATTCCCTGGACCACCATTCGGACCAGGCCAACGTGCAGGCGGCGATCGACTTGCTGCGGAACAGATCCGGAACGACTGACAGGCCCTTCGTCCTGTACCTCCCTTTGCTCTACCCCCATTGTCCCTATTCGGCTCCCGAACCGTGGCACAGCCGATTCCAACCGGAACAGGTGGCAGACGGCCTTCGGCCCGCCAATCTGCCCGGGAAACCCTCCTTCCACAGCGGCATGCGGGAGCTCCGACGCCTCGACCAGTGCCCGGAGGATCTGTTCGCCAAGGTCAACGCCGTCTATTTGGGCATGACGGCGTTCAACGACCACCTGTTCGGCAGATTGATGGACGAGCTTGAGTCCTCGCCTTTCAGGGAAGATACGACCGTGCTGTACCTCTCGGACCATGGAGACTATGCGGGCGACTACGGCCTGGTGGAAAAATGGCCAAGCGCGGCCGAGGATGTGATCACCCGCGTTCCGCTTATCATCCGCACGCCGGGCGGCCGGGAGGGTCACGTCGTAGCCGAACAGGTCGAGTTGTTCGACATCATGCCCACCATCCTGGGGCTGGCGGGAGTGGAAGCTGGACACACCCACTTTGCCCGGGATCTGACCCCGCAGCTTCACGGCCGGCCGGGTGATTCCGATCGGATGGTGTTCACCGAAGGGGGTTACGATCCGCATGAACCCCACTGCTTCGAGGGCCGCAACGAGGACTGGGGGGAACTCCATCCCTATTGGCCCAAGTTGACGCTCCAACAGCGGGATGCCGGAACGATTGGCAGAACAGCTACAGTCAGGACTTCCACCCATAAGCTGACCCGTCGCAACGGCGACATCTCGGAGCTCTATGACTTGGTCCGCGATCCGCTGGAGACGGTGAATCTGATTGACCAGCCCGAATACCAGGGCATCCAACGGGAGCTCGAACTGGTGCTGCTGGACTGGTACATGACCACCAGCGATGTCACACCGTTCGACGAGAATCCGCGCGGCCACACGTTTCGGAACCGGTCATGACCGCTCCCGCATTGGCGACTCGCCGAACGGACCGCGCATGTTTCGATCCCGGCACCGCCAGGCAACTGGATGAATTCCGGGACCGCCTGCGCCATGTCAGGATCGCGCTCTGCGACATGGACGACACGCTCTTGGATGGCCGCAAGCGGTTTCCGCGCCGCACCGAGCAAGCCGTGCGGCGCTGGTTGGATGCCGGATACGAATTGATTCTGGCCACAGGCAGGCCTCCCCGCAGGGCCCGCGAAGTCTCGGAATGGCTCAACTTGCGGCCCATGATTTGCTACAACGGCTGCTGGATCGAGCACCGGCGGCATGTTCAGTACCGTCGACAGATGTCGCGCGAGACTACACAAGCGGTTATCAGGTGCCTGTTGGATGCCTGCCCGGATCTGTGGATGGGAATTGAATCCCACGACGTTCTCTATGCCGCTCAACCCCAGGACCGTTGGCCTCACGCCATCCTGTGCGATCCCCTGGACTTGGATGTGGAAGCCGCGAAAGTCTTCTGCCGCTTCAGCCACCTAACCGAAGCCCAGATGCAGACCGTCCGGTTGACCGCGCCACCAGGGACCCGACTGATGGAATCCGCCAAGTACAACCTCCTGCAGTTCATGGATCAGGCGGCCGACAAGGCCGTGGCCGCCGCCTGGTGGTTGGACCAAAACGGCCTGGACATGGGCAATTGCATTGCGCTTGGGGACGACACCAACGATGTCCGCCTGTTGTCCGAGGCCGCCATCGGCATTGCGATGTCGGATGCGGTGCCGGATGCCGTAACCGCGTCCGACATCACCGTTCGGAATTCAGAATCCGAAGGGGTTGCCATCGCCCTGACCACCATACTTGAACTGGCAGGACCCGCGCGTTGCCCAACGGCAAGATAGCTTGGCCGGGAGTTTGCATCGTATTTTGCTATGCGAAAACAAGGTTCACAAAGGCCTCGATGTGGTCATTGCACAAGCAATGGGAACTGGCTTTCCGCTTGGTGTCTTCCCCCAGGCCAACAACCAAAATCGCCATTCGCCGAGGTTCTCGGCAGTTGATTTCGCGTTTTAATCGGCATCGACATACCGTTGCCGTCAACTTCACATGCTCCGGCAACCGGACTTCATGAAGCATCAACTGCTGAACCTGGCTGATCGCCTGACTCAGATCAAGGTTGTCCTGTGCGACCTTGACCACACATTGCTCGACGCTAATCGGCAGGTTCCTCCGGACACCGACGGCCTCCTGGATCGGTGGTTGTCGGCCGGGTACGGGTTTGTAATCGCCACGGGCAGGGAACCTCGCCGTGCCCGCAACCTTTCCCCGGTTCTGGACCAGTGTCCCCTGATTTGCTACAACGGTACATGGATCGAACATTTGGGCGATGTCAAGTACGCCCGGCCGATGTCCAGCGATTTGACCAGGTCGGCAATCGAATGCCTCAGGCGGACGAATCCGAACGCCTGGATTGGCCTGGAGATTGACGATCGGTTGTACGCCCCGAAGCCGCTGGGTCGTTGGAGTGACGCGATCGCCTCCGATCCAACTACCATCCACGGCGAAGCCTTCAAGGTGTTTTGTCCCAAGAGCCATTTGTCGTCCAACCAAGCGGACCGGGTTCGCACATCGGTGCCGCCGGGTACATGCCTTTGGATCTCCGACGACTATGATGTGGTGCAGTTTGAGGACGCGGTCTGGGCGGACAAGTCCGTGGGAGCCGCCTGGCTGCTGGATCAATGGAACCTGGATCTTGCCCGTTGCATGGCACTGGGCGATGAAACCAACGACCTGACCATGGTACGCCGGTCCGGCATTGGCATCGCCATGTCGAACTCCAACCCCGAGCTATTGGCTGCAGCCGACCTGTGCGCGCCCAACCATGACGCGCAGGGGGTCCAGCGCGTGTTGTCCGCTGTTCTTGAACTGCAACCCCAGGCACCAGTCTGACCGGTCGGCACCAGCCGGATGGGCACAATGACGAAACGGACTTTTTCGACGGATGGGAACCGCAGGTTGCCCTCGCCGAGCGAGTCAGGCCGCGACGCGGATCCGATCCGGACACTGCACCAACGGCGCGCGGAGGACATTGGAGCCATGTTCTCGGCGATCGCGGACAGGTATGACCTGATGAACGCGATCATGACCGGGGGCCGGGATCGGGATTGGCGCCGGCGCGTAGTCGACCTTTGTCATCCCGAACCGGGTCAGCGAATACTTGACCTGGGGACCGGAACCGGCGAACTGGCACTGACCTTTGGACGAGCCGCCTCCGGGCTCGACATCTGGGCATCCGACGTATCGATGGAGATGATGTCCCTGGCCCAAGCCAAACCTGGAGCTGCGCCCATATGCTTTTTCCAGGCGGATGCACTCCGGCTGCCGTTGCAGGACAACCACTTCGATGTTGTGGTCTCCGCATTTCTGATGCGGAATCTTCCGGATCCCGCGGCGGCCGTGCGGGAGCAGGTGCGGTTGTTGAAACCGGGAGGCCGGTTAGTGTTTCTGGAGATCGTGCCTCCTGAATTCACCTGGCTGGGCAAAGCCTACAAGTTCTTCATGTTTTCGGTGGTTCCCCGTCTGGGCCGCCTGCTCTCGGGGTCCGCCACCGCCTACTCCTATTTGCCCTCGAGCACCCAAGTGTACGAGTCTCCGTTCGAGATGCTGAGCCTGCTGAGGGAAGCGGGCCTGAGGCAGACGGCTTTTGCCACGTGCATGGCGAACACCATTTCGATCCACCATGGCCGCAAGCCCACGCTGGCCGACGAGCATTAATCTTGAGTCGTGAACTGGCCTCCAAAAGGGGGGTTCCGAGCTTGGTTTGGGGCATCGGCCAGCAGCGCAGGCTCGAATTGATCGTCGATGTCCTGAAACTTGATGCCGACCGGCCACGCCGGCGGTTGTTGGTCAACGGTTGCGGAGTCGGCGCATACGCAAAACACATGAGTCCCTACTTCCGCTGCGTTAACGCGCTGGACATCGAGCCGTCCTATCTGACGCAGGCCCGCGCAAGCCAAGCAGATCTGGCCTGCGTCCTGTCCCAGTGCGAGACGTTGCCGTTTCCAAGTCAACACTTCGACGTGGTGTTCAGCCATGAAGTGCTGGAACACGTGGATGACGATGTCCGGGCCATGGGCGAGATGGCTCGCGTGGTGCGCCCCGACGGATACATTGTCCTGTTCGTACCCAACCGCTGGTTCCCGTTCGAGACGCACGGCTGCTGGTGGCGGGGCCGCTACTACTTCGGCAACATTCCGTTCGTCAATTATCTGCCGCGGCAGCACCGGGAGTTCCTTGCTCCACACGTGCGGACCTACAATCGGCGCGACCTTCGCCGGTTGTGGTCCAACCTGCCCCGGCGAATCGCCACTTGGCAAATCGTGCCCCCGGCCTTGGACGCGCTCGGCCACGCACTGCCGTGGCTTCCAGCCAGCCTGCCGCAGGCCATGATGCGGTTGTCCCGGTCGCCCGTGGATCTGTTGGGCCTGAGCCACTTCGTGGTCTTGCAGCCGGCAACCGGGCCGTCATCCGCGGTCGACTCGGTGGTCCGTTCGTCCGATACGGTCATCGATCGCAAAGCGACCGGCGGGGACTAGGCGAGCCGTGCGCACCCTGTCCCCTGCATCGTTGGTTCTGTTGCAGCGCCGGCGGCGCGCCCGCGCCAGACGGAACCGGCCGCGCCATGTGGCGACCGGCATGCAAACCGGATTCTGGCTGTTCATGGTGTCCGGAGCAGTGGCCATGGTTCTGGCCGTGGCCATGACCGGGGCGGGTTTGCGGATGTATTCGTACTATGCGGACCAACTGACCGACATTGGCTCGCTGACCGAATGGGAGGAGGAATTCCAGTCGGTGCGGATCTACGATCGAACCGGCGAGCACCTGCTGCTGATCAGCCTCGACCCAAGGCCCTTCAGTGGCGATCGCACGTACGTTGCGCTGGAGGAAATGTCCCCGTGGATATGGAAATCGGCGGTGGCCATGGAGGATCGCACCTACTGGTCCAATCCCGGCATCTCCCTGCGTGGCATCACCAGGGCATTCCTGTCCAACCTGACCGGTGGCGAAGTACAGGGCGGGTCCTCCATCACACAGCAACTGATCAAGAACGTGGCCATTCCGGTGGAGCAGCGGGCCCAGCGCAGTTATGCGCGGAAGATCAAGGAACTGATCCTGGCAATGGAGTTGACGCGTCGCTACAGCAAGGAGCAGATCCTCGAGTGGTATCTGAACTTCAACTTCTACGGCAATCTTGCCTACGGCATCGAAGCGGCCAGTCATGTCTACTTCGACAAGAGCAGCGCGGAACTTTCACTGGCCGAGGCATCGATGCTGGCCCTGATCCCCCAGTACCAGGCACTCAATCCCTACTTCAGCCCGGAACGGGCCAAGGAACGGCAGGGCATCACGCTCAACGGCATGGTGGATGCAGGCTACGTAACCCAGGCGGAGGCGGATGCCGCCTTCGCCGAAGAGCTTGTCTACGCCAGCGGTGCCGCCGAGCGGTTCGACCTGCGGCTGGCTCCCCATTTCAGCATCTATGTGTTGGAGGAACTCCAGCGCAGGTTCAACACCGTGGCCGAGCCGTTCTACATATGGAAACACGGCTTGTCGGTCCGCTCCACGCTCGACCTGGATTTGCACGGGTTTGCCGAACGGACAAGCCGCGACACGGTGCGACGCCTGGCCGACGCCGGCAAGAACGTGTCGAACGCTTCGGTGGTGGCCATCGAACCGGAATCGGGCGAAATCCTGGTCATGATGGGTTCCCTGGACTACGAGGACCGGACCATCGATGGGCAGGTCAACGTATCCCTGGCCGATCGGCAGCCCGGTTCGAGCTTCAAGCCGTATGTCTACATCGCGGGACTGGAAAACGGAATGACGGCCGCCGAAATGCTGTTGGACGTACGCACCCCGTTCGAACTGGAAACCGGCAGCATCTATGTGCCTGAGAATTTCGATCGGCAATACCACGGTCCGGTCTCGCTGCGCACGGCCCTGGCCAGGTCCTACAACATTCCCAGCATCAAGATCATGGAAAAGGTGGGGGTGGGGGATGCCATTCGCACATCGCACCGACTCGGCATCACCGGTCTGGACCGCGGCTCGCAATTCTATGGCCTAAGCCTGGTTCTGGGAGGTGGCGAGATTGCCCTGCTGGACCATACGTATGCCTACAGCGTGCTCGGCAACCGCGGCGTGATGGCCGGACAACCAGTACCCGTGGCCGACCAGAAGGCCGGCTTTCGCACGATCGATCCCGTGTCCATCCTGGAGGTATCCGACGCCGACGGAAACGTGCTCCACTCCCTGGGCGAACCAGCCAAGGCCACCGTGCTGTCGCCCCAAGTCCACTATGTCGTCACCGATATCCTTTCCGACGATCAGGCACGGGCCCCGGCCTTTGGATACCAGTCCGAATTGACCCTGCGCGACCGGCCGGTGGCAGCCAAAACCGGCACGACCAACAACATCCGGGACGCGTGGGCCCTGGGCTACACCCCGCAGCTGGCGGTCGGGGTCTGGATCGGCAACACGGACAACTCACCGATGGAGGCACTGACGGGCCTGACCGGTGCCGGGCCCATTTGGAACGCGGTCATGAACGAGTACCACGAGGACAAGCCAGTCCAGTGGTACGAACTGCCCCCCGGCATTGTGCGCAGCCTGGTCTGTATCCCCAGCGGCCTGAAACCCACCGATGCCTGTCAGGCTCAGCGCTGGGAAATGTTCGTCGAGGGCACGGAACCCACACGTCCCGACAACATTTGGCAAGGGTTTGAGATCAACAGACAGACCGGAGAACTGGCGGATGCTTCGACATCTCCCGAAAACCGGGAGACACGTTACTTCCAAATCCTGCCCCTGGAAGCACAGGACTGGGTTGCGGAGAGCGGCTTGCCCCAGCCGCCTACCGCCAATCTGCCAACCGTCCGCACCAACGCAGCAGGCACCATGGCCATCACATCACCCGGTTCTGCGCTGTACCTGCGCCGGGACTTTCCGGTTACCGGCTTCGTCTCGGATTCCAACGTAACCGACTGGCATCTGGAGCTGGGACCTGCCGATTTCAGCTCCCCGGCATCCGTGCTGGCCAACGGCAGCGGCAGAACACTCAGTGATTCCCTGGCCCATGTGCATTCCTGGGACTGGCCAGACGGCCTCTACAACCTGGCGCTGGTGGCCCGGTACCGCAGCGGCATCGTGGAACGCGTGGCTGTACCCTTGGTCCTGGACAACACTCGACCCGAGGTTGCCACGGCCGCGCCCGCGCCCAATGCAGTCTTTGTCAAGGGGGAGGATGAGCAGGTCAACATCCACGTCACCGCCTTTGACGAGGGTTCAATCGATCGCGTCGAGTTCTGGATCAACGACGCGTTGGTCAAGACCAGTTCGGTGGCTCCCTTCAACGAACGTTGGCAGATTCAAATGCGGGATGTTCCCTCGGCACAGCTGAACCGCCCGCCGGTCCAAGGCATCAAGCAGGTGACCGATGAAGTCACCGGTCAGATTCTGGGGGAGGTACAGGTCCTCCTGGAGGAAACCGTCGATTGGCTGCCCGACTTCGACAGCGACGACTCCCGCATCAAGCGCGGCCGCATGCGCCGGTTCGACAGCGGCTTTGGCGCAATTTACACGGCCGATGGTTTCTATTTGGAACGGATGGCGCTACAGATCAAGGTGTATGACAGGGCCGGAAACAAAACCGAAACTGAAACGCAGTACTTCTACGTCCACCACGCGGAACCGGACCCATAGTCCGATTCCGGGGACAGGGCTACCGCGCCTCCAGAACCGGCAACCGCCCTGCTTCGCCTTCCAATTCGAGTGTCCAGGCCGCGGACCAGCCCAGGTGGTCGCCCCGGCGGATGTGAATCCATTCGACGCCGGTTGTGTCGGTTGCCCGGCCCAGTGCTTCCAATTCCTCTCCGGCCAGGAGCATGGTCAGGGAGTAGGCATCGGGATCCGGTCTGCGCCGGAGGTGCACCCGGGGAAAGGCAGTGCGCGCCGGCAAGACGACCGGGGTCGGCTGCGGCACGGCCGTGGCAGTTGGCTGGACAATCGGAATCGGCGTGATGACCGGCACCGGTACCGATGCTTGGGCCGTAGCTTCGGCCGCGGCCGCCCGGCTGTTGTCCGCGGCCACGTAGAAGTTCCAGGCCGTCAGCAAGGCCAATGCCACCACGATGATGATATTGAACGGCTGTTGGCCTGTTGGTGCGACCTGCCCTGGAACTCGGACAGGGGTCTGGGGAGAGTTTCCTTGGACCTCGGCGGGTTTCTGCGGAACCGCGTAGTCCGGGAGCTTGAGGCCAATCCCGTCGCGACGTGCCTGCTCCAGAAGCGAATCCACGTTCAGGAACACGCCCCGCAACTCCGCCAATCGATGGGCGGGCACCGTCCAGAGTTGGCGCAGGGCATCAAACCGCAGCTCCGCCGCCGGTAGCACCGCCAGCAATTGTTGGCGCAGAAGAGCCTGTTTGGTGCGGCCCGGCACAGGTCGGAATTCAACCGATCCGTTCACCACCTTCAGCACATCGAGAACTTCCAGCCGCTCGGATGCCCGCCTAAGGCCATGGTAGTCAGGTGATTCCGGGGTCCACTGGCCGGCACCGCGGCTGCTCTCCGACGATGTTGCGAACCGACGGCCGGTTTCCCGCATTCCGCGGACTTCGGCATCGTACCGTTCCCGCCGGACAGGATCGGACAGGACCGCCCAAGCATCCTCTATCTGCCGGCGAAGACTCTCAACGTCCAGGTCTTGGGTGCCAAGCTGGTCCAGCCGGACCATCCATGAGCGATAGGCAACCCTGATCTCTTCATGGGAGGCATCCAACGGCACCTCCAGCACATCGTAGTGGAGTGCGCGGCCTGCGCGGCGCTTTCGAAGGATCCTGGCCCATAGCTGATCAACGTCCGCCTCGGTCGCCAACTTCTTTGGAGGCACCTTGTGGACTGTCGCCATGGCTTGGCCATGTCCGACCATGGCATGTTTGGCCTGCCGCCCCTAGCCCCAATACTGTCTATTTAGCACGCCGGAGCCAGGATCAAGGGGATCCAGGCATGGCGCCGGCGGTCCAGGGGCCCGGACCGTCGGATGGGGTAGTTGCTCATCTTGCGTTTCACGCCGCGGGGATGGCGCAGGCCCCGGCTGGACACCACCCGCTCTTCCAGGATTTCCCGGCACAGGTCCCGGACACGGGCGATCCGCGACCGGCGGCGGGGACCGGGGTTCTGCAGGCGGCGGCGGACCACCCGCACGGCGTGCACGAAGGACGGACCACCCGCACGGCGTGCACGAAGGAGAGGTGGTCGGGATCGAGGTCCTCGTCGCGGGCGGCCTCGGCCAGGAAGGCGCGCACGGCATGGTAGGCCAGCAGGAGACCCTCCACCTCCTGCCGGACCAGTTCGGGGGTCTTGCTGCGCAGGCTGGGCCGGGGGCCCA
>MKWU01002324.1_pt1 | contig 28957 bp, 29 predicted proteins | sample 809101 | NCBI WGS metagenome assembly MKWU01 (sample SAMN05860141, study PRJNA318959) | sponge metagenome | host: Aplysina aerophoba | place: Slovenia: Piran, Adriatic Sea, Gulf of Piran | collected 2013-05-07 | reverse complement strand
TCTGGCGGGCCACCCGGTCTTTCACCGATCCGGCCGGGTTGACCCCCTCCAGCTTGACGTGGATAGCCACCGATGGGTTCGGTGACAGCACGGTGACGTCGACCATCGGAGTGTTCCCGATCAGATCAATAACCGATTTGTGCGCCGCCACAGGCCTCAGAATACCTACCCCTCGACGGCAACCGGCTCTTCGGTTATGTCCCCGTCGAGAATGCGGTAACAGCGCAGAGCGGGCTCGGGGTCTTTCAACGACACGATCACATAGAAAAGCGCTCCGAACGGATCGAATGCCGAGGCATCGCGCACGTCGGTGGGCGACGGATAGGCAGTGGTGTGGGTGTGGGAGTGCATCACCGCCACCAGCGCCAACCCCTCGGCATCGGCGGTGCGCTCAACCTGGAGATATTCGGCATCATCGAGCCGGTAGATCTGGCTCGACTCCGCCGCATTGCGCACCGGAAAGAACCGCTCTACCTGCTCCCCTACACCCCGAGCAGCCAACAGCCCACAAGCCTCATTCGGCAGCCCCGAAAGCGCATGGGCAATGGCCTCGGCATAAACCTCACCGCTCAACCGCAGCACCCGCTCACCCTACCCTTGCTTCAGGGCCATTCAGCCGTCGCCGGACTTCAAACGCTCATCAGACGAAAGGCCAGATAGGGCGGCGACTGATGCTGGAGGGTCCGCGTCACCGTTCAAGTCGGCGGAGGAGGTCGGCGGTTCGAAATGGGTTGTGACGGGTACCACGCCAGCCCACCATGGCCCGGCCATGTCTTCAGGCTCGTCACTGGGGTCACCGCTGCGAACCTTGGCGGATGCCTCTGCCAGTGGCACCTCCAGCACGAGTGTCTTGCGCAATTCCGACCGCGTAGGCGGGCGACCGGCATCCCAGTTCTCAACCACATGATCGGTAACCAGCCTGAGGGCGTAGAGCTTGCGCTCCTCCTCGTCGATTCGCCGAGCCCGCCCTCTGACCACCACTGATCGATAGTTCATCGAGTTATGGAATGGAGTCCGAGCCATCACCAATCCGTCCAAACAGGTGACCGTGACGCAGACCTCTTGGCCGTCTCCGGTACCCAGCAGGTGGTTGGCCACTGCGCCGTGCAAGAAAAGGCAGTCGCCGTCATGCCCAAAGGCCATGGGCAGCACTAACGGCCCTTCCGGGGTGAGCACCCCCACATGGGCAATCAGACCAGCATCAAGTATGCCCACGACATCAGACTTCCCATACCGTCCCCGCCCTGCAGCTCGCCGCACCCTGACCCGCTGCGACGGCGCCTTTGCCTGGCTCTGCGGTTCGGATTCTCCCATGGCCTGCGAAGCTACCGGGCTCCCCCACATATTCTCGGCGGAATTTCCATCCCGGGTTTCGCTGGTTAGCCGGATTGTCGGAGACGGCCTCCGGTCTTCCACTCAGCCGATGCAGTCATGAGAGGAGTCCCGCATCTTGGAGCTCCAGGCGCACCTTCGGGATTCGGTTGCGGTGCAGACTGAATTTCTTAGTTTCGTACTGGATATTTCCGATGACCACGCTCGGATGCACGTTGTACTGCGACGCTGCTTGAAGGATTGCTGGCACGGATGCCGACGTGAATTCGAAACCGCCTGGAAAGAGCCACGCAGTGGCCTGGTCGTTTGCCGCTACTTCATCTGGGTCACTTTGAGGCTCCATGAGATCGTCATCGATGATCGCACCAGACTGCGTGGTGATATGGCCCAGTGTCAGGTGGGCACATTCGTGCAGCAGCGCGAAGAGCAGGCTGTCGAACCGGTTGTTTCGCGTAGTCAGCCCGATCACGGGCCGCCCATCCGTTAGAAAAGTCACCGCGCCGTCGAGCTTGCCCCCCCGTAGCCCCTCTGCAAACACCAGGGAGACTCCACGCTCTCCGAGCAGAAGTGGCAGCTTTGACAGTTCACTGGGTCCATCCTTGAGGATCCCGGGAAGGCTCTCTGCGAGGTGCCCCAGCCCATCAATATCGAACGCCGCGACGTCCTGGGAGTCCGCCACCCTCCGGACATACGCAAGCCAAGCAACCTGTTCGATTGTGATTGGATCAGCAGAATTGGAGCGCTTCGCCGCCATAGCAAACTGAGGACTGTCATCCAGGTTACTGATTTCCAGTAGATCGCATACGGCCGACTCAGTGGCATCAAGGTCATCGGTCTCAGGGATCCACCCCCGAGACCGCACCTGGGCCAGTGGAATCCTCTGGCGTAGTCGAGCTCGCCGAGCAACAGGGGTACGTTCATCTTGGCTTGTAACTGAGCGCTGTTCGTACAAGCGATATGCAGTCTGGAGATTCAGCCAGAGCTCAGGTGTGGTGCCGAGCGCCTCTGAGAAGGAAATCGCTGTCTCGGTGGTGATCTCCTTCTTTCCGTTCAGAATCTCGGAAACTGCCTGAATGGGCCGATCGATGATCTCTGCGAACTCAGTGACAGTCCACTCGCGCTCGTCCAACTCATCACGGAGATACTCCCCTGCCGGAAAAACCTCAGCAGGAGTGTAGGTTCTGGCCATAGTGACGAATCTCCTCCCTAGTGGTAATCGACGACTTCGACGATGACCAGCAAGCGGCCTTCGGCATCGGTCTCAACCCGCAAGATGAGCCTCCACCGACGATTGAGCCGGATCGAATGCTGGCCAGCACGCCCCCCTTGGAGCTTCTCAAAGTGCAGCGCCTTGTAGTTCCGAAGATCGACCTCGGACTCCGCCTGCACGAGAAATCCCACCTTCTTCCGAAAGGCCTTCACAACTTCCGAGCTGAGTCTGGGCAGCACGAAGTCGCGTTCCTCGTACAGCCGCCGCAGATTGTCGTCCTCGAAGTCCAGCCTCATACTTCATGCCTTCACCCTAGAGGTGAAAACCCTATCACGCAAGTACCATTTTCGGGTTCATTCCGTGACGAAGCCGAACCCAATGATGAACCAACCTATTCCCTCTGCTGGCAAACTTGTGGAATGCAACGATCGCCGTGATCTTCGCACCCTCCCTGCACTGATGGCTCGGCTGTTTTTGGCTGTATTTCCGCCGGTTGACGTCGTTGATCGGCTGAGTGAGCTAGAGCGGGCGGAGATTGGCGGACTGCGGTGGACGGGGCGAGAGCAGTGGCACATCACGCTGAGGTTTCTGGGGGAGGCGGAGCAAGGCGAAGTGGAGGACAGCTTGCGGGGGTTTCAGGGGTCGGCGACAACGGTGCGGCTTGGGCCGGCCAGCAGGCGGCTTGGGGGGCGGGTGCTGGTGCTCTCGTCGGAGGGGCTGGGCGAGTTGGCGGCCGAGGTGAGGACTCGGACCGAGGACATCGGGCAGCCTCCCGAACGTCGAGACTTCACCGAGCACCTGACGCTGGCCCGGGCTCGGAAGCGGGTGCCGGGGACGGCGGTCGGGCTGCTGTTCGAGGCTGAATTCCTGGCCACCGAGCTGTGGCTGGTGTCCAGCCAACTCCACCCCGACGGAGCCCGCTACACCCGGCTGAGCCGTTGGCCGCTGGAAGGAGCGGGCTGAGCGGAGCCCTGCTCAAGACTCCTCGACGAGGGGGACGAACCTTACGGGGCAGAACTTCTTGGAGGGGGTCTCGTCGCCCACTCGGCTAATGAGGGTGAGGTCTTGGGAGAAGGACGGCGGCCCAACCGGGATGACCAAACGTCCACCATCAGCCAGCTGGTCGACCAGCGGCGGCGGGACGCTGGTGGCCGCTGCGGTGACCACCACCGCGTCATAGGGGGCGCCTGGTGGATGGCCCTGCGATCCGTCGCCGCACACCACGGTGGCGTTGTCGTATCCCAGATCATCCAGTACCCGGGCGGCGGAGTCAGCCAGCTTTCGGTGGCGTTCCACAGTGATCACCGTGGCGGCCAGCTCGGCCAGCACGGCGGCCCCGTAGCCCGAGCCGGTTCCCACTTCCAGCACATGTTGGTCGGGGCTGATTGCAGCAGCTTCGGCCATGAGGGCCACGATGTAGGGCTGCGAGATGGTCTGGCCCGCAGAGATGGGCAGCGGGTGGTCTTTGTAGGCATCCGCGGCCAGCGTCCGGGATACGAAGCGGTGGCGGGGAACCGACCTCATGGCCTCCAGAACTCGGGGATCGCAAACCCCTCGCCCCTCTATCTGGCGGCTCACCATGGCCAACCGCCGGTCTCGGTGCCGGTCTTCGGCAGCCCCGGCCATGTCTAATAATGCTCCAACCGCCTACACGCGGGTACGAAAAAGCACTAGGACCGCGCTGCGGGGTAAACGCTGGTCTCCTCGAAGATGGCTTGCAGTGTGTCGGCGTCGCCGGTGAAGTTCCACTCCCGTTCGGCAGTCGCATCCCACGGTGGCGCAGGGGCCCACCACGGCGGCATCTCAGAACCCCCGTCGGAAGTTTCCTCGGGGATGAAGGCCAGGCACCACTGCCAGGCGCCCCTCTGGTCGACGTTTTGGTCGTCGGGATGGCCCCCAGGAGGAACCAGGGCATAGGTGAAGCCCGGGCCGGGACCCGAGTTATCCACCTTGCGGACAGGGATTGGGCGGGAGCGCGGCAACCGGGCGGCGACAAACGGAAGAGCCAACAGAAGCACCACGATGATCGTCGTCACAACTGTTGTCAGGTTTAAATCGGGCATGTCGGGTTCTCCGTTGAGAGCATTCTCTACTCAAACAACATTGGCCCCTTGAGCCCCACCCGCAACAGACAAGGGTACCCACGCGCCCCCAAAACGTCAATCGGAATTTTGTCTCTTGGCAATCTAAGGGTTCAGATCACCACTACTGAGCGGAGCACCTCTCCCCGCTCCATGCGGTGAAACGCCTCTTCCACGTCTTCCAGCGAGATGGTCTCCGACACGAACCGCTCCAAGTTCAGCCGCCCCTGGAGATACAGATCGATCAGCATGGGGAAGTCCCGAGACGGCAGGCAGTCGCCGTACCACGACGACTTGAGAACCCCGCCCCGGCCGAATAACTCGATCATGGGCAACTCGATGCGCATTTCCGGGTTGGGCACCCCAACCAGCACGACCACCCCGGCCAGGTCTCGGGCGTAGAAAGCCTGCTCATAGGTCTGGGGCAGACCGATGGCCTCGATAGCCACATCCACTCCGTTTCCTCCGGTCAGCTCCCGGATCCGGTCCACCGGATCCTCTCGGGAGGAGTTGACCGTGTGGGTAGCGCCGAACTCCCGGGCCCATTCCAGCTTGGTGTCGTCAATGTCCACCCCGATGATGGTGTGGGCCCCGGCCAGGCGCGATCCCTCAATGGCCGCGTCGCCCACGCCGCCGCAGCCGAACACGGCTACCGAGTCGCCCCGGCCCACTCCGCCAGTGTTCATGGCTGCGCCCAGCCCAGCCATAACCCCGCAGCCGATCAGCCCGGCCACCTCCGGGCTGGCCTCTGGGTTGACCTTGGTGGCCTGGCCCGCCGCCACCAGCGTCTTCTCGGCGAAAGCCCCGATGCCCAGCGCGGGAGAAAGCGCCTGGCCGTCCAGGGTCATCTTCTGGGCAGCGTTGTGGGTGGCGAAGCAGTACCACGGGCGCCCTCGCAGGCACGACCGGCACTGGCCGCACACCGCCCGCCAGTTGAGAATCACGAAATCGCCGGGGGCCACGTTGGTCACGCCATCCCCCACCGACTCAACCACCCCAGCCGCCTCATGGCCCAAAAGGAACGGGAACTCGTCGTTGATGGCCCCTTCTCGATAGTGCAGATCGGTATGGCAAACACCACAGGCCTGCACGGCCACGAGGGCCTCCCCGGGCCCGGGGTCGGGCACTTCAATGGTCTCAATGCTGACCGGATCGCCCTTGGACTTAGCGATTACGGCTCGAACCTGCTGGGCCATCTGCGGCTCCTTTCGCCCGGCCATCGGCCTGCGAGGCCACGGCCATTTGCCGCGAACCTACTACGCACTGCGAAATGACAGCCGCTCAGGTATCCAGGAAGCGAGTAACCGCGACACCCGAGCCCACCGTGCCCACGATCGCGCCCAATCCCACCATCTGGAAGCCCAGCGCCCAGACCCGGGAGGGGTCGACAGTGAAACCCCGCAGCAGCTCCAGCGAGACGTCGTCGTTGATCACGCTGAAGAAGTTGTTGGTCAGCCAGATCAGCGGAATGGAGATCACCCCGCCGATGAGCCCTTGAACGAGCCCCTCGAACATAAACGGCACCCGGATGAACCAGTTGGTGGCCCCCACCAGCTTCATCACCTCAATGTCCCGACGGCGGGAGAACAGCGCCATGCGGATGGTGTTCAAGATCAGAACGGCCGCGGCCACCAACAGGATGATGGCGACGATGATCACCCTCTGGCGCAACCCACTGGACAGATCCTCGATGGCCCGAATGGTCTCGCTGGCGGTGACCACCCTGGCCACTCCCGGCTGGGATCGGAAAGCCTCCGCCAACTCATCGACCCGCTCCGGCAAAGTGTCACTGGGCTTGACCCGGAACGAGGCCGGCAGCCGCTGCGGGGTGATCACCTCCACTAACTCGGGGGAGTCGCCCAGCAGGTCCTGCACCTCGGCGTAGGCCTCGTCCTTGTCGACGTAGGAGAATCCGCTCACCTCGGGGGAATCCACGAGTTGGCGGCGGATGTCGGCCTCCAGCTCAGGGCTGATCTCCGGGTCCATGAACACGATGAACTCAACGCCGTCCTTCCATCGGGAAGTGGCGTTGTCCACCGCGTCGCCGAATAGCAGCGCCGCGCCCAGAAGCGTCAGCGAGATGGTGACGGTAATGACGGTGGCCAGCGTGAGCGTGATGTTGCGACGGAAGTTGCTGGCCGTCTCCCGCAGGACGTAGTCCAACTTGAGGCTCATCGGCAAGCCCCTGCTGATCGGCGATCGTCGCCGAGACCGCTCAAGCCCATCGGCTATTCGTACACGCCCCGGGACTGGTCCCGGACGATCTGGCCCCGGTCCAGTTCCACAACCCGGCGGCGCATCTTGTCGACAATGCTCCGGTCGTGGGTGGCCATCACCACGGTGGTGCCGGTGCGGTTGATGCGGTCCAGCAGCGTCATGATGCCCAGCGAGGTGTTCGGGTCGAGGTTCCCCGTGGGCTCATCGGCCAGCAGGATCAGCGGCCGGTTCACGAAGGCCCGGGCTATGGACACCCGCTGCTGCTCGCCGCCCGACAGCTCGTCGGGAAAGTTGTGCATCTTCTTGGACAGGCCCACCAGCTCCAAGATGGCCGGAACCTTGGTCTTGATCACGCTGCGGGGACGCCCGATCACCTCTAGGGCAAAGGCCACGTTCTGAACCACCGTCTTGTTGGGCAGCAGCTTGAAGTCTTGGAAGACGCAGCCGATGTTGCGGCGCAAAAAGGGTACTTTCCAGCTCGGCAGCGAGCCGATGTCCCGCCCGGCCACGAAAACTCGGCCCCGATCGGGCTTCTCCTCTTTGTTGAGCAGGCGCATGAACGTGGACTTGCCCGAGCCAGACGGGCCCACCAAGAAGACGAACTCCCCCCGCTGCACTTCACAAGAGGCGTTCTGAAGGGCGAGCACCTCGCCCTTGTACACCTTGGTGACGTTTTCCATCCTGATCATGCGCTGTGGACTCCGACCTGCGAACCAGGCACATACCCCCCTTTGGCGGCCCGGAAAGCTCGACCAACGCTACCACCGGCACCGAACACCGATTGCGCACCCTCCCCCACTAATTCCTCGGTTTTCGCAGCAATTCTGGGGATGTTCACGACATGCGCCTCCAGCGGAGGTAGGCCTCGATCAGCTCGTCGAGGTTGCCAGCCAGCACACCCTCGACGTTGCCGATGGTCACGCCGGTGCGGTCGTCCTTGACCTGCTGGTAGGGGTGCAGCACATACGAGCGGATCTGGCTGCCCCACTCCGCCTTCAAATAGTCGCCGGCCAGGCCGGCGATCTCGGCCTCCCGCTCGGCCCGCTTCAGGTCGGCCAGGCGGGCAGCCAGGATCTGCATGGCCCGGTCTTTGTTCTGGTGTTGGCTGCGCTCGTTCTGGCACGACACCACCACGCCAGTGGGTATGTGGGTGATCCGCACCGCCGAGTCGGTCACGTTCACGTGCTGCCCGCCCGCGCCCGACGACCGGAAAGTGTCGATACGCAGGTCTTTGTCGTCGATCTCCACCTCGTCGGACACCTCCGCGAAGAACGGGACCACCTTGAATTGAGCGAACGCCGTGTGGCGGCGGGCGTCGGAGTCGAACGGGGAGATGCGCACCAGCCGGTGCACCCCCCGCTCCGACTGGAGCAGGCCGAAGGCATTTCGACCGGAGATGGTGAAGTCGGCCGAGGAGATGCCCGCTCCCTGGCCCTCTGACACCGAGTCCACCTTGAACTCGAATCCTCGGCGCTCGGCCCATCCTTGGTACATACCCAGCAACATCTCGGCCCAGTCCTGGGCATCGGTGCCCCCCGCGCCGCTGTGGAGCTCGCACACCGCATCGGAACCGTCGTGCTCGCCGCCCAGCAACGACCGCAACTCCAAGTCGTCCACTTTGGCAGCCAAGGCTTCCAACATCTGCGCGATCTCCGGGGCCAGCGACTCATCGCCCTCCTCGGTCGCCAGCTCGTGCAGGGTGTCGGCGTCCTCTAAGGCAGCCTCCAGCCCGGCGAACAGCTCCAAGTCCTCCAGCAACTCCGATAACTCCCTGGTCACCTTGCGGGCCCGGTCGGGGTCATCCCACAGGCCGGGTGCGGCGGCGGAGGTCTCCAGCTCGGGGCGGCGGGCGATCAGGTCGTCGATGTGCAGGTAGAGCCGAGCTTCGTCCAATTTGGATCGGAGCAAGGCAAGGTCGCCGGCAAAGTCAGACACGGGATTTCCCGAAAAAGCGCGGTCAGCGCCCGTGGCACTGTTTGAACTTGCGGCCGGATCCGCACGGACAAGGGGCGTTGCGAGGAGTCTTCTCAAAGTCCGACTTCACCACCGGCACCTTCGAGGCGGGGGCCGACTCCTGCACCACCGTCGGCGCAGCCCCGTTGCTGGCCAGGGCCGCTTGAGCTCCGGCGCGGGCCAGGGACGGCTGGGTGGACGGATCGGCCGGGCCCGACTCGGTGACGTTGCTGGCACCGGCGTCGTCAGTGCGGGACGGGGCATCCAGGTTGATCTCCACATGCATGATGTAGGTGACGAAGTCTCGAGCCACCCCGGCCATCATCTGGCCGAACATCTCGAACCCCTCCCGCTGCCACTCGGTCAGGGGATCCTTTTGGCCAAGAGCGCGCAGATTGATGCCCTCTTTGAGATAGTCCATCTCGTAAAGGTGCTCGCGCCAGCGCTGGTCGATGATGCGCAGCATGATCTGGCGTTCCACCTCCCGCATGGACTCGTCGCCTACCTGCTCCTCCCGCAGTTCGTACTGCGTGACCGCCTCGCTCGTCAGCAGGTCGTAGAGACCGTCGGTGGAGGTGGCGGCCCCTAGTTCGTCGGCCCCAAGCTGGGTGGGCCACAGCACCCGTATCTCAGTTTCCAGTTGCTCCAGATCCCAGTCGGCGGGATCCTCCGAAGTGCAGTGTCCGGCGATCACCGCGTCGACCGCCTCGCCCAAGTGCTCCAGGGCCTCGGCCCGCAGATCACTTCCCTTCAGGATTTGGGCCCGCCGCCCGTAGATCACCTTGCGCTGCTCGTTGAGCACCTCATCGTACTTGAGCACGTTCTTGCGGGCTTCTGCGTTCTTCTGCTCCACCGTGCCCTGAGCCCGCTCGATGGCCTTGGTAACCATCTTGGCCTCGATGGGCACATCCTCGGGCAGGGCCTTGTCCATAACCCAGTTCATGGCCCCGGTAGCAAAGATACGCATGAGGTCGTCTTCTAAAGACAGGTAGAACCGGCTCTCTCCGGGATCGCCTTGGCGCCCGGAGCGGCCCCGGAGCTGATTGTCGATGCGGCGGCTGTCGTGGCGCTCGGTGCCCAGCACGTAGAGACCGCCCAGCTCCCGCACCTTCTCGCCCTCGGCCCCGCACTCAGCCTCGTACTTGTCGAGGAGCTCGGCCGACCTGGCCTGGCCCTGGGGGCTGTCGGGGTCGAGCCCCTCTGCGACTACGTCGCGGCGGGCCATGGCCTCGGGATTGCCCCCCAGCACAATGTCCACCCCTCGCCCAGCCATGTTGGTGGCCACGGTGATGGCGTGCAGCCTCCCGGCCTGGGCCACGATCTCGGCTTCCCGGAAGTGCTGTTTGGCGTTGAGCACCTCATGGGGGATGCCCCGCTTGTTCAGTACATCGGCGAGCTTTTCGGAGTTTTCCACCGAAACGGTTCCCACCAGCACTGGCTGGCCCCGCTCGTATCGCTCTACCAGGTCTTCTACCAGGGCGTTGAATTTGCCGTTCTCGCTCTTGTAAATGAGGTCGCCCTCGTCGGCTCGGACTACCGGCAAGTTGGTGGGAATCGGCACCACGTGCAACCCGTAGGTGCCGAATAGCTCGTTGGCCTCGCTCACCGCCGTGCCGGTCATGCCAGCCAGCTTGTCGTAGAGTCGGAAGTAGTTCTGGAGGGTGATGGTGGCCAAGGTCTGGTTCTCCTCTTTGATCTTCACCCCCTCTTTGGCCTCTACCGCCTGGTGCAGCCCCTCCGACCAGCGGCGACCGTCGAGGATCCGCCCCGTGAACTCGTCGACGATCTTCACCTCGCCCCGCTGGACGATGTAGTCCTTGTCCCGGTGGTACAGCTCCTTGGCCCGCAGCGCGGCCTGGAGCTGGTGGACCAAATTGGCGCTCACCGAGTCGTAGAGGTTCTCCACCCCCAACGCCCGCTCTACCGCGTGGACCCCATCCTCGGTGGGGGCCACGATGCGCTTCTCCTCGTCCACGTCGTAGTGGACGTCGCGCCGCAGTCCTCGCACCACGCTGGCGAACTGGTAGTACGTCTTGGCCGCGTCGGCCAGACGCCCGCTGATGATGAGGGGGGTCCGGGCCTCGTCGATGAGGATGGAGTCGATCTCGTCCACGATGCAGTAGTTGTGGCCCCGCTGGACTCGGCGATCGGCCGACATCGCCATGTTGTCCCGCAGGTAGTCGAAGCCCATCTCGTTGTTGGTGCCGTAGGTGATATCGCAGCCGTACTGCTCGCGCTTGAACTCAGAGCCCCGCTCACCGGGAACCACTAGGCCGACGGACAAGCCCAGCCATCGGTGAATGGCACCCATCCAGTCGGCGTCGCGAGCAGCCAGGTAGTCGTTCACCGTGACCACATGCACGCCCTTGCCGGCCACACCGTTCAAATACACCGGCAAGGTGGACACCAGGGTCTTGCCCTCACCGGTTCGCATCTCGGCCGCCCAGCCGAAGTGCAGCGCTGCGCCTCCCATCAGCTGAACGTCGTAGTGGCGCTGGCCGATCACCCGCCAGGCCGCCTCCCGCACCACGGCGAAGGCCTCGATGAGCAGGTCGTGGAGGTCTTCCCCTTTCTCCAAGCGCTGGCGGAACTCCCCGGTGCGGGCCTGCAGCGCGTCGTCGGACAGCGCCTTGGTCTCAGGTTCGAGCGCGTTGATGTCGGGCACCAGGTCTTCGAGTGCCTTGAGCTTCTTGCCCTCTCCGGTGTTCAGGATCTTCTGAAACACGCTCATGGTGCGCCCACTCTACCGCCGCGCCCCCGCCATCAAGTCAGCGGAGACCGCGCAGAATGTATTGCCGACCCTCGGCGTTCGGCACTACCGAAAACCGCTCTTCTATTCGCCGGGGCTAGCTGGCTCGGCGTTCCCGGGAGTGGTGTTGGCGGTCTACCCGGCGGGTCTTGGTGCGGCGGAGTTGGCGCTCGAGTTTGGCGATGGCCCGGTCCAAGGCGGCGAACGGGGTCGGGCCGTTGACTCGGCTGCGGATGTGATAGCCGTGACCCTCCAGGGTGACCTCACAGATGTCGGGCTCGGCGATGCGGGGGTTCTTCTCCTCGCTGAACCGGACCGTGGCGTGATCGATGCCCGTCAAGTAGCGGCTGAGCTTGCCCACCTTTGTCCGGGTGGCCTCCCCCAGTCTCTGCGACACCTGAATCCCGCTGCTGCTGATGGTCACATCCATGGCGGCTCCCTTTCGGCTGGGGCTGTCTTGTTGGTTCTCATGCTAACCATACCGGGCGACTGTCGTGAGGAGGGCAGCGGCGTAGCTCCGGCAACCACAGCATCAACCCGATTGGCACCCCCTCTGATCAGGGATTGTGCTGCGGCCTGAAGGGTGGCTCCGGTAGTCACCACGTCGTCCACCACCAGCACGGTGGCCGGAGGCGGGCGCCGGGATGAGAACTCTGGTGCTCGCGACCGCTGGCTGCGACTCCGGCCTGTCTGGCCCGCAGCGTCGACCCTCTTCAGCAGGGAGACAACGGGCAGGCCAACCTCTCGCCCGAGGGCCCGAGCCAGCAGTTCGGCTTGGTCGAAACCTCGGCGGCGTCGCCGCTGTTGAGATGTCGGCGCCCACGTCACTGCGTCCACAACCAAGTCCGGGGGAAGGGCCCCGACCATGGCCGAGGCCAGCCATCTCACGCTAGACCGCTGATTTCGGTACTTGAGTCGGGCCAAGAGCTCCCGGCCCGCGCCGACGTAGGCGAACGCGGCCCACAACCCAGCCAGGGGCTCGGGCGGAGGCATCTCCCCCACCGCCCGCATGTCGGCCATACACCCCCGACACGGCGACGGCCCCGGCCCGCCACACCCTGCGCATAACTTCGGCAACAACATGGCCGCACCCTAAAGACGACCAGTGACAGTTCAGACCGGAGAGCACATTGCTTGAACCGGCAAAATCAGATTCCGCGCACTTCCTCAGTATCAAGGTATGATGAAAGTATGCCGAAGCAGCGAGTCACCATCACGGTGGAAGTCGACCTTCTCAACCATGCCCAAGCAGCCGTCCAAGCGGGCGCCTCCCGATCGTTGAGCGAGTGGATCGGACAGGCCATGACCGAGCAAATGGCCAAAGACGCGCGGCTGGCGGCAATGGACGAGCTGATCGCGGAGTTCGAAGCCGAGCATGGCCCCATCACCGACGAGCAGATCGCCGAGACGAGACAGCGGGACCGGGACGCGGCGGCGGCCCTCCGCGCTGAAGGCGAGAGAAAGCTGGCCGAGCGGCAACAGCTCCAAGCCCAGCAAGCCGGATGAGCGCCATCTACGACGCAGGGGCATTCATTGCCATCGAGAACGGCAACCAGATGATGGAACACCGATTCAAGGCCGCCCGACAATCGGGGATCCCGCTGAAAACCCATGGCGGAGTCATAGCCCAGGTGTGGCGTGGTGGAGCCGGGGGCCAAGCTCGACTGGCACGGGCGTTGCAATCAGTGGAGACCGTTCCCCTCGATGAGGAATTGGGGCGGCAAACGGGGATGCTGCTTGCCCGCTGCGGCCTGTCGGACGCCATCGACGCCGCACTGGTGGCCATGGCCGAACACGGCGATGAGATCATCACCTCTGACCCCGACGACCTCATCGTCCTGGTAGCCGCCAGCCAGCGCAGGGTCAACGTCATTCCAATCTGAGATGCCTGCTGACCGGCAGTTGCCTGCAAACAGCCTCAACACCCGCATCCGCCGATTCGGCTTCGGTGGAACGCGTGCGCCTCGATTGCAGGGGTGTAGCATGAATCAGATGCTTCTCGGCGTGAGTCTCCGAAGCTGGGGTCATGTCACTGCGTAACCGTCTCTTCCGCCAAGAGGCATTCGCTCGACGAGGGCAAGCCGAGCCTATCGACGGCTTGCTGCGGGTGACCGCCCCCCATGAATGGGCGATCCTGGGCATCCTCGGATTGGCCGTGATCGGCGTCGTCCTGTGGGGAGTCTTCGGCCGGATTGAGCGCAGCGTCTCGGCTGCCTGCACCCTGGCCGCGCCGGGCGAGCGCTTTCCGGTGGTCGCCGAAGCGGCCGGAACCGTCGTCGACGTGCTCGTGGCCGCTGGCCACTCCGTCGAAGCAGGCCAGCCCATTGCCCGGGTCCGCACTCCCGACCTCGCGCACCATGCGACCCTGGCCCGCACCCGGCTGGCGACCCTCGAAGCCGCTGAGAACCCCGACCGGGACGAGCTCGCCGCCGCCCACACGGAGCTGCGCGGACTCGAGGCGCTCCAAGCATCGGGGGAGCCCATCTTGAGCCCCTACGCCGGTGAGTTGGCGTCCCATACGCTCATTCCCGGCCACCCCGTCGAAGCGGGTGCCGATGTCGCGGTGATCCGCACAGGTGGCGGCGGCGGGCTCGAAGTGCTCGCGGTCTTCGAGCCGGGTGACGCTCGGCGCCTTGACAACACCATGCCGGCGCGGGTCTTGGCGGCATCAAGAAATGGCGCGGCCGACCACACCCTCGACGCCCAGATACGAGAGATCGCCCCGAGTGGCGCGGCGACCCCTGGCTGGCTCGCCGCGGTCGGGCTTCCCATCCCGGCGAACGGCCGCCTCGTTCGCCTCGCCCTCACCGAGGCCCCGCCTGGGCTCGCCGACGGCGACACCTGTCGAGTCCGAATCGTGCTGCAAAGGGAGCGCCCGCTGCAGCTGCTCGCCTCCTACAGGATCTACTGAGGCGGGATGAGGGCGGTGCTGGGGGCCTCTTGAAGCTGTTTGCGCGAAGGCGTATCCGCACACCGCTCTTTCCTCAGATGGAGGCGGCCGAATGCGGCGCGGCCAGCCTTGGAGTCGTGCTCGCCCATCTCGGACGCTGGGTGCCTATCGAGGAATTGCGGACAGCCTGTTGCGTCGGACGCGACGGCTCCAGCGCTGGCGACATCGTGGCCGCGGGCCAGCAGTACGGCCTGGCGATCACCGGCTGGCGCAAAGAAGTCGCCGATCTGCGAAACGAAGCGCTCCCCGCCATCTTGTTCTGGGAATTCAACCACTTCCTCGTGCTCGAGGGCTTCGGGCGCAAAGGGGGGGGTTCTACCTAAACGATCCCGCCAACGGGCGCCGCTTCGTTGGCGCGGACGAATTCGACTCGGCCTTCACCGGTATCGTGCTGCGCGCCGAACCCACCCCGGAATTCCAACCCGGCGGGGAGCCCCCGGGCATATTCCGCACGCTGTGGCCCTGGCTGCGAGGCGCCAGGGGCTCGCTGGCCTACGTGGTGCTGGCCGGCCTGCTGCTCACCGTTCCCGCGTTGGCCCTGCCCGTGCTGCTCAGCATGTTCGTCGACAACGTCCTCTCCGGCACCGAGCCCTCCTGGGGCACCGTCCTAGTCGCAGGCACCGCGGCCGTGGGCGTGTTCGCGTACTTGCTGAACTGGCTTCAGCAGTTCACCCTGCGCAAGCTGGCCGTCCAGCTCTCAGTGGTCAACGCGGAGCGCATGCTGTGGCGGCTCTTCCGGCTGCCATCCCAGTACTTCGCCCACCGCTTCGCCGGCGACCTCACCTCGCGCGTCCAGCTCGTCGACGGCGTGGCCTCCAACTCGTCCCGGTACTTGGTGGCCATAACCGTCGAGTTGGTGATGAGCGCTCTGCTGTTGGGACTCATGCTGTTCTTCGATGCGACCCTCGCGCTCATCGTGGCCGGGGTCGGCTTGGCCAACATCGGGGTAATGCGCCTGCTCAGAAGCCTTCGAACCGACGAGTTCCGACAGGTGAGGCGCGAGCAGGCCCTGCTGGCGGGGATCGGGACCGCCGGCCTGCGCAATATCGACTCTTTGCGGGCCACCGCCACCGAAGACGACTTCTTCGTGCGATGGAGCGGGTACCAGGCGCGCGAGCTTACTGCCCGCCAGAAGTTCATCGAGCTCGGCTACGTGATCGCCACCTTCCCCGCGCTATTCCTCCTCCTGGGCGGAATGGCCGTGCTCGGCTTCGGCGGCTGGCGTGTCATGTCGGGCGACATGACCATCGGCACCCTCATGGGCTTCTATCTCCTCGCCGGCAACTTCTTGGGCCCCATCGGTCGCTTCGTCCAGTTCGCCGACGTCTTCCAGATACTCGAGGCCGACCTCCAGCGAATCGACGACGTGCTCGACGCCCCCGAAGATCCCACCCTCGGGGCCGGCGGCGGCAAGGAGGCGACCAGGGTCCGCACCCTCAATGGGCGGCTGCGCCTTGCCGGGGCCATCGAACTGCGAGACGTCACGTTCGGCTACCAGCGCAATCGCCAACCGCTTATCGAGAGCTTCAGCCTCACCGTCAAGCCGGGCCAGCGCGTCGCCATCATCGGCCCCACCGGCTCGGGCAAGTCCACGCTGTTGCGGCTCATCAGCGGCGAGTACACGCCCTTGTCCGGCGAGATTCTCTTCGACGGAGTCCCGGCCCGCGAGATACCCCGAAACGTCTTGACCGGCTCGGTCGCCGCCGTCGACCAGCAGATATTCCTGTTCGCCGCATCGGTGCGCGACAACCTCACCATGTGGAATCCCACCGTGGGCGACCAGCGAATCGTCGACGCGGCCACCGACGCTCTCATCCACGACGAGATCATGAGCCGAGCGTTGGGCTACGACTCGCTTGTGGAGGAGGGAGGCCGCAACTTCAGCGGCGGCCAGCGCCAGCGCCTTGAGATAGCCCGTGCCCTCGTCAACAACCCCTCGGTGCTGTTCCTCGACGAAGCCAGCAGCACCCTCGACGCGGTGACCGAGGAGCGCATCGACGACGCACTGCGCCGCCGCGGCTGCACCTGTCTCATCGTCGCCCACCGTCTCAGCACCATCCGCGACTGCGACCAGATAATCGTTCTCGACCGCGGACGCGAAATTCAGCGCGGCACCCACACCGAGCTCGTCGCCGACGCCGACGGGCTGTACAGCCAACTCCTAGCAGCGCACTGAGCCATGGCCGAACCCGACCAACTCCTAGCAGCGCACTGAACCATGGCGGAACCCGACCAAGACCTCGCTGGGGCCCGGAGACTCGCCCAGGTGGCCTCTGCGAACGGCGAGCCTTTCGCCGCCAGCGGCAACCGTCCCATCCCCCTCGACGACCCGGAGGTGGCCTGGTACGTAGAGCGCGGGGCCGTCGATGTGTTCTTGGCCGAGCAGGTGGACGGCGAAGCCGTCTCCAGTTCCAAGCACCTGCTGCGGGTCGGTGAGGGACGCCTCGTCTTCGGCGTCGGCGACAAGGTCCCGCCACTGGCCACCGTTGCCAAGGGACTGCCGGACACGAGCCTCTATCGCGTCGCGGTCAGCGCTTTGACCGAGCACGGCGGCAGTGAGCTTGCCGCCCAGGTCGACGAGTGGCTCGCCGCGTTTGCCTCGACAGTGGCGACACAGATCGACCCTCGCCCCTATATCGACATGCGCTGTGATCCTGGCAATGCGGGCGAAGTGCTCGCGGTTGAGGCGGGGAATGTGCTCTCGACCCGTGGCGGCAAAGTGATCTGGGTGGCTGGCAACGACGGCAGCCCCTCATTCCTCGGCACCGAGGATCCCATAGAGGCAGGCACCGGACTCGTTCCACTCACCTCCGACACCTGGGTGACCTTCGGATCGGCGGCAACTGTGGTCGGCATGTCCTCGAGCGACCTGCTTGAAAGAGGAGAGTTATTTGAGGCCCTCGACGATTTCCACGCCCTCGCGCTTGCAGCCGAGCATTTCAATCGCATGCTCTTGCTGGCCGACGAAGTCAATGAACAGGCCGTACGCTCCGGGCATCGCCAGCGCGACCACGAACGCGCCCGCGAGGACCTGTTCACCGTTCTCGACCGGACGCTTCCTGGCGGGGATGCGGGGGATTCTGAACTGCTGTCTGCGCTCAGAGTGATCGGCGACAACGAGGGCATCGAATTCCGCCGGCCTCCCATCCGCGGCCAGCCCTTCGCGGAACCTTCCCTCAGCGAAATCCTCGATGTCTCCGGCATCCGGGCCCGCAAGGTGCGTCTGTTGCAAAGTGACCGCTGGTGGCTCGGCGACAGCGGCGCCATGCTCGGCTTCACCAAAGACGATGGGCGGCCTGTGGCCCTCGTGCCCGGATTCGGCGGCCGCTACCGCGCCGTCGACGTCGCCTCAGGCCGCAAGGTGCGGCTCAACGCGGGGCGCGCCCGCGACCTGGCCGACGACGCCTGGCTCTTCTACCCGGTCTTGCCTCCGGAGAGGTCCGTGGGCGCCCGCGACATATTGCGTCTGGCCCGCAAGGGCGCAGCCTCAGACTTCGCCCCTATCGTCATCACCGGACTCCTTGTCGGCCTGCTCACCCAGGTGCCCGCCATCGCAGTAGGCCTGCTGGCCGACCAGGTGCTGCCGTTCGCCGCGGGCGGCATGCTCGTGCAGGTCGTGGTCGCCCTCGCCGCTTTCGCGGCCATCGGCGTATTGCTGCGGATGCTCCAGGGCGCAGCGCTGATGCGCTTCGAGGGCCGCGCCGGGTCGCGTCTCGGCGCGGCGGCATGGGATCGCCTTCTTGCCCTCCCTACCAGCTTCTTCCGCAACTTCACCGCCGGCGACCTGGCCGTGCGCATGGCGACCTTCCAAGTCCTGCGCGCCCAGCTTTCCGGCGTTGCAACCGGCGCTCTGCTCTCCTTCGTCTTTCTCCTCCCCACGCTGACAATCCTCTTCGCATATGACGTGCGTCTCGCGCTGGTGAGCCTGGCCGTGGCACTCCTCACGCTGACCGTGACCACCACCTTGGGCATCCTTCAAATCGCGCCCCAGCGGCGGCGCTACGAGGCTGCCCGCCGACTCTCCAGCGAACTCCTCCAATTCATCAACGGCATGGCCAAGCTCCGCCTCGCCGGCGCTGAGGCCTCAGCCTTCGCCTCGTGGGCCCGCGGCTACCGCGCCCAGCATCTTGCCAGCATCCAGATCTCGCGCCTGAACGAGCACCTCGTGTCTTTCAGCGCAGCTCTCCCCGCCCTGATCGGCGTGGCCCTTTTCGGGGTGGTGCTGGCCCGGGGCCCCGAGGATCTAACCGTGGGGGAATTCCTAGTCGTGTTCTCCGTCTCGATGACATTTTTTGCCGCGGTCAGCGGGCTCGGGCGCAGCATTGGGACCGTTGCCGCCGTTCTCCCCGGCTATGAGCAGGTCAAGCCGATCCTCGAGGCAGTCCCGGAGAGCCGCCAAGAAGGGGTTGAGCACATAGTGCTCGAGGGCGAGGTCCGCTTCGACCGCGTCGGCTTCCGCTACCTCGAGGACGGCCCTCCGGTCATCGACGACATCTCCATCCATGCCCGTCCCGGCGAGTTCGTCGCCATCGTCGGCGAATCGGGTGCCGGAAAGAGCACCCTCATGCGACTCGCCCTCGGCCTCGAAGAACCCAACGTCGGCGGCGTCTATTACGACGGTCACGATCTCGCCAATCTCGACCACCGCTCCGTTCGCCGCCAGATCGGTGTTGTCATGCAGGACGGCATGCTTCAGCCGGGCACTTTGCTCGACAACATCATCGGCATGAGCGATGACCTCACCATCGACGATGCTTGGCAAGCGGCTCGGTTGGCCGACGTGGAGAGCGACATCGCGGAGATGCCGATGGAGATGCTCACCGTTATCGGCGACAACTCATCGTTGCTCTCCGGTGGACAGATTCAGAGAATTCGCATCGCGGCCGCCCTCGTGCGCAACCCTCGGGTCGTGTTGCTTGACGAGGCCACAAGCTGGCTAGACGCCCGCAGCCAGGCCCAAGTGATGCGCGGCATTGAAAGCCTGGCCGCCACCCGCATCGTCATAGCCCATCGCCTCTCCACCATCCGCAAGGCCGAGCGCATCTACGTCTTGGACTCCGGACGGGTGGTCCAACAGGGCACTTTTGACGAACTCTACGCCGTCGAGGGCACGTTTCGCCGACTGGTCCAGCGCCAACTCAAATAAGGTCTGGGTTCGGGTCGAGATGGGGGAACCGACAGCTAGCGGCACCCCTCTTTTGCTGTCAGCCCCGCGGTAGCGGCGCTACCGACTCGTCACCCCGGAGCCGGTGCGCTGCTTTGAGGAGTCGTAAAGCCTGTGGGAAGTGACGGCGGATTGGGCATCGGGTCCGGATCCGGACTCGAGGGATCGCTGCCGTCAGCGTTTGTCGCACTGTCGCCGACAGTCCCTAGGTCCTCGAAATTGACACCGCCCACCACAGCCTGGAGTTCTTCTGCCGTCAGTGGCTTGGCAGACTCAGTGGATTCTTTCTCGCTCACGAGTTCAGACATTGGACACGCTCCTAATGTTGAAAAAGTTAGGTGCAATTATACACCAAAACGGTCATATCAGACAAGAGGCAGTTGTGCTGATGCCCTTTTCGGTGATGTAGCCGGTGACTAGCTCAGCGGGGGTGACGTCGAAGGCCCAGTTCTGGGCGGCCGTGCCCGCCGGCGCAAGGCGGATTCCACCCACCTCGACCACCTCGGCATCAGGGCGCAGCTCCACCACAATCTCCGATCCCGACGGAGTGGTCGGGTCGGTGGTGGACGAGGGGGCGGCCACATAGAAGGGGATGTCGTGGTATCGGGCCAGCACCGCCAGCGAGTAGGTGCCGATCTTGTTGGCCACGTCGCCGTTGGCGGCGATGCGGTCGGCGCCCACTATGGCCAGGTCCACCTCTCCGGCAGCCATCAGAGATCCGGCCATGGAGTCCACCACCAGCACCGCCGGGATGCCGAGCTGTTGCAGCTCCCAGGCGGTTAGCCGGGCGCCCTGAAGCACCGGGCGGGTCTCATCCACCCATACCAACGGCTGCCGCCCCGCCTCGTGGGCCGATCGGATCACGCCCAGCGCGGTCCCCCACCCCACGCAGGCCAGCGATCCGGTGTTGCAGTGGGTCAGCACCCGGGCGCCGTCAGGCACCACCGAAGTGCCGTGGGCGCCGATGGCCTGGTTCACGGCCACGTCGTTCACCGCGATCTGCACCGCCTCGGCCACCGGGTCGGCGGCGGCCAGCGCCCGATCCACCCCCCAGGCCAGGTTCACCGCGGTGGGACGGGTGGCCCTTAGCAGAGATGCGGCTTCGGCCATCTCCCGGCCCTGCACCGAGGCCAGCGCCACCCCCATGGCCCCGGCCGCCCCCAGCGCCGGCGCGCCCCTGATGGCCAGATCGAAGATGAGCTCGCACAGCTGCTCGACGCTGCGCACATCGACCAGCACCAACTCGCCGGGCAGCTTCCGCTGGTCGATGAGCCGGATGTGGTCGCCCATCCACTCGATGGTGGGCGGGATGGGGGAATCCTCGAACAGCGGCGGGGGCATCGCTCCAACCAGCGGGGTCAGTACCGGTAGTGGTCGGCCTTGAACGGCCCTTCGGCCGACACCCCCATGTAGTCGGCCTGTTCGGAGGTCAGCGTGGTGAGGCGCACGCCGAGGGCGTCGAGGTGCAGCCGGGCCACCATCTCATCCAGCTCCTTGGGCAGTGTGGTCACGTCGATGCCGTAGGACTCGGCGTTGGCGTGCAACTCCATCTGGGCCAGCACCTGGTTGGTGAAGCTGCACGACATCACGAAGCTGGGATGGCCGGTGGCGTTGCCCAGATTCAACAGGCGCCCCTCCGACAAGATGATCACCGAGTGCCCATCGGGAAAAACGTACTCGTCCACCTGGGGCTTGATGTTGATGCGCTGCACATCGGACAAGGCGTTGAGCCCGGCCATGTCGATCTCATTGTCGAAGTGGCCGATGTTGCCCACCACCGCCTGGTGCTTCATCTTTCCCAGGTGCTCGGCACTGATCACGTCTTTGCAGCCGGTGGCGGTGATGAACAAATCCGCGGTCTCCAGCACATCTTCGAGCCGCTGGACTTCGAAGCCCTCCATAGCCGCTTGCAGCGCGCAAATGGGATCCACCTCGGCGACCACCACCCGGGCGCCCTGGCCCCGCAGCGATTGGGCGCAGCCCTTGCCCACGTCGCCGTAGCCGCACACCACCGCGGTCTTGCCGCCGATCATCATGTCGGTGCCCCGGTTGATGCCGTCGATCAGCGAATGCCGACAGCCGTAGAGGTTGTCGAACTTCGACTTGGTCACCGAGTTGTTCACGTCGATGGCCGGAAACCGCAGAGTGCCGTCGGCCTTCATCCGGTAGAGCCGGTGGACCCCTGTGGTGGTCTCCTCGGAAACGCCGCGAACCCCCGCGGCAATGGCGCTCCACCGCCCGGGCTCTTCGGCCAGCGTGCGTCCCAGCAGGCGGCGGATCTCGGCTAAGTCCTCGGAGTCGGCCTCATCGGGGTCGCCCGCGGTGCCCGCCGCCTCGGCGTCGGCGCCCATGTGTACCAACAAGGTGGCGTCACCGCCGTCGTCCAAAATGAGGTTCGGGCCACCGCCGTCGGGCCACAACAGCACCTTTTCGGTACACCACCAGTACTCCTCCAGGGTCTCACCCTTCCAGGCATACACCGGAACCCCTCGGGGCTCCTCGGGCGTTCCCGTAGGCCCGACAGCCACCGCGGCGGCGGCCGGATCCTGAGTGGAGAAGATGTTGCACGACGCCCAGCGCACCTGTGCGCCCAGCGCGGTGAGGGTCTCGATGAGCACCGCGGTCTGCACGGTCATGTGGAGAGAGCCGGTGATGCGGGCGCCGGCTAAGGGCTGGGCGTCGAAATGCTGAGCCCTCAGGGCCATGAGGCCGGGCATCTCGTGCTCGGCCAGGCGGATCTCTTTGCGACCGGCCTCCGCCAGGACCAGATCGGCCACTTTGAAATCGTGCTCCAGGGTCACCGCGACCCTCCCTTGCTATCTGGGTTTCCTTACGGGATTTCCCGTCCGAATCTACGGAATTCCCCCGTCTAACCCGTCATCGAGTGCGGCCGGCCAGCGCCTGTCGAGCAGCCACGACTGCTGGCACCGGTCCGGGGTCAAGCCCCACCGCGGCGGCCATCTCCAAAGACGTGACCGACCCCTGGTACATGAGATCGAAAACCTGGGCTACCGGTCCCTCGCCGGCCGCCTCCACGGTGTGGACTGAGCCCACCACCTCGTCCATTAGGTCGATCATGATGTCGAAGCCCCTCATTACCTCGGGATGCTCATGGTCATGGCGCAACACCACCATGCTGAACACTTGCCGGGTCAGATCTCCGTGCTGGCCCCATCCGGCGATCTCATTGTGCAGCAGGTCGGGCACTCCCGCGCTGAACGCCGGGGCCTTGGCACTGGTGTTGATCATGTTCTTCCAATGCCGAGCAGCCACCGACCCAAGCCCTCCCCCGCCGTAGACCAGCGGCACAGTGCCCGCGAGGCGGCGGGCCAAGGCGCTGGTCGGCTTCCGGGCCGTGTCGCGGCGGCTGCGGATCTGATCCACCGCTTGGCGCACCCACTGGGTGGCACCGGGGAACAGCCCCATCTGACCGAGGATGATCATCGGTGCCACGGTCAGCACGCTCAGCCCCGCCCTGGGCGGGTACAGCATGGGATCCACTTCCACCAGCGGGGCGCCCCAAGCGGTGGCCATTTGGGCCAGTTGGCCGCCACCGGTCACCGCCACCACCCGGCCTCCGGCCTCGACGGCCTGGGCCGCGGCTTGGACGATCTCCGGGGTGTCGCCGCTGGCAGATAGGGCGAACACCAGGGTCTGCTCATTCACATACGAAGGGGGCTGGTAGCTCTTGACTACCACGATGGGCAGCGGCATGAACGGCCCCGCGGTTACCGCCAGCAGGTCGCCGGCAAATCCACCCGGGCCCATGCCCAGCACCAAGACATTGGCAATCTCCGAAGGGTCGGGCAGCCCCGGCATGTCTTTGGTTCGGTCAAGGGCATCCAACATCTGCTCCGGCAGTCGATTGACTGCGGGCCACATGCCCAGCGTGTCCAGCCTCTCGCTCATCAGCGGAATCGCTTTTCGTAACCTTCAGAGATTCTCACGGGGCCAATTGTTACGGGGTAAACGTGAAGGGAATGGACTCAGACTCGGCTCTGGCCATCAGACGCTCGTGCTCGTCCCCGCCCACGCTCTCGGCCTCGTCGATGAGCATGTTGGGGATGTCGTCTGCCACCACATAGCGGCGGTGCAAGCGGGGGTTGTAAAGCGCGTCCTCGTCGGGGAAATAGAGCAGCGGCCCTTTGTCGTCGGGACAAGCCAAGATCTCAAGCAGTCGGGGGTCAAGTGCCATTGCCACAGTCTTGCCGATGGGCTGCCCCCACTGCCCTATTCCAGTTAGTTGGTTTGAGCTCGAAACACCAGCCCGGCTCCCGCGACTTCGTACTCGCCGGTTCCCGCAGGCAGCCATACCGCCCCACCGCCGACGATCTCGTAGCCGGCGGCGCTTACATTTCCCGATGCGCACAGCACGATCTCCGGTCCCGTGGGATGGCATTGCACCGAACCGGACACCTCGATGCGGGTGAGACAGAAATCTGGAACCGGAGGCCGGAAAGTGAAGTACGGGCCATCGGGAGCTACCACCGGCACATCATCGGGACGGCAGTCCACCACCTCCAAGAGAGCGGGGACGTCAACGTGTTTGACACTAAGACCACCCCTCAGCACATTGTCGCTATTGGCCATGATCTCAACGGCCACGCCGTGGAGGTACACATGAAGATTGCCCGCACCCAGATATAGCGCTTCACCCGGTTCCAACCTCACCAAGTTCAAGAGTAGGGCGATGGCCACTCCGACATCTCCGGGATGCTGCTCACCGATCCGCACCGCCCATTGCCGCTCGTCGGGAAATGGGCCGGGCCGGGCGCAGGCCGAGGCCACCTGATGGGCGATCTCGGCAGCGGCTGGGTAGGGCCGTTCCAGCAGCCACCGAAGCGCCCGGTCGGCCCGGTTTTCCCGCAGCAAGCCGATAGCTGGATCCAGCGGGGACACCCCCAGCGAGCCGAGCAATTCCGCCGCGGAGCTTGGAGGCCGGAACCCGCAAAAGGCGGTGAACGGCTCCAGCGCGCATACCAACTCCGGCTTGTGGTTGCGGTCGCGGTACGACCGATGGTCGGCATCGACGGAGATGCCTTGGTGGTCCTCGGCATCAAACCCCGCCTGGGCTTGCCTTTTGGTGGGGTGAGCCTGGAGCGACAGCGGCTGGGCCACGGCCAATATCTTGAGCAGAAAGGGCAGCTCATCGCCGAACGTGCGGGCAACATCGGCCCCCAATTCGCCCACCGGGTCGGCTGCGATCACCTGGTCGAGAGGGCAGTCCTCACCGCTGCGCCGCAGTATCGACGGCCGCCGAGGGTGGGCCCCCAGCCAGAGCTCGGCTTGGGGCTCCCCGGTCGGCGGCATTCCCATGATCCGGGGCAACGCCTCGCGCGACCCCCATGCGTAGGGCTGCACTGCCCCGCGCAACACACCCGGCTCGCTCACGGCCTCAAACCGGCTCTCTCGTGCCCAATACCGGCTCGCTCACGATCTAAAAGTAGGCACAAAGTGGCGGGCTATGCCGCTCAAGCCAGCCAGATCAGGTTGATCACCGCCACCAGATTGAATCCGACATGGGCCCAAATGGCTGGCCCCAGTCGCTTGTAGCGCCTAACCAGCAAGGCGGCGATGATCCCAAAAGCCACCAGTGCGGGAAATTGGAGCAGTTGAAAGTGCACCGCTGCGAAAACTACTGAGGAGGCCAGCACTCCCACCGTTGCCCCCCATTTCCGCTCGAACGCCCGCAAGGTAAGCCCCCGGAAGAACAGCTCTTCGAATATCGGCGCTCCCACCACCACCCCCAGCATCACCAAGGCGATGTCGCCCGGGGAAGCTGCCCGGTCGGTGATCTGGCGGGCGGCCTCGCTCACGTCGAAGTCGAAGAACTGCTGGAACGGCGCATAGATGAGCCACACCACGACGATCTGGGCGAGCACTCCGAACGCCAGCCCCACGGGTATGTCCGATAGCCGCATCGACCAGCCGAAGTCCCGACGCAGGCCGTTGCCCCGAGTGGCGGCGGCCACCACCGCGGTCAAACCCAGACCAGCCCACAGCCCGATCTGGCCCACGGGCAGGGTCCACAGCGGCAACGCCGGGTCGCTGCGCTCCAACTCCAAGGCGTCGCCCAACCCGTATCGCCCCACGTACGACCCGGTTCCCGTCTCCCCTCCGGTGTCAAGCCCTACCGCGGCCACCACGGCGACAAATACCACCACCGCGGCCACCCATGAGATCACCAAACCGATGAACACATCGGGCAGACCCCATCGGATCTCTCTCTCTTTGTTGTGCTTTGCCGCCGCCACCGGTTCGCAGCGTAGGGCAGCGGAGTGGTGACTTTGTCCCCGAGCCCTCGTAGAATTGCCCAATGGCCTCCCCGCCGCCACCGCCTCCCCCGTCGCCTGAGCGGCCGGAACCCGAGCGCGGGCCGGGCCAGCAGCCGCCGCAAAGCCGGATGCCCCGCTGGGTGTGGTTTATCGTGCTCGGGCTCTTGGCCGCACTGCTGTTCTCCAACGTGTTCCGCAGTGAGGACAAAGGCGAGGAGATCTCCTTCAGGGCATTCGTCGACACTGCGGAGCTCAATCAGGTCGAAGAAGCGGAGTACAACAACAACACCGGCGAGATCAAAGGCACGTTGGTGGATGGCTCCAAGTTCTACACCACCGGGCCAGTCCCGCTGAGCGAACAAGTCGAAGCGGGCTTGCGAAGCAGCATCCCCACGTTTGAGTTCCACACCCCCCGCAGCAGCATCTGGGCCAGCATCCTGCCACTGCTCATTCCGGTGGGGCTGATCTTCTTGATCTTCTGGTGGTTCCAACGCCGGGCCCAGGGGCAGATGAGCGGGATCATGTCCATCGGCCGGTCCAAGGCCAAGACCTACTCTACCGAGCGGCCCGGAACCACCTTCGAGGACGTGGCCGGCTACGGGGGGGTCAAAAAAGAAATCGTCGAGGTCGTCGACTTCCTAAAGCATCCTGACAAGTTCGCCCAGATCGGCGCCCGCATCCCCAAGGGGGTGCTGCTGGTGGGGCCGCCGGGAACCGGCAAGACGCTCATCGCCCGAGCGGTGGCCGGCGAGGCCGGGGTGCCGTTCTTGTCGGTCACCGGGTCGGACTTCATGGAGATGTTCGTCGGGGTGGGTGCCAGCCGGGTGCGGGACCTGTTCCAGTCGGCCCGCAAGATGGGTCGGGCCATCATCTTCATAGACGAGATCGACTCCATCGGCCGCAAGCGGGGCGCCGGGCTCGGCGGTGGCCACGACGAGCGCGAGCAGACCCTCAACCAGATGCTGTCGGAGATGGACGGTTTCGAGGCCACCGAGGGCATCGTCATGATGGCGGCCACCAACCGGCCCGACATCTTGGACCCCGCGCTGCTGCGGCCCGGACGGTTCGACCGCCAGGTGGTGGTCCCGCTGCCCGAAGCCGACGACCGGCTGCAAATTCTCAATGTCCACGTCCGGGCCAAGAAGATCGCCGCCGATGTCGACCTTCCCCTGATCGCCCGGGGATCACCGGGCATGAGCGGAGCCGACCTCGCCAACCTGGTGAACGAGGCTGCGTTGTTCGCGGTGCGCAGCGATTCCGATCAGATCCGCATGATCCACTTCGAGAACGCACGCGACCGGGTGCTGATGGGCCAGCGGAGGGAATCCATGGTCATGTCCGAGGAGGAGCGGCAGATCACCGCTTACCACGAAGCCGGCCATGCAGTGTGCGCCGCCGTGCTGCCCCATGCCGACCCGCTCCACAAAGTGACCATCATCCCCCGGGGAATGGCCCTGGGGGTGACCATGACCCTCCCCGAGGAAGACCGCCATACGCTGCGGCGCGACTACCTCGACGACATGCTGGTGATGCGGATGGGCGGGCGCATCGCCGAAGAACTGGTGTTCGGCGTGTCATCCAGCGGCGCGGCCGATGACTTGGCCGGATCTACCGAATTCGCGCGACGCATGGTGCGGGAGTGGGGTATGAGCGACCGCATCGGACCAATGGCATGGAGAAGCTCAGGACAGGTGTTCTTGGGCGACGACATGATGACCAGCCGGGAGTACAGCGATGAGACTGCCCGGGTAATCGACGAGGAAGTGGCCGAGATTTTGCGGGCCCAGGAGAACCGGTGCCGTGAGGTTCTCTCCAAGCACCGCAATGGCCTGGACCTGGTGGCCCGAGCCCTGCTGGAACACGAGACCATCTCCGGAGCTGAGGTCACCCGGCTGGTGGAACTGGGCGCCGACGGCGCCGTAGGCGATCCTCGAGACATCATCGGCTCTGCTTTGGGCGCCCGCGGCACAGGGGGAACGTCGGGTGCCTCTACAACCACCGTTGCCTCCGCCGCCGATCTGGAAGAGCCTGAAGCCCCGGAGACGTGGCCCGCACCCTGATCACCCTGGGGGTGATAGTCGGGGCACTGGCAGTGGCCTGGCTCTATCGTCGCATTCGGCCCTCGTCGCCGACTGCCCCGACTTACTCCGTGCCCGCGCAGCTTGAGCGCTGGGATTTCGCTCAGCCCAACACCGATTGGCTGCTGGCCGTGTTCACCTCCAAGACCTGCTCGACCTGCGCCGCGGTGATCGAGGCGGCCGAGGAGCTAGCCGACGACACACTGGCGGTGCAGGAGGTAGAGCATCGCCGCCACGGCGAACTGCACCGACGCTACGCCGTCGACGCCGTCCCTTTGGCGGTGGTGGCCGACCGCACCGGCGCAGTCTGCGCCTCTCTGGCCGGCCCGGCCACCTCCGCCGAACTCTCCGCCCTAATCGCCTCGGTCCGCCATTAACCTGTCTCCCGATGGGGTTGTCACGAGACTTGGTGCAGACTCGGGAGTTTTTCACCTCCCGGGCGGCTGGCTGGGAAGACCGCCATCCCGACGACGATGTCTTGTTCGACTGGGCAGTGGCCCAGCTCAAGCTGTCCCCCGGCGATGTAGCCATCGACGCTGGCTGCGGATCGGGCCGGGCCTTGGCCCCCATGCGGGCCGCGGTCGGACCCCGGGGCGCGGTACTGGGCATCGACGCCACCCCGGCCATGCTCCACGAAGCCGCCCGCCTGGGGCGGAATGCGATTTCAGCTTGCGCGCTGGGAGACGTGGGGCGGTTGCCGGTGCGGGACGGCTCCGTCGCAGGAATCCTGGCCGCCGGGCTGCTTCCCCACCTGCCCGACCCAATAGGAACCCTTCGGGAGATGGCCCGGGCCGCGCGGCCCGGCGCCCGGCTGGGCGTGTTCCACCCCATCGGCCGCCTAGCCCTGCCCTCCCGCCACAAGGATCGAGGGGCCCACGCCCACGATATGAACATAGACCCGGACCGAATCGAACCCCTGCTGGCCGAGGGAAACTGGGAGTTGATGTT
>MKWU01002323.1_pt1 | contig 28960 bp, 23 predicted proteins | sample 809101 | NCBI WGS metagenome assembly MKWU01 (sample SAMN05860141, study PRJNA318959) | sponge metagenome | host: Aplysina aerophoba | place: Slovenia: Piran, Adriatic Sea, Gulf of Piran | collected 2013-05-07 | reverse complement strand
TACGCTTCTCATAGTCTGCGTCGCGGCACTCAGGCGGAAATTCCTGGTGCTGGGCTCGGTACAGGTCGGCAAAGGCCCGCGCCACTACGTCCCGATCCGTGAAACGCGCCGGGTCGGTTAGCGGCTCGAACAGTCGGCGGCGTACAATCTCAAATCCCTCCTCGGCGCTGGCCGGCCGCCACGACGATTCAACGCGGCCCACAACGTTGCGCAGCCGCTCCAGGGCCTCGCGCCCACGCTGGCCGCCGACCTCGACATCATCGACACGGGCGCTGGCTGAGCCGCCCGAATCCGAGGCCGGCAGGCTGATGACCAGCAGACAGTTTTTGGCCGCCTTGGCCGCCTCGGTCAGGGCCTGGGCAAAGGTGAACTGCGTCTCAAAACTCCCGGCCGGCAGGTCGCTCTGGTCGTGCAGCTGGCGCGCGTAGGCCACCCACTCGTCAATCAGGACGAGACACGGACCGTACTCGTTGAACAGCTCCCGCAGGATATCGCCGGGGCTGGTCGCCTTCTCGTCGTCGGCCTGGACACGTTTGAAGGCTTTCTTGCCACCGAGCTGCCAGGCCAACTCGCCCCACAGGGTACAGACCGTCGTGCCGTCGGGCTTGGTGCTCGGATTGCCGGGTGAAATCTTGTTGCCGACCAGGACCACCCGCCTGACGGATGGCAGCTGGTCCAAACCCGCGCTCTGCATGACGCTGTCGATATCCGCCAGCTCGCTCGGAGCAATGCGCGAGAAGAGGTGATACAGGGCCAGCATGGAGTGTGTCTTGCCGCCACCGAAGTTCGTCTGGAGGTCCACCACCGGATCGCCGTCCCCTCGGGCCAGGCGCTGCACCGCACCAACCAGCAGGCGATTGAGGCTCTCGGTGAGATAGGTCCGACGGAAGAACTCGTCCGGATTCTTGTACTCATCCGTTCCCTCACCGAGGTATACCTGCCACAGATCGGCGGCAAACTCGGCCTGCTGGTAACGGCCGCTGGCCACATCGGCGTGCGGCGCGACCACCTCGCGCCAGGGTTTCAGGCTGGTGGCGGCGGCACTCTCAACGGTCGTGCCAGCCTGCTTCCGACGCTCGCCCCGGGCCTGTTCGTCGAAGCGGACACGCAGCAGCTCCATTTTGAGCTTGTCGAGTTCTTCCGACTGCGGCGCCGACACCGCAGCCAGCAGCCGACCGGCCGAATCCAGCGCCCGGTAGGCATCATCGCTGGAAAAGCTCTCCTGGTGCGCCCACCTGTTGCGATGCCCGCGCATCTCGCCGACAAGCCCCCGCTCGGCCGGGCCAAGAATCTCTCGAAAGACCGCATTCCAGGCTTCCCACATCAGCCTGAGCAGCCCGGCGACATCCAACTCGGACACGGGCCGATTCCCGAGCGGGTCCTCGGCGAACCCGCGCAGGCTCTGGATATCCAGCCGTTTTGCTGCGACGGCGCTTTTGACTTCGCGTTCGACAAAAGGACCAAGCCCCGCCCTCAGGAGATCGAGAGCCTTGCCGACCCGGTCGTGGTTGGTAATAGCCATGTCGCTGCTCTGTCCTATTCCGTTCCAAATTTCATGACTGTTTCACCCGCCAGCACCGCTCTGAACAAGACGCTGGAGGCCGGACACAAACACCGTGAAACTGTGAGACCGATTTGCATCTGGGGACAGATGGAGACCGATGGCCCGGGAGCCGGCGATCTTCTGATACCTCTCGTTTGTGAGCCTCCGCAATTCCTGGACGGGATTGGCGATCCGGTCAGGGCTGCGGTATTTGGCACGTTCCTGTTGCCGGGCCAGTCCTGGTATCTGAAGCCCCTGTTCGACCGCGTTCAGATCTCCGAGGTACCAGCTTTCCAATTCGTAGCAGGGAATGCGGACCAGTACGTCCGGTTTTCCTGCGTCCCGGCAGATACCGACCAGTCGGCATTTGACCTCGGTACAGTCTGCTTGATCCTTGTCCCGCATGACAACAAAGCGTGTGTCGGGGACACGCCAGCCGCGCAGTTTTCGTCCAAGCTGCCTCTCCAGGTCCTGTTTGCCCTCAAAGACTACGTAGCGAACCGTTATGTTGTCTAACTCTGGCAGGATTCGGGAGAGGAAGTTCTTTAACATTTCTCGTGCTGAGCGCTCCTCAAGAAAAAAGACCAATTGATTCATTGAGGATCAGCCCCCTCAAAAAATCCCTGCCGCCACAAGTATCCCATCTTGTCGCCTTCGGCCATGAAGGCGGCGATCTGGTCGTTATCCCGAGCGCGCCGTATCTCGGTATAGCCGCCGCTCTTGACGAGCCAGAACACTTCGTCGAGTTCGACCGCATTCAGAAAGTCCGGCGAATGCGTCGAGACGAAAACCTGGCCGCCCTGGCCGGCATAGGAGCGGAATTCTTCGGCCAATTCGCTCAGCAGGTCAGGATACAGCTGATTCTCCGGCTCTTCGATACACAGTAGGGGATGCGGTTCAGGGTCGTAGAGAAGAATCAGATAGGCGAACATCTTGATGGTGCCGTCCGATACATATTTGTCGATAAACGGGTCTGAAAAAGCGCCGTCCCTGAATCTCAGCAAGAGCCTGCCGTCCTGCGTCGAGATGGGCACGATTTCTTCGATACCGGGGATGCGCCTTTTCGTTGCCTCGACAATTCTCTCGAAGGTGTCGGGTGAGCTGTCGAGGATATTTTGGGCCACCAACTGGAGGTTATCTCCTGTCACGGAGAGATGCTCGTTCGGGCCTGCCGCGTCCTTGCTGCCGCGCGCAAGGTTGATGTGGAAATCGGAGACGTGCCAGTTTTCAATTAACTGTCGAAACACGCTGGCCGCCTTGAAGCGTTCAAACTGCCCCAGGCCCTTTATGGCCAGCACATCCTGGGCGACCGACTGATATTCGCGAGTCAGTTCTTCATACGGTTTGTCGAAATCCTCTTCGTTCGTCACGGCATAGCCCTTGCCCTGCGCGAAATCCAGAAAATGAAACGGCGATCCATAACGGCCGCGTTTGTAGCGGAGTATTTCCCGACTCACCACCGGCCTGTTTTTCTCCTGGCCAATATGAACAACATAGGTCACGAGACGGTTGACCCCGGCTATTTCCATACGGAACTGAATCTCCAGTTCAATCGGAGCCCCGCCGGCATCCCCTCTACTGACGACTTCGGCATAGCCGCCACGGGCTTGCAGGGCCTGCCGGACGTTGTAGGTCAGGCAATCTTTCAGGAATCCAAAGACATCGAACAGCGTGCTTTTTCCCGTTCCATTGGCGCCGACGATGACACAGTAGTGCGGGATATCCAACATCGTCACGTCTTTGAAGCTTTTGAAGTTTTTCAGCTTTATGGATTCGACGTGCATGGCTAGTCCTCCCCGAACAGCCCGGCCTGTTCGGCGCCGTGGCGGCCGGCCTCTTGGGCCAGGCGGCTGATCTCCGGCCAACTCTGCACCAAACCGTTGTAGGACAGGGCTTCGCCGGCGCGTTTCTTCCGCTCGCAGAGGGTATACAGGCGATAGCACAACTCGCGGGCGGTCTCGGCCTGAGCACCCAGCTGTGCCGTGAGTGCGGCGGCGGCAGTCTCGCCCTCGGCTTCCAGCAAGCGGATGAGATGGTGGACCATCTCCCAGGCGGTGAGCCGGGAATCGCGCGCGGGGTCCCAGTCAGCGGGCAGCTCTGCGGGTTTCAGCAGCCGCGCCGTGCCGGCCTTGGATTCAACGATGCCCGCCTCGGCCAGCCCGCCGACGCTGGTGTTCTTGGCTTTGGACAGGGTCTCGGCCACGCCGTACTCGCCCGCATCAAAGCCGTACTGTTCGAACCAAGCCAGCGCCCAGCGGCTATCAGCATCAAAGTCGCCCTCCTGCTCGGCCAGCACCTCGTCGAGGGTCTGGTTGATGAGCATCAGGGCCTCGCGCACCGAGACCGGATTGCCCGCAGCGTCCAGGACTTTGGCATAGCGGGTGTAGATGGCCATGCCGGGACCGATGGCGGCTTGGGCGAGATCGACCGGCGCGATGTTGCCGCGTTGGAGTTGGACTAAAGCAGCCGGGAGTTCGGTATTGAGCGTATTCACGAACTCGCGTCGGGTGACGACAGGTGCGTCGTCTGGACGTTTACGGCAGACCAGGACGATACTGGAGGCGAGCGCGTTGGAGTCCATACCGCGCATGCGACTGCTGTTCTCTGTGCGTACGGGCCAAGTGCCAGTGACAGTGAACCCTGACTGGATCACCGCAGCCAGAAAAGTCTCCCAACCGGTGCTGGAAGTCCCCGTGCCCCCTTTGGTCTCGGACTGCTTAAAGGCATAGTAGATGGTAACCGGGTAACCGGAGTGCGTTTGCTCGGAGAGACGACATATCGCATCCGTCATACCGACTAGAAAGAAGGTCTCTGCTTGTTCCTTGCTACCATGCCGGTAAGGAGTAGCGACTAGTTCTTCGGCCTTCGGGACGGCGAGTGTGGCGAAAAGACTAGGAAATGTTGATCTCAACGAGCGACGCAGCCAGACGTAGAAGAAGTCCGACAGGTCGGCGTAGCCGATGTTGTCGTAGTAAGGAGGATCGGTGGAAATCAGCTTGTCACAAGAGATACTCTGTGACCCTGCATCCGCTTGTTGCGAGTGCCCTGACGCACTCGCGTGAACGGACTCAAAGGTTTTGGAGAACGCCTTGACGATGCCATCGACAAATACAGTCCACGAGCCTGAGCTGTCACCCAGCGGGTTGCCTTCGGCATAGTCCCAGATCATGGGGATCGCTTGGCGGCCGAAGAGATGACGCGGGCACTGAGCGACTGGCTCCCAGCCGCATAAGCTATTACCAAGATCGGCCTGTTTGCTCATCGAAAATGCTAGATACACTCCCACCGCCTCGGCATACGCAGTTGCCCCTGTGCCCCCATCGCGCAAAGGTCGCTCATCGTCGAGTAGGCCGACGGTAGCAGCATCATACTTAATACTCGCCATCGCCTCCGCCACTAGGTCGGCGAAGGTGGTTAGGGCGACCAGTTGGCGGGGGGTGAAGAGGTCGCTCCACTTTGTCATCCCGTAGTTCCCGACGCGAAAGCCGAGCGCCTTCTGAAAGAACTCCACATCGGGCTGCCACTCTGGCTTTGCCTGCCGGGCAGCCGCTTCGTGTTCCGGTGTCGGTGCCAAATACACCCGTCCCCGGTCTCTCTCGGCGACGACGGCCATCAACCGCGCCCCCATGCGTCCCGCTTTCCCCTCCGCCCTGAGGTACTCGCCCGGAATGGGTGACCCGGACATCAAGCACTGGAAGTTTGCCCCAAGCGACAGCTTCGTCCCTGCCTTCGCCCTTGCCGGGTCGGATGGGACACCTACCTTCACGTTGAACCGATACCCGCGTCCCTCAATCACCGGCTCAACGTAGGCTTCCTTGCCCTTCTTGGTGGACAGCATGAAGGTGGCCGCAAGCGGCACGTCTATGTCGGCAAAGGCCGGGTTGGGGCTCTTGACCGTGCGTGCCCAAAGCCAGGCGATGACGGTCAGTTTGCGGCCCACGTACTGTTCCAGGTCGGGGCGCTCCTGAGCCATCTCGTCGGTGATTTCGATCTGCGGATACAGATGCCCGATGCGCTTCTCGGCCTCGTCACGCATCCACTGGCCGTAGTAGCGCACGTCCTCGGCCAGTCCCTGCGCGCCCTTCCATTCGCGCTCAAGCAGACTCTTTTCCTGGCGGGCCGCCGGGTTCACCGGCGGTCGGCCCGCAAACTTGGGCGGTATCTCGATCATCGCCTTGTTGATAAGCACCGCTACCGGGTTGAGGTCGCTGGCATGAGCTTCGAGCCCTAGTCGTTGGGCTTCCAGGGGGAGTGCTCCGCCGCCCGCAAACGGGTCGTGGAAGGCTGGCAGCTTGTGGCGGTCAAACAGCTCTGCCGCTCGTGGATGATCGGCGTTCTCGGCGCAGGCGCGTCGCCAGCTCTGCCAGATCTCGTCACGCGCCGCCTGTAACACCCGCTCGTTGGTCGTGTTCTCCCACTTCACCAACTCCTCAATGATGCCGAACAGCCGCCGTCGCTCCTTCTCCTGCGCTTTCTCAGTGGGGAACAGGTCGGGCGAACTCGACGGATCGTCCACCATCTGGGCGAAGATTACCGCCCGGGCCGCAGCCAACGGCCGACGTGCCCACCACAGGTGCAGGGTGCTCGGATGGCCGTGGCGGATGGATTTCTCGCGCACCGACGCGGCGTTGATGGCGTCGAGCGGCAGGGCGACTTCGATCAGTTTTTTTCTTGTGAGCGATGACTCCATACGAATCTCAGTTCCACTCAGCCGGACGACGTAGGACAAACCCCTCAGGTTTAGCGACCTCGTAAAGATTGAAGCCATCCACATACACGATCACCCGCTGCACGGGAGCCTTTCGCTGCGCTCTCTCGGTAGTTGTCGCCATATTGCAAATTGCCGCAAACGGTCTATAGTGTAGCTACTACCCCGTCGGCGATAACATCGCCGGCCCGACGCCCGGTAAGGGGCGTTTCTTCTTTCTGCGCTCCCTGTCTCCTGCCTCTGGATGTCGGATCAAGTCCGGCATGACGATACTGTGACAGCATGGCTACTGCCTAGCGCGAAACGCGCTGAGGGCGTCTTTCAGAGGCGTGTTGCAGCGCATGAGTTTGATTTCATACTTTTTGCCACGGAACGAGACTTGATTTGAAGGTCTTTTGAGCCTCTCGCTTTCAGCGCGATGGAGTTTACCCCCATAGACAGCAACTGGAAGGAATCTTGTTTTGTGCTGCGCTGGAAGCTGGGCTTCTGCGAACCTTGCTCCACCTTGGAGTTGTTCCACAACATCTGCTGCACTTGGACTGCCGCTTTTTAGTTCCAGTGGAACGACCCAGCCAGCCCCGCGAGTGCTCTCGCATCCGACAAACAGGAAATCACACCGGCGACTGTCTGCTGGAATACCCAAAGCGGAACAATCCATATCAATAACTAAATGCGGCGATGGGGCATCGTTCAGCGGCACCTTGCATCTTTCTTTTGTGCATCTGCGGGCGCGACATTTCGGGAGAATATTCCTCTTCAACGCTTCGACCAACTCGCACATCATTTGCCGCTTTCTGTAACCCGGTTCCCGATTCCGACCCACTCGTTATAGAGCTGTTCGGCGATATCGCTGTAATCGGTCAGTAAGCCTCCGGCGTCTGGATCGACTCGGATTTCTTCGACTACGGAACCCTTGGGGCGCTGCTTCGGCTTGAACAGCCACGCTCCAAACTGTTCTGGCCGAAGGGCGGCGTCCGCTCCGGGGAACTCCTTTCTCTCATCTTCGGGAAGTCCAGAGAGCCGCACCAAGTTGGCGAACTGGTCGAGCAGCCATTCGCTATGCGTTGTGACGACGACCCGGATGCCGGAACGGGCAAGCCGTGCCAGCTCTCGGGCAAAGACAGCCTGCATGGCAGGGTGCAGATGGGATTCCGGTTCTTCGATAATCAGCACATCGCCAGGCCGCACCAGATAGCGGAGATACAACACCACCGGCGCCAACTCGGACACCATTGAAGATGCCCGCATCAGCGGTAGGTCATCCCTCCAACCAGTCGGACGGTAGGCGAAATGGGGATAGCCGGTTCCCGTTTCCAGCCGCACGGCACCTCCCAGGATGCTTTTCTCCATGCGCTCTGTCAGATCGGATGACTTTGGAGGAGCGAACACCTGTTTGAGGCCCATCGCGAGCAACTGACTCAAAAAGTCGGCCAACACACCCGACAGGAGCGGGGCATCGTCTAAAGAAGGAGGAGGAAGTCTTGCCGTGGTAGCACCCTGCACCAGCGTGTCCACCACGACTCGATGGCTGTTCATGAAACCGGTACGGTCGGCAGGTAGGTAATAGGCAGGTCTACGGAGTGGTATTAGCAACAACCGTAGTAGCACTTCGACCAAACGAGTGAACAATGAGCTAAGGTCGGAGGTCTCGATGCGATCCTGCGTCCTGAGGCTCTTCATTGTCTTCAGCATTAAAGAAGACGGCCCATCAAGGTCGGGGAATCGCGCGATCTCGGTTGCAAGGTCCTTGATGTCGCCAAGCTTCCCCGAGAGTTCGACACCGCTCTTTTTCAATTGCAGTTCATACCGCGTCTTCCCGACATTAGTCCGCCAGGGAATGTCAAGTTTGATTTTGGTACTGGAACGCGTCCGTGTAGGAGAACCAGACTGTCTGCTCAGTATACTCAGATGATCAACGCCGAAGCATCGACCGATTTCCTCATTCAGAGCTTTATCAGGTCCCTCAGCTTGCTCCAGAACGGAAAGGACTTGTGACATCACCTCTGCTGGTATCGGAGGCAGAGTGTCTGTCTGGAATGCCATTGAAAGCCATTCCTGCAAATTTTTCTCCAGCGAAGGAGAAGGAGTCAGGGAATCAGAGTCCCATCCCACCAAATCAAGCATCCGTCGGCTCGCCTGGAATGTCCCCGCACCACGCCCGGCAAAACACCGGTGGAGGGCGTATATCAGAATCGCCAAGTAGGATTTGCCGGTGTTACTCGGACCAATGAGCACGGTCAGCGGCCGCAATTCAATGCTTGCCCTCGCAATCGGTCCGAAGTCCTTTACATCGAGACGGTAGTCACCTGCCGCCTGCCGTTCAGTTTGCAGTTTACTCATGCTTCGCCTCCATCTGCTCTCCTTTTTTACGTCGGCTCCCCGGCGCGGGCTAGTAACTCTGCAAAATCGTAGTTGACGCTGGTGACGCCGAAGTCCGGTTCTCTCTGGAAAGGCTGGCGCAGGTAGTGAACGCGGTGCTCACCGCCCTCAAGAAACTCCACAATGGCAAGAATGAAGTCCTCAGGTTTGTTCAAAGAGTACAGGATTTCGTTACGCGTGACTGTGACCGTCGCTGCCCCGCTGGCCCGACCCTTGACCTCAATAAAACGCAGCTTGCCCGTGGCGGGCACACGACTCTCAATGTCATAGCCCAACTTCTCAAACTCGCGATCCGTCGGCTCAAAGCCAAGACCGCGCTCCACCTGCATGACGATGGCGCGCGCCCGCGCGGCCGCCGCCTGAGTGTCAGCCGCCGCTCTGGTGACGGACGATTCACGCCCGGCCATTGCCTCGATCAGTCCCCTAGGGACCAGCAGCAAGCCTCCCAGCACCACCGGCGGCAGGGGCGAGAGCTGGGCTTCGAGCTTGAGTTCTTCCAGTCGCTTGTGGAGTCGAGCCTGCAAACCGTCGGCCCGTTTGCGCGCCTCGCCCGAGTTGAGCCGCGCCCCGGTCTTGCCGGCCTGCTCCTGGAGCTTGAGCTGTTCGGCGCGGTGATCCCAATAGGTGATTTCCTTGGTCAGCCGCTCCTTGACCGCCGCCTCGGTCTTGGCAATCAGGCTCAGCTTGGCGTCGCGGACTTCTTGCAGATGTTCGGGAACAACGCTGGCAACAGCGTAGCCCTGGGCTTGGTGTTCCAGCTCGCGGCCGATCCAGGCGCACTCCGGGCGGCCCAGAATCGCCTCAACGTCCGGCTCGTCTGCCGCAAGCGGCCGGTAGTCAAGATACGGCGCATAATGCACGTGGCGACTCACACCCTCGGCGTCGAGTTCCACGTACAGCACGCGCTTGGATACGATCCGCCGCTCGCCGCTACGCGTCCGGCTGGCATCCTGAATCGCGTGTTCCAGATAGAACAGCACGCGCGGTCTGAGTCCCAGGTCGCGGTCGTCAACCAGAACGGTCCCACGCTTGAGCAGGTCACGGTGGCGTTCCAGGGTCAGGTCGATGACCGCGTCAAGCAACGGATGGCCCGGACAGATGAAGGCCGCCAGGGGCTGCCCCTGCGGTGCGACCAGAGACTTGTCAAAGGCGATGCGTTCATAGCGAGCAAGCACCGGCTCCCCAATGCCGATCAAGCGGTCGCGGGTGCGGATCGGAGCCGGCACATGGCTGATCTCGTAGCGCCGCAGCTCGCGCTGCCTGACCGTTCCGCCTAGACGCCGGAACGCCTCGTGGAAGAACGATTCGATATAGTGGGGTTGCAGGCGCCGGGCTTCGGCCCGTTCCATGTCCTCGCGGATGCCGTGTACACGGCTGGCGTCCATCGCATCATGGGCCAGGGCTCTCTCTTCGAGCAGATTCCGCAGCTTGCCCCGGTCGAGGGCATCATCGACCGCCTCGGTCAGCCGGGCTCGCACATCCGCCTGCTCGCCGTAACGGATGGCTTCGAGCAGCAGGTCTCTCAAGGGCCGGCCCTCGAACTGGAGTTTGCCCAGCACGTCGAAGACCTGGCCACCCAGGGTTTGACGCGCCTGCTCCAGCTTGTCCAACAACGTGCGATACACGTCGCCCTCACGGGTTTCGTCTGCCACGAGGTTCCACAGGTGGCACACCTCGGTCTGGCCGATGCGGTGAATGCGCCCAAACCGCTGCTCAAGACGGTTGGGGTTCCAGGGCAGGTCGTAGTTGACCATCAGGTGGGCGCGTTGCAGGTTGATGCCCTCGGCTGCCGCATCCGTTGCCAGCAGGACCTGGACCTCGGGGTCGTGCCGAAACGCCTCCTGGGTCTTGAGCCGCTCCTCGCGGCCTATACCGCCGTGAATCACGACCACAGACTCCTGGCGGCCCAACAGAGTAGTAACGCGGTCCTGTAAATAGCTCAGAGTGTCTCGGTGCTCGGTGAAGATAACCAGCTTCTGCCGTGAGGAGGGTGTGGGTTGGGGGATTTTGCCCGCGCCATACGGCACCGTCGGCTCGGCGACCCGACCGCTGAGCCCGCCAGGGGTGAAAATCTCGCTCAGCAGGCTGGCGAGCTGTCGCCACTTCGCATCCGTGCCGCTACGACGCACGCCCAGGGCGAGCGCTTCCAGCTGTGTGAGCGTTTCGATTTCGGCCTTCAACTCGGCGATAGAGCGGGCGGCCGTAGCCTGGTCAAGTATCTCCTCTTCGACGGCGGCGACCTCTTTCTCGGGCGCGTCTTCCAGATCCTCAACGTCTTCTGCGGTGAGTTCCAGACTGATCGGCGTGACAAGGCCACGGGTCTGTCCGCCACGCTGAAGCACCTGGAGTTCACGCAAACGGCTCTCCAGACGCTCGCGCCTCCGGCACAGAGAGCGGTAGATCGCCTCGGGCGAAGACGCCAGCCGACGCTGAACGATAGTCAGGGCAAAGCCGACCGTGCCGGCGCGCCTGTTATTCTCAAGCGCCTCGGCGCGGTTGAACTCCTCGCGCACATACTCGGTCACCTGTGCGTACAGGCGCGCCTCGTCATCGGACAGCTTGTAGGGCACAGTATAGGCGATGCGCTCGGGAAAGAGTGGGGTCGCGTCAAACTTGAGCAGGTGTTCTTTCACCATGCGGCGCATCAGGTCAGACACATCGGCCGTATGCACGCCGTCGCGAAAGCGACCCTCGAAACGGTCGCCGTCGAGGAGGGCCATGAAGAGCTGGAAGTCTTCCTCTTTGCCGTTATGCGGCGTGGCCGTCATCAGCAGAAAGTGACGGGTCAGGCCGGACAGCAGTTGGCCCAAGCGGTACCGCTTGGTGTAGTTGATCTCACCGCCAAAGAAGGTCGCCGACATCTTATGCGCCTCGTCACACACGACCAGGTCCCAGCGACAATCCGGGGCTTGAAGCTTGTGCTGTACGTCTTCATTGCGCGACAGTTTGTCCAGGCGCGCGATAACGAGGTTGGCCTCCACAAACCAGTTGCCGGTCCGCGCGGCTTCGAGCTTGTCGTTGGTGAGGATTTCAAAAGGGAGCTGAAAACGGCGATAGAGTTCGTCCTGCCACTGCTCGGCCAGACTGCCGGGACACACAACCAAGCAGCGTTGCAGGTCACCTCGGGCAATCAACTCCTTGATGAGCAGCCCGGCCATAATGGTCTTACCGGCGCCCGGATCATCGGCCAACAGGAAGCGAAGCGGCTGGCGGGGCAGCATGGCTTCGTAGACTGCGGTGATCTGATGCGGCAGCGGCTCGACGACCGAGGTGTGGACCGCCAACAGCGGGTCGAACAGATGCGCGAGGCGGATACGCTGTGCCTCGGATACCAGACGGAACAGGGCCCCGTCTCCGTCGAAGCTCCACGGGCGTCCGAGTTCAACGACCTCAAGTCTGGCCTCGTCATGCCGGTACAGCAGTTCGTTGGCCACCTTGCCGCTCGGGCTCTTATAGGTCAGCTCAAGCGCTTCCGACCCGTACCACCGCACGCTGACCACGCTCACCAGAGCGTCAGAAAGAATGCCGCGTAGCACGGCCTGAGAGCGAATATCGTCTAGCTTCATGTCCGCGTCCGAATCGCTGCTTATTCAAGAGCAGCAAACAGGGCAGCGTCCTCCCCTACCCTTTCCGTCCTCATGGAAGTGCTCGGGAAGTATGCACGCACTCTAGCACAATTCCCTGGACACGATGTAATGCTGGCATGGAGAAGAGCCTGTTGTGCAGATTGCTCTTTTCAAATGCGTCGCCAGTGGCGACGCCTGGGCTTGCCGCCCTACCCTTGCCGAATTGTTCCTTCCATAGTCAAGCGGCGTCCTGGTGGATGTTGGTGAGAGGAGGAACGGAGAGGCGGCGGCGTTGGAGCACTATCAGACATTCAAGTGGTATGTGGAGGCAGGTTGAGACCTGAATTTTCGGCTGCCGGTGGCCGAGATAGTAGACTGGCTGGCATGATTCGGGCGCCAAGTTACAGATTAAAATACTCTCGAGCCGCCTCAATCTTCGCTTGTTCCCGGATGCCAGCGTGTTTGTCCTCGCCCACTTGGGCTAACAGTGGGGCAGCCTTGGTCTCCGCGAGCCGATCTATTTCTGCGCGGTCTGTATCAGAAATCGCCACATACTTCCGGAGGATTTCCATCTCATCCGATTGTTGTCCCCTCTTGTTTTCTTCGCTTTGCCCGGATGGATTTTTAGACGGTTTCCCAGTGTAGTGATTCTCAAGCAGCATCTCGATATCGGTCTCTGTAATAGGAGCGCCAGCCTTGAAGCAGCCAATAAGCCACGCATTGTGGTCCTTGATCTTTTGTTTACCGCTCTGGGCCTGTCCTATGAGATACAGGTAAGAAGTTTTCAAATGGATTGGTGATAGCGTTGGGTTTTGAGATTCAATGTGACGGAGTGTTCGCTCCCGAAGTTTCCATGCCGGAGGAAAGAGACGAAGTAGTTCTTTGTAGTATGTATGTCTTATCTTAGAGACATACATACTGTGCACGTCTGTACTAGGATCCATGTCCAGACGGTCTGTACTAGGTACCTGAGACAGACCTCTCTTGAGGATACCATATGTCACATGTTTATCGACTTGGTGGAAACGCACCTGTGAATTCACCTCAATGCGAAATCCCTGTGTAGTCGCTGTTCTGACGGTCTCTTTTTTCAACAATCCTCTTTCCTTCTGAATTGCTTCTACAGCGCGTCTAGCCCCGTTAGGCTTAATTTTTAAGCGTTCAGCAATAATCCGGTACGAGACGATCTCGTGTGAGTTAGACACGGATCGCAGTAAATTCCATACGTCCCATTGCTGTTTCGAGAGAGGAATAGATGCCTGGTCCCGACCGTCTGTACTGGGCACCTGGTCCCGACCGTCTGTACTAGATGCCTGATCATCACCGTCTGTACTGGGTGAAGTACAGACCGTCTGGACTGGATGCCCAGGGTCGACCCTGGGTACCTGGTCCCGACCGTCTGTACTGGGTACCTGGTCCCGACCGTCTGTACTGGGTGTGGGTTTCTTTGGCACTATGGGTGAAGGAGGAAAGGTGCGGTCCAACAGTCCACGTGTACCCGGATTGATTACCCGCGGTTGATACCGCTTGCTGTTCGGGTCGAGATCAACCTTGAAGCCTTGCTCGAGTAACTGTTTCTGCTTTTTCTTCGAGAGCGCCATCGATAATCCTCATGACCGCTATTGATTGGAGGCGCGGTTCACAGGAGCAATTCTCGGCGTTGCGGATTCCAGCAAGGAGATCAATTCCTGTGTTGCATTCAGATAATCTTCATAGCCGTAACTAGTTTCGTCAAAGGCCACGATGGGAAGACCGCCGGTAGCGCTTTTCGCCAGATCTGTATTCCGTCGAATGACGGTTTGCAGAACGGTGCCTTGGTAGGTCTCCTGGATCTCGCGCAGCCAGCGACGTTCAATGCTATTCCGCTTGTCGTACATTGTCACTAGAACGGCTTCCCATGGATCTGGCACTTCAGTTTTGGCAAAAACAGTACGTGTACGAGAGAGAAGATGGGGGAGGCCGGTGACGGAGTGCTTTTCCGGCTGTGTCGGAATGAGTAAACCGCTTGAGGCACCTACAGCATTACTGCTCAGTTCCCCAAGATGCACCGGGAGATCGAAAATGACTAAATCGTACCGGCCCCGAACCGGACGAAGCCGCTGACGGAGCCATGTCCCGTAGCGTAGCAGTTCCGTTTTATTAAGCTGTTCATATGCCAAGTGGTAGTGCGAGGGGAGGAGATCGAGCCCTGACACCCCAGCAGCGTCTCTTATAATGATCGGATCCAGGTCTGCATCCTCTATGAGATGGGTGGCAAGTGTTTTTTCAGGCTCGATATCTGCATAGCCAAGCTGTTGCGTCGCATTCATCTGACTATCCAGATCTGCGATCAGGACACGCCGAGCTGATCCATCAGAGCGAGGGATAGACGCGGCGAACGCGGCCATATTGACGGCAGTGGTTGTTTTCCCAACGCCCCCCTTTGCGTTGGCAACTGAAAAGGCCCAACTCATAACCTCCTCCTCACATCATCCACCATGGGCAGGGCTTGACGGGGACCAGATAATTACGGGAGGGTAGGGAAGTCAAGCTTCTTACCTTGTCCCTGGCGATGTCTTTTCAAAAGGACGATTTATTTCTTCGTCCTTTTAGCACTCCCTATTGTACCGTGTGTGGAGAATTGTGCCAGTGGTCAAGAGGTACGAGAGAATCTTCAATCCGTTAAACTTCATTGAATGTTTTGCCCTTTTTCCAGGCAGGTGGAGTATTGGATAGGGAAAGAGTGTAGGGGGGAAAGGAACCTGAGCATGCGCAAAACCGTAACAGCAGCAATCCTCATGGCCGTGCTGGTCTGCGCTTCGTCCGCCACTGCCGAGACTTATCGCGGCGTGACCATCATGCCGGAGCACCGTTGCGCCCTCTACCATCCCGATGACTATCCCTATCCACAGTCCGTCGAAGCCCAGGTCGTGGCCGCCCTCGGTGGGGGGATCTACGGGCCGTACACCGGCACCTACGAGGGCATCCCGCCTATCGCTGGATGTGGGACCGGGATGGAGGCGGGGGGCTGCCAATGATAGGCCCCCAGACCTTCACAGCCGGAAGACCACGGTGATGACCGTTAAAGAGCGAACGAGAGCCTAGCTCGAAAGGAGGAAGGAGAGGGGATGACCGGCAGACTCCGGATATTTGACTCGACCGCTGAGGCACACGACGCCATAGCCGCGCTGGGTGACACAGACCTGTTTGTCTATCCGTACACCGAGCGTCTGTATCTGGTGGTGCGAAAAGAAGGCGATACTGTCTCCGCGCTGACCACGACGGGGGCGTTCTTTCCAGCATCCGAGTGGGAGGATTAGGAAAGGTGAACAGAACCCATCTTATCGGACGTATCCTTCCTAGAGGGGAATTATATGCCAAAGTCACATCCAAATTGTCGAATCCACGAAACAACCTTTATCCCATAATCCACAAGAACAACAGAAGAAGCTGCCAATGTGACAAGCACCGCAACAATGGTGATCCTTTGAAACCACTCCTGTTCCCATGAGAATAAAGAGTCCTTCTCTAAATACCATCGACCCTGATGAACATCTCGTTCGTTACTCGGTTGATCGGACCAAGACCCCCACAACTCATTCTTTACAACTTTTTCATGTTTCCGCACGCCATCAGGAATAAGAAATCGACCTTTTGTCTTACCAGGCTTCGTATCATGCTTTCCGTCAAACAACACAACTCTTTTTCCCGTGCTAGGTATCCAATAAGGACCCTCAATTAGACCCGACTCTTTATTATACGGAGGAAGATATCTATGCTTTCTACTAAAGTTTACCGGGTATACCTCCTGTGAACGGCCGCAACGACATTCACTATGGTTAAAATGCCATGTCCACTTCCCCCTCAGTCCAAGCGGATTACGTTTGCTCTTCACTGTAACTCTCCGAAGTTGTTTGGGTAATGATGTTCGGCACCTAGCCGACAGAACAGGAAACTTCAAGAGTCAGGGGGGAGAGACAAGCCGAGGCGATAGAGAGACAAGGCCGCGAAGCTCGCGCAGGAGTGTTCAGGAGGATAGGCGGCGAGGAAGCAAGGTGATAATTGCAGCGTTGCACGCGCTCGCTGACATCCAGACCGGACTGGACACCATAGATACCTCTCAGAAACCCAGGTTTCCGAACCTTCCTGGGCACTCCAGAGCCGTGCCAGGCTCTGGAATTTATAGGTCCACTACCCTTCGACCAAGTGAGATCGTCCTGTATCCGGCAAATGAGCGCGCCGTTTTTTCGGAGCGCGGGCCAGAAATGGGGATAGGCCCGAATGTGGCCCATATTTGCGTTTTCAGGTCCGCCCTGGCCGCGCCCGCTTCCTGTCTAGGCTTCTCAGGGCTGGCGCGGTCGGCCGCCGCTTTGCGCTGCTGCGCCTACCGGGCGCCCTTTTTCGGCCGGACAAGATGGTAGATTCCCATTTCGAGAGTACCGACAGTATGCTTGGGGAAGGATCGCCTCTGATAGTCGTGAAGCGCTTGCATGAAGAGCTTATACCCCGCGCCTGTTAAGGCAAAACCCAGCTTCTCGCTGAGCACGCTATCCAAGACAGCAAACCTGTCGGGGTCAAGCATCCGGAGATGCTTACTTGCAAAGGAAACGCCAAGCCCTTTTATGTCTCTGCCGGGCTCAATTGCCTCCTCAACGTCGTGCGTTCCTTTGATACCCTGGAACCAAGCGCATAACTCCTTTCCGAGAGCATTCTGATCATGGTGGCTGTTGAGTCTTATCCAAACTCTTCTACCCGCCGCCCAATCGCAAACCGCCTCACTAAATTCGAGAGACGCGGCCGGGGTCGGCTTGCGAGCGAGGGCGGCCCCCAGGGCTTCAACCTTTTTTGTTTCTCTTTTTATTTCCTGTGGGATTGATCTGATGGCCTCCCGAAGTTCCGTCTTTGGAACGGTCAAGCGAGCATGAGTGAAGTCTGCGGATTGCTGCGGCATAGGACCTCCCTCCTGCCTCAAAGGCAGGTTTCATCCATCCCTAGCAATATACACTCGCCTCCTCTTTCCCCAAGTGCTTGTCCCTTAACGGTCTGTCCAGGTCATAAGCAAACAAAAGGGCGGGGTCCGTTGTTCTTGTGGGTGGGTGCGGACTTTGCCGCGTGCGGCGGGCTGGTTCTGTAGAGTCTTGACCCGGACAAAGCAGGGGGAGGGTAAGCATGTGACCGTTGAGACAGGTAGACCCTCCCACGGTTCAGCCTGTCAACCTTCCGGCCCGAGCGGCCGGAGCGGAGAAGCGGCCAGCCTCTTGTCCCTCCTGGACGTGCAGGCCTCCAGGCGCTGGCGGACGCCGGCAGCCCCCCTCCCGAGTGAGATCCCATCAAGAGGGTCTACACGGGCGTCATAAATAGTGTTATGTCCCCGCTCCTCTCCCAAGCTTGACACAAAGGTCCTTATCGGACGTAGCGTCCGGTAATTGTGAATGTTGGACTTGATATGAGGTTGGTGTCCAAGGGCGGCTGGTTCGCCCCGGAATCGTCCTCGTGCTACGAAAAGAGCCAATGAAAGACTCTCCTCGTCAAGTTTGGGCGTGGCTTAAGGACAAAAACAATCGTGATCGTGTGGTTGCCCTTGCAGTAGCAGCAACCGCGATCCTCACTTTGGTGGGGCTATTCATCGGAACGGGTCCGACCTCACCGCCACCGGGCGGTGAGGATCGCCTGTCCGTAGAGGATTTCCTGGCTCTACTGAAAGAGCGAGAGCAAGGGGTAGAGCAGCGGCTTGCCCAGGCGCATGGTGAAGAGCGCGCCCAGTTGGGGAATGAGCTGACAGAGGTCAAACGCCAACTGTCCGATATTGAGACAGCCTATGCCGATGCACAGGGGCAGATCAGCGAACTGGAGACGGCGCTGGCCCGCCTTGGTGACGCTATCAGCGACAAGCAGCTTGCGGAGATTCGTGCCGCCATAGAGACCGGTGATTTCTCGAAGGCCGATGCGTTGCTGGCAGAGATTGAAGACCGGACGGACGTGGCTGTCGTGCGGGCCGCCGAGGCAGCTTTTCAACGAGGACAAATCGCTGCCATTCAAATCAAATGGGGCGCGGCCGCCACACACTTTGACAAGGCCGCTCGCCTTAATTCGACCTATGCCCATCTCAACCAAGCCGGAATATTTGCAAATCGTACGGCACGGCACAAGACTGCACTCCGACATTTCGAGGAGCTGTTGAAGCTTTCCCAACACGAGTATGGCGAGAGATCCTCCGAAACCGCCACCGCGCTCAACAACCTTGCCAGCCTACTTCAGGATACGGGTCAGTATGCCGAGGCGGGGCGGCTGTATCGGCAGGTACTAGAGATCGTCCGAGCATCACTGGGGGATAATCATCCGAGCTATGCCGCAACGCTCAACAACCTTGCCGGCGTGCTTCGGGCGGCGGGTCAGTATGCCGAAGCGGAGCGGCTGTATCGGCAGGCACTAGAGATCGTCCGGGAAGTCTTCGGGGAGGGGCATCCAGACTATGCCGCAGCGCTCAACAACCTTGCTCGCGTGCTTCAGGATACGGGTCAGTATGCCGAGGCGGGGCGGCTGTATCGGCAGGCCCTGGAGATTGACCGGGAAGTCCTCGGGGAGAAGCATCCGAGCTATGCCACCACGCTCAACAACCTTGCCAGCCTACTTCAGGATACGGGTCAGTATGCCGAGGCGGGGCGGCTGTATCGGCAGGCACTAGAGCCCTTCCGAGCATCACTGGGGGATAATCATCCGAGCTATGCCGCAACGCTCAACAACCTTGCCAACGTACTTCAGGCCACGGGTCAGTATGCCGAAGCGGAGCGGCTGCATCGGCAGGTACTGGAGATTCGTCGGGAAGTCCTCGGGGAGAAGCATCCAGACTATGCCGCAACGCTCAACAACCTTGCCGGCGTACTTCAGGCCACGGGTCAGCATGCCCAAGCGGAGCGGCTATATCGGCAGGCACTAGAGATTCGCCGGAAAGTCTTCGGGGAGAAGCATCCGAGCTATGCCACCACGCTCAACAACCTTGCCGGTGTGCTTCAGGCCACGGGTCAGCATGCCCAAGCGGAGCGGCTGCATCGGCAGGTACTGGAGATTCGTCGGGAAGTCTTCGGGGAGGAGCATCCAGACTATGCCACCACGCTCAACAACCTTGCCGGTGTGCTTCAGGATACGGATCAGCATGCCGAGGCGGAGCGGCTGTATCGGCAGGCCCTGGAGATTGTCCGGACATCATTGGGAGATGATCATCCAAACACGAGAGGGGTGGCAGGAAACTACATACGGCTTTTAAGGGCGCAGTTTTCCAACCATCCGGCATTGGCTGAATTGAACGCTGTGTTTGGGGGAGGATAGCAATAGTCACTGATGATGGGTGAGAAGAATGTGCCGCTGGCACGTTCATGACCGCATACCCAAAGACCATCGCCCTCAATCAGAACAAGGCCCTCGCCGCGGGCGGTGCGAGGGCTGCGTCGGGTCCCATTAAAGGGGTTTGCTGGGACTAGCAAGAGAGGCGGAGACGGAATTTGGAAGGCGCGGGAAGCGGCCCGGCAGCTCCTGTTGCTCCTGAGGAGCCGGCAGTTTCCTTAAAGGCCCGTAACATCGCGTTCATCCGGGTCTGATAGCTGGCGCCCTGCGCTTTGAACCACGCCCGCACATCGGCATCCACCCGCGGGGAAATCAGCGTTTTGGGGGGAACGGAGCGCAAGCCCTGGCGGGCAATGCCGCGGACGATATGGTCCACCTCGGCGGCTGGATGCTCGGCATTGAGTGTAATGTCGGGGTCTTGCCGCGCCGTGAGCCGCGGCCAATCTGTCTGAGACGTTGTGGAAGAAGATGATGTGCTCATTTTTGGTCGCCTTTCGGAAAGAAATGATATGAATACGCTCCGGCGTCTCGGTATGCACGAGCGACACGCACACCCCTCTGAGGAGGCCCAGGTAACGAGAGGGCAGGGGGCAGAGCCAAGTCGGTCGACTCCCGCCCCAAGCCGACCAGCCCGCTCCGGCAGCGCGCCCGGAGGAGGAGAAAATCTTCCGGCAGTATATGGCCGAATCCGAGGAGCAACGCCGGGAAATCGACCGGCTGGTCGAGACCCTCGGCATACTCTTTCAGAGTCGCAGCATGTCGATAATTACTCAAAAGCCTGGAAGACTAAAATAAGGCGGGCACGGGAGTCAAATCAGGAAGTCGCTCGGGACCAAAAACGGTGCGAGAAAGAGCATGATATGGAGGACAACAAAGGCTATTGGAATCCCCTTTTCTATGCGAGTGACGGCCCTATAGGGTGTCCCGCGCCCCTCTCCGGCCACCTGCCATTCATGGGCATACAGCGCCACTGGTAAATGTTCTTCGAGTTGGTGGATAATATCGAATTTGACAGTATTCAGGTCTCTGTGAGACTGAATGATCTGGTACCAAAGCCCAGAGACCGGGATGCCGAGTATCGGAACCAGCATCGTCCAATAGCCCTGAACGAACCCCTCAGACTGAATACCGTAGAGCGTCACGAGCGCGATGTTGAGTGTGAGGAGATAACGACTCGAAGCGACCCGACGCGCGCTGACATGCTCGGCTGACTGGACATATAGCTTATATTGCTCAAGGAGGTCCGTGCCGAAGGAATCCCCATACGTCTCTTTCGTGTACTGAATCAGACCCTTATTCGACTGCTGGGACATCTGGATAGCGCTCTCCGTTAATCAGCCGTCTCAGGTTTTCCCATGTCCACCCGTACATCTTGTCCGAACTACGTGCCGACCTTGGCTTTTTACAGGCCTTACGTCTCCGGCCTTTCAGCAGGAAGTACGGCTTGTTTTCCTCATGGACGATCGTGACCTCTGCTGTCACTCCAGCCGCATCATGGGTATGTTCTCCGCAGATGACGATAATCAGGTCAGCCTTACGTATCAACTCTCGGGCTTTCTTCTTCCACTTTTCGGTTATGGGCTCCTGCACTGATCCATCCTTGATGCGGAATGGCGAATCCGGATGCTTTGTTTGCTCAACCAAAGACCCCCGAAGGTCCTTATCGTGGTCAAAGTCAAAACTGATGAAGGCGCGTTTCTTTGCCATTATGCAATCTCCTTTACTTTATAGACGCTCGATGCGACAGGTTCGTCACAAGATGAGAAGCAGAGTCTTTCGGAGTTTTTCTTTTACCTGTGACTCGTACTGCAATGACCCTTTTAGCCGGACTGGATAGGTTTTCGGCGTGAATGTGCAATTCGATTGCCCCATGAATTTCGTCGATGTCACGGTGAAACAGGGTATTTGCCAGACCCTCCATATCTCCCGGTCTCCATTGTGTCACTACTTGGCGTTATCGGAAGGCAGAGAACGGGGGGGCGCCGCGCCGGCCACCCCCTCTCGGGCGGGAATGATATCCTTGGTTCCCCCTGCTACCCCGCTCGCCGGTTTCGGGCCGCGCAGGGGCTCAGGGCTCCTCCAGGTACTTAAAGACCCCGTAGCCCGCGCGCCCGGTGGCCGCGTCCGTCACGTAGGCAATCGGGAGGATCTGCAAGCGCGCCCACTGGGTGTGCTCGGCAAACGGCAAGGTGCGGGCCAGGAAGAGCCCGACCGAAAAGAGCTGCGACTGCCCTGCCTGGGTCCGCGCCCGGAATGTGCACTGATAGCCCGCCGTGAAGGTGGCGTCGGGTGGCTGAAACACATTGGCCAGGAACCGCATGACCTCCGAGAGCGGGGCGGTCTGGATCGACTGCGCCTCGTAAGTCAGGGCCTGCTGCGTGCAATAGGCGCGCGCAAACGCCGCGCAGTAGCCGGCCACGGTAAACGGTTGTTCTGCGCCCGCGGGGCCGGCCAGGCGGGCCACCAACCCGAGCGCTACGAGCCCAGACAGCGCCCCCCGCATGGCTGTCAGCGCTCGATGGGACGGGACAGCGGCCGGGCCGCGGGTCCCGCGCGCCGCGGGGGTGGAGCCGCCGTCCTCTCCCGCCGCGCCCCGCCGCGTGCGCGCCCGTGTTCGTTGTCGCTCATATGCCGGCCTCCCCGACTCGATTATACCGCTTTGGGAGCGCGTGGTATCGCATTGGTCAGCAGTTTTCCGAGATGGTCATGGGCGGGTGTTCCTCATTGATGCTCAATAATGACTGGCCGGTCACTCCCCAGGTCATGGGCCAATACATCCAGCGCATATGGCCCGACCGGCGCTTCTCTGGATTGCCGTTCCAATTTCAATCCCAGGGCCGCGCCCAGCTTCGCTATCTTCTCTGCTAGCCCAGGAGTGCAATCCCTCGCTTCATTCGGCCAGCCCTCGCTCAGGTCCACGTTCTGGATGTCGCTTCATGCTTGCTTCGCTGTCACGGGGTCTTTCCTCCGGCTTTCGTTGCGCGTCCGCTGCCTCCCATTTTGGGAGTTTACCAGGGGGGGATTGTGTGGGCGTCTGCCAGGCTGAAGCTTCTTTCTGCGATAAGATCAGGCCCCCCCAGGCCCGAGACCCAACATGGGAACGGAAAAGGCCCAGGGGGGACGGGGGGCGGCCAGCCGCCTTATATGTGGGGAACCTACAGCCGCCCACCCCGGTTTTCCCGCCCCACCCCGAGTGATGGGCCGGGAAAGCGTGACGCCACTAATCCTCTCCGTCCGCGGGCGCACAGGCACCTTGCTGGGCAAATAGCACCCCATGGCGCATCCAGTTCCGGACGAATGAAGCACGGCGCGTGACCGCGGTTTCTTTGCGGCCCCACTGCGCGGCAAATTCTCGCAACTCCTCAGCCGGGAGCGGGTGCCACTTGGGGCCACGCACCAACACCCCTAAGGCGCAGTCCTCCTCCCATGTCCAGCGTCTTGGGTTGTCTCCCCGCATGGCGTGTAGTGTGCTTCAACGGTGTCCATACCCGAAGTCGTGACAGATGACCCTAGTCAAATGACTAGGCGGGGACAGATTTCTGTGGCGGCGCGGTCGGGTCCCATTAAAGGGGGATTTGGTGAGACAGGGGCGAGCCGGGCGGGGGGGGGGGTGGAAACGGGGGGCTGTGTACTATTTACCCGTCTCACCAATCTGTGTACCATCTACCCAATGACACGGCAGCAAAATGGGACGGGGCCGGGGCGGACCGTCGGCTATGCGCGGGTGAGTACCCTGGAGCAGGACCTGCGCCTGCAAGTGGATGCGTTGCAGGCCCAGGGCTGCCCGGATGAGTTGATCTTTGTGGATAAGGCGTCGGGCGCGAAGGCGGAGCGGCCGGGGCTGAGCAAGTGTCTGGCGACGTTACAGGCCGGGGATGTGTTGCTGGTCTGGCGCCTGGATCGCTTGGGGCGGTCGATGGCGCACTTGGTGGGGCTGGTGGAGGAGTTGCAGGGGCGGGGCATCGGGTTTCGGTCGGTCTGCGACGGGGCGATTGATACGACGACAGCCTCGGGGGAGTTGGTGTTTCATATCTTCTCGGCGCTGGCGCAGTTTGAACGGCGGCTGATACAGGAACGGACCCGGGCCGGGCTGACGGCGGCGCGGGCGCGGGGGCGGCGGGGCGGGCGGCCGGCGCTGGACCCGCAGGACCCGCGGGTGCAGATGGCCAAGGCCCTGTACCAGGACCGAACGCATGAGGTGGGGGCGATTTGCCAGACGCTCCATATCTCCCGGTCTACGCTCTATCGGTATCTGGCCCTGCCGGATGGCTAGCCGGGGCCGCCCGGCGGAACGCCCGGGCCGGACCCGCTGGGGCGGAGCGGTCATGCAGAACCTCACACCTGGGAAAGTCAAGCGGAACAACGTGGCGCGGGACGTGCGGCGCGGGTATCCCCGGGATTGGCCGGTGCGGTCCTGGTTCGTGCGCGTCGTGCGGGCGCGGAATCGGTGTGAGTGGTGCGGAGCGCGGAATCATCAGCCCCACCCGGACACGGGCAGCCACGTCGTGCTGACGACGGCGCACGTCTACGACCGCGCGCCCGCGGCGGCGGCCCTGCTCAACCTCGCGGCGCTGTGCCAGCGCTGCCACCTGAACCATGACCGGGCGCACCACCTGCACAGCCGGCGCACCAACCGCGACCGGGCCACGGGGCAGCTCAGCCTCTTCGCCGTGCCCGCCCCTGGGTTGCCCCCGAAAGGCGGGTCCGGGCAGCCGCCGCGGTAACGCGGGATGAGATCGAGCACATCCCCATTGAGGACACCCGGCCCAGGGCTCCGCTCCGCCCGCCCGCTGTTTTTTATGAAAGACCCTTCCTGCCTAGCTTGTTCGATGATAGCAAAAAGAATCCCCAGTCAAGGGTCCAGTCGCTCTGCTCCCCTCCCTCTGGTCGGCCCTGGACTGCGGCGCCTCTTTTTTTGCTTTCCGGCCGCGCAAATTTTGTCCGGAAAGGAGGACGGTATGGAATCTGAATTTTTTCAGTGGGGCCAGTTGGTCATCGCGGCCGTGCAGCTTCTCGTCAGCGGTGTCGGCTTGGGCTGCATTGTGTGGGGCTTGTTCTCGATGAAGGCGGCCGGGAAACGGCGGGACCGCGAAATTGACGCGCTGGTGGAGAGTATGCGAGAAAACACCCGCACCGTGGGGCTGGGCCTGGAACGCCAGGCCGAAGCCATGACTCAAGCCTTTACGCAGCAAGGCCAGGCGCTGGAACGCCAGGGCGAAGTCTTAGCCGAACTGTTACGGCGATCCAATCCCGCCTAGTCCCCCCCCCCCCCCCCAGGGGCAAGTCCTAGGCCGAGCTGTTCCGGCACCCCACCCCCGCCTAGTCCCCACCCCCCGCCGGGCGGGGTCACGCCCGGCACCCCCACCCCTACATACCCCTCCGGCCTCTTTGCGCCGTAGCCGCCCCCCCGCCGTGCCCACCAGAGAGGCAAGGCGAGTCGGTCTGTTTGCGGCTTACCGCCCGGCGTCCCGGTCCAGGATTGCGGCCATCGTGCGCTGGGAGTGGCCGGCCTGGTGGAGCTCGTGGACCCGTTGGAGGGTCGGGGTCAGTTGCCTGTCAGGATTCCTGTGAAAAGTTGTGAAAAGTTTTGAAAAGTTTAATACAAAACCCCAATAAATCAACCCTTTAGAGAATTGTCCCCGTACGGCACAAATGAAGAGTTTTCAGCCCCTTTTTCAGCCAAATTCATCAGCAAAACCAGGGCGGGGGAGACAGCGCCAGGGCGGGAAAAAATCCTCACACCCCACTCGTTCCTCGCTGAGTTGCTCCGGTGTTTTTCCCTTCCTCCCCGCCTTGCGCCCGTCACAAAGGGTCGAGCCGAGTCGAAGCAGGGGAAATTCCTGAAGAGGGGGCGGATTTCGCTTGATTCGGTCCCCGTTCCCCCCCCTTTTTTCCTGCATTTTTCTCATCCAGGCCGTTGCTTTTTGGCGTCGATTCAGGTCTTCTTTCATGCGTGCCCTTTAGGCGTATTTTCCCATCTTTTTCGCTTTTCGGACTGTTGCGTTTATTTTTTATGGTAGGGCAGGATAAGCAATTTGTTGAACAAAAACCCCCGCGCGGGTTTCTTGTTCTCCACATTGCTCCGCCCTGCCCGCCCACGGGCGGATGTTCCCGGCTGCGCCGCCCGGCTGACGCCGGATATGTAAGGAGGAAGACCAGATGCCCAGGCCGAAGACGACTCCCCCAAGGTGCGGTCGCGGGTGGCCGGTATCCGGCTGCGCGAGGACGAGTGGGCGGGCCTCACGCAATTAGCCGAGACTCTCGGCCAGCCCCCGAGCCGGATCATGCGCCGCCTCATTCGCGAAGCGCTCACCGGCGGGCCGGATTACTTCGATGATGGGCTGCTCGAACTCCGCCGGATGCGGACTGAGTTGGCCGCCATTGGCCGCGAGCTGCAACCCGGTCGCCCGGACGGCCCACCAAGGCGGGGCGGTGGGCGGGGACGATGTCCGGCGGGTGATTCACGCTGGCCTCGTGCAGATGGCGGCGGTCAAAGGACTGTATGACCGCCTGGTCACGACGGCGGTGAAGCGGGCGGTCGGCCCGCTCTACCAAGAGGCGGGACTGACCCGGCGCGGGCCGGCTGGCCCGCGTGAGAGCCCCACGCCGAATAAATCAGCATGACCTAGGAACCAGGATGCGGTCCGCCGATCAGCAAGACAGGCGCGCCGGCTTAGAGGACGCCCGCCCGCTCAATATAGACCCGATACGCATAGCTCCGTAATTGCCGGGTCTGCATGGCCACATTCCGAATGGTGACGTGATACGGCGTGTCATACTCCCAGCCCGCGACCTGCCAGCTCAGGAAGTTGGGGACCCCGTACCCTTTCGTATCCATGTAGAGCTTCCCGACCGGCAGGCGCGCGCCGTCTGCCATACGGGTCACGGTGACCGTGGCGAGTTGAAAGTACGCATGTTTGTTGTTCCCTCGTTTGGTTTTGTCTTCGATCACGCTGAAACTCCACGGGGGATCATCCTCCATGAGCGCCGCCGGGTAGGTTTCATACGGGAAGGCCACATAGTCCACCGTCACAAAGGGGGTGAGGGCGGGTGTATGAGTCCCATTACATTCACCTAAGAGGCTGCCCTGCTCCTTCACTTGCGTGGTGGTGTCTTCAAGTGTCACTTGGATCGAAACAGAATAATATGTCCCACTGGCTAGGAACTTATGTTTTTGACTGTAGTCAAAATAGATAGTCCCGACCCAAAGCCTATATGCAGTCAAAAACCGAAAACAAATATTCTGCCCTTCAATGGGCGGCCGATTGGGTGGCGACTCAGGCATTTTTCCGGCGCAGCCGGGCGGCAAAGCCGGGGCAGGGTCGGTTTTTAGGCCACACAATGCGTATCCTGCCTCTCCTATTCCCTACTGCCTTTGTGCCTTTTCGCTTGGGGACGGGGGGGCGGGGGCGGAGCAGATCGAGGCGTTTCTCGTCTCGTGCAGCCGCTCAACGGGCGCATTCTGCGGCGAGACGGTGAAGCGCGCTAGGAGCGTGGCACGGCCTATTCTTCCTCAAAGCCCTGGCTGGTGAACTTGAGCGTCCGGCTGTTCTCGGTGACCGTGCGAACCACGTGATCTGGAGCGCCGTCAGGAATCTCGGCTGCAACCTCCAAGGTCACCGTAACTTTCGCTCCGACCAGGCCGGCGAGATGGGCAATCACCTCTTCCGCAATCTGGCTGGCGTCGCGCCCGACCCGTGCGGCATCGAGCGAGACCGTCCCATGGAAACGCTTCGGCTGATTCGCGGCCGGTGGATCAGGTGGGGTGCTCTTAGGCCCCGGTTCCCCACCGGGAACGGCAGGTTCCTGCCCGTTCGGCTGTGTCTCGCCCGGCGTCACCGGTTTGGTGCTCTCAGCATCGAGCTGCTGGCCGGCTCGCTCGGGCTTGACCAGCACGCCGGGGGCGTCGGCATCAGGCGGCGTGATCATTTGCCCGGCCCGCAGACCGCGATAACGCTGGGTCTGCTCGTCGTAGTCCTCGGCAAAAGCGAACGCGTCCTGTTGCCAATTCAGGAGTCCAACGCCGTCTCTGATCGCGGTCAGTACCACGGCCGAATCCTTGAGACGCGGCAGATAGGGGTAGCGGGCAAAGTCCTCGACAATCTGTTTGACTGACACGTGGTCGCCGCGCCACAGCGGCACCCGGTCGAGTTCCATCCGCAGGCGAGTCGCGCCCAGAGCCGTAATCAGCAGCTCCTCGTTCTTGAGCTTTTTGCTCGCCCGGACCGCCAAGGCGTCCTGTCCCGACAGTCTCACCGCCTGCCACTCCATGGCGGCCTGGGGCGTCGATTGAACCGGCACCAGCAGCCACTGATAGGTTTCCGGCAGCCGAGCGCTCACCGCACCGGACGCCGCGTCCTTTTGGGTCTCGGCCTGCCTGACCTGCTGCGGAGACAGGTCGAGCTGTTCACCCTCGTCAAGAACCGACTGCCACGCCAAATAGCGCCGTACTGCCTCGTCGAGGTCCTGGAAGCGCGTCCTGTCAGCGGCCAGGAACACGAGACTGTTACGATACAGCCTAGGCGTATTCCCGCGTGAATCGAGAAGGGCTTTAGCCGCAAGCTGGGCTGGGCTGTCCGCCTCCCTGCTGTACGGCTGATCGCTCCCCAGTACGACCAAGCGCGCGTCCAGATCGTCCGGCACATCCTGGCCGGACTGCGGCAGGACATGCACCCGGCTGAAGTCGCCACTCTGGCGTACGTTGTCCCGGAGGCGTACCGCCAACTCCTGCCCGACTTTGTCCGGATCGCGTCGTAACTGCTCGGCGCGATCCTCGGCCAGTTTAGTGACTGTCGGCTGGGTGGAGTACCAGTAACGCGGGCCATCCTGGTACAGGTAGGTCGCCGCACCGGCCAGCCGCCTCAACGCATCCCCGAACACGGCCGGCGACTCGCCCGGCAGAACGCAGCCGAGCTTGATGTGACGATCCTCAAGACCGCGCTGGGCGGCGTCGGCGGTCGGGGCCGAACCGAGATACACGGTACGGGCAACGCGGCGGGCGGCCGCAAACTTGCCCAGGTTCGACGCCTGGCCGTCAATCTGCAAGGGCAGGGAGTTCGGGCCATCGACATCCTTCTCAATAATCGGCACCCAGTTGTCGGGCAGATAGCGGGTCAGCTCAAACTGCACCCGTGGATCGTCTATCGAGACGTTGGCCGGGAGAATGAGAGGATTTCTGTCGCCCCTCTCCCACAGGCTATGAATGACCGACGCCATCAGGCGCAGCACCCCACGGGTGCGTTGAAACTTCACCAGCGTTGACCAGTCGGTATACAACCGGTCGAAGATTTCGGGATGGATCGGATAGGCCGCACGAATACGCTTCTCATAGTCTGCGTCGCGGCACTCAGGCGGAAATTCCTGGTGCTGGGCTCGGTACAGGTCGGCAAAGGCCCGCGCCACTACGTCCCGATCCGTGAAACGCGCCGGGTCGGTTAGCGGCTC
>MKWU01002321.1_pt1 | contig 28978 bp, 28 predicted proteins | sample 809101 | NCBI WGS metagenome assembly MKWU01 (sample SAMN05860141, study PRJNA318959) | sponge metagenome | host: Aplysina aerophoba | place: Slovenia: Piran, Adriatic Sea, Gulf of Piran | collected 2013-05-07 | reverse complement strand
AGACACCTTTCTTGTCCTGGGTCATGAAGTAGATGCCCTGGAACCACACCGTCAGGGGCAGCTTGGTGGCCTCGAAGATGGTGCCGGCGGTTATGGAGGTCTGGCGGTTGCAGCGATAGCACTGCTGGAGTTTGTGTGTGGTCAACTGGCAACCTCGGTCGTGGCCGCAGTTCGGGCACACGAAGCCATTGGGCCAGCGCCATCGGTACAGGGCGTCGAAGCACTGCTGTTCGGTTCCATAGAGCGAGAGGAACTCGTTGAGGCTGATTCCTTTCTGGAACTGCACCGGGTCGCGGGCCATGGAATTCTCCATTGCTATCAGTGTATTACATGGCGACATTCTATACTAAATGCCACTTAGATTCGAGGGTAATCAGGTTTCCTTTTGCAGAACTTTCTGTACACAGCCGCATGACCGCGCGCCGGGCTCCTCACAAGCCGCGATCAGGTCGCACCGGTCGGTGCGCTCCTGCGCCGGGCGCATCGCCGGTCATCGCGCCGGTTCCGGCCGGCAACGCGGTGCGGCTCCGGGGCGGGGCCCGTGCCCTGGTCCGCGTACAACGCGTTCTTCGCGGTCAGCCTCACCGGGCGGATGAGGGTCCCGACAGGATTTCGGAACGAACGCGGACGGGCCGTGACCGGGTCGAACGCGGCAATTCGCATCGGAACTCCGGCCCCGGATGGTTCCGGCCCCGGCCTTCGGGTACTCTTGGAACACCCGTTCGGATCGGACAGGAACCGGCAGGAAGGCATGGACGACAAGCTTCGCGATGCGCTCGAGACCCTGTTTGCGGCCGACAGCTCGTTCTACGACGAGCGCGGCTTCCAGCGACGCGTCGGCTGGGGGCGCAAGCCGGCCCTGGTCAATATCGATCTCGCCAATGCCTGGACCCGGCCCGGCAATCCCTTCACCTGTTCGGGCATGGAGACCATCATCCCCGCGGTCGTGGAGGTGCTGACCGCCTTCAGGGCGCGCGGACTGCCGGTGGTCTTTACCACCACCGCCTACGAGGTCGTCGAGGGCGCGCACACCGACATGGGGCTGTGGGGCCGGAAGATCCCGGCCGAGGTGCTGCGCCTCGGCACGCCGCTGGTCGAGATCGACGAGCGGCTGGAGCGCCGCGACAGCGAACCGGTGATCGTCAAGAAACAGGCCAGCGCCTTTCGCGGTACCATGCTTGGCAGCTACCTGGTTGCCGCCGGGGTCGATACCGTGGTGGTAACCGGGACGACGGCAAGCGCCTGCGTGCGCGCCACGGTGGAGGACGCCATTGCCGACGGGTTCCGGCCGATCGTGGTGCGCGAGTGTATCGGCGACCGCATCGCCGGCGCGGTGGAATGGAACCTGTTCGACATCGATGCCAAGTTCGGCGACGTCGAGCCGCTCGAGGCGGTGCTCGATCACCTGCGCCGCAACGAGGAGAGCGGCGGGACCGGTCCGTGACCGGGAGGGCTACGTCTTCGCGGCCGCGATCAGCTGGTAGTGCTGCGGTTGCCGGTGCAGGGCGAAGTCGAAGATCTGGCGCCTGATCTCGTCGCAGCGGTCGAGGTTGCAGTCCGCGACCACCACCTCGTCTCCGACACCCTGGGCCATGGCGATGATCTCCCCGGTCGGCGCGATGATGGCGCTCTGTCCGATCAGGTCGCAGCCTTCCTCGCGGCCCGCCTTGGCCACGCCGACCACCCAGGTGCCGTTCTGGTAGGCACCGGCCTGCATCGAGAGATGGTTGTGAAACCACATCAGGTGGTCGTGCTCGGGAACCGGCGGATTGTGTGACGGCGTGTTGTAGCCGAGCACGACCAGTTCCACCCCCTTCAGTCCCATCACGCGGTAGGTCTCGGGCCAGCGCCGGTCATTGCAGATGCACATGCCGAGCGTTCCCCCGAAGGCCTCGAACACCGGGAACCCGAGGTCCCCCGGCTCGAAATACGCCTTCTCCAGGTGCTGGAACGGCCGCCAGGGCTCGTGCGTGGCATGGCCCGGCAGGTGCACCTTGCGGTACTTGCCCACGATGGCGCCTGACCGGTCGACCAGGATCGAGGTGTTGAATCGGCGGGTCCGGCCGGCCTCGCGCAGGAGCTCCGCGTAGCCGAGGTAGAACCCGACCCCGAGTTCGGCTGCCAGCTCGAACAGCGGACGGGTGGCCGCGTTCGGCATCCCGGTCTCGTAGAAGGCATCGAGTTCGGCCTTGTCCTCGAGGTGCCAGCGCGGAAAGAAGGTGGTCAGCGCCAGTTCGGGGAACACGACCAGCTGCGCACCCTTGCTGCGCGCCTCGCGCATCATCTCCGACATGCGCGCCACCGCCGACTGGCGGGGCTCGTTGCGTGCGATCGGACCCATCTGGGCCGCTGCAACCGTGAGCTTTCGCGACATGAGTGAACCTCCCTCGCGGGTCAGCCGACCTGCTCGTCGACCAGGTGACAGGCAACCTGGTGGCCGCTGCCAATTGCGCACATCACCGGTTCCTCGGAGAGGCAGCGGGCCTCGGCGAACGGGCAGCGGGTGTGGAAGCGGCAGCCGGACGGCGGGTTGATCGGACTGGGAATGTCGCCTTTCAGGATGATGCGGTCGCGCCGGGCACCGGGTTCGGGGACCGGAACTGTCGACAGCAGGGCGCGGGTGTAGGAATGGCGCGGGTCGGAGAACAGGGTTTCCCGGTCGGTCAGCTCGACGTTCTTGCCGAGGTACATCACCGCGACCCGGTGGCTGATGTGCTCGACCACCGCCAGGTCGTGGCTGATGAACAGGTAGGCAAGTCCCAGTTCGTCCTGCAGGTCCATCAGCAAGTTGAGGACCTGGGCCTGGACCGAGACATCGAGTGCCGAAACCGGTTCGTCGGCGACGATCAGCCCGGGGTTCAGCACCAGGGCCCGGGCCGCCCCGAGGCGCTGCCGCTGCCGCCCGGAAAGCTCGTGCGGGTACTTCACCATCTGGTCGGGCCCAAGCCCGACCCGCTGGAACAGCGCCCGTACCCTGTCGTCGATCTCACCGCGGGGAACCTCGCTGTAGTTCTCCAGCAACTCGGCCACGATGCTCCGTGCCGAAAGGCGCGTATTGAGGGATGCGTAGGGGTCCTGGAACACCATCTGCATCTGCCTGCGCAGCGTGCGCATCCTGGCCGACCCGGCCCGGGTTACGTCCTCGCCCCGGACCCTGATCTCGCCCGACGTCGGGTCGATGAGACGCATCACCGTCTTGCCGACCGTAGACTTGCCCGACCCGCTCTCGCCCACCAGCCCCAGGGTTTCGCCGGCACGGATGTCGAAGGCCACCCCGTCCACCGCGAGGACCAGGCCGTGCGAGTCGAGCACCAGTCCGTAGGGTTCCTTGAGCGTCAGGGTGAAGGTCTTGTCATCGACCGCCGTGAGCTCGGTGGTGAAGTCCATGAGCTTCTGGCCCATGCCGTCGGGCTTGCCCCAGCGCTCGATCGAGGCAACGCAGTCCGCGGCCGTGACCGGATCGCCGTCATGCCACATCAACCCGTCACGCAGGGTAAAGGAATAGACCATACCGTCGTCGCTGACCGACCAGTCCCCGACCATCTACGGGTGAACGTTCAGTGTCTCGTCCTGGGCGAACAGGGTATCGTAGACCATGTAGCCGTGGTTGCGGGTGATGTATGCCGTGGTCCAGATCGGATCCAGGTTCTTCCGGTCGGCGTGAGGCACGATCCGCAGCACGGATTCGGCCGACGCCTGAACGCTTCCGAAAGCCAGCGGTGCTGCCGCGAGTGCAGCGAGCATGGCGCGTCGGGTTGCTGTCCACGTGGACAGCATGATTGCTTCTCCCCCAGTTCTCCGGTTCGGCCGTTCGCCCGTGGGCAACAGCCATCATACTGCGGTCATGCCGAAGTGTGGCCAGTGCCTGTTGCGACGTCCGGCACCGTGTCCGCGTCCGGTGTGCCGGTACCGTGGCATTGCACGGTTGTGCCCGGCGCCGGTAGCGTGCTGTGACTATAGGGAGCATGAAGAACCGGAGCAACGAGACCGGTCTGGACGGAGAACCGGAGCGGGAGCGGCAATGACGAGGATCCTGGTGGTTGCGTTGTGGCTGGCGATGACCTGCGTGCAGCCGCGGGCTGCGAACGCCGTCGGAGGAGCCGCTGGCGGCAGGCAGGCGGCACCGGAGTACGACCGGGTCGTGCAGCTGATCGAGGCGGAGGAATACCACTCCGCAATCCCGGTTCTCGAGCGACTGCATCGTGCCGAGCCGGAGAACGCCGACGTGCTCAACCTGCTGGGCTTTGCGCATCGCAAGCTGGGCCGTCTCAAGCCTGCGTTCCGCTTCTATCGCGAGGCACTTGCCATCGAACCGCTGCACCTGGGCGCGAACGAGTACCTGGGCGAACTCCATCTTGAACGCGGAGAACTCGGGGCGGCGCTGAAGCGTCTCGACGTGCTCGAGACCGCCTGCCCGAAAGGGTGCGAGGAACGCGACGAACTCGCAGACGCGATCGCGGCCCACAGGAAGGCTCGCGATCAGTAGGTGCCGACGGCGCGGAACCGGAACGGTTCAGGGGATCAGCCGGGGCTGGAGATGTCGTCGCCGGCGCGCGCCGGTCGGCGGCACGATGCACCCGGGCCGGACCGGTCTGCGGCCTCGCTTCCGATACCCGGCTCAGTCCGCGTCGCTGGCAACAGGGGTTGCGCCCGCCGTCAGGCGCTGGCCCCGGGGCGCCCAGCGCTCGATCGGAACCAGCGTGAGCGAGAGCAGTGACGGGATCACCAGCAGGGTCAGGATCGCCGAAAGCGAGAGGCCGCCGATCACCACCGATCCAAGTCCCCGATAGAGTTCCGAACCGGCGCCCGGGAACAGCACCAGCGGCATCATTCCGAGCACACTCGTCGTGGTTGACATGAAGATCGGCCGGATCCGGTTGCGGGTGGCCTCGATGATGGCCTCGCCCGGTTCCATCCCCTCCGCGCGCAGGTGGAACAGGGTCTGGTGCACCAGCAGGATCGCGTTGTTGACGACAATGCCGATCAGAATCACGAAACCCAGCAGGGTCAGCATGTCGAGATTCTGCACCTGGAACTGGGCGAGCAGCACCAGGCCAAGCACGCCGCCCGCCGTGGCAAGCGGCACCGAGAAGATGATGATCAGCGGATAGAAGAAGCTCTCGAACAGGACCGCCATCACCAGGTAGACGATCACCAGCGCCATCAGCAGGTCGATGGTCATCTCTTTCCAGGTCTCGGTCAGGGCGTCCGCGGTGCCCGAGAGCACCAGCTGGGTCGACGGGGGAAGGCCTTCCTTCTGCAGGGCCCGGATCACGTCGGTACGGACCCGGTCCATGGCGACCTCGAGCGGCATGTCGGGCGGCGGGCTGATCTGCAGCGTGACGGTACGCACGTGCTCGCGGTGGCGGATTTCCGTCGGGCCCGTGGTGACCTCGATCGAGGCAAGGGTCGAGGCGGGCACAATCATGCCGTCCCGGGTCACCACCGGCAGGCCGTTGACACCCTGGGTGGTGCGCACGTGGGTGTCCGGTCCCTTCAGGGTGAGATCCATCAGCCGGCCGTCCACGGTGATTTCGGCGATGCGAACCCCGTCGTTGAAGGCGTCCAGCGTGATGCCGAGATCCCGCGCGGTCATCCCGTTGTCCTTGAGTCTGACGAGGTCCGGGTGGACCCGGATTTCCGGCGCGCCGAGGCTGAGCGCCGGCCGCGGCCGGATCTGGGTGCCGCCGGCGGGTGGCAGGGTGGCATTGACCTTGCCGAAGGCGCGCTGGGCCACCTCGACGATTTCCTGGAAGGTGCCTCCCGAGATGTCGAGATCGACGGTCCTGACATTGCCGCGGCCGAACAGCGAGGTCTGCCGGAAGAATCCGAAGGTTCCGGGTTCGGACAGCAGCGACTTGTGCAGGATCGGGATCAGTTCCCCGACCCGGCGCGAGTCGACGGCGGTCGCCGCGATGATCGAGTTGGCCCGGAAGGCGGCAAAGAAGAACCTGTCGATCAGCGGGCGGCCGTCGCTCGCCTCCGTTGCCCTCTCCGTCGCGGCCGGGTCCGCACCGATCGACGGGCTCCACAGCTCGCGGGTTGTCGATTCCACCTTGCCGGCGATGTCGAGCATGGTCGTGAGGTTGTAGCCGGGTGGCGGCAGCAGGAAGCCGAACACCAGGTTCCGGTTGCCCTGGGGGAGGTAGTCGAGACGCGGAAGCAGCAGCCAGGTGGCAAGACCGCAGGCAAGAGTGATGGCTGCGATCACGCAGCCGGCTTTGGGTCGGCTTGCGACCACCGAGCGCGCGAACCCTTCCAGGAACCGGTGGATGGCGGAGGCCGCGTGGTCGATACCGGGAAGCCGGATGCGCGACGAGGCGGTAATCCCCGTCAGCACCCGGCGGGCAAGGGCCGGGATCAGGGTAACCGCGACCAGCAACGAGAGCATGACCGCGACCGAGATCGCCACCGCGATGTCACGGAACAGCTGGCCGACCTCGAGGTCCATGACCAGGATCGGGATGAACACCATCACCGTGGTCAGCGCCGAGACCAGGATGGCGCCCCAGACCTGGTTGGTTCCGGTGTAGGCAGCTTCGGCCGGGTCCATTCCGCGCTGTCGCAGCCGGTAGATGTTCTCGAGCACCAGGATCGCGGAGTCGACCACCAGTCCGACGGCAAACGCAAATCCCGCGAGGGAAACCACGTTGATCGAGCGGCCGAGTGCCGCCATGGCGACGAACGAACCGATGATCGAGACCGGGACGGCCACCGATACCACCAGCGTCGCGCCGCCGCTGCGCAGGAACAGCAGCAGGATCAGGGCCGCGAGGCTGCCGCCGATGTAGATGTTCTGCGTGACCAGTTCGACGGCCGACTCGATGTAATCGGTCTCGTCGTAGACCTGGAGTAGCACCATGCCCCGGGGCTTGAGCACCTGCTCGTTGACCTCGGCAACGGTCCGGCGAACGCCCTTCATGACCTCGATGACGTTGGCGCCGTTCTCGCGGTAGACGGGCAGGCCGAGCGCCGGTTCTCCCAGCATGCGGATCTTGCTGACCGGTTGCTTGAATCCGTATTTCACGGTGGCGACGTCGGCGACCGTGACATGCGAGACCCGCTCGTTCCTGCCGTTGCTGTCGGACCGCAGGACCACTCTGCGGACCGCGTCGAGCGTCGTGAAGTCACCCTCGGTCCGCAGCACGTACCGCCGCTTGCCTTCATCCACCGCGCCGGCGGAGACGGACGCATTGGCCGCTCGCAATGCATTGAGCAGCTCAGGCACGGTCAGGTGGTACTGCGCGAGCCGCTCGGGATCGACCTCCACCTGCATCTCGCGCGCGGTGCCGCCGTAGATCCGCACGTCGGCGACCCCGGGCACGCGCTGCAACCGGTCTTTCACCACCTGGTCGAGCAGGTCGAAGAAGCCGTGGATCGGGGTCGTGGATGGCTGTTCGGCATCCTTGTCGTGCTTGAGCACCAGCCAGGCGATGGCATTGTCCTCGTCGCCACTGGTGTCCAGCGTGGGTTCCTGGACCTCGGCCGGGTAGGATCCCACCCGGTCAAGCCGGTTCGAGACCATCAGCAGAGCAACCACCATGTCCTGGCCGACCCCGAACTCGAGCTTCAGTCGTCCCAGCCCGGTCTCGGCCCGTCCGGTAATGGTCTCGAGACCCTCGAGGCCGCGGAACACTTCCTCCTGGCGATTGATGATCTCGCGCTCGACCTCGGCCGGAGCCGCGCCGGGCCAGCGGGTCGTGACGTTGATGATCGGGCGATTGACCTCGGGTGTGAGCTGGATCGGGATGGTCTGGAGAGAGACCAGTCCGAACATCACCACCATCAGGACCGCGGCGACCACCGCGATCGGCCGGAAGATTGCTACGGAGATCAACCTGTCCAAGGATCCTACCCCGACGCGAGTGGCCTGACCGGCTGGCCTGGACGCAGCCGCTCGTTGCCGCGGACCACGACGACATCGCCCGGCCTGAGACCGCCGAGGACCTCGAACCGGTTACCGATAGCCTGGCCGCGCTTTACCCCGCGCACCTGCGCCTTTCCGTCGGCGACGACATAGACGATCGCCCTGTCGCCGCGCACGATGATGGCATCCTTGTGCACCGTGACCACTTCGCGCGGGGTTCCGATCGGCAATTCCACCGTGACCGACTGGTTGCCGACGAACGCGGGAACCGCAGCGTCGGGCAGGGGGATCAGGCGCACGCCACGCGTCCTGGTCCGGGGGTTTTCCTCCGGCACCACGGCGCGAACCATGGCACCGAAACTGTTCCCGTCCCTGAAGGTGGCAACGACCCGGGTTCCCGGCAAGAGCCCGCTGGCCCGCTCCGCCGGAACATCGGCCTCGATTTCGAGAACCCGATCGTTGAGCAGGGTCATGATCGGGTCTCCCACGCCCGCGTAGTTGCCGGCGACCACGTGTCGCGCGATGACCACACCGGGGTAGGGGGCCGTGATGTCGGCGTCGGCAAGAGCCAGGTCGGCAAGTGCGAGACTGGCATCGGCCCGCAGGAGTTCGGCCTCCGCCTGGCGCAGGGCACTCGTCGCGATCTCGGCATCGCGCTTCGCCTGTTCCTGGCGGTCTTCGCGGTGCGCGGTCGAGTCGCGAAGTGCCGAGACCCGTTCAAGCGTGCGGAGCGCCTGGTCAAGTGCCGCATTGGCACGGGTGACCTGCGCCCTGGCACTGTCACGGTCGGCGAGCCGCAGCGTGCGCTGGTTGACCAGCCGGTCCGGCGACAGCCGGGCAAGCACGCCTCCCTTCTCGACCCGGTCCCCGGGGCGCACGAGAACCTCCTCGACGCGCTCGGCAATCCGGGTCGCGACCACGCCCGACTCGGCCGCCACCATGCGCCCGATCACCGGCATGGTCTCCGACAGGGTCTCGGTGCGGACACGGTCGAGCCCGACCGGCGCCGCAGGCGGGGGCCCGCCCTGGGGTGACTGGGCCCCGAGGTCCGGCGGGACCGCGAGCAGGAGCACTGCCGCGGTGACGACGGGTCGCAGGAAGCGGGATACTGCAGTCATCGAGCAATCCAGGAACCGGACGTTTCCCGGTGTGGTTCCGCATGCCGCGCGCAACCGATCGCCGGGTTTCGGTGTCTTGTCCGCCGGGTCGGGCCGGGCGTCTTCAGACTGCGTCCCGGCGGCGGGCCACTATGCCACGTGTCCCTGCGTTTGTCCTGTCCACCGTCGCGCAACCGCGCGCATCTTTCCCGGCTCGCTGGCGCTTCGCAGCAGGGGCGGTGTTGCGGGCGCCGGTTCAGGTGACCACGTCCGTGGTCCCGGGCCGGCCAGGCGGAAACGGTGTCACGCGACCTGCTGGTTGATCTCGATGAAGTTCCAGGACGGATCGAAGGTGTAGACCTGGTGGACGCCCGCCATGGCGTAGGTACCGGCGTCGGAATAGAAGTGGCCGGCAGCATCCATCCGCCGCATGACCCGGGCGAGGTCGGGAACCGAGATCGCGACATGCCCGCCGATGGTCGGATTGTGCATGAGCCCGTTATCGACGTGGAACGTCGGTTGCCCGCGCACCAGGTGCAGCCCGCGGTTGTCGGGTCCGAACACGGACAGGCCGCCCGCTGAATGGTCGAAATCGCCGCGCGTGTCGCTGTCGGGCATGTTGAAGCGGCCCGGCCGCATGCCGAGGAGGTCGCGGTAGAACGCGGTCGCGGCCGCGACATCGTGCACCTGCAGGTTGACGTGGTGGATGTACCAGTCGCCGGGCTCGCGGCGTACCGGGTGCTCGTCGCCCGGTTGCGGGCCGCCGCCGCCGGTGTCGTCAACCACCGCGTTGATCTCGACCACGTTGAGCGAGGGGTCGTAGCAGTAGAGCTGGTGGACGCCCGCCATGGCATAGACCCCCGCGTCCGAGACCATCACTCCGGCTTCCTCGAGACGCGACTTCACCGCTTCGATGTCCGATACCGTGATCGCCAGATGACCGCCGATGGTCGGATTGTGCAGGAGACGGTTCGTGACCGCGAAGTCGGCGATGGCGCGCACGACATGCAGACCGCGGTTCCCGGTTCCGAAATACGCGATCGTCTCCGAGGTGTGGCCGATCTCGCCGACGGTCTCCGGGTAGCGCCAGGAACCGTCTTCAAGCCCGATGATGTCGCGAAAGAACCGTGCGGTCTCGCCGACGTTGTGGGCCTGCAGGTTGACATGATGAACGTACCAGTCTGTCACGGGTTTGCCTCCGTTGGAGCGGGTGGTGGGCCGAGCGTCACCACCACGTAGCTGTCCTCGACCGACACGTCCACGGTTTCCGCCTTCAGCGGGCCCTCGAGCACGGCCGCACCCGGTTCGATCGTGACATCGTAGCTGCGGGTGCCGATCCGGTCAGGTTCGCACCGCGACCTGCCGGTCCTGATGTCAAACTCCCAGCCGTGCCACGGGCAGCGCAGGATCTCGCCCTCCCGCGACCAGCAGTAGCGGCCCGGTTCCCCGTCGGCCTCCACCAGGCCGGTGAGCCGTCCCCGCGACAGCGGACCGCCCTGGTGCGGACACCTGTCGAGCAGGCCGTGGAAGTCGCCGCCGAGGTTGAAGATCACGATCGGACGGCCCCGGACCTCGACCAGCTTGCGGCCGCCCGGAGGGATCTCGTCGGCCCGGGCGACGACATGTCTCGACATGGCGCGCGGTCAGTCGAGGCCGTAGAGCCGACGCGCATTGCCGAGGAAGAACTGCTCGCGGTCCGCCGCACCGAGCCTGACCGGCAGCGCATGTGCCGGATCGTCGTAGTCCCAGTGCGGGTAGTCGGTGGCGAACAGCAGGCGGTCCCGGCCGATCCAGTCGAAGATGTCGAGCAGGTCGGCGCGGTGTTCCGGTTCCTCCATTGGCTGGGTCGTGAGCCAGACATGCTCGCGCACCAGTTCCGAGGGCGGCCTGGTCACGTGCGGCACCTCGTCGCGCATTCGGTTCCAGGCGCGGTCCATGCGCCAGGCGAGTGCCGGAAGCCAGGCGAAGCCGGCCTCGACCAGAATCAGCCGCAGTGTCGGGAATCTCTCGAATACGCCCTCGAATACCATCGAGGCCAGCAGGGACTGGCTGTTCGATGCGTGGCCGACCATCTCCTCGATGTAATAGGACGGCCATCCGCCGCCTGTCACCGGTGAGCCGCCGTAGCCGAAGGCGTGGACCGCGACGGGCAGCCCGGCGCGGCAGGCCGCCTCGTAGATCGGCCAGTACCTGCGCTGGCCGAGCGGTTCGGCGGTCCGGCTGAGCAGCAGCACCTGGGCGAAGTTCGGGTTCCCCGCCAGCCGGTCGATCTCGGCGACGGAGGAGACCGCGTCCTCGTAGTTCACCATCACCGATGCCTTCAGGCGCGGCTCGCGCGAGGTCCACTCCGCGACCTGCCACTCGTTGACCGCCCGGCAGTAGGCAGCGGCAAGATCGCCGTTCTGCAGCCCCTGGCCGCTGCGCAGCGGGTTCAGGATGCCGAGCTGGACGTTGTTGGGATCGAGGTGCTGCTCGCGCATGAAGTCGAGGTCGCTGCCCGGGCGTCCACCGCCGGGCGGGTAGGCGTCGCGCCGCGCCGCGTCCGGTTGCCCCTTCGGGAAGGCCGGACCGGTCGGGAAGCCCTGGCGGTAGATCATGCCGTAGGTCGACAGGTGCGACTGCCATCGCCGTGACAGGTAGGGGTAGATCTCGACCTCGAGCGACTTGGGACTGGGATGGATGTCGCAGTCGGCGATGGCGAGCCTGGTACGACCATCCTGCTGCTTCCGGTTCAGGACCTGAAGGTTCATGCCTGTCCTCCCTTCGACAACCGCGGGTACGCCTTCCTCGGGTTGTCGACCATGATCTTGCGTGCGAGTTCCGCCGGAATACCGTCCGGGAGCACCGCGGTGCCGTCGAACTGCCAGTGCGGGTAGTCGGTCGAGAACAGAAGCATCTCGTCCGACCCGAAGTGTTCCATCACCCGTTCGAACAGCCCGGGCGCGGTCGGGGCGTCGAACGGCTGCAGGGTGAGGCGAAGGTGCTGGCGGCCGATCTCGGCCGGGGTGTGTACCACCCACGGGACCTCGGCTCTCAGTCCGCGCCAGAACTTGGTCAGCCGCCACAGGTGCGCCGGCAGCCAGGTCACGCCCGACTCGGCAAGCACACAGACCAGATCGGGAAACTTCGCGAACACGCCTTCCGAGATCAGGGACGTCACCACCGCATGGAACCCCGCCGCCTGCGCGGTGTAGTCCTCGGCCAGGTACGACGGCCAGCCGACCGACGTCACCGGGTGCTTGTATGTGCTCCCGGCGTGGATGCAGAGCGCAAGCCCGGCCCCGACTGCGGCCGCATAGATCGGCCAGTAGAACCGCCTGCCGAGCGGCATCTCGTCCATGACCAGCATCAGCACCGAGACGAAACGGTCATCATCGGCCCAGCGCTCGATCTCGCGCACTGCCAGGTCCGGGCTCTGGGTCGGGATCACGATGGCGGCACGCAGCCGCGGGTCGCGGTCGAGCAGCTCGGTCGCAACCCAGCGGTTGACCGCGGTCGCAAACGCGGCGGCCAGGTCCTCGCTCATCAGCAACTGGACACCGTACAGGCAGTTGCAGATCGCAATCGAGGTGCCGAACGGATCGAGGGCCTGCGCCCTGATGGTATCGATGTCGGCGGCCGGCCGGCCGTGGTCCGGTCGCCAGTCGGGCCGGGCGGTCAGCGGAGCGCGCGCAGGGTAGGCAATGGTCTCGAGTTCATGGACACCGCGCTGCACCACGGCGTCCCGCCAGTGCGGTTCCATGTGTGGCAGCAGCGCCTCGATACCGGGGACCGAGGGGTGGATGTCGCAGTCAATCGCGCCCGCGGTCGCCGCCATCAGCCGAGATCCGGCGCCGGGTAGCCGTCGGCACCGCTCTCGCGGTCGAGGTAGTTCACCACCCGGTCGGGATTGTGGTGAATGCCGAGCAGGCGCATCGGCCGCTCGCCCACGACGCGAAAGGCGTGCGGGACATCGGCGGGCAGCGCGATGCAGTCGCCTGCCGAAAGCCTGACCGGCGCATCTTCCTGCCCCTGCAGCCACGCCTCGGCCTCGCCTTCGATGATGAACAGGATCTCGAGGTAGGGGTGGGAGTGCATGGGGGTCTCGTAGCCGGGCTCGGAGGTCTGGATCCCGGTCCTGAGCGGGGTCGTGCCGTCACCGATCAGCGGCGCGTAGGACGCCAGCGGTCCGAAGGACACGCATGGCGCCTCGGCGAGATGCGCAACCACGGCTTCTGTCATCGGTGCCTCCGGAGCGGTCGCAGTCCAAGATAACAGCCTAGCACAGCCGGTTCGGGCCGGTCGAACCTTCAGCCCAGGACCGAAAAGCTGCTCTCGCTGGTGACCGAACGCCGGCGCGAGAACCCGGCCGTGTCGATAGTCCGCCCGGTCCGCTCGAGACGGTACTGCAGCGGACTGGCATCATGGTCGTTGCCGGCCTCGCAGTACTCGATCAGGGCCGCCATCATCCTGCCGGCGCAGGGTGCGTTCTTGAACTGGTTCCCGCTGGTGCCGATCGCCATGTAGAACCCGTGCGGCCGGGCCCGGTCGTAGATCGGCAGCCAGTCGTCGGACACGTCGTAGAGACCCACCACACCGCCCGGCCGCGGGGAGACCTCGAGCGTCGGGACCCGCTGGGCGTAGCGGTACGCCTGGTTCAGCGCCTGGTCGGTCAGGTCCCGGTTGTAGTCGTCGGGGTCGACCTCCTCGCGCGGGTCGCACGGCGGCAGTTCGCTGCTGATCAGGACATGGTTGCCGGAATCGGGCCTGACGGCGCAGCCGATGTCGCCGTCGAAGACCACCAGCCCGTCACGTTCGAACTCGATCCCGCGCGGTGCCGGGATATGCGCCACCTCCTGGCGGATTGGCCGGGTGCTGATGGTCATGTCCGCGTCGGCCCCGGCCATGCGGTTGATCCGTGCCGAGTGGGGGCCGGCGACATTGACGATGACCGGAGCCTCGATCCGCTCACCGTCGTCGAGCTCGACACCGCATACCCGGTCACCGGACCGCAGGACGGCGGTGACGGTGCGCCCGAACAGGAAGGTCCCGCCGGCGGCCTCAGCGGCGCGCTGCAGGTTGTGGGTCGCAAGTTGCGGGTCTCCCACGTAGCCAGCGGTCGGAAAGTACACCGCGCCCTCGACCATCCCGCCGGACGGCTCGCCGAACAGCGGGTCGCTCATGACCCTGGGCGGTGAGAACCGTTCGAGCGCGTAGAACGGCAGCCGGGCGGCGATCGCCTCCCGGTCCCAGTCCTCGTAGGGGATGCCGAGCGCGTCCAGGTGACCGAGAACCGGCGAAAGATGATCCTGCCCGCCGGTACGGATCACCAGGCATCCGCAGTCCCTGAACTCCGCCAGCCCGCGTTCGTCCTCCGCGCCCAGGTGTTCGGCCCAGTTGCGCCAGCAGTGGTAGCCCTCGTGCGCCAGTGCCACTCCGGTCCGGGTCGAGTAGTGAACCCGGATGATGCCGCAGGAATTGCTCGTCGGGCCGTAGCCTGCCGCCGGCAGCCGGTCGACGTTCAGCGTCTTCCGTCCGGCGAGTGCCAGCTGGTGACCGATACTGGCACCGATGACACCGGCACCGATGATGACTGCGTCGACTGTGCGGGCCACGATTTCCCCCTCCGCTGCCTGCCTGCGGAAACCACCACACCGATATGCGTTGATCTGTCAATGTAAAGCACGGAACGCGTCCATGGGCACCTCCTTTTGTCATGGCGGCTGCGCGACGCGGGCGGCTTGCCGCGACGGTGGGCGGGACCGAGCAGTTTGCGGTCGTGCCGCGCCCGGGCCTACACTTGCGGCCCTGACCGGTTCGAAGGTGGAGGTGACATGGCACGGGGGTACTGGATCGCGAGCGTGGACGTGCACGACCCGGAGGCTTACCGCAGGTACATTGCCGCCAACGCGGTAGCGTTCGCGAAGTTCGGCGCCCGGTTCCTGGTGCGCGGCGGCGAAAGCCGGCTCCAGGAGGGATCGGTGCGTTCGCGCTCGGTGGTGCTCGAGTTCCCGAGCTACCAGGACGCCCTCGACTGCTACGACTCGCCGGAGTATCAGGAGGCGAAGGCGCTGCGCCTCCCGCACTCGGACGGCGACCTGGTGATCGTCGAGGGCTATGACGGGCCGCAGCCGGGTAACTGACCCCCGCGACTGACGAAAGACAGGCAACATGCATTTCGATTGGCGGCTGTGGGGCTTCACCAGGGGTGTGCGCTCGCGGATTGCGCTGTGCGTCGCGATCGGAATGGTCGGTGTCTGCCTCGGCGTGGCCCGGCTGGCCCTGCTCGGCTGGCTGCTCGGCAGGGTCATCCTCGGCGACAGCCTGGCCGAGATCGCGGTCCCCGCACTCGCCATCGCCGTCGTGATGGTGGCGCGGGGCGCCGTCGAGCACTGGCGTATCATGATTGCCCACGGGACCGCGGCGGCGGTGCAGAAGCACCTGCGCCGGACCCTGTTCGGCCGGATAGCGGAACTCGGCCCCGCCTACGCCGGCCGGCAGCGCTCAGGGGCGTTGACCCTGTCGCTGGTTGACGGTGTCGAGCAGCTGGAATCCTACTTCGGGCAATACCTGCCGCAGCTGATGGTCTCGGTCCTGACCCCGGTCGTGATCTTCGCCGCCGTGGCCTGGATCGACCTGCCGGTCGCGGCGGTGCTGTGCGCCGCCGCCCTGGTGGCGCTGGCGCTGCCGGCCACCTGGCACGGCCTCGACATCTCCACGTCGCAGAAGCGCCAGGTGTCCTATGCCGCCTTCGCCTCGGAATTTCTCGATTCCGTGCAGGGACTGGCGACGCTGAAGGCGTTCGGCCAGAGCAGTGCCCGCGCCGACGTGCTCGAGCTGAAGGCGCGCGACCTGTTCCGGCGAACCATGTGGGTCCTCGGCACCAATGTACTCTCCAGGGGGATAACCGACTGCTCGATCGCGATCGGGGCGGCGGCGGCGCTGGCGCTGGGGGCGGCGCGGGTCCAGTCCGGCGAGATGGAACTGGTCTCGCTGCTGATCGTGCTGATGATGGGCGTGGAGGTGTTCCGGCCGATGCGCGACCTGCGCAGCGTGCTGCACCAGGGGATGGTGGGACTGTCGGCGGCCCAGGGCATCTACCGCATTCTCGACGCCGAGCCCGAGGTCGAGGACGCGGCGGGGACACGGGGCGCGGATAACCCGGAACCGTCGCTTGCGCTCGAGAACGTGACCTTCCGCTACCCCGGCACGCGCCGGACCGTGCATGCCGGCCTGGACCTCGCGGTTGCACCGGGCGAACGCGTGGGCGTGGTCGGCGCAAGCGGCAGCGGCAAGTCCTCGATCGTCCGCCTGCTGCTGCGGTTCTTCGATCCCGACACCGGCAGGGTCCTGATCGGCGGTCGCGATGTGCGCGCCATGAGCTTCGCGCAGATCCGCAGTTCAATCGCCGTGGTCAACCAGGACACCTTCCTGTTCCATGGCACCATCAGCGAGAACATCCGCATGGGCCGGCCGGAAGCCGACATGGACGAGGTGGCCGCGGCCGCGCGCGTGGCCAATATCCACGATTTCGTCGAATCGTTGCCGGGCGGTTACGGCACGGTGATCGGCGAGAAGGGCATCAAGCTGTCGGGCGGTCAGCGACAGCGGGTGGCGATTGCGCGCGCGGTGCTGCGCGACGCTCCGGTCCTGGTGCTCGACGAGGCGCTCTCGGCGGTCGATGCCGAGAACGAGACCGTGATCCAGGAAGCCCTCGACGCCCTGATGCGCAACCGGACCACCCTGATCCTGGCGCACCGGCTTTCCAGCGTCATCGACTGCGATCGGATCGTGGTGCTCGAGGACGGGCGGGTGGCCGAAACCGGAACCCACCGCGAGCTGCTGGCCGCCGGCGGTCCCTACGCCGCGCTGATGCGCGAACAGGCGCAGGAGGCCGACGCCGCGCCCGCGGGCGCCGGGCCTGTCAGTCCTGCCCACCGGCTGGCGATGGTCGAACCGCAGGAGCGGGCGCAGGACGGGCCGGCCCCGACCGAGGGCGTCATCAGGGCGGAGGGTCTGAACTGGACCCAGGTGGTTACCAACCTGATGCGGGTGATCATGCCGTGGAAGGGCCGGCTGGCGCTCACCTTCCTGTGTGGTGTCGCCCGGGTGCTTGCCTTCATCGGCGTCGGTGTGGTCAGTGCGCTGATCGTGCTCGCCCTGAAGAACGGCGAACCATGGGATGTCTACCTGGTGTGGCTGTGGACCCTGGCGCCGCTCGCCGGTGTGCTGCACTGGCTTGAATCGTGGATCGCACACGACATGGCGTTCCGCCTGCTGGCGGAGATGCGCATCGCCGCCTTCCGCAAGCTCGATGCGCTCGCGCCAGGCTATCTGGTGCGCCGGCGCACCGGCGACCTCATGAACCTGGTGACCCACGACATCGAGCTGATCGAGTACTTCTTCGCCCACACCGTGGCGCCCGCCTTCGTCGCTGTGCTGGTCCCCGCGATCACCCTGGTAGTGCTGGGGTCCGAAAGTGCGTGGATCGCTGCTGCCCTGCTGCCGTTCCTGCTCGCGGTGGGACTGAGCCCGCTGCTGATGCGCGGGCGGGTCGACCAGCTGGGATCGCGGGCCCGGGAGGCGGCGGGGGAACTCGGAGCCTTTGCCGTCGACTCGATCCAGGGACTGGCCGAGATCGTCGCCTTCCGTGACGAGGGCCGGCGTGTCGCCGGCTTCGACCGGCTTGCCGATCTCCACATCGCGCTCAGGCTGCCGTACTTCGGCGAACTCACGCTGCAGCAGTCGATACTCGAGGTCCTGACCGGGCTCGGCGGACTGGCGGTGGTGGTGACGGGGGCATTCATGGTGCAGACCGGCTCGGTGGATGCGGGCATCCTGCCGCTGCTGACCCTGCTCGCCATGTCGGCCTTCCTGCCGGTCTCCGAGATCGCGCAGATCGGCCGGCAACTCGCTGATACGCTGGGGGCGACCCGGCGTTACTACGCGCTGGAGCATGAGCCGGTTCCGGTCACCGACGGTCCCGGCGCGGACACGGCCGCGGCGCGGGCCGGGCTGATGCTTGAGGACGTGACCTTCTCCTATCCGGGGGTGCGGTACCGCGCGCTTGCGGGCGTCAATGTCGAGATAGCGGCCGGGTCGACCGTGGCCGTGGTCGGCGCGTCGGGTGCTGGCAAGACCACGATGGCCCATCTGCTGCTCAGGTTCTGGGATCCCGACAGCGGCCGGATCCTGCTCGACGGAACCGACCTGCGGGACTACCGGCTCCACGAACTGCGCGCGAGGATCGCGCTGGTCGCACAGGACACCTACCTGTTCAACGACACGCTGCGCTCGAACGTCATGATCGCTCGCCCGACCGCCGGACCGGAGGAACTGCGCGACGCGCTCGAGCGGGCGTCGCTCGGCCCCCTGGTCGACACTCTTCCCGAAGGGCTCGACACCATGGTGGGTGAACGTGGAACCAGCCTGTCAGGCGGACAGCGCCAGCGGGTTGCGATCGCCCGCGCCTTCCTCAAGGACGCACCGGTCCTGGTGCTCGACGAGGCGACCAGTCATCTCGATGCGACCAACGAGGCGGAGGTGCGCCGCTCGCTCGACATGCTGCGCGCGGACCGCACCACCATCGTGATTGCCCATCGCCTGTCCACGGTACGCACCGCCGACAGGATCGTGGTGCTGGATGCGGGACGGGTGGTGGAGACCGGGACACCCGATGAGCTGCTTGCGGCCGGCGGCCGATATGCCAGACTGGTGGCTCAGCAACTGGCCGGCGCCCGGCGCCTCGAGGTTGCGTAAGCGGCTGAACGAAGACAGGAGGGACCCTGATGCGGGTCGATGCGCGACCGTCCGACCCCGAACTCCGGGACCGCGTTCTCGGGGTCCTCAAGCAGCGTTTCGGTGACCGTCTGAGCCTGTCGGCGGCAATCCGTGAACGCCACGGCAAGGACGAGAGCTATCACCAGGCGGTTGCGCCTGACGGCGTGTTCTTCCCGGAGTCGACGGCGGAGGTCGCCGAGGCGGTCGCGGTGTGCGCCGAACACCGGTTCCCGGTCGTCCCGTTCGGTGTCGGGACCTCGCTCGAGGGTCACGTGGCGGCACTGCGCGGCGGGCTCTGCATCGACCTGTCGGCCATGGACCAGGTGCTCGCGGTCAACGCCGAGGACCTGGACGTCACGGTCCAGCCCGGTGTGACCCGCAAGCAGCTGAACGAGTACCTGCGCGATACCGGCCTGTTCTTTCCCATCGACCCGGGTGCGAACGCGACCATCGGCGGCATGACCGCGACCCGGGCATCAGGGACCAACGCGGTGCGGTACGGCACCATGCGCGAGAACGTGCTCTCGCTCGAGGTGGTGATGCCGGACGGGCGCGTGGTCCGCACGGGTCGGCGCGCGCGCAAGTCGTCGGCCGGGTACGACCTGACCCGCCTGCTGGTGGGGTCGGAGGGGACGCTCGGTGTCATCACCGAGATCACGCTCAAGGTGTACGGGATCCCGGAGGCGATCTCGTCCGCGGTGTGCCAGTTTCCCGACCTCGACAGCGCGGTCAGCACCACCATCCTGACGACCCAGTCGGGGATCCCCGTGGCCCGGATGGAACTGCTCGACGCGACCCAGATGGGCGCCTGCGTCAGTTACTCGAAACTCGAGGGCTACGAGGTCCGTCCCACTCTCTTCTTCGAGTTCCACGGCACCGAGGCCAGCGTGGTCGAGCAGGCCGAGAGCGTGCAGGCGATCGCGGAGGAGTTCGGGGGCAGCGCCTTCAGGTGGACGACTCGGGCGGAAGACCGCAACCGGCTGTGGCAGGCGCGTCACGATGCCTATTACGCGGCACTGGCGTTGCGGCCGGGCAGCCAGGGCTGGACCACCGATGTGTGCGTGCCGGTCTCGCGGCTTGCGGAGTGCATTGCACGGACCAGGGAGGACCTCGAGGGAACCGGGCTGATCGCACCGCTGGTCGGTCACGTCGGCGACGGCAACTTCCACCTCGTCTACCTGGTAGACCCGGAGAACCAGGATGAACTCGACCAGGCCCAGGCCCATTCAGACCGGATGGTCGAGCGGGCGATCGGCATGGGCGGAACCTGCACCGGCGAGCACGGGGTCGGCTACGGCAAGATGAAGTTCCTCGAGGCCGAGCACGGTGCGGCGCTGTCGCTGATGGTGGCGGTCAAGCGGGCCTTCGACCCGGACAACATCATGAATCCCGGCAAGATCGTGCAGGCCTGACCCGGGCGCTCAGCAACGCGACCGGATCCAGTCGCCAAGCCACGCCGCGATCCCGGCGGAATGCCCGTCCATCATGTACATGTGCGACGCTCCGGCAAAGCCGACGTCGGGCAGTTCCACCACCTCGGCCCGGCCTCCGAGCCGGACGATTTCGCCGGCGCAACCGCGTGCAGCCTCCGATCCCCTGGCCCAGCGCTCGGTCCGGTCGAGGTAGTCGCCCAGCAGCATTAGCCACGGAAACCCGGTCCCGGCCGCAAGCCCGTCGGCATCCGGGTAGGCTGCCGCCTCGGCACAGACCAGGCCGCGGACGAGCCCGGGGTGTGCGGCGGCTGCGCGCGAGCCGAGGTAGCCGCCCTGGCTGTGGCAGACCATGACGCAGGGGCCGATGCGCTCGAGTGCCGCGGACACGCCGTGAACCTGTGCCTCCGACGTCGAGGTCCAGCGTGGCACGAACTGGCGCTGGAACTGCTCGAGATGGCCGATCGGGAACCGCTGGCCTGGATACGGCACCCGCGCCTCGAAGTCGTCCGGGTGCCCGAAGCGGAACAGGTCCCACGCCTCTTCCAGGGTACGGGCCAGCGGCACGCCGTCCCAGACCCCTTCGACGGCGCAGAACCCGGAACGGCCGCGCTCGACGTTGTCGATGACATGGACCGCGAAGCCCTGGGCGAGGAAGTGATGCAGCCAGCCCGCCCGTCCGTCCGGTGTGGTTTCCCAGCATGCGCCGGTCAGCCCGCCGCCGTGCAGCAGCACCAGTGCGGGTTCGAAGCGGCGCTGGCGAGGGACGAAGTACTGCACGTAGACCTGCTCGATCCGGAACCTGCCGTTCGGGTCGTATTCGATCTCCATGCCTGGTGCGTAGGCGACGGTCCGGGACGGTTCCCCCGACACCTCGATCAGCCGTCCACCGACGTGGAAACTCCCGAAATCCTCGAGTTCGTACATGCGCTCGTCTCCCGTCCGCCGGCGTCGGGCGGCAGTCTATGACCAAACCGCGCGATCGTAAGCGCGCGACGGGCCCGTGAATGCGATGTGCACACCGCACTCGGTGATGCGCAGCCAGTCCGGCCCGGTCTCCGCGATGACGGCACCGATGCCTCCGAGACTGTCGCGCAGGGCATCGATCGAGGCGACCTCGATCCTGATCGAGCACCAGAAGGGGCGTGCGGGGAGCGCGGCGGACAGTGAAGCGGTCGGGATGAGGTCCGCGATCCGGTGATCCCGGGCACGGTCGTCCGGAGAGGTGACGAGCACCTCGCCGCGCCCGGCATCCAGGATGGCGGTTCCGGTATCCGGTCTCGATGCGGCGCGTCCGAGCAGGCGCGACCACGGGCCCGAGACCGCCTCGAGGTTGTCGGCGATCGCGAGTGCCGCCACGAGGTTGCGTGCGCCGTTCGGGTGCTGCGTCGATCCTGCCGGACGCATCAGCGCAGGGGTGGTATGGCCGCAGAGGAAGGTGCCCAGGCCACCGGTCTCGTGGTGCGGGATCTGGAGGTTCCGGAACCGCACCATCGCCCCGGGCGGGTCCTCGAGCGGGCGTGCCAGGTCGTCCGGACCGGTCGGTGCGAAACCGCGGACCTCGATCTCCGCCCGGGCCGCATCGGCGTCCGGTGTCGCGAGCGCGACCTGCACCAGGCCCTCTCCGCGGGAGGCGAAGAAACCGGCGAGGTCAAGGGTGTCGGGATTGTCCGGCTCGTTGATGCCCACCAGCTCGAGGTAGCTGTCCGGGAACATGATGCAGTGGTTCGCCGTCGCCTTGCCGACATGGTTGCCGAGCGGGGCACAGGTGAAGCCGAGCGCCTCGAACCTCGACCGGGCCGCCTCGAGGTCGCTCACCGCGATGATCGCGTGATCGAGGCCATTGATTGCAGTGCTCACCGGGTTTCCCCCCACGCCGCGCCCCTGATATCGCGCAGTCTATGGCGAAACCCGCCGATCACAAGGCGGTGGGAGGAGCGCGCGATGTGTCCTGCCCGGAGAATGTGGACAATCACCTTGCAACCGCGTTCGCCCGGACGATCCTCTTGTTGCGCGCGGAAGTCACCCGTCCTTCCGAAACCGCGACACGGGCCTGTCGAGCCGCTGGGACCACGGCTGGTCGCCGAGGGTTGGTCCCGACCTTCTGCGAGCGCTCAAGGGATCGTTTCTCGAATTCTTGCAAAGCGAGGGACCGGAAGTTCGGAAGCTCGGTAACCTCAGGAACCTTCTCATGACGGTTTGCCTGGAAGCGCCCGAAGAACTGACCGAGCAAGAGAGTCGCGGCGTTGTCGACGCCTTACAGGAAAACGGTCTCAAGACGGTTCTCGGAAGCCTGAAGAGACGTCTCAAGGACGAACCTGGGGAACGGGAGCGGATTTGGCGCGAGAACGTCCATCCCCGGCTTCGCGAATACTGGCCACAGGCTGCGGTTCGGAATACGGCGGGAGCGTCGCAGGCAATTCCAGAATTGTTGGCGCAGTTCCGCGTACAGACGGAGGCCGACCTGGTGGCGGAGCGGTTCAAGCTGTTCTCCTGGGAAGACCCCCGGAAGGAGGACGGCCCCGCCTCGCCGTTCCGGCAGCAGGAGGGGATGCCGGAGGGCGTGCTGGAGCCTGGCGCGGAGCCGTTGGTCGGGCCGAGAATGCCGCTCTCGGTCCGGCGCCTTCTGGACTTCTGAAGCGTAGCGGGTCTTCCGGCCCCTCGGAACGGGCGGGTTCGGGGTTCAGGAGATCGACAGGCTGGTGGCGGTGCTGGCCGGGCTCGGGGCCGGCAAGAGGCCACGCGGAATCGCGGATGACATCCGGGGTGAGAAGGATGTGGCAGCCGTGTGGAACTCCGACAGCTGGATGCACTCGCAGGTGGGGCGCTGGATTACGAAGGCGGAGGCGCTTGCTACCGGCTGAGGAAACCGACGCTCGCGGCGGCGGCGATGGCCTGGCGCGCTCGCGCCCGGACTTTCTCGAAGGGGAGAACCTCTGAGCGGGCGATCTGGACGCGGATGGTCATTCGCTGCCGGAAGGCCTGGGCGATGTAGCGCTTGCCGCCGTTGGGGTAGACCCGGAGGCCGAAGACCTTGAGCGGGTTGTCCCGGACGAAATATTGCTTCCAACAGCGCGGAAGGGTGTCGATGTGGCGTTTGGCCTGGGCATCGCCTGGCTGCTCGAAAGCGATGTCACGGTACCTCCCTACGGGCTCGGCGGAGCATTCGCGCCGTGGACCGACGACGACGCGAGGATTCGGAAGCTCGACGGCAGGACCTTTCTCCCCGAGCGCGAGGCCGCCGCCGTCGTCGGGCTCTCATACCGAACGCTCAGCCGCTACCGGGTCACCGGCGGCGGTCCGCCGTTCCACAAGTTCGGGTGCCGGGTGTTGTACGCGCGTTTCGACCTCGAGGCGTGGATCGAGGCGAGGCTGCGACCAAGACTCGTTGACGCCGCCTGACGGTGTGAGACCCGGGCGCATGAACGCATTGAATGGATTTGCGCGGACGCGAAGCCGGAATCCCGGCGCCGGCATGATCGGCAGTCGACAGATCTTCCACGTGCCGCCCGGCCACCAGCGGGACCGGCTGAATCCCGACCGGGGTGTGTTTCCATGGCGACGCTCGACGATCCAATCCGGCAGGCCGTTGAGGCGTACCTCTCGCACTCGCAGATGAGCGAACGGAGACTGGGCGCCTTCGCGGTCGGCGATCCGTCGATGGTCCCGCGTCTCATGACCGGAGCCTCGATCAGGCTCGACAAGGCCGACCAGCTGCTCTGCAACATGAGGGAGGCGCCGATCGGCCCCGGTTTCGTCAGCGAGGTCGAGGCGTTCCTGTCCGAAAGCGGAATAGGGCACCGCAGGTTCGGGTCCGTTGCCGCCCGCCCTTGTTCGTCAGAAAGCTCAGGACGGGGGCATCGCTCCGGCTTTCCACCGTCGAGCAGGTGCAGGCGTGGATGCGCGCCAACAGGAGCGCGTTTGAGCGCACGCCTGGCGCGCAGGATCAGGGCGACGCCGAGCAGTCATCGCCCGATCGCTCCTCCGACCCGGATCGTCACGAGGAACCCGCCGAGGCGCCGGCGGACCCCTCTTCATCCGACGACTGTTGGCCGGCAGCGGTTCGTATTCGACCTCGATCAGCTCCGCCGCAGCGCGCCCGGTCCCGCGTATCCGCGACCACGAACGCAACATAGTCGCCGACAAAGGCGACCTTGTCGCGAACCTGGGCGGGGCGTGGAGGCTGGAAGATCGGTTCGCCGTCCGGCCGCTTTAGCGTCCCGGCATCGACAATGAAACTCGGCATGCCGCCGAGGCTGGCGGCGGCAATGTCCTCGCCGGTGAAGACCGCCGGCACGCCCGGCGCCCGCCGCGCGGCCCGGGCGTCTATAGACAGGATGCGGGCATGCGCCGGGGGGCGCGCAGGAGCCACGACCAGGCCCTGGCCGGGCAGGTCGATATCGCCGGTGTAGCGTCCGCCGCCGCACAGGAAACGCCGGTCTTCCTCGCGCGGCGCCGGTTGTCCGAGTCCGAATTTCCCGTTGTTGTCATCCCTTGGGCAACCGCCGGGTCACACGACCCGTTCGCCGGACGGCGAGGAAAGGACGATCTCGGCATCCATGCTCACCGGAACCTGAATGGACAGCCAGGGACCCTTCGCGACGGTGGTGGTGTGACCCTGGCCGGTGTGGTCCTCCATCAGGCAGAGGTCGCCGGGCTTCACGCGCTGCGTCGTGCCGTCGCCGAAGCCCAGCTCCACCTCTCCGTGCACGGTGATGACGAACTGGCGGCGGGGGCAGTTGTGCCAGCCGGGCATCGGCTCCCGGCGGAAGACCAGCGCCTCCCCCTCGATCGTGGCGAAGCAGAATGTGCCCGCCGCGCTCATCTCGAACTCTTCGATGTGCGACTGCCCGTCGCTTCCGGAATAGACTCGATAATGCATGCCGTTGCCCTCTCCCATCGGTTCCCCGCCGGGCCAGCTTACCGCATCCGGACCCGATAGCGTGACGGTCCCGGCCGCCCGTGACGGGCGGCGCCACATCAATTCGGGCATGTTCTTGGTATCATTTGGATGGAGAATCAATCTAAGTCGACGTGTTGTATGGAGAAATCTTCCGACCTGGGAGATGTGTAATCACAAGGTATGCGGATTGAATCACCCGGTGGGGACGCCGTTGGCTCTCGATGGCACCGTGCGCGGCAAGTGTTCCGGCAACCGTAAACGTTCCGTCAGGCCGTGCTGATCCGAACGAACGGAGGTGGTCAATGCGCACAGTACTGGAAGTCCGTGGCTTGGGCGCATCGAACGCATCAAACTCATAACCTGAAGGTCGTAGGTTCAAATCCTGCCCCCGCAACCACCGAAACCATGGAAAACAATGATGTTTTCAAGGGCTTTTTCATTTCCAGACAATTAGATTCGGCAGTTTGGCAAACTATTGGCAAACAATTTGAATCGCACATCAGCTGTCAGGAGACGCAGAACGCCGCCCCGGAATGGATTTCCGGAGGGTTCACGGGATTCGTGAACGACGGAACCGGTGTGGGGAGGCAGGAGCGCGCGCCAGAGGCTGCCTGAGGCAGACACGAGATCGAATTCCGTTAGGTACGCGACCTAAAGTAAGACCGTATGTCCTTCTGCGGCTGGCTTGTGGCGGGGCGGTTCGCCCTACACTGGCGGCTTTCAACGAGGGTTGCTCGTCGAGCAGAGCCTCAAGCCGGGAGGGCGAACCATGGCCGAGTGTAGCGAATTTTTCGTCGGAATGGACGTGTCGAAGGATCGCCACGCCGTCGCGGTGGCTGATGGCGGACGCGATGGTGAGGTCAGGTTTTTCGACGAGATCGGCTCGGACGGCGGTTCTGTACGTCGTTTCGTGCGCAAGCTGGAACGGCCAGGCGTAGAACTCCGCTTCTGCTATGAGGCGGGGCCGACGGGCTACGGGCTGCAGCGGTTGATCGAGGGTCTTGGCCACGAATGCGCCGTTATCGCCCCTTCCCTGATTCCACGCCGGCCCGGTGATCGGGTGAAGACGAACCGCCGCGACGCCGTGAAGCTGGCGCGGCTGTACCGAGCCGGCGAGCTCACCGCAATCTGGACGCCGGACGAAGCCCATGAGGCGATGCGCGACCTGGTTCGTGCCCGCGAGGCGGCGGTCAAGGACCATATGCGCAAGCGCCAGGAAATCTCCTTCAGGGGGTTCGAATGCACCACCACCTTGGTACATCGCGATGCCGGCGGGAGGAGGCGTCCACTCCATCATTATTCCGCCGCCGTTAACACTTATGGCCAATTAGGGCACTAACGATCACGGAAGTTATCTGAAATTTCGCGACTGACGACCCGTGCAGCCTCATTGTCGAGATCAGGCCGTTCCAGAAGCTGGACGCCAATCTCGCCTAATCCGGGCAGGTGGAACGGCCGGAAGAGGACCTTCATGTCCTCGGGCACCAGGTTTTCCGGCATGACAGCAATCGCTCGACCCGACCGGATGGCGTGGCCGAGAAGCCGGTCGCTCCAGCTTGTCGCCGTCAGGCAGTACGCAATGTCATGACTCTCCAGCGCAGCTAGCGCGGAGGCCCGAACCGGGCAGCCTTCCGGATAGCCCGCCAAGTGGATGAGCCTGTCTTGTCCGAACACGTAGTCCGGTGTGCCTACCCAGCGAAGACGGGACCGACCAAGCAACATTGCCGTCGGCGTTTCCTCTGCCAGCAAAAGCAGCGCGAGATCGATACTGCTCGCTTCGACGGACCGCCGCAGCCCGTGGTTGAAGTCGCAGACGATTTGCAGATCGATGGCTGCATAATGCTCACGGATACGCTCAAGAAGCGGCGCCAGCATCGCCGCTCCAAACCCGTCGACTGCGCCTATCCGGACCGTGCCAGCAACGGCCCGGGACCGCGCATTACGGAAGAGGCGGTCATGCTGATCGAGAAGGCTGCGCGCAGCCGGGAACAGCTTCTCGCCCGCTAGCGTCAGCCGCACATTCAACCGGTTCCGGTGGAACAAACGCTCCCCGACCTGTTCCTCGAGCATTCGAACACGGGTCGATATAGCGCCCTGAGAACACCCGACGAACCGGGCTCCGGCCGTGAAGCTCTGCTCGATAGCAACGCTGACAAACGCGCGCAGCAACTTCATCTCGATGTCAGGCTTTGCTAATCGCTCGTCCGGCGTCGTCATATCTGAACCCTTAATCTGTCATTCAGCATGTCCGTCATCAGAATGAATGGGCCGCCGGGGGCTGTTTTCTAAAGGAGGCTCTGGCTCGTTGCGATTGATGTTACGCCGCTTGTTGGCGATGGGCCAAGCGGCGTTTGCGGATGGTCAGCTTGAGGTGGCCTCGCCTATTCGGACAGCCTGGCGGCTCGGCTAAGGGATCGTGTCCCAGCCGGTGGTGTGGCCGGTAGCGTTCCTCCTCTCCGGCGATCCCGTCCGCCTCGGCCCGGAGCTGCAGCGCTCCCGCGCACCAGAACACGTAGTCACGCCCGCTGTCGCCGGTCCCGTCGGTGAGCCCGGCCCGCCCGGCGATTTCGGCGCTCAGTCCCTCGTGCAGCCGGTCGAGGGTGGCGCGCGCCGCCCTTGCCGCCTCATGCGTCTCGGCCGCGCGCTGCGCCTCGGCGGCGACGCCGCTCAATATGCCGGGGGCGCGGCCGAGTTCGGCGAGCCGTTGGACCGCCTCCGCGCATCCGTCCACGTAGAAGGGAATCGTGCCCTGCTGCCGTGCCGCCTCCTCCAGCGCGCGCCAGGCCGACAGTTCCGGCCAGACCGCCTCGCGCTCCGGTATGCGCAAGGGCACAGGCGCAGGCGGGGCAATATCCTCGCCCACCGCCTCCAGCGCCGTCATCGGCAGACCCGCATGCGCCTCCAGCGCCTCGACAAGGTCCTCGCGGTTGTCTGTCAGCACCACCGCATTGTCCCGCGCCCGGCTGATCCCGACATAGAACGCTGCCCGGTCCACAGGCGCGCTATGGCCCGAGTCCAGCACTGCGATGACATTGTCGCGGGTCGTGCCCTGCGCCGCATGCAGGGTCGCGCTCCAGGCATGGTCGACATGGCGCAGCTGCGGATCGTCCCGGCGCAATGACAGGGTGCGGCCGTCATCCGCCGCCAGCTTCACGGACCGGTAGCCGATGGAGAGGATCTCCGCCTCGTCGCCATTGACCAGGCCGCGCTTCAGGTCGTTGCGCGTCCAGCGGATGCGGTCGCCCGCCTGAAGGCGAATCGGGCGCGTCTCGTAGGCCTCGTAGCGGTAGCGGATCGGACCGGAGGGGTCGAGCCGGCGCGGCCACCCGTCGGGATGGTGAAGCGATACCTGACCGCGCTCGGTTCTCGTTACCGCACAGGCATCGTCTGCCTTCACCCGGAACTGATAAATGTCGTTGTGGAATAGGACATACGGTCTTAGTGCGCCGTGATGACCAAGAAGGAGGTAAGCATCCGAGGAAGACCGCAGGGTAACTTGGGCTGATTTTGTCGGCGGGACTGGCGCAGATTGGCCAGCCAGCGCATGCTCTCCTTGCCCTCGATCGGCACGCGCGTCGGATTGACCTTCCTCTTGAGCGCCGCCGTACCCTTGAACTTCTTGCGGTTCCAGAACTTGATCGCAGCGATTCCCAGAGGAAGCCCATCGGTCGTCACCGCCAGGCTCGAATGCATCAGCAGACCGCAGACCGTGTGTATGCGGTCGCGACCGAACTTGTCCTTGCCGCTGCTCACCTTTGTCGTGAAGCCCACCGCCTCAGGACGCCTGCGCTGCCAGGAAAACTCCGTCGTGTCGTGAAGGACCAGGATCGGGCCGTCGCTGGCGGCGAACCGGCGCCGCGTCGCGTCGAAATGGCCCCGAAGAATATCTTCTTCGCTCACCCGGTCGTTGGAGAAGAAGCGG